>MTLD01000809.1_pt2 | contig 155822 bp, 117 predicted proteins | sample 1982471 | NCBI WGS metagenome assembly MTLD01 (sample SAMN05712604, study PRJNA340218) | biofilm metagenome | isolation source: sample SPM anode biofilm adapted to -50 mV | place: USA | collected 2012-02-03
TCGGATATGACGAATCGAGATCGGATATGACGGATTGAGATCGGATATGACGGATTGAGATCAGATATGACGGATTGAGATCAGATATGACGAATTGAGATCAGATATGACGAATTGAGATTGGATATGACGGATTGAGATTGGATATGGCGATTTGAGATCGGATTTGAAACATAGGGATCGGATTCGAGGATTTGAGGGGGTCGAATTTCGGGGGGGCAGTAGGCCCCCCCCTGACGGCACGATGGGGTGGATCTGCAAGAATGATCTTACACTGGAGGTAAGATCACCATGTTGGACCAGGGGCCTACCTCGTTGCCGCGCTTGCCTCTAAGTTTCAGGTAGTTGGTCGTGGTCCGGTTCAAACCTGTAAGGTAGATCCCCTGGCAACTGCTTGACCATGTTAACAACTTCCAGTTGCTTTCAACGCTGGGTTCCCCTTCGCAAAACCACAGGTCATACCCTTTGGCGCCGGCCAACTTGGTGACCGAGCAGTAGGGCTGGCCGTTCTTGTCAAAGAACAGCCTCAAATCCTTCGCAGCTGTCAATGCCGCTGAGGACGAAGGGGCTTTTTGATGGACGATGCCGAGTTTCTCCTGCACTGTCGGGTCGACAACGCTCACCGCTTTACCGATACCCTGCACAATAGACATAGCCTTGTTCAGTTCAACACGCGCCTCTTCGCATTGCTTCACCATCTCAGGATCGCCCTTCAAAAAACCTGTGACACTCCCTTCGAACCGCTCATGCATCGCGGCATACTTCTCGGGCGTAGGGATGAGCGAGAGCAAGTACGCGAACAAATCAGGCGTCAACACCTGGCGGAACTCCTCCGACCTCGTGATCATCTCCGGATGTGGAAGGTTGTTATGGGGCATGACCGATCTCCTTTTTGTAATACCTTTGGTTTGGTTAGAATGGGCTAACCATACCACTATTTGTTTGGGTGGCAACATCTTAAACCTCGGGAGCTGCGCTACCGGTTTTGGGCTGTGCGGGCGGTGGGGCTGCTTATGAACCTGGGGCTGCAAAATGCCATTAGGAGTGCTCTACTTCTTGGAAATGAACAGACTGCACAAGCTGCAGGTTCGCCTGGAAAGCTCTCTGAATGGTTTATCCCGTCAGTCGCCAGCAGGTTCTACCGGCCGTTTTGACACAATGGCAGGATGATTTGTGACAGACCCAACGATTTAATTTCCGTGATCAGAGTGTACAATTGCCTCAGTCTATGCCGCCTCTCTCTTTCAGGAGCTAAATCGTAGCTCCATGAGCAAAGGTGCAGACTAAATGTCCGCTCGGGCCGATTCCCGACAAGGAGGCACGATGAAAACGCTGCTCACGATTTTGATGCTGTTGTTGACGGTGCAGGCTTTCGGTTTCGACGCCAAGTCACAATGCGTGATCTGCCATGGAGACAAGGCCAAGATGGAGTCTCTTGGTGCCGCGTCGATGTACCTGGACCCGGCCCAGGTCGATCGTGAAGTGGGGATGGAAGGAGCCACCTGCGTGGATTGTCACTTGGGGGACCCCTTCCAGCCCTCAAAAGAAGCATCTCATAAGGACATGCTGCGCCCCTTCCTGGTAGGGGTGGGGCCAAAGGTCAAGGGGCAGGCGGTTTCACGCGCCGACGCGGGGGCACTTCAGCCGTTAGTTCCTGCTGGAGACGGGATGGACCGGATGATACCGGATGGGGATCCCAAGCGGCTGGAGGCGCTGGGGGTAAAGGTACTGTCGGGAATCGAGTGGCATGACCGCGATCCCGAGACGCTCGCCTATGCACCCAAGGTCGCCGAGCAGACCTGCGGCAGGTGTCATGCCAAAGAGGTGAAGGACTACAACAGCTCTGCCAAGGGACTATTGAAACATCAGCGCGCCTACCGCAAATGGTCCGAGACCCTTCCCGGTCCGCAGAACTGCGGCATGTGGTTCGGGCAGAACTACGAAAACATGAAGAGCCAGACTTCGGTGCCTTTTACCGCCGCACAGAACGCTGCCACCGATCGCAGCTGCAACACGTGCCATCCCGGCTGCAATGACTGCCACTGCAAGGCATTCACAGGAAAGGGGCGGCATTCCTACGGCAAGCCGGACACCGACAGCTGCTACGGCGGGGGAAGGGCGAGCATCTGTCATGCGGGACCGATGGATAGGCGGCGCGGCGCCGGGTACGTCCGTGGCGAATACGCTTTTCCGAGCAACTTGCCGAGAGGGGCCCATATAAAGGCCGGAATACAGTGTCTGGATTGCCACAAGCCGGTGAACCATCAGTTCGGTCACCTGGCCGCCGACGATGCGAGGGGGGCTTGCGTCAAGTGCCATGCCGACATCGTGAAAGCTGTGCAGACTTCTTCGCACAGCAAGGTCGATTGCGCCGCCTGCCACATAACCGTCTCCGGCGCCTACCAGTACACCTTCTGGGGCAAGGGGAACTTTGCCGGCGTGGAAACGCCCTACGGAAAACACAAGGAATACTACGGCACCCGCGACCTCCCGACCCTGATCAAGAATGCCTCGGGCCGCTGGATCGCGGTTAAACCGTATCCGATGGCGGTGCTGAACCAGACGATGGAAGTCGGCCCCACGGGACTTCTGTTCCGCTCGATCCCCAAGCGAAGCGTTCCCGGCAACGTCAGGATAGGGGAGCCTCCCGCCTTCGAGGTCTCCCGAACCGCCACCGACGTCAACGACGCCTTCATCATCGTCGGGACCCGGAACGATCTCCCCTCCGGCAACAAGGCGATCCTCTGGGTGCAGATGGACAAGCTGAGCCACGCCCTGGGGCAGCCGAGAGGTTGCGGAACCTGCCACGACTCCCACGCGCAGGTCGGCAAGTCCGAGTGGAGCTATTTCGAGGCGAAGGACGTAGCGAAACGGTTCAAAGGTAGCTACACGGTGACCGCCGACAAGAACGGGATCAGGTTCACCGATACCGTGTACGAGACCCCCGTGATGGCAGCCAATCGGAAGGTGGAGGACATAGCGCCTTTCGCCGTGCTGCCGAAGGACGCATGGGATGTGAAGGGGATAAACCTTTCCATTCCCTTCAACGAGAAGAAGACAGCGAAGGCGAGGCAGGAGCTCGACAAGTTCCTCCCCGAGCTCGACAAGCGGAAGGGTGGCGAGGAACTGCGGAAGATCAGAGTGATCGCCTATCACAACCTGGCGATGGCGAAGAAGATGCTTAAGGCAATGTAGCATGCCTGTCTTTTTTCCTTGACCCGTCTACTGCTTCACACTTTAGTCTTGTTTTTGTCACGGCCATGACAAATACACGGCACAAGGAGTGAAACATGAAACAAAGGTAACGGTAGAAGAATGGGTGAAAAGATTCCGGGCCATCGGCCTGGACGACGCAGCGATGCAGAAGTGGCATGAGCTCTTCGAGAGCGAGAACCCGGAAGGTCATCAGAGTTTCCTGGAATGGCTTGGGTTGCCACCTGAGAGGATAAGGGGAATTCGTCAGAGATAGGTCTCAACCGGAACGCCTCCAACTTCACTGGAGGCGTTCCCTTTTGAAAAACGAGGATAAGAGATGTTTCGAGTTACAGAGCTTGCGCGGATGTTTGGCCTTTCGCGCAGCACCCTTTTGTACTACGACCGGATAGGACTGTTGACGCCATCGGGACGCAGCGAGGCCGGCTACCGTCTTTATTCTAAGAGCAATCGGGACCGGTTATCGACCATCTGCAGCTTCCGCCAGGCCGGGTTGAGCATCGAGGACATTCAGCGGGTCTTGTCGATGGAGGAGGACCGCAACGCGGCCGTCCTGAACCGGCGCATGCGTGAACTCAGCGAGGAAATCCGGACCTTGCAGGCACAGCAGCATCTACTGGGCAAGATGCTGCAGGTCCAGTCGCAGGGAGAGTTGCCGGTAAAGGTCGACAAGGAGGCGTGGGTCGAGATGCTTCGCGCAGCCGGGATGGACGAAGCCGCGATGAGGAGATGGCACATCGAGTTCGAGCGCCGCGCCCCCGAAGCCCACCACCAATTCCTGCTATCACTGGGGATCTCTGAAGAAGAGACGCTTTCCATCCGTAAGTGGTCGGTAGAAGGATTGGACGGTAAAGCAAAGGCATCGCACGCGGATTAAGCGGATGACGCGGATAACGGCGGATTATTCTAGAGTCAAAACCGCATCTTTAAACGGATCGGACGGAAACAAACCGATAACAGATAAGAAAAGCCCCGGTGATGAGCCGGGGCTTCGATGGTTCCAGCTTTGGAGGGGACGGGAGACGGGTAGATTGATCGTAGTTATCCGCGTCATCGCTAGATCCGCGTGCGATGCTGTTATCCAACGGGGGCAGGCGTAAGGCGTATATTGACAGGATGTAGCCGGCTGGCTACAATGATTATACGGCCGAGATCCGCAAAACTGAGCGATTTGCTAAGTGGGTTGACAATCTGCGAGACATCAAGGCTAAGGCTCGTGTTCTCGTCAGGATTGAACGGCTTGCATCTGGAAATGCCGGAGACGTTAAGCCAGTTGGTGAAGGTGTATCCGAAATGCGGATCGACTATGGTCCCGGTTATCGTATTTATTTCATTCAACGTGGCAGCGAGTTGATTATACTGCTGGCAGGTGGCGATAAAGGCAGCCAGTCTCGTGATATCAAGGCAGCAATTCGACTCTCACAGAAGTTATAGGAGCTGAAAATGGCAAAAACTGTTACCAGCCGTTACGATGTTGCCGAGCACCTTCGCACTCCAGAGGAAATGGCGGCCTATCTTGAGGCATGCCTCGAAGAGGCCAATGGGGATGCTGCCTTTATTGCCAAGGCACTTGGTGATATAGCACGTGCGAAAGGGATGTCGCAGGTAGCGCGTGATGCCGGCCTCTCCAGAGAAAGCCTCTACAAGGCCTTATCAGGAGAAAGAGTTCCTGGGTTTGATACCATCCTCAAAATCATCTCAGCGTTAGGTCTTAAACTGCACGCCGACGCGCGGTGAAAGGAGTCCTCAGACTTCCCTCCGTGTCTTGTCATATTCTCGTATCTGGTCTTTTTCTCTCAGGCATGATAGCTTTATCCGCCGTTTAACTGATCCAACCAACAGGAGGGGCCGCAAGCTGCCTGCTTTTTCCGGACAGATCTTTGCCATTTTCTCTGCCGCGCTCTTCGGCGTGTCGCCGGTCTTCTGCAAGATGCTCATCGGGGACATGTCGCCTGCGCTGCTCGCTGGGCTCCTCTACCTCGGCTCCGGCATCGGGCTGCAAATTGTCCTCTTCTTCCAACGCAAGAACTCCCTCCACGAACTGGCGCAACTCTCGCCGCGCCACCGGCTAAAGCTTATCGGCGCCGTTGTCTCGGGCGGCATCGTCGCGCCTATCTGCCTCGCCTTCGGCATCAAGTACGGCTCAGCCTCGGAGGTTTCGCTGCTTCTAAACCTTGAGACGGTGGCGACGACCATCATCGCCTGGCTCGTCTTTAAGGAGTACATCGGCCCCTACGTCTGGACCGGAAAGGCACTTATACTGATAGGCGCCTGCCTGGTGGTCCTCAAAGCCGACGGCGGCATGACCTTCTCCCTCTCCGGGCTTCTGGTCATCTGCGCCTGCGTCTTCTGGGGCATAGACAACAACCTGACCCGGGACGTGGAGGAACTTTCCTCCACGGTGCTCGCCTCGGTGAAAGGACTGGCCGCAGGGCTTTTCTCCATCTTCCTCGCGCTACTTTTCACCGCCGGAGCCGCAACGCTGCCGCAGATCTCAGGCGCCTTGAGCATCGGCGCTCTCAGCTACGGTCTCAGCCTGGTACTCTTCGTCGAGGCCCTGCGCAAAATCGGTGCGGCCAGGACTGCAACCTTTTTCGCCGTAGGTCCTTTCTTCGGCACGCTCCTCTCGGTGGCGCTTTTGGGAGAGCGCCCTCCTGCGGCTTACTGGCTTGCGACGGTGCTGATGCTTGCCGGGATCGCCCTTTTGTACCTCGAAGTGCACCGGCACCGCCACGTGCACGAGGAAATGGCTCACGCACACCCCCACATCCACGACGAGCACCACGACCACGAACACCCGGAAGGGGAGGGCGCTCTCTCTCACGACCATTACCACGTCCACCGTCCCATGAGTCACTCGCACGTTCACTGGCCGGATATCCACCACCAGCATCATCATCACTGAACGCCGCCTGCTTCGCCTTGACAAACCCCGCCGCTTCAGGACAATTTTAAGGTTTTTTTAACTAACCGGATCCTGTCTCAGCGAGGCCTTTCATGGATGATTTGCTCGCCGCACGAGCCCTTATGGGCGTTTCCCTTGCCTTTCACATCGTCTACGCGACCTTAGGGATAGGTATTCCGTTGTTGCTGATGCTTGCCGAAGGGTTGTCGCTCAAAAACGGCGAGGAGGAGTGGCACGAGATCGCACGGAGCTGGATAAGACCTGCCGGGGTCCTCTTCGCCATCGGCGCCGTCTCCGGGACCATCCTCTCCTTCGAGCTCGGCCTCCTCTGGCCCAAGTTCATGGTCTTCGCGGGGCCCATGATCGGGCTTGCCTTCTCCATGGAGGGGTTCGCCTTTTTCACCGAGGCCATTTTTCTCGCCCTTTACAGTTACGGCGAGCGCCGCTTGTCCCGCCGCGCCCAGTTCCTCTGCACCATCCCCCTGGTCCTGGCTTCCGCCATTTCCGCCGTCTTCGTCATCAGCGCCAACGGCTGGATGAACACCCCCGCGGGCTTCCAGATGGTGAACGGCGTCGCCTCGGACATTCGCCCGCTGGTCGCCTTTGCCAACCAGGCCTGGCCGCACCAGGCGGTGCACGGAACCCTTGCAGCCTACGTGGCGACCGGCTTCGCGGTCGCGGGTTTTTACGCGGCGGATCTGTTGCGCGGCAGGAAGACGTCCCAGGTGAAACGCGCGCTTACCCTGTCGCTTGCCGTCGGCACCCTTTCCTTGCCGCTGATGCTGATGAGCGGGGATTGGGCGGCGGAGGCGCTGGCGGAAAACCAGAAGGCGAAACTGGCTGCGGCCGAGGCGCACTTCAAGACGGGGGCTGCGGCGCCTCTTATCATCGGCGGCTGGCCCGACCCCCAGACCGGCACCGTCCGGTACGCCATCAAGATCCCCAAGCTTCTCAGCTACCTTGCCACCGGCGATGCGAACTCGGTGGTGCAGGGGCTGGACGCGTTCCCCCAAGGGTCGACTCCGGACCCCCGGATCGTGCATCCCTTCTTCGATCTCATGGTGGGCTCGTTCTTCGTCATGGCGGCCGCATCCGGCTGGTTCTGGTGGCTGCGCTGGCGCCAAAAGGAAGTGACGCTGAAACGGGGCGCGCTGGTTCTCGTCCTCATCGCGGCGCCCTTCGGCATGATCGCCCTGGAGAGCGGCTGGATGGTCACCGAGTTCGGCAGGCAGCCGTGGATCATCCAGGGGTATCTCCGCACCTCGGACGCCGTGACGCCCAACCGCGGGCTCCTTTTGATCTTCGCCACCTTCCTTTTCGTCTACCTGGCGCTCTCTGTCGGGATCCTCAAGCTCTTGCTGCGCCCGCAGGGTAGGGGAGAAGGTGGGAAGGAGGTGCTTCATGGCTGATCCGGTAACTCTCGCCTCCATCATTCTAGTTGCCGGGCTGCTCATGTACGCCCTCTTCGGCGGGGCCGACTTCGGCGGCGGCATCTGGACCGCTCTCGCTTTCGGACCCCGTGCGCGGGAGCAGCGTGAAGCGCTCTTCAACGCCATCGGCCCGGTGTGGGAGACGAACCACGTCTGGCTCATCTTCGTCGTCGTCACCCTTTTCACCGCCTTTCCCGCCGGTTTCGGAAATCTGTTCGTCGTGCTGATGACCCCTTTGGTGCTGGCACTGGTGGGGATCAACTTCAGGGGGGCCGCTTTTGCCTTCCGCCACTTCGGCAGGGAGTCAAAGAGAGAGACCCCTCTGAGCGCCCGCGTCTTCGAGATCGCCAGCGTGCTCACCCCTTTCACCCTGGGGCTCGCTGTATCCGCAGCCGCCGCCGGGCGCATCGTCATCGCCGGGCGCATCCCTACCGAAAACGTCTCCGCCTGGCTCAACCCGTTCACCATCCTGGGCGGGTTGGTAGGCATGGCTATCTGCGCTTATCTCGCGCCCGTTTACATGACGGTGCGGGTAACCGGTGACCTGCAGGAGGATTTCAGGAAGGAGTCGCTCGCAGCCGGCCTCGCCCTGGGGATACTCACCTCGCTGATGATCCCCTTGGCGCACTACCAGGCGCCGCTTTTCGCCCAGAGGCTGTTCAACTCGTGGCCCATGCTGTTCGTGATGCTGGCGGTCCTCGCAGGTATCGTCACCGAGACCCTGCTCTGGCTGCGCCGATACTTCTGGGCCCAGCTTCTGGCCGGCGCGACCATCGTCTTCACAATGGCGGGCTTCGCCGCGGCGCTTCACCCCGACATACTCATCGGGCAGCTCACCCTGCGCGCAGCAGCGGCGCCCTATCCCACGCTGGCCGCATTTCTCGCCGTTTTGCCTATAGGGGCGCTGGTCCTCGTCCCTTCACTTTTTTACCTTTACTGGACTTTTCGGGGCGAGCCCTCCACGGAACTGCCCCCAGAAGGAAAGGCCGGGAGAGGGTAGGGTGGGGGGATCCGATTCCTTAAATGGAAATAACTCACAGGGGACTTTCAATAAGGCGGGAAATGGCGTATTCAGTACTGAAACTTTCAGCCTATTTCACTATTAACAGCCCTCCGAGGTGCGACATGGCAGAACTGACTACAGAGATAACCCTTGAGGCGCCGGTTGACAGGATCTGGCAGCTCTTGACCGATTTCGGCCTCTATCCGCAGTGGAACCCTCTCTTCACCAAGGCGACGGGGCCGGTCAACCCCGGCGAAAGGTTCGACCTCGTGGTGAAACTCCCCGGAATGGACCCTTTCCCCATCAAGCCTGTTCTGCAGGAGGCGGAGCCGAAATCCCGGTTATCCTGGCAAAGCAGCATGCTCTCCAGCGCACTCCTCAGTTGGACCTTCTGCTACGAGCTTCATAGCCTGTCTCCCGACCGGTTGAGGCTGACCCAGCGCTCCTCGTTCAAGGGGCTCCTCTCGCCGCTTTTCTCCTTCGCCATGAAAAAGCCGGTAACCGACGGCATGCAATCCCTGAACGACGCACTCAAGCGCTGGGGCGAGAAGGGCAACGTCCGCTGCATGAGGTGCTGAAACTTCCATTCGTCTAACATCCCGCTGGCGCTCCGATGCAAAAAAGGGTATTATCGCCGACGCTCCCTCATTAGGGGGCCGTGCGCTTTACCACTTCCCCAGAGGAGCGACCGATGCAAGATTTTCCCGCTGTCCACCTTCCCGAATCCATCACCGACCTGCCTCAGGTGCGCGCCCAATGGCCCGGCACCTGTTTCGTCTGCTCCCAGGGGCATCCCCACGGGCTACGCCTTCGCTTTCACCACACCGACGTCGGCGTCGCCTGTGCCTGCCGCATACCGGCCGGCTACTGCGGCTTCGACGGCATGGTCCACGGCGGCATCATCTCAGCCCTGATGGACGAGGCCGCCGCCTATTCGCTTTTCGCCCGCCATGGCAAGTTAGGCGTTACGCGCGAGATGCAGACCCGCTTTCTGAAGCCGGTCCCGACCGAAACTGAAATCCGGGTGGTAGGGCAGATCGTTTCCTTCGGCCCCACCCAGGCGGAGGTCTCCATGGCCATCTTCGACGCGGCAGGTCAGCGTCTGGCGGAAGGGCGCACCTTCTGGGCTTTCCCGCGGCTTTCCCGGATCGCGGCCCTGGCAGGGGTGGAGGAAGCCGTCCTGCAGCGATTTCTGGACGACTGCCAGGTCGTTGGGTAGGAAGCACCCTGAAGCCGCCAGCAGCGAAAGGGTGGCGCCTACTCCAATTCCCTAAACCCCTCCCGCAGCGCGCCTGCGCACCGTAACGCTTTTGTCCGCGAATGCGGGAAGGGGGACTTATTTATGAACGGCTTTAATTGATACAAGGAGGCTCATTGATGAGCGATTTGCTGATCCCCCGCACCGCGTCCGCCTACAACTACCCTTTGCTGATCAAGAACCTCTTGCTGTACCCGGTGGTCGACAACCCCGACCAGGAGATCGTCTACCGCGACCTGTACCGTGGCAACTACCGGCAGTTCAGGGAGCGGGTGCATCGGCTGGCCAACATGCTCACCGACCTTGGGGTGCAGCCCGGGCAGACCGTTGCCGTTATGGACTGGGACAGCCACCGCTACCTGGAGCTCTTCTTCGCCGTGCCGATGATCGGCGCGGTGCTGCACACCATCAACGTGCGCCTCTCCCCGGAGCAGATCCTCTACACCATCGATCACGCCGAGGACGACGTGCTGCTGGTGAACAGCGAGTTTCTCCCAACCATGGAGCAGATCCGCGGCAGGATCGACAACGTCCGCACCTATATCCTCATCTCTGACGACGGCGTGACTGAGTGCAGCACCATCCCCGCCTGCGGCGAGTACGAGCAGCTCCTGGCCAAGGCGTCGCCGGAGTTCGACTTCCCCGACCTCGACGAGAACACGAGGGCCACGACCTTCTACACCACCGGGACCACCGGGATGCCCAAAGGGGTCTATTTCAGCCACCGGCAGCTGGTGCTCCATTCCCTGGGGCTCTTGGCGACGCTCGGTTCCTCCACCTCGCACGCCTGCCTGCACCGCGACGACGTCTACATGCCGATTACCCCGATGTTCCATGTCCACGCCTGGGGCGTCCCCTATGTCGCCACCATGCTGGGGGTGAAGCAGGTCTATCCCGGGCGCTACCTGCCGGATACGCTGCTGGAGCTGAAGGAAAAGGAAGGAGTAACCTTCTCCCACTGCGTCCCGACCATCCTGCACATGCTCTTGAAGCACCCCCATGCCGGACAGATCGACCTGCGGGGGTGGAAACTCATCATCGGCGGCGCGGCGCTGTCGCGAAACCTCTGCGTCGAGGCGCTGAAGTTTGGCATCGACGCCTTCACCGGGTACGGCATGTCAGAGACCTGCCCGATCCTCACCATCTCGAAGCTCTCCCCGGAGATGCTCGAACTCTCCCACGCCGAGCAGGCCGAGATCCGCTGCAAGACCGGGCTCGCCCTTCCTTTCGTCGATCTGCGCGTGGTCGATGGCGACTTCAAAGAACTCCCCCGCGACGGCGTCAGCGCGGGGAACGTCGTGGTGCGCTCCCCCTGGCTCACCCAGGGATACCTGAAGGACCACAAGGCTTCCGAGCGGCTCTGGGAGGGGGGGTACCTGCACACGGGCGACGTGGCGGTACGTGACGAGCGTGGCTATCTGAAGATCACCGACCGGAGCAAGGACGTGATCAAGGTAGCAGGGGAGTGGGTTTCCTCGCTGGAGCTTGAGGACATCGTCGCGCACCATCCGGCGGTTGCCGAGGTGGCGGTGATAGGAAAGCCCGACGAGAAGTGGGGCGAGCGCCCCTGGCGCTGGTCGTTCTCAAGCCGACGGAGGGTGCGAAGGTGACCGATAAGGAGATCGCCCACCACGTCAGGGAGTACGCCGACAAGGGGGTGGTGAGCAAGCAGGTCGTCCTGGTCAAGGTGAAGATCGTCCCTTCCATCGACAAGACCAGCGTGGGCAAGATCAACAAGGTGGCGCTGCGCGAGAAATATCTCCAGGACTGAGACAGGGTGGGAAATGAAGGGAGCTAAGAAGAGAGAGTTGGGCATGAACGCGCTGGAGATAGAGGTGGCCATCGCCGCGCTTCATTCCACAGGGGACTACCTGGTGTTGCGGCGCCTTAACCTCGCGCGCGACCCGCGTCTCGCCCGCAAGGCCCCGGAGAGCTGCCACGTAGCCCTTTGCCTCGACACCGAGACCACGGGGCTCGACTACAGGCGTGACAAGGTGATCGAGCTCGGCATCGTCGCCTTCGAGTTCGACCCCGAGACCGGGGAGATCTTCAGGATCTCCGAGCGCTACTCCGGCTTCGAGGACCCGGGGTTCCCGATTCCGGCAGAGGTCATGGAGATCACCGGCATATCCGACGAGATGGTGCGCGGGCAGTCGTTTGACGACGCCTTCGTAAATCTCCTGGCGCAGAAGTCCCACCTGGTGATCGCCCACAACGCCGCCTTCGACCGCAAGTTCGTCGAGGCGCGTTTCCCCGCTTTTGCAGAGCTGCCCTGGGCCTGCACGGTGTCCCAGATCGACTGGGGCGCCGAGAGGGTTTCGTCGCGCACGCTGGAATACCTCCTCTTCAAGACCGCCTCCCTCACCATCAACGCGCACCGTGCCCTCGACGACGCCGAGGGGGTGCTGGGGCTGTTGCTGGAGCGTCTTCCGGTTACCGGCGCGCCCATCTTCCGCACCCTGTTGACGCGGGCGCACGAGGTCACTTCGCGGCTTTACGCGGTATCCGCCCCCTTCGACAAGAAGGATCTCCTCAAGGACCGCGGCTATCGCTGGAGCGACGGTTCGCAGGGGGGGAGCAAGGCCTGGTGGCGCGATGTGCCGGCGGAGGCGGAGCCGGAGGAGCTGGCCTATTTGGCGAGCGAGATCTACCCCAGGGGGAACACGAGCGCCGTGCAGATAATGAGGTGCGACGCCTATGCCAGGTTCTCCGTCAGGGAGTAAAAAAACAAAGTTAAAAGCTCGCACACGAAAAAGGCGAAAAAGGCACGGATAGAGACAGATCAAGCTTCAATCCGTGCTGTTTCCGTTTTATCCGCGTCATCCGCGTGAATGCCTTTGACTTTCAAGGAGGTTACCTCATGGAGTTCGACAAGGCTGGAATACTGATCGTCGGCGGGGGGATAATCGGTCTCACCATCGCCCGCGAACTGGTGAAAAAGGGGCACGGCGACATCGTCATCATCGAGAAGGAACCGGAACTCGGCGTCCACGCCTCGGGGCGCAACAGCGGCGTGCTCCATGCCGGCATCTACTATTCTCCCGACAGCCTCAAGGCCAAGTCCTGCCTGAACGGCAACTTCCTGATGCGGGAATACTGCAAGGAAAAGGGGCTGCCGCTTCTGGAAAGCGGCAAGGTCATTGTCACCCGCACCGCGGCGGAGCTCCCGGTGCTGGACGAACTGCACCGAAGGGCTACCGCCAACGGCGCCAAGGTGGAGATGATCGACGAGCGGCAACTGGCTGACATCGAGCCGAACGCCCGGACCGTCGAGCGCGCGCTCTTCTCGCATTACACCGCTGTGGTTGACCCGAAGGCGGTGCTGAAGAGCCTGAAAAAAGACCTGGAACAGACGGGACGGGTGAAGCTCCACCTGGGGTGCAGGATGACGGGGCTGAAGGGCAGCTCTACGGCTCTGACCGACAAGGGGGAGATAAGGTTCGAGAGGTTCATCAACGCTGCCGGCGCCTACTGCAACAAGGTGGCGGGCTTCTTCGGGGTGGGTTCCAAATACAGGCTCATCCCCTTCAAGGGGGTGTACCGGCTGCTGAAAAAGGACGCTCCCTTCACGGTCAACTCCAACATCTACCCGGTCCCCGACATCCGGAACCCGTTTCTCGGGATCCACTTCACCCGCAGCGTGCACGGCGACGTTTACCTCGGCCCTACTGCCATCCCCGCTTTCGGGCGGGAGAACTACGGCATTTTGTCGGGAATCGACGCCGAGGCCTTAAGCATCACCTTCCAGGACCTGGTCCTGTTCCTTCTCAACCGTCCCTTCCGCAACGTCGCGCTCACCGAGCCGCTCAAGTATTTCCCCTCCTACTTCTTCCGTGACGCCGCCAAGCTGGTGAAGGAGCTGGCACCATCCGACGTGGTGCACGCGTCCAAGGTGGGGATCCGCCCGCAGCTGGTCGACTGGGAGAAGAAGGAGCTGGTGATGGATTTCCTGGTGGAGGCTGACGGCTCCTCGCTCCACGTGCTGAACCCGATTTCCCCCGCCTTCACCTCGTCCATGGATCTGGCGCAGGGGATGGTGGCGGAGCACTTCTCGTCCTGATCGGCTGGCTGCACTGCCACCAAAAAGCAAATCCCCCCTGTCCCCCCTTCGCAAAGGGGGGAACGTTGGGGCTGGCGCAGCGCTTCGTGGACGAATGTGCTTTACGACCCCTGCAGCTTCAGCCGCTTGTTCAGGGTCTGCCGCCCCATCCCCAGGATCTTCCCGGCAAGCCCCTGGTTACCCTTGGCGAGCTTCATCGCCTCGGCGATCATGTACTGCTCCACCTCGTCCAGGGTCGGGAAATGCCCGAAGATGGTGCAGAGAGGGTTCTCGCCGGCGGCGGCCGGGGCGGAACAATCAAGCGTCGGCAGTGGACGCTCGTGACCGATGACGATTCGGAAGGTCTCCATGGAGAGTATGCCGGAGTTGTGCCGCAAAACCGCGTCGAAAACCAGCGCCTCCAGCTCCCTCACGTTCCCCGGGAAGTGGTACAGCGCGAGCATGACGGCGAGCTCCGGGGGAGGGGTCGGCTTCTTCTTCCCCAGGCACTCGGCGGCGCTCCCCAGGAAGTGGTCCAATAGGAGCGGGATGTCGTCCAGCCTGTCCCTGAGCGGCGGGAGATGCACCCGGTGCCCGCAGAGCCGGTAGTAGAGGTCGTTTCTGAATCCCCCCTGCCTGATCAACTCCTGGAGGTCGCGGTTGGTGGCGAGTACGAGTCGGGCGTCGCTCTTCTTGATGAAGTCCGAGCCGACCGGGTAGTACTCCTGCTCCTGCAAAAGCCTCAAAAGCTTGATCTGCGACATCTCGTTCAGGTCGCCGATCTCGTCCAGAAAGAGCGTCCCGCCTGAGGCGCGGGTGATCAGGCCGTCGCGTGCCTGGTCTGCGCCGGTGAAGGCCCCTTTCCTGTGCCCGAAGAGGGTGTCGGAAAACATGTTGTCGTCGAGCCCCGCCACGTTCAACGCCACGTACTCGCCGCTGCAGCCGCTCAGGTTGTGGATCGCCCGGGCGACGAGCTCCTTCCCTGTACCGGTCTCGCCGGTTATCATCACCGCCTGCCTGGTACCGGAGATCACCTCAAGGTACTGGAATATGGCCCGCATCGCCTTGTTGCCGGTGACGATGTTCTGGAACGCCTCGGGGTGGTCCAGCCGGTCGGTGAACATGTACTGCTTCAAGGCGGTGAGCTCGTTGGCCAGCGAGCGCATCTCCAGGGCCTTGCGGACCGAGGTGATCAGCCGCTTCACGTCGATGGGCTTCACCAGGTAGTCGAAGGCGCCCTCCTTGATGCAGTTCACTACGGTTTCGACGTCGTTGTTGGCTGTGGCGACTATCACCTTGATCTGGGGGAAGTGCGAGATTATCTGCGGCAGGAGCTCGAAGCCGGAAAGGTTAGGCATGCGCAGGTCGAGGACGATGACCGCGAACTCCGACTTCGCGAGGAGCGACATCACCTTGCTGCTGTCGTTTTCGATGACCACATCGGCGTGCCCGGCGTTGTTGAGGCAGCTGCGGCAGGTTTCCAGTATCTGCGCCTCGTCGTCGACAAGCAGAATCCGTTGCGTGTGCCTGATTTGGTTGTTCACTTTTGCGCTCCTCGTGCCTCGCACGGTGGGGGGGCTCAGTACCCCTTGATATCGTCTCGCTGCGCCGCTTTCTATGCCTCATCCGGCGGGGGGAGGGTGAAGTAGAAGCAGGCGCCGAGCCCTACCTCTCCCTCGGCCCAGATCCTGCCGCCGTGGCGCTGGATGATGCGCTGCACGGTTGCGAGCCCGATGCCGAACCCCTTGAACTCACGGTCCGAGTGGAGCCGCTGGAACGGGCTGAACAGCTTGTCGGCCTGCGCCATGTCGAAACCGGCGCCGTTGTCGCGCACGAAGAAGATGCGCTCCCCATCTTCCTCCAGGGAGGCTATCTCGACCATGGCGTCTTCCCGGTTTCCCGAGTATTTGCAGGCGTTGGATATCAGGTTCTGCAGCACGACCTTCAAGAGGTCGGGATCCCCCATGGCCGCCATCCCCGGCGCTATGCTGAAGTTCAGCCGCCGCTGCGGCTCGCTCAACTGCTGCGCCGCGCAGACCAGGGAGGCCAGCTCGCTTAAGTCCACCTCCGAGCGCGTGATCTCGGCGCGGGTCACCCGCGAGAACTCGAGCAGCGTCTTGATCAGCTGGTTCATGTTGACGGTTTCGGACAGGATGATGCCGATGAAATCCTTGCACTGGTCTTCCAAGCTCGCGCCGTAAAGCTCAAGTATCACCTGGCAGTAGCCGTTTATGTTGGTCAGCGGCGTGCGCAGGTCATGCGAGACCGTGTAGCTGAACCCCTCCAGGTCCCGGTTGGCCAGCTCCAGTTCCTCGGCGCGGGAGGCGAGGCTTCGGTTCAGCGCCTCGATACTGCGTTCGGAGAGCACCCTTTCGGTGATGTCCTCCTGCACCGCGACGAGATTGCTCAGAGCGCCGGTCTCGTCGTAGACGGGGGAGAGGGAGGTCGATTCGTAGAAGATCTCGCCGTTTTTCTTGACCCCCTCGAACTCGCCGTGCCATTCCTCGCCTGCAGCGATCCTAGACCAGACCTCGGGTTTTCCCTTGAGCGACTTCAGGCTCTTTCCCAGCACCTCGCAGGCCTCGTAGCCGGTCAGCGTGGTGAAGCGGGGATTCACGTACTCGATCACCCCCTCTGGGCTCGCTATCACTATGCTGCTGGCGCTTTGCTCCACCGCCCGGGACAGCCTGCGCACGAACGCCTGGTGGGCCTGCAGCTCCCTTTCTCCCTTGAGCGTCGCCAGCGCGCCTTCAACCGCCGCGAAGAGCTTGGAGCTCTCGATCGGCTTCAGGACATATCGGCTGATGCCGAGCTCTATCGACTCGATCAGGTAGTCCATGTCCGAATGGGCGCTGGTGACGATCACCGGCAGGGACGGCTTCAGCTCCATCATCTGCCGCGCCATGTCTATGCCGCTTAGGGCCGGCATCTTGATGTCGGTCACCACCAGGTCGGGCGCGTGCTCCCGGAAAAGCGCCATCCCCTCGGCGCCGTTTTTCGCGCTGAAAAGGGTGAGGCCTGGAAAACGACGCCGCAGGAGGGTGAGCACCGTTTCCCTGGTCAGCTGCTCGTCCTCCACGTACAAGAGGGTGAAGTCGGGATCTGTTGCGGCGAGTCCGCCCATGCTACACCTCGATCCTGAATTCGGCCCCGCCGTCGATGTTTCTCGCGGTGAGGGAGCCGTTCATGCTTTTTTCCACGATGTTCTTTGCCATGTAGAGCCCTATGCCGGTCCCTTTTCCCTGCTCCTTGGTGGTGAAGTAGGGCTCGAAGATCCGTCCCAGGACGTGCTCCGGGATTCCCCCGGCGTTGTCTGCGATGGTGACCACCACCCGCCCATCCTCTGAACCTATCTGCACCAGCAGCTTGGCCTGGGTGGGCTTTTTTTCGCCGAAGGCGTCCATGGCGTTGGAAAGGATGTTGAGGAGCACCTGGGAGAACTCGTTGGGGTGCCCGGTTATGTGCGGGGCCTTGCCGCAGACGACCTCGAACCTGATCCTCTTGTCGTTGAGGCTCCCCTCGATGAGGCTCAGGGTCTTTTCCACCACGATGCACGGGTCGAAGCTGATCTTCTCCTTGTCGGGGGTGAAGAAGTTCCTGAAGTCGTCGATGGTCTGCGACATGTGCCTGACCATCTGCATGATCTTGTTGGTGCTCGAGTCGAGGTACTCCTTGCTGAAGTTGCCGTACTCGTAGCTTAAGGTCAGGTCCTGCACCAGGAGCCCCACCGCGTTCAGCGGCTGGCGCCACTGGTGCGCGATGTTGCCGATCATCTCCCCCATCGCGGCCTGGCGGCTTTGCTGCATCAGCACCTCGTCCTTCTTGCGCAGCTCCTCCATGGCCTGCAGCCTCTCGGCCGTCTCCTGGGTGAGCGCCGCGGTCCGTTCTTTAACCCGCTGCTCCAGCTCGCGGTTCAGGTTGGACAGGGACGCCTTGGCGCCCAGAAGCTCCTGGTTCTTCTCGGCTGCGAGCTCGTAGGTCGCAAGCAGAAGCTCGATGGTGTGGGCGCTGTCGGCCTGCACCCGGTAGTTCTTGCCGTGGTAGCTGATGGCGACTTCTCCCTCTTTGTCCCCGACCCTGCAGGCCCGATCCCCCTGCAGGATGGCGCGGATCCTGTTGAGGAGGAGCTTGTTGCTGTAGGGCTTGGAGACGAAGTAGTTGGCGCCAGCCTCCAGGCTGTGCAGCACGTCCGAGGGGTCGTTCAGGTGGGTGAGCAGTACGATGGGGGTATCCTTGACCCCTTCGATCCCCCTGACCCTGCGGCAAAGTTCGAAGCCGTCCATCTCGGGCATGAGTATGTCGCTGATCACGAGGTCCGGGTGCAGCTCCTCGATCTGCATGAGCGCGTCGCTGCCGTTTCTGGCGATGGCTACACGGTAGCCCTCGCTGGATAAAAGCTGCTCCAGGAGTTTCGCCTGGGTCGGGCTGTCGTCGACGATCAGGATCAGGTGTGTCGTTTGGCCGTTGTTGCTAGTCTGCATGAAGCTCCTTCCTCACTTTGACGCTTCCTGCGCGCCCTTCTTGGTAACCGCCGCAAGCATATTGATGATCCCTTCCGGGGAGAGCACGTGCTGCACGGCGTCGATCTTTATCGCTTCCCCGGGCATGCCGAACACGAGGGAACTCTCCCTGTCCTGCGCGATGCAGAGCCCGCCGCGCTCTTTCAGGGTCTTCAGCTCCGCGGCGCCGTCCTTTCCCATCCCGGAGAGGATGATCCCTGCGGCGCTGGAGCCGTAACTCTGGGCGACCGAGCGGAACAGGGCGTCGACGGAGGGGCGGACCCCGTTTTCGGGGGGGGCGCAGGAGAGTGAGATCCTTCCCGCCGTCGTGGCTTCCATGTGGCAGCCGTCGGGCGCCACGTAAACCTCTCCCGCGGTGATGACCATGCCGTCGGCGGCAAGACGCACCGGCATCCGCGAGTGGTGGTTCAGCCAGTGCACGAAGTTTTCGGTGAAGCCGACCGCCATGTGCTGCACCACCAGCACGGCGGCCCCGAGCTTCTCGGGAAGGGCTGCGAGGATCTGGCGCAACAGCGGCGGTCCGCCGGTCGAGGCCCCGATGGCGATCACCTTGATGGAGCCGCTTTCCCTTACAGGCGGAACCTTGGGCCAGGGGGCGGGGACGCCTGCTGGAAAGACCCGCCGCACTACCTTGATCTCAGACATGAGCTTTATGTGGTGGATCAGGCTTGCCACCGACTCGCGGTAGCCGGGAGTCCCCACCGGGGCGGGCTTCGGGAGCACCATCAGGACCCCTGCCTCCATGAAGCGGAACAAAAGGTCGGAGTCGCCGGTGTCGATCTTCCCGGAGACGATCACGATCGGGACCGGGGAGCTGGACATGATGGCGCGGGTTGCCTCCAGGCCGTTCATCCCGGAGAGGTGCAGGTCCATGGTGATCAGGTCGGGCTTCAGGTTCGCGGCGGCTTCGACCGCCTCCTCGCCGCTTTCGGCGACGCCTACCACCTGAAGCTCCGGGTCCGCCTCAAAGGCGGCCACCAGGGCCTTCTGCACCGTTTTAGAGTCCTCCACCACAAGTAGTCTGATCATGTGGTCCCCTGTCAGGTCAGTTTTCTTATCACGTCGATGAGGCCGCTTTGGTCGAAGCTGCTTTTCACCAGGTAGGCGCTGGCGCCGACGTCGATGCCGCGCTCGCGGTCGGCGCGGGACTCAAGCCCGGTGACGAGGATCACCGGCAGCGCGGTGAAGCGGCCGTCGGCCCTGATGGCGGCTGTGAGCTGGAAGCCGTCCATGCGCGGCATCTCCACGTCGGAAACCACGACGTCGAACGGCTCGGTCTTCAGCTGGGTCAGCGCGTCGAGGCCGTCGATGGCGGTGCGCACCCGGTATCCTGAAGCCTCCAGGATGTTCTTCAAGAGCGTGCGCGAAGTGATGGAGTCTTCCGCAACCAGCACCGAGAGCCGCGCCGCCTGCACCTGGGAAGCGGCCTCCTCCGAAGCCTGGAGCGGCGCCTGGTCCGCGAAGGCCGAGCGGAACAGGTCGGCGATGCTCAGTACCGGGACCACCTTCCCGTCGCCGGACACGGTTCCCCCCGCCACGTTTCTCACCCGCGACAGCTGGCTTCCCAAAGGCTTGACCAGGATCTCCTGGACCCCGACCACCTGGTCCACGGCTAAGGCGATCCGCTTCTCGCCTGCGTGCAGCAGCACATAGTTCAGCATGCGCTCCGGGTCGGCCTGCGCCGGGACCCCCAAAAGGCGCGCGAGCGGGATCAGCGCCAGCACCTCTCCTTCCACCAGCACCGTGTCGCGGTTTTCCACCCTCTTTACCTGCTCCGGCGCCACCCTCCCGCTTTTCTCGATGCCCGCGGCCGGCAGGAAGCAGTCCCGCCCGGCGACCTGCACCTGGAGGGCCCGCATCATGGCGAAGGAAAGGGGGAAGTAGAGGCGGAAGCGGGTTCCCGCCCCCGGCGCGCTCTCGACCGTCACGTGTCCACCCAGTCTTTCCAGCGCCTCGCGCACTATGGCGAGCCCCACCCCGCGTCCGGAGATGCTGCTGACGGTCCTGCTGGTGGAGACCCCTGATTCGAAGATGAACTGGAGCAGCTCCTGGCCGGCTGTCCGCTCCAGGGTTTCCCTGGGGGCGAGCTCCTGCCTTAGGGCCGCTTCCCGCACCTGTTCGAGGTCGATGCCGCAGCCGTCGTCGCTCACCGTGAGCTCGGCGCGGTTGCCGTCTTTGACCTTCATCTCCAGGCGCAGCTTCCCTTTCTCCGGCTTCCCTGAGCGCCGGCGCTCGGCCGGGGCCTCTATGCCGTGGTCGAGCATGTTGCGCACCAGGTGCAAAAGCGGCTCCTTCAGCTCAGCCAGGATGCGGCGGTCCAGCTCCAACTCGCTCCCCTCGCAGTGAAGCTCCGCTTCCTTGCCCAGCTGCCGGGCGAGGTCGCGCACCATCTTGGAGAAGGGGTCGACCAGGGAGGAGAAGGGGAGCAGGTGCAGTTTCTTCACCTCGTCCAGCAGCGGGTCTATCATGCCGCGCAGCGCCCAGAGGTTCTTCTCGGCCCCCTTCTCCAGGCGCCGCAGCCTGGCCTCCTGCACCTTCTCGTTCTGGCAACCCTGTTCGAGCTGCAGGGCGAGCGCCTTCTCCTGCGGCAAGGTGCCTTGCTTTAGCGACTTCCTGGCCAGTTCCAGCGCCCGCGAACGCTCGGCGGCGCGCTCCGAAACTTCGGCGGCCAGCGCCGCTATTTCCTCGTGCAGCGCAGCCGCTGAGAGCTTCACCGAAACGAGCTCCTCTGACTGCAGCAAAAGCGACTCCAAAAGGCGCGCCGAAACCTTCACCGTTTCCTCGGCCGCGCCGCGCGGGGCAGGGCGGGGTGCAGGGGCAGCCGCAGCGTGAACCTCCGATGGCTCCCCGGCAGCGGCAAACGCCTCGGTGGAGGTCCTGCCGGGCCCAGCGCCCGAGAGGCCGTCTCCTCGCAGGGCTTTCTCCCCAGGCGCCGCTTGCGAGGAGGCGGCGGCGGGTGCAGGAGGGGGAGACAGGCTCGCCCGCGCGTTCGCGATCCCTGCGGCCAGGGCGTCGATGTCGCGGTGCAGCCGGTCGAAGAGGTCGAGGTCGAGCGAAAGCTCGCCTCGCTTCAAAGATGCCAGGAGGGTCTCCAGCTCCTGGCACCCCTGGGCCACGGCGACAAGGTTCACCGCGTGCGCCGCACCCTTGAGCGTGTGCACGCGCCTCAATACGGTCTCGACCAGTCGCGCCTGCTCGCCTTCCTCGTTTTCGCGCTCGAGCGCTACGAGGAGCGTGGCGAGCGCGCCCACGTGCTCCTGCGCCTCCAGTTCGAAGGTGTCGAGGAGCTCCCTCATCAGGGCTTCGGTGTCACCCATGCCGCCCCCTTTTGCTTGCGGGGGTGGCTGCGGCGATCGCGCGGGGGCTTTGCGGGTAGAGTGCGATCATGCGACCTTGTACCCGCTCACCAGCGTCTGGAGCTTCTGGTTCAGCTCGTAGAGGTTTCTTGCCGCCGCCTCGATCTGGCGCGACCCCTCGACGTTTTGGTCGCTCGCCTGGTTGATGCTGTGGATGGCGATGGCGATCTGGTCCATGCCGATCGCCTGCTCCTGGGTCGAGGTGACGATCTGCAGCGTGGCGTTGGAGGACTCCTCGATGCTCAAGGCGAGCGTGCGGATCGACTCCCCCGCCTCGCTGGACTGCTTGACGCCCGCCTCGACGGCCTTGCTCCCCTGTTCGGTGGCAAGGACCGCGGCCGTGGTCGCTTTCTGAATCTGCCCGATGATGTTGCGCACCTGGCTTGTCGCCTGCTTCGACTGGGTGGCCAGGTTCTTCACCTCCTGGGCCACGACGGCGAACCCCTTGCCGTGCTCGCCTGCCTTGGCGGCCTCGATGGCTGCGTTCACCGCCAAAAGGTTCGACTGTTCTGCAAGGTCGGCCACGGTGGCGATGATTTCCCCGATCGCCTGGCTCTGCTCGCTCAGGTTCACGATCCGCTCGGCGATGAAGCCCATGCGCTCGTCGATCCCCTGCATCCCGTCGATGGCGCTGGAAACCGATTCGCGCCCCTCCTTGGCGACCTGCACCGCGCGGCTGGCGCTCTCGTATACCTGCCTCGACTTCTGCGAGGTGAGGTCGGTGGTCTGGCGGATCTCCTGCACCGTGGCGTTGGTCTCGGAGATGGAGGTCGCGGTCTGGGCGGAGCTTGAGGCGAGCTGGCTCACCGTGGTCATGATTTCAGCCGCCGACCCGGCGAGGACGTTCACCACCTCCCGGATCTCCAGGCTCAACTCCCTCAGGTTCCTGGTCATCTGGCTGAAGGAGTTGCCGAGGCGGTCTTTCGGGGAGGCGGGGACCACGTCGATGGTGAGATCGCCTGCGGCGATGCGGTCGGCGCTGGCGGCAAGGCTTTTGAGCGAGGCCACCATGTTGGACATGGCCAGGCCGAAGACGTCCCGCTCGGAGGCGGGGACCACCTCGGTGTCGAGGTCCCCCAGGGCTATCTGGTTCGCCGTCTCCCCCATGCGGCGCAGCGACTGCACCATCTTTTCCATGGCGCACAGTAACCGCCCCAGCTCGTCCTGCGAGCCGCCGTGGATCTCCACTGACACGTCCCCCTGGGAGAGCCTTTCCGCGGCGTTAACCGCCTGGTCCAAAGGACCGGTGATGGAGGCGGTGATGGCGATTGCGGTCCAGGCGGCGAGCCCCGCGGCCAGAAGCACCAGGAGCGCGGTGACGGCGAAGGTGATGCGCTGGTTATTCTGCGACCGGAGGACGAATTCTTCCGCCTTGTTGGAGGCGAACTTCAGCACCTCGTTCACCTGGCTGTCGATCCCGGCGACCAGGCGCCTGGCGTAGTTCTTGTGGAAGGCGACCGCCTCGGGGATCTTCCCCTGGCGCACGAGTTCGATGGTCCGGGCGCGCACCTGCTTCCACCTGTCCATCGAATCCCTGATCTGGTCGATCTTCCCCTTGTCCCCCAGAAAGCGCTCCCTGACCAGGGCCAGGTCCCGGTATACGATCCGTTCGCTTGTATCGATGTCGGCAAGAGAGGCTTCCAGGTCCTCCGGGTTCTTGGCGTAGAGCACCACGTCCTTCATGGACCTGTGTATCCTGACCACGTGGGCGTCGACCGACTGGATGGCGTTGGTCACGGTGAAGGGGTGCTCGTGGAACTCGGTCATCAGGTCCCCCTGGGCCTTCAGGTTTTTCAGGGAGAGCGCCCCGATCAGGACCAGGAACAGTACGATGGCGCCAAAGCCTGCGATGAGCCTGGAGCGTATGTTGAGATTGTTCAGCATGGAACCCCCGTTGGATGATTTCTTTACCGAATTCAAGTTCACCTAAGCCACCTCCTCGTGCACCAGCAGCCGCGGATCGGACATTATCTTCCCCAGGTCCAGCAGGGCTAGCCGCTCCGGCGAGATCCCCGCCACGAACTCCTCCCGGATCCCGGTGAAGGTCTCCGGCGTCGGCTTGAGCGACCCCTTTGCGATCTGCCGCATCCCCACGATGCCGTCCGCGAGGATTCCGAACTCCATGCTGCCGTTACTGACCACGATGACCCGGTTCAGGTCGGAGAGGCCGATGGCGGGGAGGTCGAAGAAGCGCCGCAGGTCGACGATGGAGACGATGCGGCCGCGCAGGTTGATGACCCCCAGCACGAACGGGGGGGTGCAAAAAAGCGGGGTGAAGTCGCCAAGCGGCAGCGTCTCCAGGACGAAAGAGGTCTCTACCGCGTAGCTTTCGCCGGAAAGGACGAAGACGAGGAGGTCGAGGGTTTCGCCCGCGTCCAGGTCCGCTTCCCCCCTTTGCGACAGAAGGCGTGCGCGCTCCAGGAGGATGGCCTGCTCCTTTTCCGGGGCGATGGCGTCGGCGCTCGCTGCGGAAAACGCGGCCTCCTGGCGCCTGACCAGGTCCTTCCAGTCTATCTTGCAGGCTGCCATGGCTGTTTCTCCTTAACTCGTCTAGGCTCTTTGGCCCGGTTGCGCCCCGGCAGGCGGCCAGGCGATGTCCCTGATCAGCTGCATCAGCCTCCCCGCGGTCATCCCCTCGGCTTCAGGGAGCACCTCGTGGGGGTCGCGCTGCTGCAAAAGGCGCAGCGCGTTGGCGAAGCTCTGCTCGGCCTCCCTCTGTTCGCCGCGCTGCCGGCAGAGGTTTCCCAGGGCAAACCAGGCAAGCAGAAAGTCGTGGTCGATGTAGAGCGCCTTTCTCAGCGCTCCCGCCGCTCCCTCCGCATCCCCAAGCTGCTCCAGGATGATGGACAAAAGGTAATGGTTGGGGGCGTTCAGCCGGTCCAGTGCGAGGGCGGCTTCACAGCATTCGCGCGCCGGCCCGAAAAGCCCGATGTCCGCGAAGGCGCGCGCCGCAAGCGCCAGCGCTTCCCCCTGTTCCGCACCCGCAGGGGCTAGCATCGCCGTCTGCGCCGCTTCCCGGTAGCGGCCGGCACGGTAAAGCGCGCGCGCCCGATGAAGCGGTGTCTTTGCTTCGGCCGCTTCCCCGGCTTCGGCTGTGGCGGTCTCTCTTTCCGGTTCCTCCTCAGGGCAAAGCGGGGAGGGGGGCACGAAAGCCCCGGATGCAGGATCAGGTCGCGCCGGCGCCGGGATGGCTGGTTGCGCGGCAAATTCCGCCGGTTGCATCGGCTTCCTTTTTTGCAGCACCAGGGCCCCGTCGCAGTGCAGGCAGGTGAACCCTTCCAGCGACTGGTGGTCCACCTCCGTCGGCCCGAGAAAGAGCCAGCCGTCGTCGTTTAGCGCCGCGTGCAGCCTCGCGACCGTCTCCCGAATCTGCTGGTTCTGGAAGTACAGCATCACGTTGCGGCAGAAGATGAAGTCCATCCCCTGGGCCAGGGACCAGGTCTCCTCGCCCGCGTCCACGAGGTTCAGGTGCTCGAAGCGCACCATGTCGCGTATATGCCGTGCGATCCGGTAGTTGCCGTCCGCAAGCGGGGTGAAGTACCCCATGAGCCAATCGGGGGCGTTTCTGAAGGACCATTTGCTGTAGATTCCGCTGCGGGCCCGCTTGAGCGCCTGCGGGTTGATGTCGGTCCCGAGCAGGGTCACCTTCCAGTCGTCCAGGTCGGCAAGGGCGCGGGTCAGGATAATGGCGATGGAGTAGGGCTCCTCCCCGGAGGAGCAGCCGGCGCTCCAGATCCTGATGTTTTTCTCCTCCCCCTTCGCCGCCAAAAGCTTCGGAAGCAACTGCTGCTCGAAGGCCCTGTAGCTTCTGGGATCCCTGAGGAAGTAGGTCTCGCCGATGGTGAGCGCCAGGGCCAGCGCCTTGGTCTGCTCCTTGGAGAGGGGCTGCGCCATGAGCCGGAGCAGGTAGCTGTCCAGGTCCTGGCAACCTGCGCCTTCGGCAAGCGGCGCCATCTTCCGGGCCAACTCAGCGAGACGCTCGGGGGGAAAGTGCAGCCCGAGCTTTTTGGAGACGAGCCCTGCGAATTTCTTGAGCGCGTGGCGCTCATGCGCGCTCACGCGAGCGCCTTTGCTATCTGCAGCTCTTCGTCTGGGAAGAGCAGGGTATCGAGGTCGTGTATCAGCACCAGCCCGTCTGCATGACGGGTCACTCCGCAGAGATGGCCGGTCCCAGGGACGATGGCTTCGGGCTTCACCACGGCTTCCGGGGACAGTCGCACTACCTCGTGGGTGCTGTCCACGGCCAGCGCCACCGGGAACTTCGCGGTGCGGGCGACGAGGAACTGGTCGTCGCATCCGACGGGGCGCTCCGGCAGGCGAAAGCGTTTCCTTAAGTTGATGACGGGGATTATCTCCCCTTGAAGGTCCAGGACACCCAGCACGATTTCTGGGGCCTTGGGCAGGGGAGTGAGGGCCGCTGCGCGGACTACCCGGTCCACAGCGGCAAGCGGCAGCGCGTAGCGCTGACCGTCTAAGGCAAAGATGAGCAGGTGAGTTGGATCGATCGTTCCCTCCATTAAAAGCACAACATGACGCCGCCCATTAATTTACCTCGTCAACGCGCCCTATTCAAGTCGTTAAATGCGCCACTGGCCTGTGATTGCGGTTTTTTTTGCGGTGTGGGGGCTTCTGCGCCCGCCATCGGCACATTGCCGCATGCGCCGGGGGGAAACGCAGCTCTGGAAGCGACCGGAAAACCTCCCTTTTCGAGTCGGCTTGCAAATGGAAGTGTCATGGATAGTATTTGTGCTGCCAAATAGATCAACGGTTGATTTTTCACACGCTGAGGGGGCGCGAAGCTCCCCGCTTTTGCTGCTCCCTTACGCTCTCACCAGCTTTTTGGGGACCGCACGTGGCGCTTGCGCTCATCCTCGAGCTTCGCGCGACGCTGGGTGCCGGGTTCAATCTCTTCAGGCGCCTGTGCGAGGCGTGCTGGTTGCTGGCGGGGCTTGTGGTGGGGGGCGTTCTGGCAAGAGAAGAAAAAACGGCGCGAAGGAGGAACCCGGATGCATGAGATCGGTGACATGATCGCGGCAAGACTCAAGGAAGCCCTCCCCGAAGCGAAGGTCGTCTGGGAAAGGGAGCCTCCCCCCGGGGGGCTCCGTGGAGGGGTCCTGAGCGCGGAGCTGAAAAACAGGAAGTTGACCATGCAGTTCGAGGGGCCGGCGCACGAGGTGGCGGCCGAGAACCTAGAACCGTCCCTGGTGGAGCAGGTGGTCGACGATTTCCTCGATTTCTTTGCCAGGTCGATCTATCCCAAAGAGAAGTTCACCAGGATCATCTAGGGGGCGCGTTTCTGAGCCTCTCGGCGTAGGCCTCAACCGAGGGGAGGAAACCGCGGAAATCCTCTTGCAATGAGAGGTAGTGGCGGGTAAGCTCCTCTCCGCCCCCGGAAAGCGGGTTGGACCTGGTGATTCTCCGGGACATGCGCGAGAGGGCTTTCCCCACTCCTTCCACGCTCAGGTACGAAGGGATCAGCTCCTCGAAGATGACCGGAACGAGGTCCTTTAGCCGCTCGGGAAGGTGGCGGCGGTTTTGCTCCACCGCGAGCCTTGCCCGCTCAAGGTAGCGCGGCAGCGGCTCGTGCGTCAGGCTCTCCCAGCCAGCGGCCAGGAAGTGATCGTAGTAGAGGTCGACCAGGATGCCGCGGTAGAGCCCGAAGTGGGGCGAGAGGGTCTGCCTGCTGCGGGTGAAATGTGGGTCGTCCTGGGCGAAGGAGTCGATGCGACGGTGCAGCTGGATGCCGTGGGAGAGGGGAGGGGGGAAGCGGCCGTCCAGCGGCCCCTTGACGAAGTCGCCCATGAAGTTCCCGGTGAGGATGCCGGGATCGTCCCCGGAAAGGTAGAGGTGGAACAGGTAGTTCATGGCTTTGCATGATAACAGAAACGAAAGCGCCAGGGGGGCGAAAAGATGCTGGGAACCCTTACCGGTGACATAGTCGGCTCCATCTACGAATGGAACAACATCAAGACCACGGAGTTTCCCCTGTTCCAGGAGCAGTGCCGCTTCACCGACGACTCGGTGCTGACGGTGGCGCTCGCCGAGTCGATCCTGACCGGCGAGGCGTATGCACAGGTGATGAGGCGTTATTGCCGCCGCTATCCGGACGCCGGGTACGGCAGGAATTTCCTCAACTGGGCGCAAAGCGACGACGCCCCCGCCTACTATAGCTATGGCAACGGCTCGGCCATGCGCATAAGCCCCGCAGGCTGGGCCTTCGACGACCTGGAGCAGGTGCTGCAAAAGGCGAAGGAGTACAGCGCGGTGACCCACGACCATCCCGAAGGGGTGAAGGGGGCGCAGGCGACGGCCGCCGCGGTCTATCTCGCGCGCACCGGCGCGACGAAACGGGAAATCGCGGCCTTCGTCGCCGGGCGCTTCGGCTACGACCTTTCGCGCAGCTGTGACGAGATCCGGCCGGGGTACAGTTTCGACGTTTCCTGCCAGGGGACGGTGCCGCAGGCCCTGACCGCTTTCCTCGAATCCACCGACTTCGAGAGCGCCATCCGGCTCGCCATCTCGCTCGGCGGCGACTCCGACACGCTTGCAGCCATTACCGGCGGGGTGGCCCAGGCCTACTACGGCGGGGTGCCCGCAGCCATTGCCCGCGAAACCCTGCGCTTTCTCGACGAGCCGCTGCGAAAGGTCACCTTGGAGTTCGAGGCGCGCTTTGTTTCGGGGAGGGGCGAACAAAAAAGGGGACAGGCTACCGTCTAGAAAAGTAGCCTGTCCCCTTTTGCTCTCACCCTTCATGAAGGGCGCTACGCTCCGGCTTTTTCCCGCTCCCATTTTTGCACGGCCGACCGGTAGTCCTCCTGCATCTCGTCCCTTATCAGGTACGTCGGCATGGCTTCGATCGAAGCTTCCTCGCCATCGCTTTCCGAAAACTCCTCGGCGCTCTCGTCGAGGCAAGCCTCCGGCAAGGTGGCAGAGAGGAGTTCGATGATCTGGTCCAACCGGTTCAGCAGTTCCTTCTTGAAGGTCTCGTCGTCCATGTTCTCATCCCTTGAGTGCAAGCTTGGAAGATTTCCGGAAACGATTATACCGCATCACCCGGCGCCTTCAGCGGAGACCGGTTCAGGCCCGTGTTACTTCATGAACTGCTTGCCGACCTCGAACCCCTGGCCGACGACGGCGCCCAGGCCGTAGTAGGCGCGGTTGGTCGGGCTGTAGACCAGCGGGAGCACCTTCGCGGGATCGACGTTCCCCTTGTCGTCCAGCACCTCCTCGTCGGCTTTTACGTCCACGATCTCCCCGATGAACTGGGTATGCACCCCGATCTCGACCACCTGCAGCAGGCGGCATTCGAGCACCAGGGGGAACTCGGCGACGTAAGGGGCGTCCACCAGGTCGCTTTTCACCGCAGTGAGCCCGGCGGCGGCGAATTTGTCGGCGCTGCGCCCCGAGGCGATGCCGGCGTAATCGGCTGCGGCGACGAACGCCTGCGAGGGGATGTTGACCGTGAAGGCCTTGCGCTGCATGATGGCGTCGTAGCTGTGGCGCGATTTTCTAAGCGACACCGTGACCGCGGCCGGATCCGAGCTGCAGACCCCGCCCCAGGCGACCGTGGCGAGGTTTGCTTTCCCTTCCTGGTCGTAGCTCCCTACCAGCCAGACCGGCGTCGGCATGGCGTGGGTCCCTTTACCTAGACTCTTCTTCATAATCCCCCCTGTTGATCGGATGTCATTTCATGATGTCGGAGAGAAGCTTCCCGCCGACCCCGATGTTGTCCCTTTCCAGTTCGTGTATCAACACGATAAATTTATCGGCGGGAATCTTCGTCACTGCCGCCGCCGCGTCGGTGAGGGCCCTGGCGAGCTCCGCCTTCTTCTCTTTGCCTTCCATTGCGCCCAGTTCTATGGTGATTACCGGCATGCTCTCCTCCTATGCATGGTCCCGCTCCCTTCGATGCGAAGGAGACGGGTGGGGGGCCACTCTAGCAAATATTCACCCGCACTTCAACCGCGGGTGTCGGGTTCGAGCACGGCGGGGAACAGACGCTTTCAACTGCGCTGAGGCGGAGTGAGGCCGAAGAATTGAGGCAGGCTGCAGGAAAAGCTGTGCTATACTGCCGGCGGTTGGAACTCAAATGGGGAAAGGTGCTCGTGGAGATAAGGGACGTCGACATAAAGGTGGAATTTTACCGTGCCTCGGGGCCGGGGGGGCAGCACCGCAATACCACGGATTCCGCGGTGAGGATCCGGCACCTGCCGACCGGGGTGGTGGCACAGGCGAGCGAAAGCCGCTCCCAGTTCGAAAACCGCGAGAAAGCCATGGAGCGGCTGGCCGAATTGCTGCGCAGGCGGGAGCAAAAGGCGAAGAAACGCGTGGCGACCAAGGTGCCGCGCCGCGCCAAGGAGAAGCGCCTCACCCAGAAAAAGGCCCATTCGGACAAAAAGAAGCTACGCTCCTCCCTGGAGTGAGGTTTCGGCGTAGATCTCCATCATGATCTCCTTGAAGGCGACTGCCGCAGGAGACAACTCCCTTCCTCGCCTTTCAACCAGGAAAAACTCCCTCTTGATCTCCACGTCAGTCACTGGCACCTGGATCAGCGCCCCCTGTTCCAGTTCGCGTTGCACCGACAGTGCCGACACGTAGGAAACCCCGATCCCGGCCATCACGGCGCGCTTGACGGCCTCATTGCTGCCCAAATGTACCGCGACCTTGAGTATCGCCGGGTCGATCCCCGCTTGCCGCAGCGCCTTCGCGACAGCTCTCCCCGTGCCAGATCCAGTCTCGCGCAGCACGAACGGCTCCGCCAGGAGTTCCTCCTTGGTGATCCCGCTCATCCGGGCCCAGCGGTGGCCGGCCGGCGCGATCAGCACCAGTTCGTCCTGGGCCAGCGGCGTGAAGACGAGGCTTTCCTCCTCGAAGCGCCCTCCGACCACGCCGAACTCTATCTCTTCCGCCAGAAGCTTTCCCAAAACGTCGCGGCTGTCCCCTTGCAGGAGCACGATGGTCACGCCGGGAAAACGGCTGATCAGAAGCGGCAGCGCCGCGGGAATCATGTATTCGCCGGGGATGCTGCTCCCCGCGATGGTCAGTTCGGCCTCCTCGATCCCCTTGAAGCGCGCGAGCGCCACCGGAATCTCCCTCGCGTACTCAACCAGCTTGCGCGCCCGCTCAAGGAGGATCTTCCCTCCCTCGGTGGGCAAGGCCCCCTTGCCGGTGCGGTCGAGGAGTTTCAGGCCGAATTCGCTTTCCAGTGCTGAGATGTGCTGGCTGACGGTGGATTGGGTGATGAAGGCCGCCTCGGCCCCCTTGGAGAAGCTGCCGCTCTCGGCAACCTTGATGAATACCTCCAGCTGTTTCAGGTTCATCTTTCCCTCCATTAGAAAATGCGATCCCAGGTATTCGTTTTATCGAATTTATCAATTTGACTCCTGAGGGTCAATCGATTATTCATTACAGGCTTTTGGCAAACTATAACTTGCTTCGGTAGAAGCAGCGAAGAGGCGGACATGCTCGCAGCAGGGATTGACATAGGTTCAACCGGTACCAAGGCCGTTCTTTTCGACGGCGAAGTTAGGGGCGTCTCTGTCGTCCCCACCGGATGGGACCCGAAGGGCGCCGGACTTTCCGCCTTGCAGCAAGCCCTCGACTGCGCCGGTGTCCCTGAAAGCGCGCTTAATTGCATCGTCGGCACCGGCTACGGGCGCGTCTCGCTTCCGATTTTCGACAGGAAGGTGACCGAAATCACCTGCCATGCGCGGGGCGCCTACCATCTTTTTCCCGATACCGGCACCCTCCTCGACATAGGCGGGCAGGACTGCAAGGTCATTTCTCTCGACGCGCATGGCGGGGTGGTCGACTTCGTCATGAACGACAAGTGCGCAGCTGGAACCGGCCGTTTTTTGCAGGTCATGGCGGGTGTGCTTGAAGTGACGCTTGAGGAAATGGGCCAGCTGGCGGTCGGCGCTGAGCCCGCCCCGATCTCCAGCATGTGCACCGTTTTCGCCGAATCGGAGATAATCGGGCTCCTGGCCCAAGGGGTTGCCAAGGGAAGCATCGCCGCCGGCATCTTCGAGGCTATTTCCCGGCGCATGCAGGGGCTGGCCGGCAAGGTCCGCATTTCCAGCACAGTGACTTTCAGCGGAGGCGTGGCCCTCAACCCGCAGATCTGCCGGGTCATCGGCGCCGGTCTCGGCGTCGAGATGCGCGTCCCCGAAGCGCCCCAGTTTGTCGGCGCGCTGGGAGCGGCACTCATCGGGTTTGAAGGAGGCGCAGCATGCTAGCGGGTGAAACGGCAGCGGCCGGTAAGGCTGCCGCATATGAAGAGATCTCTACCCTGCGCGAGAGAAACGCGCTTGCCCTGAAGGAGGCGAAGGAATCCGGCCTCAAGGTGGTGGGGACCTACTGCCTCTACTCGCCTACCGAGCTCATCGTCGCCGCAGGGGCCGTTCCCGTCTCGTTGTGCGGCACCAGCCAGAACCCTATCGCCGCTGCGGAAAAGGTTCTGCCGCGCTCGCTTTGTCCGTTGATCAAATCCAGCTACGGTTTCGCCATCACCGATACCTGCCCGTTCTTCCACTTCTCGGACCTGCTGCTGGCGGAGACTACCTGCGACGGGAAGAAGAAGATGTACGAGCTTCTCGGAGAGCTGAAGCCGCTGCACCTGATGCAGCTGCCGCAGATCCAGGACGAGGCTGCGCTGGATTACTGGATGGTCGAGCTGAAGCGGCTGGTAACCCGCCTGCAAGAGGAGTTCGGCGTCGAGATAACCGCCGAGGGCGTGACCTCAGCCATTAATCTGGTGAACGAGGAGCGCCGCTCGCTAAAGGCGCTGCAGGACGTCTGCAAGCTCAAGCCCGCCCCCATCAGCGGAAGCGATTTGCTTGCCGTCCTGCACAATCGCGGTTTCTGCATCGACAAGCGGCAGGCGATCGACCTTATGGACCGCCTGACTGCAGAGCTGGTGGAAAGGGCAGCGAGCGGTGTTTCCCCTTTCAACGAAAGGACGCCCCGGGTCCTTCTGACCGGGGTCCCGGTGGGGCTTGGTTCGGACAAGGTGGTGCGGCTGGTCGAAGAATCCGGCGGCTGCGTGGTCTGCTTCGAGAGCTGCGGCGGGTACAAGAAGGTGGACCCGGTCGAGGTGACGGGAGACCCCTTGCGCGCCATCGCCGAGAAATACCTGAGGATCCCCTGTTCGTGCATGTCGCCCAACCAGGGGCGGCTGCAACTTTTGGATACTTTGGTGCGCGAGTTCCAGGTGGACGGCGTAATCGATCTCACCTGGCAGGGGTGCCACACCTACAACGTCGAGTCGTACCAGGTGAAAACGCACCTGCAACGCGAGGGCCAGATCCCTTTCCTGCAGATCGAGACCGATTACTCCGAGTCCGACACCGAGCAGCTAAAGGTAAGAATAGAGGCGTTCCTGGAGATGATTGGGAGGCGCCGCAAGATGCCGGAAAATGCATTGCCGTAAATCCAAAACTCAATCGGAGGTCACATGAAGAGCTTTTGTCGTTTCCTGAAGGTTAATGCTTTCGCCGTTCTCGCCATCGCCCTGGTGCTCGCTGCAGCTCTGCCGGCACTCGCATCAGAGCCGCAATTCCAGATCATATCGACCGAGGCGCTGAAGGACATGATCGACGAGAAGGTGAAGTTCACGCTTGTCGATGCACGGACCGCGGACGAGTACGACGAAGCTCACATTGGGGGCGCCATCCACATCACCGAGAAGGATTTCGCCAAATCGGCGGCGCTGCTTCCCGCTGACAAAGGCGCGAAGCTGGTCTTTTACTGCAACGGCGTCAAGTGCGGCAAGAGCAAGAAGGTCGCCGCCAAGGCCAAGGAGGCCGGTTACACCAACATATTCGTCTACAACGACGGTTTCCCCGTGTGGGAGGAAAAGGGGATGCCCATAGCAGCCGGCCCCAAGTACTCGAAGAAGGTGGAGACGACCAAACTGTCCGCGCGGGAGCTGGCAAAGGCCCTGCAGGAGAAAAAGGACGCCTATGTCGTCGTCGACGTACGTGACGAGTTCGAATTCGCCGAAGGGCACATAGCCGGGGCCATCAACATACCTGCCGAGACCTTCGCCACCAAATCGGGCGTGCTTCCCAAGGAGAAGGCGATCGTCGTCTACTGCAACAGCGGCGGCAGGAGCTACACCGCCTACCGGAAACTGATGAAGCTTGCCTACCCGACCATCTACCAGAGCACCCTGGCCGACTGGAAAGAGGCTGGCTTACCGGTAGTAAAATCGCAGTTGTAACGGTAGTTAAAACGCATTTGTAAAACTCTGTAAGGTAAAACAATCCGCCACGGAGAAGATCGGAGATAGTTCTCGGATTTCCTCCGTGGCTGACGTTTAAACCAGCTGTCGAATCAAAGGAGATGAAATGAAAAGGTTGTTGCTGTCCGTAGTTGCCCTCTCACTTAGCATCACACCGGCTGCCTGGGCCAAAAGCCGCAGCGGCGTCGTCACGGTGGAGGTGGATCTTTCCAAACAGCAGGCGGGGAAGGAAACGAAGCTCTGGATACCGTACGCGGTCTCCGGAAAGAATCAGTCCGTCACCGACGTCAAGGTGACCGGCGATTTCGCCGCTTCGGCGGTCTACACCGACAAGGCCAACGGCACCCCGATCCTCTTCGCCCAGTGGGGCAAGGACGCGACGAGCCGGAAGCTGACTTACTCCTTCGCCGTGGAGCGCGAGGAGGTGCAGGTGCGCGACCTTTCCGCCAAGGAGACCCCCTGGAGCAGGGAGGAATTCGCCCCCTACCTGCAGCCGACCTCCCTTGGGCCGGTCGACGGCGAGGTGAAGAAACTGGCCGACTCCATCACCAAGGGAAAGCGCACCGTCTTGGAGAAGGCGAAGGCGATCTACGACTGGACCTGCGAGAACATGTACCGCGACCCTGCGACCGTCGGCTGCGGCAAGGGGAACGTCTGCGAACTGCTTAAAAAACCCGGCGGCAAGTGCACGGACATCTCTTCGGTCTACATCGCGCTGGCGCGCGCTGCCGGCGTCCCTGCCCGCGAGATCTTCGGGGTGAGGCTCGGCAAGAAAGCGACTGAGGACATAACCACCTGGCAGCACTGCTGGGTGGAATTCTACCTCCCCGGTACCGGCTGGGTGCCGGTTGACCCGGCCGACGTGAGAAAGGCGATGCTGGTCGAGAAGCTGGAGTTGAAGGATGCCAAGACCCGCGAGTACCGGGAGTACTTCTGGGGGGGGATCGACCAGTACCGTTTCCAGGTCGCAACCGGCCGCGACGTCGTCCTGAACCCGCCGCAGGCAGGCGCTCCGCTCAACACCTTCGGCTACCCCTATGCCGAGGTGGGGGGGACAGCCCTCGACTTCTACGATCCCAAGAGCTTCAGCTACAGGATCACCTACAAGGAGCAGTAGCAGGATCAAAGGCATCGCACGCGGATTTAACGGATGACGCGGATAAAGGCAGATTGATCCGTAGTTATCCGCGTAATCCGCGTGCGATGCCTTTTGCTTGTTTGCCGGCCGCGTTTGTTGTATCTTTGGGGCTGTTTGCGTCCATTAACGTAGCCGGAGAGCGTCTTTGCAAGTCAAAACCGTCGTCGCCTTGTCCCTTCTAGCCTTAACCTTCGCATCCCCATCTTCTTATGCTCAAGATGCCGCTCCCGCAGCGGTAGCACCTGTCGTCGCCGGACCTGAGGCTGCCATACCGCCGGAGCAGGTCATCGCATCGCTCACCAAAGAGAACGCGCTCTTGCAGGAAAGGCTGAAGACCCTGGAGAGCTGCAGCATCACCTCGACCGAACTGGCGGCGAGAAACGGCAAGCGGCTCAAGGAAATTGCCCTAGACGTACGCGCTCAGCGGCAGGGGATGGCCGATTTCGATGTGTACGTAAAGTGGATGTCGGGGCACGTTGCCGGCTACTCCAAGTACCTGGCAGCGGGCTCGGTCGCCGCGCGCTTTGCCAAGGTGCTCCCCATCCCCTACGCGGGGCAAGCCTCGATGTTCACCAAGTTCGTTTCCGATGCCGCAGTTTCTCTTGGCGCCTCTTCGGTTTCCCTCAACAAGTACCTCGCCACTTCGCAGCAGTTCGTCGCCCGGGTCGACGCCCTCGACCCCGCGCGCCCCAACCACGCCCAGGAAGTCTCAGACCTGGTCCGCTTCGCCGACCAGGACCTTTTGAAGGGGATGCTGGAGGTCCAGGACCGCCTGGTGACCACCTCGCAGCTGACCACCTCGTCCCTTTCCTTTCTGGAGAGCCTCAACCACTACGTCGGCTCCACCGACCAATACTGGGCCAAGACCAAGGCGCTGCTGAAATCCGACGACAAGGCGGAGAAGAGTTTCCTCTCGGAGAGCACCACCGCGCTGCGGAACAAGGCGCAGGCTTTCAACGCAAAGTTCATCCTTTTCGACGCGACCGTGAAGAAGGCTGCGCCGCAGATAAAATCGCTGGTTGCCTATGACGACCTGGTCCGTTCCCTGGACCCGAGGTTCGCCAAATTGAGGTGACGATAGGGAGGGCGCATGGAACTCGATGCAGAACTTGTCGGTCAGTTGAAGAGGGTGCTGGCGGCTGCGGAATGCCTGCTGCCGAAGCCGTTTCCCATCATCGACTGGAGCGTTTGCAATGCGGCGAACTGGAAGCGGCACTCTTTCGCAGGGTTTCTTGAACCGATCGACAGCATCGAGGGGATAACCCTCGAAGACCTTCTGGGGATCGACAAGCAAAAGCAGGTGATCGAGGAGAACACGCTGCAGTTCCTGGCAGGTCTTCCCGCCAACAACGCGCTCTTGTGGGGGACCAGGGGAACGGGGAAGTCGTCGCTGGTACGGGCCCTGTTGACGCGTTACGCGCCGCAGGGGCTGCGGGTGATCCAGGTGGACAAGGACGACCTGGTGCATCTTCCCGACATCGTGGACCGCCTGAAGGGCGAGCCGTACCGCTTCATCATCTTCTCCGACGACGTCTCCTTCGAGATAGGCGAGTCGAGCTACAAGATGCTGAAAAGCGCTCTCGACGGCTCCGTCTACGCCCCACCCAAAAACGTGCTGATCTACGTCACCTCCAACCGCCGCCACCTGATACCTGAGTACGAGAGCGACAACAAGGGCGCCATGATGGTGGAAGGGGAGATACATCACGGCGAGGCTGTGGAGGAGAAGATCTCCCTCTCCGGCAGGTTCGGCATCTGGGTCGCCTTTCATCCCTTCAGCCAGGACCAGTACCTGGAGGTGGTGCGGCAGTGGGTGGAGCGGTTGGCCGAGGAGCAGGCTGCCGTCGTGCCGTGGGATGAGGCCTGCCGTGAGGCGGCGATCCTGTGGTCGCAGAAGAAAGGGGACCGAAGCGGCCGCATAGCCAGCCAGTTCGCCAGCAACTGGGTGGGGCAGTACCTGCTTTCCCAGAAAACCAAAGCGAAAACCTGAACCTGAAAAGGCGGAACGCAGCAAAAACAGAGGCACTCACCACAGAGGAAAAACAAAAGCCTGAAGCCTTTGGGGTCTAACCAAAAGCTTCAGGCTTTTCCTGTACCTGTTTTCCTCTGTGTCCTCTGTGTGAAAGCCTTTAGAACTTGTATCCGACCGACAGCGCCACCAGATGCGCGTCGGTCTTGTACTTTCCGTTTGCTTCGGCTGAGGCGGGGAAGGCGGCGGGTATGCCGTTGTCCTTGTGCCTGTTCTCCAGCAACTGGTAGCCGTAGGAGAAGGCGACCGTCAGCGGATTGAAGTTGAGGTCGGTGCCGGCACAGAACACGTGGGTCTTGGCGTCCGGGATCGACGGGTCGAAGGTGCTGTCGGGGACCGGGGTGTCGCCGTAGACGTAGCCGGCCAGAAGGGCGACCGTGTCGTTCATCTGGTACCTTCCCCCAGCATTGGCCCCCCAGGCGTCTTTCCAGTTTCTAGGCGTTGCGGCGATCTGGCCGTTGTCCATATGGACCGCCAGCTCTTTGAACTTGGACCACCCCTCCCAGCGAACTCCTGCTTCCAGCACGAGCTTGTCGATCCCCTTGAAGGCGGCACCAGCGGTGAACTGCGGCGGCAGGGTAAGATCCGTGTTTCCCCCGATGGTCATCGGGAGCGGCGCGCCCCCGGCGCTAAGCGCTGCATTGGTGAGGGTGGCGTTTCCCGACACGTCGATCTTCACTTCGCTGCGGTAGGAGGCGCCCAGCGAGAGGTGGTCACAGACGTCATAGGCTACGCCGACGTTGAAGCCCACTCCCTTCCCGTCCCCCTTGAACTTCTGGTTCACGTCGAAGTTGGCAGGGAGACCTAGCGCCTGGGAGGGAACCTTCTTCTCCAGGCTGGCGTCGAGCAGTATCACGTTGATCCCGGCCGCGATTGCCAGCTTCGGTGTCACCTGGAAGGAAGCTGCAGGGTTGATGTTGAAGGTCTTAAGCGTCGATTTGGTGGCGATATAGCGGCCGTCCCACTGCTCGCCCCACTCGGTTCCCAGACCGAAGGGGTTGAAGATGCCAAGGCCGACGCTCACCTGGTCGTTTACCTTGTGCGTCGCATAGAAGTGGCTCGGGAAGAAGGCCGTGTCGCCTGAGGTTTCGTTGCCGGACGCTGCGGGCTCGTACGAGCGGGAGGAGAGGACGCCGGTGGTCCCGAGCTGGACCTGGGTCCCCGGGAGCTTGTTCATCAGCGCCGGGTTGTAGAAGATGGTGCTGGGGTCGCTGCTGTGCGCCGTCACCGCGTTCCCCTGTCCCAGTGCAGAAGCGCCGTGCGTGAATACCGCGTAGCCGGAAGCCTGCGCGGTCGCCGCCGCGCCGCCAAAGGCGAGCATGGGTGCCAGCAACGCGACCAGCACTCCCTTCTTTTGTCTCATATCCCCTCCTTGGAATGGTTACATCATTAAAAGGGTGCCCGAAGGGGTTTGGTCCCCTTCACCGCGGGCCGCCAAGCGCTCATTAAATATCACATTGTTAGCTCCCTGTAAAGCTTCCTTCGTGAAAATAGACACTTCGGCATGGTTGACGGCGGAGGCGACGAATTAGTAACATGGCGTTGCCGTGATTGCCTAATCGCGGCTTTTGTGCTAAAACTCAAGACTCATTAAAACCGCGAAAACGGAGTAATTTCAAGTATGCAGGCACAACGCTACTTTATGGAGCACGGCGACGAGTCTCTCAGGCTCGACATCAAGACGGACAACGAAGTGACCGCACGGCAGGCAACCTGGGCCGGCATAGCCCCGGGCATGCGGGTGGCGGATATAGGGTGCGGTTCGGGGAAAACCACTTCGAAGCTGGGTGAACTGGTGCAGCCGGGGGGTACCGCTCTGGGCATCGACATAGCGGAGCAGAGGGTGGCTTTCGGGCGCGAGCACTACCAGAACGAGTACGTGAACTTCCTGCACCGCGACGCCCGGCCGCCGATGACGGATCTGGGGTTGTTCGACTTCGTCTGGGTCCGTTTCCTGCTCGAGTACCACAGGGCGAACAGCTACGACCTGGTGCAGAACATCTCTGATATCGTGGAACCGGGGGGGACGCTGGTCCTGATCGACCTCGACTACAACTGCCTGACGCATTTCGGCCATTCCGACCGGATGGACAGGGCGCTGGCCGCCATCATGAAGAGCCTGGAGGGGAGGGCGAATTTCGACCCGTACGTGGGGAGGAAGCTTTACTCGTACCTGTACGATATGGGTTACCAGGACATCAGCGTGGAGGTGGGGGCTCACCACCAGATCTTCGGAGCGTTAAAGCACGCCGACGACTTCAACTGGACCAAGAAGGTGGAGGTAGGGGCGAGGTTTTCCGGCTACGACTTCGCCGAGTATGAAAACGGGTTCGAGGAGTTTCTTGACGAGTTCAGGACTTTCTTCGCACATCCGCGCAGGTTCACCTACACCCCGATCATCGCGGTCAGGGGGCGCAAGCCCTAGGCGGAAAAGCCGCATTAACAAAAGCTTTGCGGCACCGATTGCTGTTGCAATGAAAAATCCCCGCTGTCCCCGGTTCATGCAAAGGGGGGGCAGGGGGGATTTCTCTTTTGGGTCTTCTCAAGCTGAAAAGGGTTGAACCGCGCGGGTTCCGCTTTCCTCGGCCAGCCCACGCTTGCGGCAGCTGATGAACGCCTCCACTATATGCCTTTCGAAGTGCGATCCGCTCCCTTCCCTCAAAAGCCGGAAGGCCTCATCCATCTGCATGGGGTCCCGGTAGTGCCTCTGCGAGGTGACCGCCTCGAAGAAATCCGCAACCGCGATGATCTTCGCCCCAAGCGGGATGTCCTTTCCCTTCAACCCCTTCGGATAACCGGTGCCGTCGATCTTCTCGTGGTGGGCGCCCGCTATCTCCGGCACCTGCCGGTAAATCCCCTCGAAGTTGACCTGTTCCAGGATGTCCCGCGTCTTGTGGCAGTGCGTCTTGACGATCTCGTACTCGAGGTCGGAGAGCCTGCCGTTTTTTTTCAGGATGGCGTCCGGAACCCCGATCTTGCCGTAGTCGTGCAAGAGCGCTGCGACCCTGATCATTTCCACCTCGTCCTCGGCAAGCCCCAGCTCGTGGCAGATCTCCTCGCAGTACTCGGTGACCTTTTCCGAGTGCCCTGCGGTGAGCGGGTCCCTGGCGTCGATGGAGGCCGCCATGACCTTCAAGAAGGAGCTGAACTGGGTCGATTTCGCCTCGTGCAGGTTGGCGTTATAGATGGCGATGCCGATGACGGGGGCGATGCTCATCAATAGCGTCACATCGCTTTGCACCAGGGGGCGCTTGGACTTCAGGTTGTCGACGGCGATGATCCCCAGCGATTCCCCCTCGCAGATGATGGGGCAGCAGATGAAGGTCTGCGACAGGAGCTGCTTGGCGAAGTTCTGGCTCTTGCCGGAGAGGTTCCCGCCGATCTCGTTGATGTCGCCTACAAGGAACGGGCGCTGCTCGCGGAAGGAGACCACGAACACCCCCTTCGCCTCCGGGCGGTCCAGTTGGAACGTGGTCTTGCTGAGAAAGCTCAGCTGCTCGTCGAAATAGCCGAAGCCGGCGTGAAAGACCAGCTTGGTCTTCTCGGGGTTGGCCAGAAGTATCAGGCCGCGGCTGTAGTCCAGGCGCTTTTCCAAGACCAGGACCACGTTGGCGAGGATGTCATGGAGGCGGGTCTGCCTGCTGATGACCTGGCCGATGTCGTTTGTGACCAGGGCGTTGTTGTAGTTGATCTCCAGCTGCTTGAACAGGTTGTCGGAGAGGTCCTTCAGGTTCAATTGCCCGGCCAGAAGCGCCTTTTTCTCGCTGTGCAGCGCGATGACGCTCAAGAGCAAAACCGCCAGGGCCGATGCCGGCAGCACCCTTTCCAGCCCCTGCTGCGGGCTGACGGTGATGGAGGCGGCAGTGAGCAGGGAGAGGAAGAAGGCGGCGTAGTTTCTCGTGTACTCCCAGAAGGTATGGCTCGATTTCTCCCACGAGACGATGTAGCGGCAGACCTGCCCCCCCTGGAACATGCACTCGGGGTGCTCGATGCGGGGAAGCTTGACGTCGAAGGCGGCGGCTACGGCCTCGAAAAAACCGATGCGGTTTTGGCACTGGAACGGCTGCTCCTTGGTGCCGGGACGCGGGGTGACGGTGATCTCTACCTTGTTGGCTGCGAGTTTCCTGGAGGTGTAGATGGAGGAGCGGACGAAGTTGTTGTTGGTGGCCTTGCCGATCATCTCGTAGGCCCTGGCGGGGCCTACGAGCCCCAGGAAATACTGCCGCATCATCCCGATCGCATCGGGAGAGGCTGCGTAGCGTCCCGCCTCCCTGGCGAGGTTTTCGTTCCCGGTGAGTTTCAGGAGCCGCTCGTGGAAGCGGTTCACCTGCTCCTGGGTGAACCAGTGCCCCTGGTCGGCTACCTCGTACGGGCTCATCCCTGCGTAGTCGAGCAGTTCCGTGATGTTGACAAAGCTGTACTTGTTCTTGATCAGCTTTATGTACGTATCCGTGATCCGGCTGTTGTACAGCGGCGCATCCGTCATCTTCGTTATCCTTGCCTCACTGGGCCACTACTTCGGCTGTCTGCTTTTTGCTCTTGTTCCTTGTGACCAGCGTGGTCAGGTATTTGAGGAACTTGGTGCCGCTGTTTTGTACGTTGAGGCACCAAAGGGCGTATTTCTTGTCGAACGGGATGCCGGCCGCCTCGACGTAGCTGACCGGGTAAACCAGCACCGGGATGTCGTCTTGCTGGTACTTGTGCGTAAGTATGGAGAGCGCCAGGCTGATTATGTCCTTGGGGAGCAGCTCCGGGTCCATGATCAGCACCTGTATGCAGTTGGTGAGATCTGAAAGGTTGAGACCCGCGTCGGAGAGGTTGACGGTGAAGACGGCCTTTATGTTGCCGAGCTTCTTCAGCGTGTAGCAGTGCCTTTTCAGGCTGAAGCCGAGGCGCTCGTACTCCTTGGAAAGCTCCTCGAAGTGGATCATCTCCGGTTCCAGGTTGAGCGCATGCAGCATGAGCCCACCCGACTCCTGCTCGTAGAAGCTCTCCAGTTCGAAGAGGTCCTCCGCGGTCGAGCGCGCCAGTTCCCAGGGGCCTGAGAAGTTCCAGTTCTCGGAAAAGCTCCTTTTGTAGTGCAGGTAGGCGAAGGTGTCGATCGAGCACCCCTTCTGGTCGGCGATCAGCTTCGCCGCCGTTCCGAAGACGCGGTTGGGGAACTTGTTCTCGGGGCGGTAGTAGCAGATGACGTAGTTCATGTGCGCCGAGTGCAGGTTGTAGCAGTCGTTGATCGAGTGGGCCAACTGGTTCAGCACCACCAGCCCCGCTGTTGACGACTCCGCCCTGTTCGCGGCGTGGTGGTGGATGAGCCAGCTGTTTTCGTAGAAGCGCAGCATCGCCATGTGTCCCAGGATGGAGCCCTTCTCGTGATAGATGAAGTGCCGCGCGATGCTGGGGTTCTCGGTGTAGAGCTTGTCGTACATCTCCTTCAGCTGCGTCTTGTTGGCCTGGACGAAGGCGTACTTCTCCGGGTAGATGAAGCCGGTCTCGAAGAAGAACTGCCAAAGTTCTTCCGTGTTGGCGCGGTTACTGATGTAGGCGTTCTTGTCCTTGGCGAGGTAGAGCAGGCCCAGGAGGTTCACGTGCTCCCTGATGTCCATGTCCAGAAAGCTAAGGCCGCACTTCACCTTGGCGGAGCCGTCTGCACCCTGGAGCACCTGGCGGTAGATCACCTGGGCCATGCATTTGGTGGTGAAACCGTTGGCGATGCGCAGCTCGAGCTCGGGTATGATCATGCCGGGCAGGAGCACCGAACGCTCCTGCTCCTCGTTCACCGAGAAGCCGGAGCCGGAGATGTCCACCACCTTGAGGTCGACGCTCTTGCCGCTCAACGGGTGCCTGAAGAAGGCGTTGGGCAGCGGCAAGAGCTCATGGCGCACGCTGCGGATCTCTTTTGCCTTGAAGCGCTGCATCTGGTCTTGCAAAGGTTCCAGCACGTACACCCGGCTCCTGGGTCCAAGGGTCTGCGAGATGATGCGGCAGGAGCCCGAGTAGATCGTGGTCTGTTCGTTGCTGAAGACAACCTGCACCGGGACGTCGGTGTTCACCCAGTGGAAGGCCTGGTTCGGCGCACCGTCGGTTTCCACCCGGAAGGAGACCGCGCTGAAGTCGAGCAGGGTTCCCTGGAAGCGGGCCGAATTCTGCAGCAGCTCCACCCTTATCCCCTCGCAGCTGTGTCTCCTGGTCTTTCTGTAGTTCACCTCGATGCACTTTTCCGGAAGCAGGAAGGTGGCGCCGCTGTCGCTCAACGAGATCAGCTCCGGGACTGCGACCACGAGTTTCGTGCCGTCGATGATGAAGATGTTTTCGAAGGTGCAGGCAGCGATGCTGGGCTGGGACTCGCTGGTCAGGGTCCAGCGGCACTCCAGCTTGTTGTTCATGCAGGGCTGCGGGCGCGCCTCGAGGCTCACCGTGCGGGGGTACTTCGAGTGCCTGAAGTTGACCAGTATGGAATCTTCTTTGAAATTGATGAAGTTCAGTCTGTTGATGAGTTTTGTGAGGCTGATTTCCTTCTGGCTTCCCAGTGAGAACTCAATAACCGTTCCCGGTCTGGCAAACTGCAGGATTTTTCGTGCGCTCTCCATCCAAGCTCCCTTGACAACCGATAACATCACAGAGACAGACGTCAAAACTTAATCGTGTTGCATGCCTGCCTCAGTACTGCTTATCGCAGGCAACATACAGACATTCGTTCTTGCGCATAAATACCACGAACGTAACTTTTTTTCACTATTAAAAGAAAAAGCCGCGGAATCTGCGGCATCGATGTGTGCTTGTCTCGTATTTTTCTTGAGAGGGGAGTGCGGAAATGGCGGGGGCTTTGGGCGCGCCTTATCCTTTTGCACCTACAGAGGCTTCCAGGTAGGCGTTGAAGTCGAGGGTCTTCGCCATGGTGGCAGGGGGGGCGGGGGCAGGCATCTCCTTTTGCCCCGGTGAGGTGCGGGCGGCGACGATGCGGTTGCGGCCGCTCGCCTTGGCCTCGTACAGGGCGACGTCGGAGGCGTGCACCAGGGCGGTGAAGGTGCGGCCGTCTTCCGGGAACGAGGCGACGCCGAGGCTCGCGGTAAGCCGGACCTGAGGGATCTCGCTCTCGCCGGGGAATATTTCCCTCTCTATCTCCGACCTGATCCGCTCGGCGACGATCATCGCCTCCACCTTCGAGGTCCCGGGGAGTACGGCGCAGAACTCCTCCCCCCCGTAGCGGGCCACGATGTCCATCTCGCGCAGCGAGGCCTTGATTATTTCCGCCGTGATCCTCAGGGCTTCGTCCCCGGCCAAGTGCCCGCAGAGGTCGTTGTAGCTCTTGAAGAAGTCGAGGTCGATGAAGATGACGGTGAGGTTCAGCCCCTGCCTGATGCTTCGGTTCAGCTCCTCCTCGAGCCGGTTCTTCAGGAAGCGGCGGTTGTAAAGCCCGGTGAGCGCGTCGGTGACGGAAAGCTGCTCGAAGCGCTCGGACTCCTCCAGCACCTCGGTCCGCTCGATCATCAGCGACGCCAGGTTGGCGAAGGAGGTGAGCACCTGCAGGTCGGCGTCGGTGAAGGGGGCGAGGTTCTTCTTGTCGGAGAGGTTCAAGACGCCGATGATCTTGTCCTTGAGCTTGAGCGGCATGCAGATGAGCGATTTCGACTTGAAGCGGAGCCTGTTGGCCATGGCGACCCGGCTGTCCTTTTCCACATCGTTGACCAGCAGGGGCTGCCCCGACTGCGCCACCATCCCCGCTATCCCCTTGCCGACCTTCACAGGGAGGCAGCGCGCGATGTTCAAGGTCATGCCTAGGGTGAAGACGATGTGCATGTTCTGCCCGTCCTTGTCGATCAGCATGACGGAGCCTTGTGTCGCGTCGATCAGCTCTGCGGCGATTTCGAGGATGGCCTGGTAGAGCTCGTCCTTGCTGTCCACCAGCAGCAGGGTGTTGGTCAGCGACATGAGCCGCTGGGAAAGGGCGTTTTCCTTGCTCTGCTCCGCGTCTTTCAGGATGCGCGACAGCTTCGCAGCGGTGGCGCTTGCCAGCATGGAGATGAGCAGGGATGAGTTTTTGCTGGGGGCTGCGTCGAAGAGCGCCACGAACCCCAGGCGCTCGTCCTGGCAGCGCAGCGGAAAGCAGGTGCAGACGGTCGCCTGCACGGCCGGCAGCACCTCGCGCATCTGGGCGTCGTAGATGACCGTCTTCGCCTGGCGGTCCTTGGCGGTGAAGAGGTGGATGGCGTCTGCGGGGATGCTCCCCAGCTCGTCGGGAAGCCCCCAGACCCCGCTGACATCATAGGAGCTGCCGGAGGCGTCGCGCAGCGCGATGGCTGTTTTGGGCGCGTTGAAATGGGTGACCAGGGCCTCGCAGCAAAGTCCCACCGTCTCGGTCACAGTGTTGGCATGGTCGAGCTCTTCCAGCGAACGCGCGACGGCGCGAAGCCTTGGATCGCTTTCGTCTTCGCCCGACTCGGCGGAGCTGGGCAGCGGAGCGCTGAAGGAGGGTGTGCAGGAGAATTTTTCCACCCGCTGCGCCACCTCCCGGGCAAGCTCCTGGGCTACCTGCTCGACCTCGGCAAGTGAAGCGGTGCAAAGCGATTCCACGTAAGGAAACAGCGAAAAGACCTCGCCGCCTCCGGAGCGGGCGAGCGCGGCCAGCTGCCACAGGTCGATGGAGTCGTCCCTTACGCCGTCTCCCACCAGGCAGAACTCCTCGCTCCCAATGCTGAAGGGGATGACAAAGCCGAAGAAGCCGCCGCCGTAGCGACAGACCGAGGTGGTTCCTTCCTGGAAGTAGACCTCCATGTTGGGCTCGAAGAACTGCCTTGCAACGTCCCGGCAAAGCGCATCTTCCACCACGGAACAGCAGTTCTCGAACTCGCTGCGTGACGGCTTGCGGCAGTAGAGGGTAAGGCTGTAGGGCGCCAGCGAGGGAAGGGCTTTAAGCCCCGCCAGCAACTCCTCGAACGTTCTTTTGTCCGGTCCTTTTCCCACAGTCACTGCTCCCGCTATAGAAGTGATACGGCCTTAAGGGCCACCTGCGCGGCGGTAAAACTGCAACTGACCAGCAAGCTGCGTGCCACCTGAAGCATTCTCCCGTTCCAGCTGTATCGGGGAGGCTGCCGCGAGGATCATCATGCCGGTCGGCGCGATGTTATCTCTATGTGATATTTTTCTCGGTTCAGGGTACAGCATCCTGAGCGTATACTATGACTATCGTGATATTTTTCTGTAATCAGGATCACACAGATAGGAAAATCTATCACTAAAAGGCTGAAACCGGCATAATCTCAGTAATATTCGGTCGCCCTTCTTCTATGAGAGTGTTTCAACGATGTTTATTTATATTGATTATCCGAACCTTCATGGGTAAACTTCGGCCACTTTCTTGGAAGGGGTTGCAATGGCTTCAGGGCCCGACACACCGCTGTATAACAGCCGCATCATTGGCTTGTTCTTGAAGCTGCTCAGGGAAAAGTACCCCCAAGTAGACATCGGCGACCTGTTGAACCATGCGCAGATGAAGAAATGGGAGGTGGCGGACCCGGGGCACTGGTTCAGTCAGCGCCAGATCGACCTTTTCACCGAGAAACTGGTTCTTGTGACGGGTGAGCCCCGCATAGCGCGGGAGGCCGGGCGCTACGCCGCCTCCCCGGAAGGGCTGGGATCGCTGCATTCCTTCATTCTCGGGCTCATCGGCCCTGAATACGTCTTTTTCGTCATGCACAAGCTGGCGCGCAAATTTTCGCGCTCCTCGCGTTGTTCCTCGCGCAGGATCGGTCCCCGAGAAATCGAGGTGACCGTGACCTTCGAGCCGGGGGTGAAGGAAAACCCCTATCAATGCGAGAACCGCATCGGCTACTTCGAGGCCGCCTTCCTGCTTTTCGGTCACGACTTTCCCCGCATACGCCATACCGAATGCATCTTCAAGGGAGCAGAGGTCTGCCGCTACAACATCTCCTGGAACCCGTCGCTCATCTCGCGCCTGGTCCTGGCCCGCCGTCTCTCCTTGCTGCTGCTCCCGCTGAGCTCGCTTTCCCTGTTCTTCGCAGGTGGTAAATTCTTTACCCCGTCCCTCACCCTGGCGCTTTTCGTTTACCTGCTTTTCACCCTGCTGCTGCATGCACAGGAGCGCAAGGCGCTTCTGTCCTCGCTGACGAACATGCGCAACTCCACCGAGAAGCTTCTTGTCCAGACGCAGGACAACTGCGACAACGCCCGGATGATCAACGAGATCGGGGAGGTGCTTTCGACGAGGACCGACCTGGACGACATCCTGAAGAGCGTGAACCAGGTGCTCTTGAAAAGGCTCGATTACGGCCGCGGCATCATCTTCCTTCTGGATCAGGACCGGCAAGCGCTGGTGCTCAAGGGATGTTTCGGGTTCAGCGAGGAACATCAGCTGAAGCTGGAACAAATGGTGCTACCCATAGCCAGCGGCACGCCGCACGGCGTCCTGGTCCGCTCCTTCCTCCGGCAGGAACCGCTGTTGATCAGCGACCTCTCGGAGGTGAAGGTGAGGGCCAGCGCGGAAAACTACGCCTTCTTCGTGGGGCTCGGGGTTAAATCCTTCATCTGCGCCCCCATTGTCTGCGAGGGGGAGTCCCTGGGCGTATTCGCCGTGGACGACATGAAAAGGGGAGGGGAGCTTTTGCAAAGCGACCTGAACCTGATCCAGGGGATCGCGCCGGTGATAGGCATCGCCATCAGGAACGCCATGCACCTGGCAAACGAGCGGCGCCTCTCGGAGCAGCTCAGGAAGGCGTCTGAACTCCTGGAGCGCCGGGTTGACGAGCGGACCTCTGAACTCTCCCACGCCAACCAGGAGCTGGAGTTCCTCTACGATTCTGTGTCGCACGACCTGCGCACCCCGATACGGGTGATCTACGGTTACGGCGAGCTGCTTTTTGAAGAGTACGGCATGCAGCTCGACGCCACCGCCAAAGAGTACCTTAAGTGCATCATAAGCGGCGGCGAGAGGATGGAGGCGACCCTGGACCGGATGCTGGACCTCTCGGAGATCCGCCAGGCCCAGCTCGACCTGCAGCCGGTCGACCTGAGCCGGATCGCGCACAGCATCATGGCGGACCTGAGGATAGCCGAGTACAAGCGGTCACTGACGGTGAACATCCAGGAGGACGTGGTCGTGATCGGCGACGAGAAGCTGCTGACCCGCGTCATGGAGAACCTGCTTGGCAACGCCTGGAAGTACACCTACGGCAAGGAGACGAGCGTGATTTCCTTCGGCATGCGCGATGGGGTCTGCTACGTCGAGGACAACGGTGAGGGGTTCGACATGGCTCAGGCCAAGAGGTTGTTCCTCCCCTTCCAGAGGCTGCACGGCGACAGCGAGATCGCCGGTCACGGCTTCGGCCTTTCCATCGTGCGCAAGATGATAGAGCGCATGGGGGGGCAGGTCTGGGGAGAGGGGAAGCCCGGAGAGGGGGCGACTTTCTACTTCACCCTCCCAAATGTCGTCAAGGCAGAGGCTTTGCCTGCGCAGGCTTCCGCCGACGCCGGCGAGCCCGTCTCTCATTGAAACCTGGCCGCACCCTTCAACCTACCTCTGCATACTCCCGCTCCCGGTAATCGACTCCCAGCGACTGCGCCAGCTTGCGCACCTTCCCTACGTCCAATCCCGGCACCGTAACGGCGCTTGCCGTCACCTGAGGCACGTGCTTTGGCGCTTCCTTCAAGAAATCGCAGACCCCCTGGAAGCCGGCAGCCCCAAAGGGGGTGTTGCACAGGCGCTGGTAATCCTCGGCGTTGGCGGCGTTGAGGCTCACCGAGAGGACGTCCACCAGCCCTGCCAGTTCGGGAAGGATATTCCTGCCGTGCACGAGGTTCGCCTGGCCGTCCGTGTTGATCCGGACCTTGAAGCCCCGGCGCTTGAGCTCCGCCGCCACTTCCTTCACTAGGTCGAGCCGGACCAGGGGTTCGCCGTAGCCGCAGAAAACCACCTCCTCGAACCCTGAGGCCTTGTCTATCGCAGCCAGAACCTCGGCGCAGTTCGGCTCGTGGGAGAGCTTCAGCTCATGACCCTTCACCGCGAAATCGTCGAACTTGGGGCAGAATGTGCAGCGGTTCGAGCAGCGGTTGGTGATGTTCAGGTAGAGCGAATTGCGGATCATGTAGGCGATGGTGTCGTCTTCGGCGGGTTGCGGGATGCCGAAGAGCTTTCTCGTGTTGAACGAGGTGATCCTGCCGACGTCCTCGACCGAGAGCCCCTTGATCTCTGCCACCCGCTCGGCGGTGAAGCGCACGAAGGCGGGCTCGTTTCTCTTGCCGCGGTGCGGCACCGGCGTCAGGTAGGGGGCGTCCGTCTCCACCATGAGATGCTCGATCTTCACCCCGCGCACCACCTCCCTGAGCGCCTCGTTTGAGGGGTAGGTGACGGTCCCGGGGATCGAGATCTTGAAACCTAGTTCGATGCACTCCTGCGCCATGGCAAGATCGCCGGAGAAGCAGTGCAGCACGCCTCCAACCTCGTCCGCTTTTTCCTCCTTGAGGATGGCCATGATGCGGTCGTGCGCGTCCCGGTCGTGGATGATGAGCGGCAATGAGAGCTCGCGAGCCATCCTGATGAAGCGCCGGAACACCTCTTCCTGTTTTTCCCTGGACGAGCGGTCCCTGAAGAAGTCGAGGCCTATTTCGCCGATGGCGACCACCTTGGGGCTTGAGAGCGCCATCTTGCGCACCCTTTCATAGCACTCCTCGGTGACCCCGTCCGCGTCGTGGGGATGGATGCCGACCGAGCAGTAAACGTTTTCGCGCGCCCCGGCAAGGGCCAGCGCCTCCTCGCTCGACTCGAGATCGGCCCCCACCGCGACGATGGTGCGGACTCCCGCCTCGGCTGCGCGCTCCATCATCTCCTCGAAATCTGCCGCATATTCCTTGCCGTATATATGTGCGTGGCTGTCTATCAGTTCCATGTCGGTTGCTCCTTTACAGGCAAAGTAAGTCAGTTTCTTGCTGCCAATCTGCCCCTCACCCCGCCCCTCTCCCAGAGGGAGAGGGAGGCTGGACAGGGATTAACCTCTCACCATCGTTTCCCACAAAGTCAGTCATTCTAATGCAATACGGGTCAGGAAGCTAGAGCTTTCTGACCCGTAGGCGTGTTGCTTATTTGATGCTGCGGCTAGCCTGTGACCGCGGTGATCGAAGCCTCGATGCCGTCCATCAGGAGGGCAAGTTCGTCCAGCGAGATGGAAAGCGGCGGGAAGATGACGATGATGTTTCCCAGTGGACGCAGGAACAGGCCGCGCTTTCGCGCCTCCAGGCAGACCCTCACACCGACGCGCTCCTCCCAGTGGTAAGGCTTTCTCGTGTCCTTCTCGACCACGAGCTCGATGCCGCCGATCATCCCCTCCTGCCTCACGTCCCCGACATGCGGCAGGTCTAGCAGCCCTTGCAGCCGCCGGTTCAGGTAGTCGATCTTGGGCGGCAGCGACTCGAGCAGTCGGTCTTTTTCGAAAAGGTCGAGACTCGCGAGGGCTGCGGCGCAGGCGATGGGGTTGCCGGTGAAGGTGTGCCCGTGGAAAAAGGTCTTCAGGTCCGCGTAGTCGCCCCAGAAGGCGTCGTAGATCTTCTTCGTGGTGAGCGTCGCGGCAAGGGGGAGGTAGCCGGCTGAGATCCCCTTGGAAAGGGCCATGATGTCGGGCGTCACGCCCTCTTTGACGCAGGCGAACATGGCGCCGGTCCTGCCGAAGCCGACGGCGACCTCGTCTGCGATCATCAGCACGTCGAAGCGGTTGCACAGCTCGCGGACCCCCTTTACGAACCCCGGAGGCTGCACGATCATCCCCCCCGCACCCTGGACCGACGGCTCGATGACGAGGCCCGCCAGTTCGTGCGCGTGCTGTTCCATGAGCCGCTCCAACTCCTTCAGGCAGAGGAGCCCGCAGCTGTTGCAGTCGCCTTCAGGTGATAGGGTGCAGCGGTAGCAGTAAGGGGAGGGGGCCTTGATGGTGGGGAAAAGAAGCGGCGCGTAGACCTCGTGGTAGATGGCGATGCCACCCACGCTCATCGAGCCGACCGTGTCTCCGTGGTAGGCGTTGTCGAAGCGGATGAACTTGGTCTTTTGCTTGTTCCCGGTCTGCTGCTGGTACTGGAACGCCATCTTGACGCCGATCTCGACCGCGGTCGAGCCGTTGTCGGAATAAAAGACCTTGGCAAGTCCCGGCGGGGCGATGTCGATCAGGCGCTTGGCAAGGAGAGCTGCGCGGTCATTGGAGAGCCCGAGGAGCGTCGAGTGTTCCAGCCGGTCCACCTGCTGCTTCACCGCCTCGTTGATCTCGGCGCGGCAGTGCCCATGCACGTTGGTCCAGATCGCCCCCACGCCGTCCAGGTAGCGGTTGCCGTCCGTGTCGATGATGTACGAACCTTCGCCCCTGGCGATGATGATGTTTTCGGCGCCTTCCCACTCGCTCATCTGGGTGAAGGGGTGCCAGAGATATTCGCTGTCGTAGCGTCTAAGCGTTTCAGTGTCCAGTTCAACCACGTTCAATCTCCTCAACGATGCCGTGCTGCAACTTTGCCCGGGTTTTCGTTGTCAATCGTCAATTATCAATTGTTAATTGGGTTTAAGCGGTTAATCGAACAGCTCCCGCAGCATGATCCCAGTTGCAGGTTGCTGCAGCAGGCGGTCGACGAGCCTCTCGGTCACCTCGCGGTCGTCTTTTCCCTCGGTTTCAGGGAAAAGTCCGAGCAGTTGTGCGCCGGAGAGTGAATCTATCATGTGCGGTGCGTAGGACTCGGCCTCGCCCGGGGCGTCCGGATAGCGGTTGACGATGACCCCTTTGACCGTTAGCCCCATGGTGCGGGCGCAGAAGACGGTGAGCAGTGTATGGTTGACGGTGCCGAGGTTCGGCCTCGCCACCACGGCGATCGGGAGTCCCAGGTGCTGGGCCAGGTCGGCGACCAGGAGTCCCCCGGCAAGCGGAACCATCAGCCCTCCGGCCCCCTCGACGATGACGAAGTCGTTGCTTTCGGCGAGCCTTTGGTATGCCTCCTTGATGGTGTCGAAGCTGATCCGGACGCCGTCCTGCGAGGCGGCGATGGAAGGGGCAACCGGGGCCTTCAGGAGATAGGGGGCGGAGTCCGCAGTCACGGGGACGCCTGCGGCGTAGCAGAGAAGCTCGGCGTCCTCGGACACCAGATGTCCGTCGCGCTCGATGCAGCCGCTGGTCACGGGTTTCATCACCGCGACCTTGTGCCCCATTCTTCTGAGCAGCATGGCAAGGGCGGCCGAGGCGATAGTCTTGCCGACCCCAGTATCGGTGCCGGTTATGAAGATGCTTTTTGCAGCCATGGTTTTCCTTTCTTTCGTAGGCGTTTTTTGAAGGTGCCTCAGTGCGCGCACATGACGGTGGTAAGCCCCAGGTCGCTGAACATGGTGAGGTCAGTGTCGACGTTTCTCCCCAGCGTGGTCAGGTAGTTGCCGATCATGGTACCGTTCGCGCCGGCGAAGAAGATCCATGACTGCAGGTCGCGCAGGTTCTTCTCCCTGCCGCCGCAGACGGTGATGCGCTTGCCGGGGAGGATCAGCCGGTAGACGGCGATGGTTTTCAGGCACTCCAGGGCGCTGATGTGGGCGGCGCCTTCAAGCCTGGTCCCCTCTATCGGGTTCAGGAAGTTCATCGGTACCGAGTCGACGTCCAGGTCCTTGAGGGTGAGCGCCATCTCCACCCTCTGTGCCGCGCTCTCGCCGAGTCCGAAGATGCCGCCGCAGCAGACCTTGACCCCGGCCTTTTTTACGGCGCGCACGGTGTTCACATCGTCCTGGTAATCGTGCGTGGTGCAGATCTGCGGAAAGAAGCTTGCGGCGGTTTCCAGGTTGTGGTGGTAGGTGTCCATCCCGGCATCCCTGAGCTTAATCGCGGTCTCCTCGTCGATGATGCCGAGCGAGCATGAGGGGAGGATGGTGGTTTCCTTCCTGATGCGGCGCAGCGCAGCAAGGATCTGTTCCAGTTCCGGCCCGTTTACGGTGGTGCCGCTGGTGATGATGCCGAAGCAGGCGGAGCCGTTGGTCTCTGCCTGGCGCGCCGAAGCCAGCATCTCCTCTTCCTGCACCAGCGGGTACACCGGCGCGTCGGTTTTGTGGTGCGCCGACTGGGCGCAGAAGGCGCAGTTCTCGGCACAGCGGCCTGATTTGGCGTTGATGATGGAGCAGAGGTGCACCTCGTTACCGATGAAATGCTCCTTTACGCGTGTGGCGGCGCGGAACAGGTCGTAAACCGCGGTTCCCTGCAGTTCCGAGAGCTGGATGGCCTCTGCTTCGGTGATCGAGCCACCCGCTGTGATTCTCTGCGCTATGTCATTGATTATCTTTTCCATGAAATCCTCCAGGCGCTGATTTATCATGTGGGGACGAGCTTGTCAACCAAATCGCTAGTACGTGGTTAACAACTCCCGGCTCACAGGCGCAAGACGACAAGGATGATGCGCAAAAAAAGGGTTTAAGCGTTGTATGCGCCTAAACCCTTTGATCGTTCCGCGGTGACCTCAGTGGACCTCGGTGACCTCTGTGTTCCGCCTTTGAGGTTGTCCTTTGAGGCTAAAGCTCTTCGGTTGTGAAGGCGACCACGTCGTCGATGCTTGCGGCATCGAGCAGAACCATGACCAACCGGTCGAGTCCCAAGGCTATACCGGCGGCTTCAGGCATCTCGTCCAAGGCTGCCAGAAACTTCTCCGGCATGGGGTAGGCGGTTTTCTCCTGTGCTGCACGCTCGGCGGCCTCGGCGACGAACCTGGCTCGCTGCTCGACCGGGTCGATGAGTTCGGAAAACGCGTTGGCGATTTCCAGTCCGCCGATGTAGAGCTCGAAACGCTCGGCGACAGTTGGGTCGGAAGGCTTCAACCTGGCCAGGGCGGAACAGCTGGCAGGGTAATCGTAAATGAAGGTGGGACGGGCAAGGCCCAGGTTCGGCTCGATGCGCTCGACCATCAGTTCGTCGAAGGTCCCTTCCGCGAGAGCTTGCCACATGGAGGTGCCAGCGTAACGCAGGAAGGCGTCGGCGACCGTGATTCTTTCCCATGGGCCGGAGAGTTCGATCCGATCTCCGCGGTAGCTGATGCTGTCCGCTGCGGCCGCGTGTTTGACCAGCGCTTCCGTTTCCTCCATCAGGACCAGGTAGTCCGCTTCGGCACGGTACCACTCCAGCATGGTGAATTCGCTCAGATGCCTCGCTCCGCGCTCCCCATTGCGCCAGCAGCGGCAGATCTGGAAGATGCGCGGGTAGCCCGCGGCGAGCATTCGCTTCATGCAGAGTTCGGGGGAGGTCTGCAGGAACCATCCCGAGGAGGGGATGGCGTCGATCTGGGCTTCAGGGGCGGGGGCAGGTATGCGAAAAGGGGTCTCGACTTCGAGATACCCCTTTCCTTGAAAAAACTCTCTTATCCTGCCGAAGATCGCCCCCCGCTCGACCAGCGCCTGGCGGCGCCTGGCCAGGGGCCAGCTTCCCATGCGCTACCCCTTTACCCTGGTGGAGTACTCGCCGGTGCGGGTGTCGATGGTGATCAGCTCTCCCTCTTCGATGAAGGGGGGAACGCGGAGCACGTAGCCGGTCTCGACGGTAGCGGGCTTGGAGTCGGAGCCGGAGGTGTCGCCCTTGACCCAGGGATCGGTCTGAACCACCCTGAGGTTGACGAAGTTGGGGACGTCTACGCCGATTGCCTTCTCCCTGAAGATGAGCACGTCCACCTGGAGGTTGTCGATCAGGTAGTTCTTGGCGTCGCCCATCGCCTCTTCGCTGATGTGGATCTGCTCAAAGGTGTCGTTGTCCATGAAGCAGTAGTGATCGTCTTCCTTGTAGAGGTACTGCATAACACGGTCTTCAAGGCGCGCCGGTTCGAAGGTCTCGCCGGAACGGTAGGTGCGGTCCATGGTGGAGCCGGTGATCATGTTCTTCATCTTGGTCCGGTAAAGAGCTTGACCCTTGCCCGGCTTCGCGAAATCGAAGTGGGTGATGATGTACGGCTCGTCGTTGATGGCGATCTTCAGCCCTTTTTTCAGATCGGCTGCAGTATACATGTGCTCTTCCTTCTCTATCTGGTGAGATTAAATAAAGATCCAGCGCGCACCGCTAGGCGGCGGGCTAAACCCGTTGGTCCTTTATATCCGTTATGCCTTGCAGCTGATCGGGGGATGACTGGGACAGATGCCGAGACTTGTGGGAGGACTACTTGGCGCGATAGGTGATGCGGCCGCGGCTAAGGTCATAAGGCGAGAGTTCTACGGTCACCTTGTCACCGGGCAGGATCTTGATGAAGAACTTCCGCATTTTGCCGGAGATGTGTGCCAGCACCATGTGGTCGTTTTCCAGCTTGACCTTGAACATCGCGTTCGGAAGCGGCTCGATTACCGTTCCTTCTACTTCTATTGCTTCTTCCTTGCTCATTTTTTCTCCTGGCCGTTAGGTGGCTTCTTTAACAATCTGTGAGTCTACAAATATTTAACACAAATTGCAAGCTGGTTTTCGCTATCGCCGGGATTTCGCTCCCCGCAGCATACACTATTTACAGGTTTTTCATAACATGCTAGAAATAGGGCGAGATTTTCCAAGGAGCCCCGTTTTACATGAAAAAACTTATCAGGGAGATCCCGCTTTCCAACGGGCTCACCGTTCGATTCTTCGACGCCACCCGCCGCTATTTCGGCGACTACCACCAGGTTCGCATCAGCATCTGCTGCGAAGTGCCGCTTACTGCCGAGCTTTTCGAGGACGCAACCGCGCACCGTGACGCGGAAAAGCTTCTGGGCGGCAGCGTAAGCTATGTAAAGGACATCGAGCACCAGGGGGTGGCCACGAACGACATCCCGGAGACTGTCGAGAGGGTAATCCAGCACTTCGTCGATCACTCGCTTTCCTACCTGAGCGGCGGGGACTTTCCGCGCAAGCTCGTGCAGTCGGAATTGAAGCGCATCCTTGGCAAGAGAAAGGCGTTTGTCGTCGGCGGCTATCGTGGCTGAGGCGGTTATCGAAATCGAGAGGCTTTGCTACGGCGGCGCGGGCTTCGGCCGCATCGACGGCAAGGCCTGCTTCGTTCCGCTCACTGCCCCGGGCGACAGGGCCCGGGTACGGGTGGTCAAGGAGAAGCGCTCTTTCGCCGAAGCGGAGGTGGTGGAACTGCTGGAGCCTTCGCCGCTGCGCACGCCCCCCCCTTGTCCCTACTTCGGCGTCTGCGGCGGCTGCGACTGGCAGCATCTCCCCTACGAGGAGCAACTGAAGCAGAAAGGGGAGATCTTCACCGACACCCTCGGCCGCATCGGAAAGGTCCCGCGCGAACTCGTTTTGCCGGTCTCCCCTTCGCCCGAGTGCTACGGCTACCGGTCACGGATCCAGCTCAAGCTTGCCCGCAAGGCGGGTGCGCCGATGCTCGGGTTTTTCAAGCGCGGCTCCCACGAGGTGGTCGATCTGGCTTCCGGGTGCGCCTTGGCTGCGCCGGTTCTGAACCGGCTACTCGCCGAAATCCGCGGGCTCTTGCCTCGCCTGCCGCAGTTGGAGGGGATTCCCCAGGTGGATCTCGCCATGGGGGACGACGGGGATACCATCGCGGTGTTCCACTTCCGCGGCAAGGATGCAGCTTTGCTGGTGGACCGGCTCCTCGCCGCCCGCCAGGAGCTCCCTTCGGCTGCCGGGGTCTACGTCAAAAGCGGGGAGAAGGGGGAGATGCATTACGTCTTCGGCGCCGACTCCCTAAGCTACGGCGTTCCCGCCGGGCTTTTCCCCGGTTCGCGCGAGATGCGGCTTCGCTTCAGCCGCGGCGGGTTCTCCCAGGTCAACTACCGCCAGAACCTGGAACTGATCAGGACAGTGGGGGAGTGGGGTGGCCTTCAAGTTGGGGCCCGTGTGCTCGACCTTTACTGCGGCAACGGCAACATCTCGGTTCCCATCGCGCCCCTGGTCCGGGAAGTGGTCGGGGTGGAAGGATACGCTCCCTCCATCGCCGACGCCGCGGCCAATGCGGAGGGAAACGGCGTCGTCAACGCGAGCTACCAGGTGGGCGACGCGGCCCTTTCAGTGCGAAGGCTCGCGAAGCGCAAGGAGAAGTTCGACCTAGTCATCCTCGATCCGCCGCGCGCAGGCGCCGAAGCTGCCGGCGACCTGGCGTACCTCGCGCCGGAAAGAATACTCTACGTATCCTGCGACCCGGCAACCCTGGCGCGCGACTTGGCCCAGTTGTGCGGGGCCGGATACCGGGTCGAGCGCTCCAAGCCGGTGGATATGTTCCCGCAGACTTATCATGTAGAGAGCGTTACCGAATTGATTCGAAGATAAATATCCCAATTATGTAAGGCGGAGGGCCTCATGCTGTTCGGACTTTTCAAGAAGAAGGATCATCGTTACTACCAGACCCAGGGCGCCAAGTTCCTGGCATCCGAGCGCTTCGCCGACGCCAGGGTCGACTTGCTCGAGGCGCTCAGGCTTTGCCCGGCTGACGCGGCGACCGACCAGGAGGAGATCCGCAAGGGGCTCAATCTCTCGGGGAACCGGCTGGGGGAGCTGAACCTCCAGGAGGGGGAGCATTCCCTGAACCAGGGCGAACTGCAAAAGGCCTTCGACCACTTTACCCTCGCCGCCGAACTGGCTGCGGACCAGGGGATCCTGGCGAAAGCGAAAGCTGGGCTTGCCAGGGTGCAGCAGGGGAACACGGTCCCCTCCGCCCCCGCTGCCGCAGCCGCTGCACCTTCGTCTGCCGCCGCTCCGGCAAAAGAAGTTGCCGGCCCCTACAAGCCGCACGGAGGGGGATCCTGCACCTCCTGCGGCACCCATGCCCCGAAGAAACCGCTGGAGGCCGAGCCGGTCAGTTTCGGCCTCGCCGAGGAGGACCAGTTCCACCTCATGGTGGCGCCGCTACCTGGCGATCTCCCCGCCCGTTACGGAGCCATGGGGCCGAAATTCGCCCAGGCTTATCTCATGATACACGACGGAAACGACGCTAATGCGCTCCCCGTTTTGCAAGAAATGCTGTTATCTGGTGAAAATGACATTGTATTATACGAAGTCGCACTTATAATGTTTAGGGCCGGGCGTATTCATGAGAGCGAAGCCCTTCTGAATCGCGCTCTTTCGGTCAATTCGCAAAACGGCATGGTTTACATGGCGCTGGTGCAACTGATGGCCGGCGGCGGCAAGTATGCCGAGGCGATAGCCCTGGTTGAACGGATGCAGCAGGAAAACGTGATGGCGGACCAGGCGCAGTTCATGCTGGGCGAACTGTACGAGACTACCGGGGACGAGGCGAAGGCCGTCGAGATGTGGTCGAAGGCGCTCGAGATGCCCAGCGTGGCCCGCTCAGCCGCAGAAAAGCTGGTCCCGATCCTGGGGAGCCAGGGCCGTACCGAAGAGGTTAAATATTTGGCTAAAAAATACCTAAAAGGATGTTGCTAACGTAAACACGGTTCTCCGGAGGTGCACAATGAACAAATCGGAACTCATTGAATCTCTCGCCGCCAAGAAAACCCTCTCCTTCAAGAAGGCCGAGGAGGTGGTAAACGCAGTCTTCGCCTCGATGACCGATGCGCTTTTGTCCGGCGACAGGATCGAAATCAGGGGGTTCGGCAGCTTCGTGGTGAAAGAGTACGACGCCTACACCGGCAGAAATCCGAAGACTGGCGAGTCCATTTCGGTCAAGGCTAAGAAGCTTCCCTTCTTCAAGGTCGGCAAAGAGCTGAAAGAAAAGGTCTCCGGCTAGGCTCAAGCGGCTAGTGGAGCAGTTTGTTTCACCTTTTGGCACATCAGGCGCCTTCCGGGTAACGCACGCCCGCAAGGCGCCTTTCACTTGATAACCGGGCAACCGAAAAGTTGACCCGAACCCTGGAGCCGACAGTTACATATGGTCCCTACTTATTGGTCCTACATAATAGAGGGGCTGGGCGGGCTGGCGCTTTTCATCCTCGGCATGCGCACCATGTCGGAGGGGCTGCAAAAGGTGAGCGGGGAGCGTCTGCGCAGGCTTTTGGAGAAGGCGACCGGCAACCGCCTCACCGCCCCCTTGGTCGGCAGCTGTCTTGCCTCGCTGATGCAGTCCGGCAGCGCCGCCTCGGTGCTGGTGGTGGGGTTCGTCAACGCCGGGCTCCTCTCGCTGTACCAGGCGCTCGGGGTGCTGCTGGGGACCGGCATCGGCACCACGCTGGCCATCCAGATCATAGCCTTCCGGGTCACGGCACTGGCGCTTCCCGCCATCACCGTGGGTGTCTTGCTGAGCTTCTTCTCCAAGAGCCGGCGGCTTTCGCAACTGGGCGGGCTCCTTCTGGGCGTGGGGCTCGTCTTTTTCGGGCTTTCCATCCTCGAGCAGGCGTCGCTTCCCTTGAGCGAGAGCGCCATCATCTCCGGCATGCGCGAGGGGCTTCCCTCGCTGCGGCTGGCGGCAGTGCTTCTGGGGGCGCTTCTGACCTTTCTGGTGCAGTCGGGGAGCGCTACGCTCGGAATCGTGATCGCCCTCGCTTCCGCAGGGGCTCTCTCCTACGATGCCTCGATAGCCATGGTGATCGGCGAGGTTGCGGGAGCGGCGCTCATCCCGCTCATCGCCTCCATCGGCGGGAGCCAAACCGCCAAAAGGGCCGTCGTCATCTACCTCGCCATCAGCTGGGGCGCCATTGCTCTCGGGCTCATCTTCTTCCCGCTTTTCCTCAAGGCTGTGAACGCGGTTTCGCCCGGCGACCTGTCGCTTTTGCACCAGCCGACAGCCGCCCCGCATGCCGCGACCGAGGCGCTGCGCCCGTACATCGCGAGACACCTTGCCAACGCCCACACCATCTTCACCGTGGCTTCTTTGTTGATCTTTCTCCCCATGCTCGGCTTTTTCACCCGTTCTGCGGAAACGCTCCTACCAACCAGGCGCTCCGAGAGCGAACCGCGCCCAAGGTTCATCGACCAGCGGGTGATAAAGACGCCGACCATAGCGCTGGTGCAGGCATGGAGCGAGCTCTCCCGCATGGGGTCGCTTTCCGCCGCCATGTACGCCGAGCTGGTGTCCCAGTTCGACTCCTACAACCCGAAGGTAGTCGCCGCAATCAGGGACAAGGAACTGGTGCTCGACGTATTGCACCGTGACATGTCCCAGTTCCTGGTGGCGCTTTCCAGGGAGACGCTCTCGCTGGAGCGGGCCGTCGAGATCCCGGCAATGCTGCAGATGGTGAACGAAATCGAGCAGGTGGGTGACCAGACCGAGGCGGTGCTGAACTACCTGGTGCGCAAGAAGGAGGAACGGCTCCGCTTCTCCGGCTCCGCCATGGACGAGCTCAAGCGCTTCGCCACCAAGGTGGGGGAGGCGGTTTCCCTTTGCGAGCAAGTCCTGAAAGGTGAAGAGGAGGAGGACCCTGATCTCCTGCGACGCGAAGTTGCCCTGCTCCAGGAGGAATTGCAGGCAAGCCACCTGCGGCGGCTTAAAGTCGGCAAGTGCGGCATCGTAGCGGGGCTTCTCTACGGCGACATGATCATCGCCTTCTGCAAGATCTCCGAACTCAGCTTCTCCATCATCTCCCAGAAAAAAGGAATTGCCGCATGAACCAGACCGTCGCCGCCATCGACCTCGGCACCAATACCGCGAGGCTGCTCATCGCCGGCCGGGACCCTTACCGCCAGATACTGCTGAAGCGCATCATCACCAGGCTTGGGGGGGGCTTCACCCGCGAGCGTGGACTCTCCGAGGAGGCGCAGCTGCGCTCCATCGAGGCGCTCAAGGAGTTCGCGCTCGACATGTCGCAGCACGGCGTGGAGCGGCTTCGGGGAGTCGCCACGAGCGCCGTGCGGGACGCCAGAAACGGCGGCGATTTCGTGCAAAGGGTGCTTTCCGAGACCGGCATCGCCCTGGAGGTGATCGACGGGGACGAGGAGGCGCTGCTGACGCTCAGAGGGGTGGGGTCGATCCTGGACCGCAAGGAGTGCGACCTGGCGGTCTTCGACGTGGGCGGGGGGAGCACCGAGTACACCCTTGCCTCGAACCTGCAGCCGCTTTTCTCGCGCAGCCTCCCCATAGGCGTCGTCCGTCTCACCGAGGGAAAGTCAGGCGTCGTGGAGATGGAGGAGAAGATCAGGCGCGAGCTGACCGCGCTTAAAGAGGCCCTCGCCGCGCAGGGGTTGGAGGATCGCTTCAGGAAGGCGACCCTGGTCGGGACCGCAGGGACCGCCACCACGCTTGCCGCCATAGACATGGGGATGGAGCAGTACGACTACAAGCTGGTGAACAACCACACGATGCCGCTGTCGGCCGTGGAAAGGATATACCGGCATCTCCTGCCGCTGACGCCGCAGCAGCGGCTACAGGTCAAGGGGCTGGAGCCCGGGCGGGAGGATCTCATCATCGCCGGCGTGCTGGTGGTGCTCACCACCATGCACCTTTTCGGCTTAGAGACCTTCAAGGTGAGCGATTCGGGCCTGCTCGAGGGGTTGATACTCGGGGTCTGACGCGGGTCACACCGGTTGCTTCTGCCCCGGCAGGGCCGCGAGCAGCCCTCCGATGACCCCGCCCGCCAGGCTGTAGTACGCCATGGTGTGCCAGAGCAGGTCCCCGACGCCCTTGTAGATGAAGTCGCACACCAGCGAGAATATCCACAACCCAATCGGCAAGGGCACCAGCATCGGATGGATGGTGTGCTTCGCCACGCTTGCCTTGCTGATCACAGCCTTTCCTCCTTCGCTTTTCCTTTTCGACAATGCAGCAGCCTATGTAAAAATCTTCCAATGTCTAACCACCCACTCCCAGCGCTCTTGCCGTCTGCCGCTTCGCTGCGCCTTGCGCCATCAGGACACCCGACCGGCCAGCGCGAAAGGGTGCAAAAAAAGCGACAGCTGTACGATTTTTCGCACCCCTCCGTAAACAATCCGCAAATCAGTCACTTGCGCTGCCTCCCCCAGTTTCAAGCCATAACCAGATTGGGATTATGAGCACCCCTTGGTTTATTTTCCCCTAAGCGTGTCCTTTCTAACTACTTGACCTACTGTCGAATGTTCTTGCCGTCAAATTAGGCACAACATCTGCACACGTACTGGCCCTGAGAAACGGCCGGTGTCCGCAATTTACCGTCATCACACACCCTGACTGTGACATAAGCCATAGATCGAAACCTTGGATCACACTGTATCTGGCGTGCCGGTGACTGCATAAGTACGGAAGACCCTGCGAGCAGATACGCGGGTACGAGGGTTGGCAACTTCATTATGAGTAGCAAGTGGACCATTAACTGAAATTGGAGGTAAGCATGAGATTGAAAGGTTTGCTAAAGGTGGCTTGCGCGGCTGTTATGACCCTGACGCTCGCCTCTTGCGGTGGCGGCGGAGGAGGCGGAGGGGGAGGAGAGCCGCAGCTGACGCGCATGGGTGGGGCGTTGCAGGGAAGATCCCTTGCCCTCACCAACAGCGTGACCTCCTTTGCAGGCACTTCGAGTTCCGCTGACGGCGCGGCGACCCAGGCCCGGTTCAACTTCCCCGGCGACGTCGCTAGCGACGGGACCAACCTCTACGTCGCCGACACCGGCAACAGCGTCATCCGCAAGGTCGTACTCGCCACCGGGGCCACGTCGACAGTCGCGGGGCTTGCCGGGGTCACCGGCTCGGGGGACGGCACCGCGGCAACCGCCAGGTTCAACTACCCGGCAGGGATCGCAATCAGCAGCGACAAGTCCAAGCTGTACGTCTGCGACACCGGCAACAACACCATTCGCAGCATCAACGTCGCCACCGGCGCCGTGACCACCCTGGCCGGCACCGCCGGGGTCGTAGGCTCTGCCAACGGCATCGGGGGCGCGGCGAGCTTCAGCTCCCCCTCCGGTATCGCCACCGACGGAACCAACCTCTACGTTGCCGACACTCTGAACCACCGCATCCGCAAGATCGCACTGGCGTCGGCTGCGGTTACTACCCTAGCCGGCAGCGGCGTACAGGACCTGGCCGACGGTACCGGCGTCGCTGCCCGTTTCGATGCGCCCCGCGGCATCGCCAGCGACGGGACCTCGCTCTACGTTGCGGATCAGGGGAACTCGGCCGTCAGGCAGATCGTCATCGCGACCGGCGTGGTATCGACCCTGGTCGAGCCCGACGCGGTGGACGCCATCCAGTCGCCGGCCGGAATCGCCACCGACGGGACCAACCTTTTCGTCACCGACGCAGACAGGAACAACCTGCGCAAAGTGGTCATCGCTACCCAGGCGGTCTCAACGCTTGCCGGCGACCAGGCGGGTACCCCGGGAGCCGTCAACGCGACTGGTGGAGCGGCGCGCTTCAGCAACCCTGCCGGGGTGGCTCTGGTGGCAGGCACGATCTACCTCGCCGATGCAGGAAACGACCTGCTGCGCAAGGTGAGCGTCGCCACCGGCGGGAGCTCCACCCTCGCCGGGATACTGGGGTCAGCCGACGGGGTAGGGGCTGCCGCCGGTTTCACTTCGCCCTACGACCTGACCACCGACGGCACTAACGTCTACGTGGCGGATACCAACAACCACACCATCCGGCAGATCTCCATCGCCACCGGCGCCGTCTCCACCCTCGCCGGAAAGGCGGACCGCCCGGGCTCCGCCGACGGCACCGGAGCAGCCGCCTCCTTCCGGTTCCCAAGCGGCATCACAACCGACGGCACCAACCTCTTCGTCTCCGACACCGGCAACAACACGGTGCGCAAGATCGTCATCGCCACCGGCGCGGTTTCCACCCTGGCCGGCACGGCGGGGGCAGCAGGCGCGGCCGACGGCGCAGGGAGCGCGGCGGCGTTCAACTCACCCAACGGCATCACCACGGACGGGACCAACCTCTACCTGGCCGACAGCGGCAACAACTCGATCAGAAAGATAGTGATCGCCACCGGCGCGGTCTCGACCCTGGTGCCGGCTTCCGCCGGTTTAAGCTCCCCCTACGGGATCACCACCAACGGAGTCTCGCTCTACATCGCCGACAGCCGCAACGACAGGATCTGCAGATTCACCCTGGCAGGCTCGGCGTTTTCGCCTATGTCCGTCAGCGGCGTCACCCTTGACCTTCCCAGCGGCATCACCACCGACGGCGTAAGCCTCTTCGTCACCAACGCGGCCAGCGGCTCTGTCAGCAGGATCGCCCTGTCAACCGGCGCCGGCGGCACCGTCGTCACCGGCCTCAAAAACCCCAACGGCATCAGCACCGACGGCAGCACGCTCTACGTCGCCGACGCGCACGACAACGCCGTGGTCAGGGTGCGCTGATGGTGCCCCGGATAAAGGCGCCCGGAGCGCACGTGGCTACCCTGATCGCCTTATTCGCGCTTTTCCTCGCGGCGGTGCCGGTACACGCGGCCGATGCGCTTGCCACACCCAAGGAACGGATCAGTTACGCCATCGGCGTGAACCTGATCGGCAACCTGAAGCAACAGGAGGTGGACGTCGACCTGGAGCTGGTGTTGAAGGGGATGCGCGACGCCTCTGCCGGCGGGGCATTGCTTATGTCCGACGAGGAGCTGCGCAAGTATATAAGCATCTACCAGCACGACGTGCGCCGGAAAACGGCGAAGACCAGGGCGGGCGCTGCGGAGCAAAACATGAAGGCCGGCGAAGCCTTTCTCGCCGCCAACAAGAAGGTGAAGGGGGTGGTCGTCCTCCCCAGCGGCCTGCAGTACCGGGTGCTCAATGAAGGAAGCGGCAAAAAGCCCGCCGACGCAGACACGGCGACCTTCCATTACCGGAGCTTCTCTATAGCCGGCGTCGAGCTGGACAGCTCCTATCTCACCGGAAAGCCGGCCTCGAGGCGGGTGAAAGACGGGGTGCTGCCGGGACTGTCGGAGGCGCTCAAGCTGATGCCGGCCGGCTCCAAATGGCAGCTTTTCCTGCCGCCCAAGCTGGCTTACGGGCTCAAGGGAAACGGCGGCAAGGTAGGACCCAACGAAACTGTCATCTATGAAATAGAGCTTCTCTCGGTCAACTGACACGGGGAACTCCCACCGGAAATTACCAGCAGGAGGATGCAATGAAAAAATTGATGTCAGCCGTAGCGGCACTGGCCGTGACCCTGCCGCTTGCCACCGCGCAGGCGGCCCCGGAGCCCGCCACACGGCAGGGCGCCAAAGAGGAGCAGGTGAAGCCCCCGGCCCCAACCGCCGAGGCCAAAAGTGCCGCGCCGCTCAGGGAGAGGGCCTTGAGAAGCGAGATCAAGGCCAGCAAGGCCGAGATGAGGAAGAAGCTTGTGGAAAGCGGTGCCTTGCAGGACCAGGGCAGGCAATGAAATGTATCCAGGAGGAGAAATTTATGAGCAGGCGATTTTTGCAGCACATCTGCCTCGCGTTTGCCGCCGCTGCCCTCTTTCTAGGCACCGGCACCGCGCAGGCTGCACCCTACACGGCACCAGGCTACACGCCGGATTACTACGAGACGCCGAACTGGGCCAATTCACCCCCCCTGCGCAAGTTCGTGGACACGCTCCCCGGCCTGGACGCTGGCGCTAAGAACAACCTCGGGCAGTACATGCCGGTGGCCATCCCCGACACCACGAGCTATCCCGGATCCGATTACTACGAGCTGGAACTCGGAGAGTACTCCGAGCAGATGCACTCCGACCTTCCGCCGACCAGGCTGCGGGGGTATCGTCAGGTCAACACCTCCGACCCCAACGTTAGCTCGTTCCACTACCTGGGGCCGCTGATCATGGCGACCAAGGACCGCCCGGTCCGCGTCAAGTTCATCAACGCCCTCCCCAACGGCAGCGCCGGCGACCTCTTCCTGCCGGTGGACACCACCATCATGGGATCGGGCGAGGGGCCCAACTGTGCCCCCGCCGACCCCATGGACCCGATGGGACCCATGAACTGCGAGATGTACACCCAAAACCGCGCCGACCTGCACCTGCACGGCGGGCGCACCCCCTGGATCAGCGACGGCACCCCGCACCAGTGGATCACCCCCGCAGGAGAGGCCACGAACTACAAGCAGGGGGTGAGTGTGGTCAACGTCCCCGACATGTGGTTCAAGGCCGACGGCACCATGATCACCGAGGCGACCTTCCCCGGCTCCAACTGCGCCGGCTCCACCACCTGTACCGAGCCGGGAGCCACCAACAACCCCGGCGACGGAGCCCAGACCTACTACTGGACCAACCAGCAGAGCTCCAGGCTCATGTTCTACCACGACCACTCCTACGGCATCACCCGCCTGAACGTCTACGTCGGCGAGGCGGCGGGGTACCTGCTGCAGGACGACGTCGAAAAGGCGCTGGTCGAAGGCGGCACGGTGAACGGGCGCACCTTCAAGGCGGGGACCATTCCCGCCGACCAGATCCCGCTCATCATCCAGGACAAGACCTTCGTCGACGGCGACCCCGCGAGCCCCACCTACGTAAAGAAGACCGACCCGCTCTGGAACTGGGGGACCGGACCGCTTTCCGCGACCCCCAACGCCAAGGGTGTCTTCGAGCGCGAGGCCAACACGGGAGACCTCTGGTGGCCCCACGTCTACATGCCGGCCGAGAACCCCTTCAACCCCGACCTTTCCGGCATGAACAGCAACGGGCGCTGGTTCTACGGCCCCTGGTTCTACCCGGCGACGCCGGTCTGCGGCGACAACGGCGCGCAGCTTCCCATGTGCATAGCGAAAGGGCCCGTCGCAAACCCCTACTACGACCCGACCTGCGATCCTGCCGTGGCCGGCTTTTGCCAGCCGCCGCTCATCCCGGGGACCCCGGACACCTCCTGGGGCGCCGAGGCGTTCCTCGACACCATGGTGGTCAACGGCACCGCCTACCCGAAGCTCGCCGTCGACCCGAAGCCGTACCGGCTGCGCATCCTGAACGCGGCCCACGACCGGTTCCTCAACCTGCAGCTCTACCAGGCTGACTCCAGCATCCCCAAGGGGTGCCCCACCTGCGCCGACAACAGCGAGGTGAAGATGGTCCCGGCCCTGGAGATGCCGGCTTACCCGAACTGGCCGGCTGACGCGAGGGAGGGCGGGGTCCCCGACCCGGCCTTGCGCGGACCTGCCTTCATCCAGGTGGCAAGCGAGGGGGGGCTCCTCCCCGCACCGGTGGTGCTCCCCAACCAGCCGGTCTCCTGGAACCTCGACCCGACCACCTTCAACTTCGGCAACGTGAACGGCGGCACCCTGATCATGGGACCGGCCGAGCGCGCCGACGTCATCGTCGACTTCTCCAAGTACGCAGGGAAGACCCTGATCCTCTACAACGACGCACCCACCGCCTTCCCGGCGCTGGTGCCGCAGTACAACTACTACACCGGCGCTCCGGACCGCACCGACATGGGTGGCATCGCCGGAACCCCGGTAGGCTTCGGCCCCAACATCCGCACCGTAATGCAGATCGTCGTCTCCGGCTCGGGCGGCAGCGCCCCCCCCGACGACTACAACCCGGCCATGCTGACCGAGCTGCAGAACGCGTTCAAGACCACGCCGACCGAGGCCGGCGCGTTCTCGCTCTCCCAGGACCCGATCGTCGTGGGCCAGACCGCCTACAACGAGACCTACAACAAGCTCTTCCCGGCCACCTGGCCCAACTGGGGCGTTTCGAGGATCACCGACACCTCGATCAGCTTCAAGCAGCCCGACGGCACCCTAATGGAAAACTTCCCCATGATGCCCAAGGCGATCCACGACGAGATGGGGGCCTCCTTCGACGAGTTCGGCCGCATGGCGGCGAAGCTCGGCCTTGAGCTTCCCTTCACCAACGCCGCGACCGCCAACTTCGTGCTGCAAAACTACGTCGATCCGGTAACAGAACACCTGACGCCGGGGGGGATGCAGGTCTGGAAGATCTCCCATAACGGCGTCGATTCGCACCCGATCCACTTCCACCTGTTCGACGTGCAGATCCTGAACCGGGTCGGATGGGACGGCATCATCAGGCTCCCCGACGCCAACGAACTCGGCTGGAAGGACACCATCAGGGTGAGCCCCTTGGAGGACACCATCGTCGCGCTGCGCCCGGTCACCCCGCAGGTGCCGTTCCCGCTTCCCGACAGCATCCGTCCGCTCAACCCGTCGGTCCCCATCGGCTCCGACATGGGCTTCTCGCAGTCCGATCCCAAAAACGGCGGCAACCTGGGCGGCGCCATGGTGAACCAGATGTACAACTTCGGGCACGAGTACGTCTGGCACTGCCACATCCTCTCCCACGAGGAAAACGACATGATGCGCCCCATGTCCTTCCTGGTTCCCCCGGTCGCCCCTGCAACACTCGCCGCCGTCAATAACGGCCCGAACGTCGACGTCTCCTTCAAGGACAACTCGGCCAGCGAGACGAGCTTCGAGCTGCAGATCAGCAACGACCCCAGCTTCCAGGCGGGGGTATCCACCCAGCCGGTTGCCGCGAGCGTACCCGCGTCGAAGTTCGGCGAGACCATGCAGGTTTCCGTTAACCCTGTGCTCGGCACCTACTACAGGGTGCAGGCGATCGACGACTACACCCCGGCCGCCCCGGCAAGCTACACCCCGGACTGGAAGGCGGCCACCAGCCGCTCCTCCTGGTCCAACATCGCCACGGTGGCTGCCATCCCGATCGCCCTCACTTCGCCGGCCTCCCTTGCCTTCGGGAACCAGCCCTTCGGGACGGCGAGCGCGGAAAAGACCGTCACGCTCGAAAACGGCGGCAGGTCGGACCTCGCCATCGCCTCCGTCACTTTGGCCGGCGCGAACCCCGGCGAGTTCGCCGTGAGCGCCAACAACTGCGGCGCGACGCTTGCGCCCGCAGCTACCTGCAGCATAAGCGTCACCTTCAACCCGACCTTGGCGGCTGCGGCAAGCGCCTCGCTCACCGTCAACAGCGACGACCCGGCACGGCCGGCGCTCGCCGTCCCGGTCACCGGCACCGGCATCGCCTCGGCGCTGGCGACGCTCTCACCGCTTCAGCTGATTTTTGATCCGCAGCCGGTCGCGACCACGAGCGCCGCGAAGACGATCTTCCTGTCGAACACCGGCAACCAGGACCTCGCCGTGTCGGCGATCCGCCTCACCGGCGGGACCGTGGCCGATTTCAACGTCACCCACGACTGCCCGGTGACGCTTCCCCCCGCCGGTAGCTGCACCATAAGCGTTACCGCCACCCCGAGCCGCGTCGGGACAGTCCTTACGGATCTCGCCATCGACACCCAGAGCCCGGCGGCGGCAACCTCGGTCATACCGCTGAGCGTGACGGGGACCGCACCGATTGCTGTGGCCAACCCGGCAGCGCTCGACTTCGGCAGCCAGTTCGCCAAGAGCGCAAGCTTGCCCAAACAGGTGGTCATCTCCAACGCCGGCACGGCGCCGCTTACCGTAAGTGGCATCGGTTTCGCCGGGACCAACACGGGAGACTTCTCCCAGACCAGCAACTGCGGCAGCGCTCCCATTGCCGTCGGAGCCTCCTGCAGCGTCGACGTCAGCTTCACCCCGCAGGGACTCGGCAGCCGCGCCGCCGCACTCGCCGTAGCCACCAGTGACCCGGCGACGCCGCTTGTAAGCGTGGCCTTGGCCGGAACCGGCGTGGCGCCGGTTGCGAGCGTCACCCCGACAACGCTCTCCTACGGAAACGTCCTGGTCAACACGGCGAGCCTTTCCCAGACGGTGACCGTCTCCAACGCGAGCTCCACCACCGCGCTGCAGATAAGCGGCATCACCCTGACCGGCGCAGACCCGACCCACTTCACCCTGGCCAGCAGCTGCGGCGCCTCTGTCGCCCCGGGCGGCAGTTGCAGCGTCTCTGTCAGCTTCACACCGCTTGCCGAGGGTGCGAAGAGCGCTGCACTCACCGTGGTCAGCAACGATCCCTTCAACGGAACCCCGGCCGGCACCTTCTCGGTCCCCTTGACCGGTCTGGGCACCACCATAACGCTCAGCTCCCAGGCGCTTTACTTCGGGCCCCAGGTGCTGAACAACAGCAGCTCGTCGCAGGTGGTCTCCATTCTCAACACGAGCGACCTGCCGATGACCATAAGCAACATAGCCCTTACCGGCGCGAACCCCGGCGACTTCACCCAGACCAACAACTGCCCGGCGAGCCTGAACGGCGGCCGTTCCTGCGCCATCAACATCAGGTTCAGGCCGACGGCGCCGGGAGCGCGCTCCTCGTCTTTGTCCATCTTCGACAGCGCCGCGGGGAGCCCGCAGAGCATCCCCATCAGCGGCACCGGGCTCCTGGGACCTGCGGCCACGCTGAACCCGACCTCGATCAACTTCGGCAACGTCACCCGGGGCTCGACCAGCCAGGCTCAGACCATCACGCTCACCTCCAGCGGTGGGGTGCCTCTCAAGATCAGCAGCATCTCGCTGGGCGGTGACTCCCCCGGCTCGTTCACCCTGGTCAACAACGACTGCCCGATCGGCGACCCCGGTCTCGCCTCCGGGTCTAGCTGCACGGTGAGCGTAGCCTTTGCCCCTAACAGGGGGACCGGCAGCCGGCAGGCCACGGTGAATTTCACCGACAACGCCAACAACGGCACCAGCACCCAGCGCGTCACGCTGGTGGGCGTAGCACAGTAAACGCAGCAACCTGCACCGGGGAGGGGGGTACCCCTCCCCGGACCGCACACCCCCTGCAACACCAGCATTCCTTTTCCTGCGAGGTCTCCATGCGCCTGCGTCTTCTGTCACCAGACGGCTTTATTTATCTACTCATACTTGCCCTTTTAACGCTCCTGCCTATTCCGTGCTTCGCCGCTTCGACCCTCTCGCTGATCCCCGCAGGAAACGGGTCGTTTTTCCTGCAGGGAGTAGGCTTTGCCAACGTCGCCGGCATCGACCTCGCCATCACCTACGACGGCTCCAGGCTTTCCAACCCGCGCCTCTCCCAGGGGCCGCTTGCCCGGGGCGCGGTCACCGCCATCAACCGCAGCGACCAGGGGACGATGCTGGTCTCGATCATCGGCGCCCCGGCCATTACCGGTACCGGCACCATCGCCACCATATCCTTCGACCAGCAGGGGGGAGGCGGTCAGGTCAGCGTGAGGGGGAGTGTCATCGACCGGCTGGGACAAAAGCAACCGGTGCTCCTGACAGCAGGGAGCAGCGTCGATGCGCCGCAAACCGCCACTCCGGCCGTACCTGCCGCCGAGGAGAGTCCGGGCGCGAATTCCGGCTCAGCCGGCGGGGTCGAAAACGACCCGGTTGCCGGACCAGGGACTTCTGTTCCAAGCGGCAGCAGCAGGGTCCTTGGGGGGAGCGTCGCTCTTCCCACAGCCGAAGCGCCAGCCGCCCCGGCGGGGGAGGGGAGCGCGAGCGACGCGGGTCAGGAGGGGGAAGCGCCGCCTACGGCCGCTGAGGTGCGCAAGAGCACGACTGTTGCGCCCGCGGAAAAGGCTCCATCGGATCCGGTCCCGCCTGAGGCGGCACCGGCAGTCGAACCCGCACCCGCTCCCCCCGTGCAGCCGACGAGCGTCTTGGAACGCTTCCGCAGCTATGCCGGTGAAAAGAGCGCCGCGGGCTTCATCTCGCTCTTCAGCCAGGGGGGGAACTCCTGCTTCCGCCAGGAGCCTGCCATCGCCATCAGCAGCCCCGGCTCCGCCGTTTCCCTGACCATACCGCGCCAGGGGGACAAGGCGCCCAACTTCGCCTTCCGGGGGTGCCAGGCGCTTTCCTTCCGCGCCGGACAGGAGGGATGGGTCCTTGAAGTGAAACCCGACCCCGGGACCCAGAGCGCCACGGTTTTCATGCTCCTGGACGCGGTGCAGCAATGCCCGCTCCTCGTGGCGCCCGCCGCCGACGTTGATCTCGACGGCTCCGGGAAGGTGACCGAGGCCGATTTCAAGGCCTACCTGAAACCCGTAAAAGGGAAGGGTGCCCTCAAAAAGCGCGACCTGAACGGCGACGGTCGTCTGGATTACCAGGACGACTTCATCTTCACAGCCAATTACCTCGCCGTGGTGAAAAAAGGTGCCGGCAAATGATTGCCTTGCCTCCTGTCACTGGCGCCATGCGTGCCGCGGGGTGGGATGTTCCTAAATTTTTGACAACTTACGGGACGGGCACTATACTCATTAGCTAATTGGCGCATCATTTCTAATCCCGCGCCGCACGAGCAAGGAGTCCCCTCCGTGTACCTGAGCAAGCAGTCCTACAAAAAGATCATCGACGACCTGCGAGACGGGCTCTACATCGTTGATCGCGAAGGGAAATTGTCTTCTGGAACCGCGCTGCCGAGCGCATCTCGGGCTTCAGCGCCGAGGAGGTGGTCTCCACGCGCTGCGCGGACAACATCCTTTGCCATGTGGACGACCTGGGGCAGAACCTCTGCAACAGCTGTTGTCCGCTGGTGTCGACCATCTCCTCCGGAGCGGTCATTGACGCCGAACTCTACCTGCACCACAAGAACGGGCATCGGATCCCGGTTTCGGTGCGGGTGGTCCCTTTGACCGACGACAAGGGGGAGGTAATCGGCGGCGTGGAGATGTTCTCGGACAGCAGCAACAAGGCGGCAAACGAGCTTCGGTTGCAGGAGTTGGAAAAGCTAGCCCTTCTGGATGAACTGACCCAGCTTGCCAACCGCCGCTACCTGGAAAGAGAGCTCGAAGCCCGGCTCGAGGAGATGAGCCGCTACGACATCCCGTTCGGGGTGCTGTTCATGGATCTCGACGATTTCAAGAAGGTGAACGACGAGTTGGGCCACGACACCGGCGACCGCGTGCTGAGCTTCGTGGGAAAAACCTTGAGCGCGAACTCCCGCCCCTTCGACCTCTATGGCCGCTGGGGCGGCGAGGAATTCGTGGGGATCGTGCGCAACGTCTCCGCCGGGAACCTGAAACACATGGGGCAGCGTCTGCGCAAGCTGGTGGAGAAATCGTTCCTGCTGGTGGGGGAGGAGAGGCTCAGGGTGACCATCTCCATCGGTGCCACCATGGCGCTTCCCGGCGACACGATCCAGTCGCTTTTGCAGCGCGCCGACCTGTTGATGTACCAGAGCAAGGCCGCTGGGAAGAACCGCCTCACCATCGGTTGACCAGCCGGGTGAGCGGAACCCGCTGCGCAGGCTGGTGTCGGTTGCCGGCCAGCCGCTATGACCTCCATCCTTACCACCAGGAACTTTGCCTATGAAAAGCGGTTGGCATAAGCAGGCGTTTTTGAAGAGGGCTTTGCTGCCGCTGGCCGCCTGGACCGTTTTCGTTGCAGTCCTTGCCGGAAGCAGCATCTTCCTGCACCACCAGGGGACACTTAAGGAGGCGGAAAACGAGGCCCGCGACTACTTCCGGCTCAACCTGGCCTACCGGACCTGGGGCTCGACGTTGGGAGGGGTCTATGCCAGGAGGGACGGGGTCCTGCCCAACCAGTACCTCAATGTCCCGCAGCGCGATGTCTACACCACCGACGGGGTCCCTCTCACCCTGGTGAACCCCGCCTACATGACCCGGATGGTGTTCGAAGAAATAGCCAGCTCCTCGCCGGACCCCGTCCTCAGCCGCCTGGTCAGCCTGAAGCCCCTCAACCCCAAGAACGCGCCAGACCCTTGGGAGCGCGAGTCTCTGATGCAGTTCGAGCAGGGGAGCTCGCTCGAACGCTCCCAGGTGACCGAGATCAACGGCAAGCCTTACCTGCGCTTCGTCTCCGCCTTCGCTACCGAAGATTCCTGCCTCAAATGTCATGCAGTCCAAGGGTACCGCAAGGGCGACCTGCGTGGCGGCATAGCCATATCCATACCGCTTCAAGGGTATTTCCAGTCGGATTCCAAGACCAGGAGCGGGTTTGCTGTCTGGTTCCTGCTGCTTTGGGCCGTGGGAGGCGGGGGGATCGTGACCTCGGCCAGGCGCCGGCACCTTTACGAGGAGGAACTGCGCGCAGGCGAGGAGATGTTTCGCACCGTCTGCGACTGGACCCAGGATTGGGAGTACTGGATAGACCAGGAGGGGAAGCTGCGTTACGTCTCCCCATCCTGCGTCGATGTAACCGGCTACACACCCGAGGAGTTCGAGAGGGACCAGGAACTGACGCTGCGCCTGGTTCATCCTGAAGACAGGGAGGCTATCTCAAACCACCTTGAAACGGGCGCGGCCGTCCCTCCCTGCTCCATCGAGTTCCGCATCGTCACCAAGAGCGGCGCCACCCGCTGGATCCACCACGCCTGCCGTCCGGTCTTTTCCGGCGGCAATTTCCTTGGCCGCCGCGCATCGAACCGCGACGTCACCGACCGAAAGATCGCGGAGCAGGAACTGGTCGTTCGAGCACAGCTCCTAAATTACGTCAGCGATTCCGTCTTCGTCTTAAGCCTTGATGGCGAGATCCTGGAGGTGAACGAGGCGGCGTGGCGCACCCGCGGCTACAGCCGCGATGAGATCCTGGGGATGAAATTCGCCGACCTGGTGAGCCCGCAGTACGCCGGCTCGTTTCCGGAGTGTCTGCGGCTGGTCGAGCTGCATCGCGAGGGTTTCCTGGAGACCGAGCACCGTTTGAAGGACGGCCGGGTGATCTCCGTCGAGATCAACAGCCACATAATAGACTACCGCGGGGAAAAGGCCGTCCTGAGCAGCGTGCGCGACGTCACCGAACGCAAGGAGACGGTGCAGATCCTGCGCCGTTCCGAACGCTTCAACGTGTCGCTGAACCGGATCTCCCAGGCTTTTCTCACCAGCAGCGACGAGCAGCAGATGTACCAGGAACTCCTGGTGGCGCTGCTGGAGGTGATGGACAGCCCTCATGGGCTGGTCGGCTGCCTGGACGACACCGGGGACCTGCTCCTCTCAGCCGCCTCCGTCGACGGCGACGGCCCGAAGCCTGCCCACGTCGTGATTCCCGAGGCCCGCTGGGGGGAGACGCTCTGGGGGCTCACCCTGCGCAGCGGGATTGCACGCTACTCGAACCTGCCGCAAGACCCGCCCGCCTGGCACTTCCCAATAGAACGCCTCCTCATCGTCCCCCTTGTCTACCAGGGGAAACCGAGGGTGCTTCTGATGGTCGCCAACCGCCAGGAGGATTACACGGAAGAGGACCTGCAGATGCTGCAGGGGATTGGCGCCCAGATCGCGCCGGTATTGAAGGCGAACCTCGACCAGCAGCAGGCCGTGGCGGCGTTGCGGGAGAACGAGAGCAGGCTGCAGATCATCTTCGACGTGATCCAGGCAGGGGTGATCGTGATCGACTACGCCGGAAAGGTGATCTTCGCCAACCAGCGCATGGCGGAGATGTTCGGCGTCACCATGCAGGAGCTCATCGGATCCGACTACTCCAGCCATGTGACCACGGACCAGCGCCTGGTGGCCGAGGCGTCGTTCAGGCTGCTTTTGACCGGAGAGCTTGAGTCCGCCCATTACGAGAGACATTACCAGCGCAAGGACGGCTCCCAGTTCTGGGGGTACCTGACCGGGCGCCGGTTGGTCGCCTCCGACGGCAGGCAAGCCGAACTGGTCGCCACCATCACCGACATGACCGAGCTTAAATCCGCCGAGGAGCAGCGCCACAGAAGCGAGCAGCAGATGCTGCACGTGCAAAAGCTGGAGAGCCTGGGGGTCCTGGCCGGCGGCATCGCCCACGATTTCAACAACATCCTCCTTGCGATAATGGGTAACACTAGCCTTGCCCTGCAGCATGTAGAGTCCGGCTCGCCGCTGGAGCTGCACCTGCAGCAGATCGAGAAGGCAAGCGAGAAGGCGGCAGACCTGGCGCGCCAGATGCTGGCCTACTCCGGCAAGGGGCGCTTCGTCCTGGAAGCGCTGGACCTGAACCGGCTGGTTCAGGAGATGACCTCCATGCTCGAGGTTTCGCTGAGCAAGAAGGCCGCGCTTCGCTTCCACCTGGCCAAAGAGTTGCCGGTCATCGTCGCCGATCCCACCCAGATCCGGCAGATCATCATGAACCTCGCCATCAACGCCTCGGAGGCGATAGGCGACAAGCCCGGCGAGATCGCCATCGCCACCGGCTCGCTTTTATGCGACCGCAGCTACCTTGCCGAGAACTGGATGGACGAGCATCTACCCGAGGGGCGTTACGTCTATCTGGAGGTGACCGACAACGGTTGCGGCATGACCAAGGAGACGGTGGAGAGGATCTTCGAACCTTTCTTCACCACCAAGTTCACCGGGCGCGGCCTGGGGATGGCGGCGATACTGGGGATCGTGCGTGGGCACAAGGGGCTCATCAAGGTCTACAGCGAGCCTGGCAAGGGAAGCAGCTTCAAGATCCTGCTCCCGGCCAGCGAGACCGTGGTGCAGCCCACCCCCGCAGCCGGCACCTCTTTGGGATGGAAAGGGGCAGGCACGGTGCTTCTGGTCGACGACGAGGAGACTGTGCGCGACGTGGCGAGCGCGATGCTCAAGGAGCTCGGTTTCGAGGTCGTCGTGGCGGCGGACGGCCAGCAGGCGCTGGAGTTGTACCGCCTGCAAGGCGATGGGATCGACCTGGTGCTGATGGATCTGAACATGCCCAACCTAAGCGGCGAAGAGGCCTTTCACGAGTTGCGCAAGATGGACGGGGGGGTGCAAGTGATCCTCTCCAGCGGTTTCAGCGAACAGGAGGTGACCCGCAAGTTCCTGGGGAAGGGGTTGAAGGGGTTCGTGCAGAAGCCTTACTCGCTGGCCGCACTGAGAACGGTGCTGAGCCAATCGATGTCGAAGTAGTCGTCATCCGCCCCCCCCGCGGTGCATGGAACAGCCATCACCATGCCCAGCCGGGCTCGCCTCCCCCTTTTAAAACTCCTCGATTCATTCCATTGAAAAAAACAGGTGGTAGACTCGAAAAGTCCTGCCGTCGCCGGCAAGGATAGCGGCAACCAACTCCAGTTGAAAAAGGGGGGTATCGACATGCTTGCAGGGTACGCGAAGAGATTGGGCGGCGCTGTTTTGGTCCTTTTGGCAGCAACTGCGCTCTGGAGCGGCTGCAGTCACAACAAGCCGGATTCCAGGCAGCCGGCGGAGATGACAGAGGAGCCGTTATCCCCCGCCGATGCCGCCATCGATCCGGCGCATTGGGGGAGGCTCTACCCGGTTCACTACCAGCAGTGGAAGCTCACCAGCGAGCCGACACCGGCTGGGCTTAGCAAGTACAAAAGGGGGTTCGACGTCGGGGAGGAGCGCCGCGACAAACTGGACGAGTACCCTTTCTTGGCACTTTTGTACAGCGGCTGGGGGTTCGGTGCCGAATACAACGAGCCGCGCGGGCATTACTACATGGTGCAGGACCAGCTTGAGGTCGATCCCGGCAGGCTCAAGGCCGGGGGCGCCTGTCTCACCTGCAAGACACCGTATGCGCCCAAGCTGCAAAAGGAGATGGGGAGAGCATACTTCGCGACCCCCTACAAGGAGGTGCTGGCCAGGCTCCCCAAGCAGAACCAGGCGCTTGGCGCTGCCTGCGTCGACTGCCATGACAACCAGGGGATGACCCTGAGGATCTCGCGCGACTTCACCCTGGGGAAGGCCCTCGGACAGATAGGTATGGACCCCTCGAAGCTTACCAGGGAACAGAAGAAGACCCTGGTCTGCGCCCAGTGCCACGTGACCTACATGATCCCCAAGGACCAGGAGATGCACTCGACGGACGTGGTGTTCCCCTGGGCGGGGAGCAGGGAAGGGGGGATCTCCGTCGAGAACGTCATCAAGAACATCAAGAGTTCTCCTGCCAACCTGGAGTGGACCCAGGCGGTAACAGGGTTCAAGCTCGGTTTCATCAGACACCCGGAGTACGAGTTCTACTCCAACGACAGCCCCCACTGGGCGGCCGGGGTCACCTGCGCCGACTGCCACATGCCGCTTATGAGCGTCAGCCACGAGACCCTGACCGACCACAGGATCATGAGCCCGCTTAAGGGGGACATGACTGCGTGCGCGGGTTGCCACGAGGAGAAAGCGCCGGAGCTGAGGGCCAAGGTGATCGCGATACAGGACCGCTTCATCGCCAGCTACCTTAAGACCGGGTACGCCGTCGCCGCCGACGCCAAGCTCTTCGAGATGGCCAACAAGGCGAAGGCCGCCGGCAAACAGATCGACAGCCAGGTGTACGGCATAGCGCGGGAGAACTACGAGCAGGCTTTCTACCGCCTCATCTTCGTCGGAGCCGAGAACTCAACCGGTTTCCACAACCCCAAAGAGGGGATGAGGGTCGTAGAGGACGCCGCCCGCTACGCAGCCACCGCCGAGATGCACCTGCGCCAGATGCTGGCCAAGGCCGGGGAGCGGGTACCCGAACAGGTCGACCTGGAGCTTTCGAAGTACACCGGCAACCGTGGACAAAAGCACCTGAAGTTCAGGCCGGAACACGAGATCAAGGCGCCCATCGTTAAATAGACTCTAAACGCTGACGACGCCTTCGTGGAACTCCCCGCGAAGGCGTCTTTTCTTCCAACCGCGCTCCATTCGCCCCCCTTTCGGCAAGGCAAATCCCCTTGGACCCTTTCTCAAAAGTTCATCCCGGAATTGCGTGGTGTGACGTAGTTAACCACGAAGCGCTACGTGCGGCCTAACGTTCCCTCCTTTGCGAAGGGGGGACAGGGGGGATTTCGTACTGCGACCCCAAAAAGGCTGAAGCCTACTCACGCTGCGCATCTCCATGCTCGCGCAGGTAGGCCAGCGCCCGGCTCAGCTCGGCCTGAAAATCCTCCAGATATAGCTCCGCATCGTCATCCCCTTTAAGGGCCGACTCCAGCCGCACCGCGGCCCCGTGCAGGGGGGACGCCGCCAGGACGCCGGCCACCCCCTTTACCGAATGCGCGAGCCGGGAGGCTTCCTGCCGGTTCCCCAGGGCCAGCTCTCGCCGCACTTCCTCGCCCCGAGCGCAGTATTCGTGCCGGAATCTGGCGAGCAGGTCCCGGTATAGCTCCGCGTTGCCTCCGGTCAACCGCACCCCCGCCTCGAAATCGATCGGGGAGATCCCTAGTGCAAAAGCTGCAGCGCTCACCCCGGCGCCCCCCCCCTTTTGAGCCGCCGTTTCCTCAGCCCCCTTTCCAAGCCACTGCGCTATGCAGCCGTAGAGGGAGTCCGGGGTGAAGGGCTTGCAGATGTGGTCGTTCATCCCGGCGGCGAGGCTCGCCCTTACGTCGTGTTCCATCGCGTTGGCTGAGACCGCCAGTATGGGAAGCTCTGCCATCCCCGGCTTAGAGAGCTGCCGGATCTCGCGGGCGGCAGCGAGGCCGTCCATGACCGGCATCTGCACGTCCATGAGGACCAGGTCGAAGTCGCGCCGCGCCACCAGCGCGACAGCTTCAGCGCCGTTTCCTGCCACCGTGACCGACAGGCCGCTCCGCTCCAGGAGCGCGCAGGCCACCTGCTGGTTGAAAGGGTTGTCCTCGGCCAGAAGCACCCGTTCGCCGTTGAAGCCGGGATGCCTGCGGGCTGCTCCCTTGGTCGCCTCGCTCCCTGCTGCCGCCGCTTCGCCGAAGGGGAGCCTGAAGGTGAAGGTATTGCCGAGCCCAGGTACGCCGTCACACCAGATCTCGCCTCCCAAAAGCGTCACCAGCGCCTTGCAGAGGGCAAGGCCCAGCCTGGCCCTGTCGCCGCTGAAAGTCCCCGCATCGAGCTCACCCAGGTCCAGGGCCAGCTGCGCCTGCCACTCGTCCGCTTCCCCGCTTCCCGAATCCTGCACCGCGAATTCCAGCGATACCCCTTCGCGGCAGCGCCGCTGCACCCTTGCGGAAAGTCCGATGTACCCCTGCCGGGTGAGAGCCAGCGCGTTTTCGAGCAGGTTTTCCAGGACGCGGGCCAGACTCTTGGCATCGCCCAGCAGCGAGTCGGGGATTTCCGGCGCGAGCTGCGCGCGCAGCTCGACCCCATTTTCCTGCGCCTTGACGCGGTAGCGGGCCAGCAGATCGCCCAGCACCTGCTGCGGCGAGAATGGGGCCTGCTCGGCCTTGGTCTTTCCCGCTTCGATCCTGGCGAGCTCCAGGATCTGGTCGACGATCATGTGATGCAGTTCAGCATCCATGGATTCTTTCCTTTGCCGCGCAGTTGACGGCCGGGACGTGGTGGGACCGGGTGCGCTGCTGCAACTTCGACATGATCTCAGGGAGCGCGCGGAGAAACGCATGCACCACGAACGGATCGAACTGGGTCCCGCCGCAGTCGATCACTCCCCTAACGGCACGCTCCACGGGCCAGGCCTCCTTGTAGGGGCGCTCGCGGGTGAGGGCGTCGAAGGCGTCGGCGACGGCTATTATCCGCGCCTCGATCGGGATGCTCTCGCCGCGAAGCCCGCGCGGATAGCCGCGCCCGTCCCAGCGCTCGTGATGGCAGTAGGCGCAAAGGGCCGCGGTGCGGATCAGGCGGCTTTGGTGCTCCCCTATGATGCGGTACCCGACCTCGCAATGGGTTTGGACGACTCCCCACTCTTCGGGGTCCAACGGCCCCTGCTTGAGCAGAATGTGGTCCGGCACCCCCAGCTTCCCCAGGTCGTGCAGGGGCGCCACGGTGCGCAGCAGTTCCGCCTGTTCCCTGGAAAGCCCCGCCTTGAGCGCGATGTGATAGGCGTAGCTGCTCACCATCGTCACGTGCTCGCCCGTGTCTCCCTCCCGAAGCTCCGCCACTCGCCCCAGCTGTCTGACGATCTCCAGCCCCGCTTCGTCGAGCCACCTGGTGGCATCCGCCGCTGAAAGCTCGAGCTCCCTGCGTCGGGCCGACAGCTCCAGCTGGCGCCTGATCCGGGCCTTGACCGTCTCCGCGGCGAACGGCTTGATGATGTAGTCCACGCCCCCGCTGCGAAACCCGACTGCCTCACCCAGGGGAGCGTTCTCCGCCGTTAGAAACAGCACCGGAATCCTGCTGGTGCGGGGATCGCTCTTGAGGGTCTCGCAGACCTCGAACCCTCCCAGGACCGGCATCACTACGTCCAGCAGTATCAGGTCGACATGCCCCCGCCTTGCGATGGAAAGTGCCTGCTCCCCGTTTTCCGCCTTCTCGATCCGGTACTCCTTTCCCAGCAAGCAGGCCAGCAGCTCAACAATAATCGGCTCGTCGTCCACGACCAGCAGCGTCGCCATTTTCTCCCTTTCCATGACCGATTGCCTCCGCTTCCCCTAAGCCGACAGCCTGAAGCGCCCGACCAGGGTCTGCAACTCCTCGGCTTGCCGGGCGAGCTGTGCTGCCGCGCCCGCGGTTTCCTCCGCGCCGCTTGCCGTCTGCTGCACCACCTCGGTGATCTGCTGCAGGTTCGCGCTCACCTCCGTCGTCGTCGCTGTCTGCTGCTCGGCCGCGGTCGCAATCTGGCTCACCTGCAGCGACACCTCCTTGATGCATTCCAGGATCTCTTCCAGCGCCTCGCCCGATCTCTGCGAGGATAGCGCCCCCTCTTCGGCGACCCGCACCCCCTGGTCCATGGCGGTGACCGCCTCGCGGGTCTCTCCCTGGATGGCCTTTATCATCGCGCCGATCTCCCTGGTCGCTTTCGAGGTCCGCTCCGCCAGTGCCCGTACCTCGTCGGCCACGACCGCAAAACCTCGTCCCTGCTCGCCGGCCCGCGCCGCCTCGATGGCGGCGTTGAGCGCCAGGAGGTTGGTCTGGTCTGCGATGTCCTCTATGGTGCCGACGATGTCGCCGATCTGCTCCGAGCGCGCCCCGAGCGTCTCGACCGTCTTCGAGGTGTGGCGCACCCGCTCGGCGATCTCCTGCATCCCGGTGATGGTCTCCTGGACCACGCGCGCCCCGGCGTGGGCCGATTCGGTGGACTGCGTCGAGGCCTGAGCCGCGAGGGCACAGTTCTTCGCGATCTCGGCGCTGGTGGCGGCCATCTCTTCGCTGCCGGTCGCCACGGTGCCGGTCTGGCAAGCGACCTCTTCCGCTCCGGTGGCGATCTGGGTGGAGGTCGAGTGCAGCTGCGAGGAAGCTGAGGCGATGCCCGCCGATATGTTCACCGTCTGAGACACGAGCCCCCGCAGGCTTTGCACCATGTGCCCCATCGCCGCCAGCAGTTGCCCCGTTTCGTCGCTGGAAGCCGACTCAACTTCCACGGTGAGATCGCCGTCGGCGAGGCTATTGGCAACCTGCACCGCCTCTGCCAGGGGTCTCGTGATCATCCTGGTGATGGTGAAGGCGAGCGCCGCCGCCACCAGCACCCCCAGGGCGAGGAGCGCCCCCATCAGGCGCATGGAACTCTGCGCGATTTCCTGGTTCAGGTCAGCCGTGATCTGCCCCTGTTTCTCCTTGGAGGCGACCAGGCGGTCCAGCAGCTCCTGTTCATGCAGAGCCGCCTTTCTAGCTTCTCCGTGCAAAAGGCTCGTGGCCTCGGCGCGGCGGCTGGCGGCGTCCAGCTGTTGCACCTGGTCGATGACCCCGGTGTAGACGCTGCGCGCCTCCTTGAATTCCTTGAAAAGCTCGCGCCCCTCGTCGCTGATAATTGTTTTCTCGAACTCTGCGGCATGCTCTGTGACGGTCTGGCGCATCTTCTTCACGTTGTCCAGGTAGGCCTGGCGCTCCGCGGGGTCGGTCGACTCCAGGGCGTCGCGCAGGTTGATCCTTACCCTCTGGAAAGCGACCGACATGGCCCCGATGTTCCCCATCGGGACCGTGACTTTCCGGTATAGCTTGTCGCTTGCCTGGTTCAGCTTGTTGATCTGGATCATCCCGAAGCAGCCGATCGCTGCGGCTATCACAGTCACCAGGGCGAAACCCGCCGCGAGCTTCAACCCTACCTTCAAATCCCTGATTCCCCTCATTGTGCTCTCCTTGGCTGCTGTATTTAAATCTCTCCCGGTTCATCTCCATTGCGCCGGGTGTCCCGTGGGGGACAGCTCCGGCGGCTTCAAGCAATAAGGAGCAGAAGCAGTGCCAAAGAGCGCAGTGACGTAAAATCTGGTAGTTAGGAGGATTGGTGAAAAGACGGTTGTCCCTTTAAGGGACAACTCGGGTGCAAAAGGGACAGTGAGGCTGCAGCGTGGGCAGAGAAGGTATCAGGAGCGGTAGAAGGCCTTTCTGTTCACCTTGAGGAGTTGCGCCGCCTTGGACTTGTTGCCGCCGCAGCGCTCCAGCGTCTGGGTGAGGATCAGAGTGGTGAGGGCGTCGAGAGAGAGTTCCTCCTGGGCAAGCGAGAGCCGGTAGCTGACCTGTCCCGGCGCCTCGGCCGCCGGGGTTGCCTCGCTGGAGGCCGAGGCGATCCCCAGGTGGGTGAGGGGGATAGGCCCGCCGTCGGTGAGGATGGCCGCACGTTCCAGGCAGTTGCGCAGTTCGCGCACGTTTCCGGGCCAGCGGTAGTTGAGCATCGCCTCCATGGCCTTGGGGGAGATCCCGGGAAGCTGTTTCCCCAGGTGTTGACGCAACTGCGCCAGGATGTGCTCGCAAAGAAGGGGAATGTCCTCCTTTCGCTCGCAAAGGGGTGGGATGGTGAGGGGGAAGACGTTCACCCTGTGGTAGAGGTCCTCGCGGAAGCGGCCGGTTGCGACCAGTTCGGCGAGGCTCTTGTTGGTGGCGACGATGACCCGGCAGTTCAGCGGGACCGGGCTGTTGCTCCCGATCTTCTCGAAGACCCGCTCCTGGAGGACGCGCAAGAGCTTCGCCTGGAGCGGTAGCGGCATGTCCCCGATCTCGTCGAGCAAGATGGTCCCGTTGCGGGCCAGGCTGAACTTCCCTTCGCGGTCCCGGTCCGCCCCGGTGAACGCCCCGCGCACGTGACCGAAGAGCTCGCTTTCCATCAGATGCTCCGGGATGGCGGCGCAGTTCACGGCCACGAAGTCGGCAGGAAGACCCTTGCCGGCAAAATGGATGGCACGGGCCAGTACCTCCTTCCCCGAGCCGCTTTCGCCGTAGAGGGCCACCGTGGTCTTTCGGGCGGCGACCACGCGGGAAGCGAGCTCCAGCATCTGCTTCATCTGCGGGTTCACCGTGACGATGCTCTGGAAGGTGAAGCGCTCGGTGAGGAGCCCCTTTATCTGCTCGTTTTCCCTAACCATGTGGTGGTAGTCGAGGGCGCGCTGTATGGTCATGCGCAGGTCTTCGGGGTTGTAGGGCTTCTCCAGGTAGTCGTAGGCGCCGCGGCGCATCGCCTCAACCGCGCTTTCGACGCTGCCGTGCGCGGTGACCACGATGATGGGGATGCCTGGATGCCTTTTCCGCATCGCCTCTATCAGCTTCAGGCCGTCCATCTCCGGCATGACCAGGTCCGAAAGCACCAGGTCGACCTGGTGTTGCTCCAGCATGGAAAGCGCCTGCACGCCGTCTGCTGCACTCAATGGGGTGAAACCGGTTTCGGTCAGGTGTCGTTCCAGCAGGAAGCGGAAGAAGGATTCATCGTCGACGGCAAGTATTGTCGGGGTGGACATGCAGCTTGATCCTTTATCAGAAGGTATTGCGACTCTCACAACGTATCGACAGATCCAGCCCAATGTTTAACCCTCAGTTGCAGTGACTTGCGCGCCCCGACTTCATGCTGTTTTTCAGTTGTTATTACTGGAAGTTACTCCTGAACTGCCTTGACGGAGCTTCGGCGGCCGGGTAGACTTGCGTGCGTCAAACTTAATGATTTCTTTCGGGAGGGAGTCGTGGAAAAAAAGAACTGGACCATAGCGGGACTTCTGGAGCTGTCAGGAAGCTACTGGAGCACCTGCGCGCTTCACGCGGGCGTCAAGCTCGATGTCTTCACCCAGCTGGACAACGGTCCTGTTTCCTCGGAAACCGTGGCTGCCAGGGTGAACTGCGACCTGCGCGGCCTTTCCATGCTGTTGCATGCCCTGGTGGCGCTGGGACTTTTGGAAAAGCAGGGGGAGGCTTTTGCGGCCACACCCTTCGCCGTCAGCTATCTCTCCCGCAATTCACATGAATACCTGGGGCACATCATCATGCACCACCATCATCTGATGACGAGCTGGGCCAACCTGGACCAGGCCGTACGCACTGGGAAACCGGTCCGCGAGAGGGTTTCGCACGAGGACGTGGAATCGTCGCGCGAAAGTTTCCTGATGGGGATGTTCAACCTCGCGATGCAGCTCGCGCCGCGGGTGGTGCCGCAGATCGACCTTTCCGGGCACCGCCGCCTGCTGGATATCGGTGGGGGACCAGGGACCTACGCGATCCATTTCTGCAGGCAAAATCCCGACCTCGAGGCCGTCATCTGCGACCTGCCGACCACCCGCAGTTTCGCCGAAAAGACGGTCGCGCACTTCGATCTCTCCGACCGTATCGGTTTCATAGACGTCGACTTCGAAAATGAAGAACTGCCCGAAGGTTTCGACGTGGCATGGCTGTCTCACGTACTGCACGGGATAGGTCCGGACGCCTGCGATACCCTGCTGAAGAAGGCTGTGAAGGTGCTTGAGCCCGGTGGACTGCTCCTGGTTCAGGAGTTCATCCTCGACGACACGAGGGACGCTCCGGTCTTCCCCGCGCTCTTCTCCTTGAACATGCTGCTCGGCACCCCCGAGGGGCAGTCGTACAGCGAGGGGGAGATCGTCGCCATGCTGCAAAAAGCCGGCGCCACCGACGTGCGCCGCCTGCAGATCCAGCTCCCCAACGGGGCCGGGATCATCGCCGGGACCAAGGAGTAGGGGGGAACCAGAGGCTGGAGGCTGGAGGAGACCCCCTCGCCCTATGGGAGAGGGGCGGGCGTGAGGGGAACTTCGGGGGTAGTGGGTTTTCACCGGGAGGTTGCCATGGAATACCAGGGGCATTCAAAGGACCAGATGCATCAGCCGATTCATTCCGCCCGCAGCACCTGGCTCGTGTTACCGCTTTTCGCCGCGGCCTGCGCCGTCATCGCCGTGATCCTGCTTTTGAGCTCCGGGCTCGGCTCCCGGGTCCATCTCTGGAACTTCCGGACCGGATTCTCGCTGATCAAGGCCTCCGGCTACATCGGTCTTGGCTGCGCCTTGCTGGCGCTTGTGTCCGGGTTCATCTCGATCCGGAAACGGCACGCCAAGGGGATCTTCCTTTCCCTGCTCGCCTTGCTGCTTTCGCTTGCGGCCTTCGGAGTACCGCTGTACTGGCAGACGCAGGCGAAGATCTATCCACGCATCCACGACATCTCCACCGACCTGCAGCATCCTCCCACCTTCGTCGCCATCAGCACTGCCCGCGGCGCAGGGGTCCGCTACGAAGGGGCGGCGGTGGCGGCCCAGCAGCAAAAGGCGTATCCAGACCTGAAGACCGTTGTGCTCCCATATCCCAAGGAGGAGGCGTACAAGCTGGCGTTACTTGCGGCGCGGGAGATGGGGTGGGACATCGTGGCGGAACTGCCGGCTGAGGGGAAGATCGAGGCGACCGATACCACCAGGTGGTTCGGCTTCAAAGACGATATCGTGGTCCGGGTCCAGGCCGCGGGGAACCGTTCCCTGCTGGACGTACGTTCCGTTTCCCGTGTGGGCATCAGCGACGTAGGCACCAATGCCAGGAGAATCCGGGTTTACCTGGCGAAGCTGGTCCCCGGAGGGACGAAACCGTAAAAAAAAAGGGGACAGGCTTTTTCAAGCCAGTCCCCCATTTATTGGCGACTCAGTATCTGCCCAGGCGCAGATCCTTGTGGTAGCCCAGCTCATTCCACTTGATCCTGCCTTTTTCGTGGCAGTCGATGCATCTCAAGGCCTGCTCCTTGGGCGCCACCATGTGGTTCAAGGACCAGACCATCGTCGTGTCGACCCATCCGTACTTCCCGCTGTACGGCTGCCCGGCAGCCTTCATCCCCGCCTCGATCGCCTTGTTCCAGTCGAAGTTCACCCAGTAGGCACTCTCGCTGGTTGAAGGGCCGTAGAAGTTGACCACCGCGAGGGTGTTGTTTTCCACGTCGTACGGCTGCTTCGCCTTCAGCACCTTGAACGGGTAGATCTTCGCCTCTGGGTCGTTCCGGCTCCCCCTGGGGGTGGAAAGCCTCACCACTTCGGTCGGGTTGATCTTGTCGCCGATCAGGGCGCGCTCGACCGAGCCGTTGTACCACATGTAGGTGGGGACGAGGTTGTTGCCGAAGGTGAGATCGCCCTTCGTCTTGTCGTAGATCTTCTCGCCGCTTGCGTCCTTCTTCACTTCCTCAGGCTTGAGATCCCTGCCGGCCGTGGACCAGTCCCAGGAGATAACGGTCGGCTTCCCTTTGGCGTAGAACGGGATGTGGCAGGTCTGGCAGGCGACCCTCCTGATGTGCTTGTTGAGGGCAACGCTTTTGTGGATGTCCTTCTTGGTATGGCAATCCGTGCACCCCATGGCGCGGGGGCCGGAACCGGGGGAGACCGAGATGGCTTCACCTTTCACGCCGTGGCCCTCTGCCTTGTGGCAGGATTCGCAGGTGAACTTGGTTTTGCCCCCCATGTGGACGTCTATTTCCGGGGTGGGGTTGTCGAACGAGGAATCGAGGTCGCCGTGCTTGTACCCGTCTCCGCCGCCGCCGTTGAAATGGCAGAAGCCGCAGGCGGTGCGGCGGGGCCTGGTTATGGAACGGGCGACTTCGGTCAGATTGACAGCGCCGGCTTCGCTGCCGACGGGAGGTTCGCCCCCGGGCCCTTTTTTGTAGGTCAGGGTGGTTTCGTGGCAGACCAGGCAGTCGACGTTTTCAGGTTTGGAGAAATCGAAGGCGGCTCCCGACCAGCCGTAGCCTGCATGGCAGGTGGTGCACCCTTGCCAGTTGGAGGGGAGGGCGAAGCAGCCGTTGCTCCCTATGGCGTTCTTCTTGCCGTACTCGATGCTCTTGCCGTTTACCGTCTGCTGCTTGGACCAGGTCCAGTGCACCGTCTTCATGATCTGCCAGGTGAGGTTCTCATGGCACCCTATGCAGAGCTTGGTGACCTCCTGTCCGGAGTTGAACGGGTCGGTGATAAACATGTGGGTTCCATCCAGCGCCAAGGCACGGGAGGCGTGAAAGGACAGCAGGGCAGCCAGCAAAAGAAGTCGCATCTTCATCGAAAAAGACCTCAGGATCGTTTGGTTAAGGTCTGACAGGACCCGGCGTCACCGGGCAGACGGGCAACCCGCGCACGACGTGCAACATTATAATTGATCAGAGGTGTAGTCAATGAATTTTCGCCGTCACTACCCAGTTTTAGCTCTCATTAGTTACTCGCCGGGGAGGGGAGCGTGGGGCCTTAGGGCCCTTTCCTCCATCCACTTCATGACCGAAAAGGCCTGGTCCTCGCACATGTACTGGTTCGAGTAGAGGTACACAGCCTTGGTCTCTGGGTGCACCAGCTTTCGTATGTCACTGAACTCCGGATGGTTAAGGACCCGCATGATGCATGGTTGCAGTGAAGCGGGGGGAATGCCGAAGACCCGGTTGGTGAAGGCGGTGACGTTGATCGGCCTGGGGTAGATTCTCGACTCCTCCCTCACCGTGTCCGCGATGGTGGTGCAGGTGTCGTTGACTGCAGTGCGGGCCAGCAGTACGGCGTATTTCTCCGTTATGTGCCGGTCGCAGTAGAGGTAGAGCGCGCCGCTGCAGGTCGAAACGGATTTTATGTCACCGAAACAATCCTGGGCCTGCATCTCGTTCAGGATGGAGCAGATCTTGACCGTGCGCATATCAGGCCACAGCGCGTAGATCGCATGCAGAGGCGTGAGGGCGATGGTAACCCGGGAGACGCGACGTATTTTCTCAGCGATGACGTGCTTCATCTCTTCGATGCGTCCCTTGGCCTCGGCGTCGCTTGCCGACATGTGCGCCAGGGAGTAGAAAAAAATCTGGCATGAAGAGGTGATGATGGACTTTATGTCCCGGTAGCCGTCGTCAAAGGGGAGCCCTGCCTGCAAGGTTTTCTGGACTCGGTCAGGGAGGTCTTTTGTCAATACAGTCAATGCCTGGCCCGGAGTCAAGGAGCCATGCCTTTTGGAATTGCTTCTGACAGTTTGGGCGAACCTGGCAGCTACTTCGGCAGTCTCCACCGCGTCCGCGGCATCACTTGCAGTCATTGCCTCCGGCTGTTCTGTCGCAGCCGTCTCAAATCCCTGGTGCATGGTCACGATCACCTCGCTTTGTCGCATTAAAAATCGCTAACCAAAGGTCTTATGATAGTGCATTTTTCATCTATGTAAACCTCCCTCGTCTATTTTTGGAGGCTGATCCACACCGACCAGATAATGTTGCACCGCTCATGCTACTCCTGCTACACTGCGCGCCTGTCAGCACCCGGCTTGGGCCGGCACACCCTTTCCCAGGTGGTTTCATGCGTCGTCTATGCCTTCACTCCCTGTTGCTGGTATTTTTCACTGCTGCTTCCGTCCTCGCCGGTCCCCTCGAAGACTGCCGGGAGTACACCGTATTCGGCGTTCCTGGAACCTCGGGCGATCTGCTCTGTCGCAAGGGATTCCTGCTTTCGCACGACCCAACGCGCAAGACCCCGGCCTGGGTGGTCGAGCGCATGACGAGGGAGCGGCTCAAGTCGGTCCTGAAGCGTTCCGACCGTTTCCAGCCGGACGCGGAGCTTCCCAAAGGGGCGCGGGCTGAACTCTCGGATTACAAGGGGGCGGGGTACGACAGGGGGCACATGGCACCTGCCGCAGACATGGCGTGGGATGCAGCCGCCATGTCGGAGAGCTTTTACCTCTCGAACATGGTCCCGCAGGCCGGTGAGGGGATGAACCGCGGCATCTGGGCCGAGCTGGAAAAGAAGGTGCGCCAGTGGGTGGAGAAACGCGGGGAACTGTACATCTACAGCGGGCCGATCTACCGGGACGGGGACGTGAAGACCATCGGTCGCAACAAGGTGGCGGTCCCGGACGCTCTATTCAAGGTGGTCCTCGATCCGGCAAGGCATGAGGCGATTGCGGTGATCATGCCCAACCGGCGGCTCGACACCCGTGACATGCCGAAATACCTGGTCCCGGTGCGCGAAGTGGAAAGGCTTACGGGCCTTGAGTTCTTCTCCACCCTTCCCCAGGAAGAGCAGGACCGGATCGAGGTGCCCAAACCAGAGGACCTCTGGCAATGAAAAAAGCTACCTGACGGCAGCACTTCTCCTCACCGCGGCGCCGATGAAGTCGGCTGCATCCTTTTTCAGCTGGGCAAGCGATTCCTTTTCCAGGTACATCATGTGCCCCGAGCGGTACCGGCGCACGGTGATGTTCTTCTTCAACTCCTGAGTTATGCCCAGGTGCGCCACTGTGTAGTCGGTGGCGGAATGCGGGGTCGCCAGGTCGAACAACCCGGAAGCGATGAACACGCCGAGGTAGGGGTTCTTCGACATGGCGTTACGGAGGTTCTCGCTGGTGTCGGCATAGCTGTTCTTAGCCTCCCAGTCCCAGCGCCCGATGCCTCCGCCCAGGACGAAGTATTCCTGGTCGCTTTGGTACTTCAGCTCGTCCCGAAGATAGAGGTTCACCGTGGCGGTGAAGGGCGAGCGTATGGTGCTCACCGTCGGGTCAAAGGGGAACCCCTTCGCGGGTTCCGTGTTCGGGGCGCTGAAGCGGGTATCCATTATGCCGGTGATCCTGCCGTCGCCCCGCAAGAGCTCGGCTGCGAAGTCGCGACTTTCGACGCGCAGGTTGCGGTTCTCCACGAAACCGGCGCCGAGCCCTGTGAACCGGGCGAGCTTTTCCGCCGCGGCGCGGCGCGCAACCGGATCCAGCCGGTCCCCCTGGTTCAGCGCCGCCAGGTAGTCGGTGGAGGCCCACCTCTCGGCAGCTGTAAGCGCCTGTTCAAGGTCCCCTTGCAGGTCGGGCGCGAGTTTCTTGTGATACCAGGCGGTTGCCGTGTAGCTGGGGAGGAATAGGGGGTAGGGCAGGTCGTTTCCGAAGTCGAAGGAGACCGTCTGCAGGTTGAGGATGGAGGATATCAGCAACACGCCGTTCAAGGCGATGCCGTGCTCCAGAAGGGATTCGGAAAGTGCCGCGCAGCGGAAGCTCCCGTAGCTCTCGCCGGCCAGGAAAAGGGGGCTGCCCCAACGCTCGGTCTTGCCGAGGTAGAGCCTGATGAACCGGGTCAGGGAGTCGATGTCGCCCTGGACGGCGGTGAATTTTTTGGCCAGCTCCGGCTTCGCTGCCCGGCTGTAGCCGGTGCCGACGGGGTCGACGAAGACGAGATCAGCCAGGTCGAGCCACCCCTGTTCGTTGTCGATCAGCCGGAAGGGGGGGGAAGGCATGTTGCCGTCAGGGAGCATCTGCACCCGCCGCGGCCCCATGGCCCCCAGGTGCAGCCACACCGAGGCCGCCCCCGGTCCGCCGTTGAAAACGAAGAGCAAGGGGCGGCCGGGCTCTGGCTTTTCGGCGCTGTAGGAGACATAGAAGATCTGCGCCTCGGTCTCGCCGGTGTCGTTTAAGACCGGGAGTTCACCTGCGGTGGCGAGGTATCTGATCTCCTTGCCGTCGACGCGGGTGGCGTGTTTCGTGGTGACGGTCAGGCCGTTTTTCAGGGAAGCTGGGAGTGCAGCCTTGTCCACGCTTTCCGTCGTCTTCGCGGCTGCCGTTTCGGCGCAATGCGCTGTCGCAGGGAGCAGGGTTGGCATCGATAAAGCGAGGAACAGCAGCAAAGGTTTGATCAAGATATTCCCTCCCGTACGCAGTTCCGGTTCAAAGTCCGCTTCCATTAGATACCGAATTTCGCTCCCATGAATTTACCACAGGAACCCTTCTAACGAAAGGATGCCCCCCGACGAAATAAAAGCACCTTGCCCCGCTGCAGGCGGCAAGGTGCGGGTGGGGCGATGAAGGGATGGTTCGATCAGTAGGCCATGTAGGGGCCGGTGCCGATGGTGGAGTCCTTCTGCTCGATCCCGAAATAGACGCTTCGTCCCAGGAAGAACGGCAAGCCCCAGTCGAAGCCGAAGGTGGAGGGGCCTCCGATGTCGCGGAAGACGTTGTTGGGGGAACCGGTCAGGGTGAGGAAGTTGGAGATGTTGAACCCCACCGTGTTGGTCGGGGTGCCGCCTATACCTACGTTGGTTGCGAACAGGGCGCGGGTGGCGGGCGGGCAGTACCACTCCTGGTTCGGTGACGCGCAGACAGGCAGCACCGCGGGGTCCGCGTTCGGGAAGAACAGGCCGTTGGAGCCGGTATCGAAGAAGCCGATCGTGTTGACGCCGTTGAATATGGTCCTGATGTCCCCGTTTGCGTCGGTCGGGAAGACGGTCGGCTGGCTCGGAGTGTTGTTGGAGCGTGTGCCGACGCCGAAGATCACTGATCCGCTGACGGACGGTGCCCCGACACCCAACGGAACCGACGGCAGCTGCACGATCAGGCCGTTGTTGTCCACCGGCAGGCGGGCTACCGGGTTCTGCACCTGGTCTGCCAGGGGGACAGTGGTTCCGACGCAGGTGGTGCCGGTGCAGCGGTAATAGACCCCGTTGTTCGCGCTAACCACGCACCCCGGGCCGCAGTCCTCGGTGAGCACGCCGACGCCCAGGATACCGGAGAAACCTGAGGAGACCGGCGTGGGGTCGGCATTGGCGCAGGGTAGGGGTAGGGAGCCGAAACTCGAATCGATGACCTGGATCGGGATCGGTATCGGGGGCTCGTTGCCGAGTTTCACCGCTGCGGTCGCCACCGGCCCCCACAGGGAGCTTCCGTCGGCAAATTGGACGCAGCCGGTCAACGAACCTGCGCCGCTTGCCACGGCAGGAAGGGTCAGGTTCGAGATCGCCTGCCGGAATACCCGCAACCCGTAGCTCCCGGTGTCGAGCAGCACGTCGTTCACAGTCTGACATACGGAGAGGTCGGGGTTGCACACGGTTACGCTAACGCATGGCTTGTTCAGGTAGCTCCCCGCCGAGCATAGCCCGCCGTTGACCGAGACCGCCATCACGTTGGCCGGGGTGCCGGACGGGGAGGTGGTAACCGTCGTGGAGCCGGTAAGGCCTCCGAAAGAGGCCGTTATGAGCGAACTTCCCGCTGCGACAGCGGTCACCGTCCCCTTGGCCCCGTTGGCGTCGCTCACCGTGGCGACGGCAGGGGCTGAGGAGGTCCAGGTGGCCAGAGTGGTCACGTTCTGTGTCGTGCCGTTGGAAAAGGTCGCCGTGGCGGTGAAATGAATGGAAGAGCCGATATCCTGCGAGGAGTTGGCCGGCGTGACGGCAAGTGAAGTCAGTGTCGGAGGCTGCGCCGGAGCGCCGCCGCCTCCACCGCCGCAGCCGGGCATTATGATGAACGACAGCAAGAGGGTCAAAATCGCCAGTAGGTTAATGGATCTCATCGAGGTTCACTCCTTGAGGGACCAGTCCCGGCAGGTAGGCCCTCCCCTGTAGATTTCGCATATGCCCCCAGGTCTCGACCACGACCCGGTTCGCTCTCACCTGCGTCTGCCGGTGCCCCCTTTTGCGCTGTTGCTTGGAGAGTGCCGTCCGATACTCCTGATCGTAGGAGCCGAGCAACTGGCTGAGATCAGGATGAACCAGGCCGTTCCAGGCGACTGCGAAGACGACCCCTTCCGGCGTCAGGAACTCCCTGACTGCCGTTGTTTCCGAGGTCATTTCCTGCATTGCATACCTGTCACGTTGCACCGTTTTGCTGGTAGCCGTGGAAAGGGCCTTGCTGTCCTTCGCAATGGAGTCGGCCCTTTCTCCCAGTGTTGGCTGCGCCTGCGGCACTGGCCATAGCAGCGCCAGGGCCAGCCCGAATGCTGTGATGCCGCGTCTGACTTCCATTTCCGCCCCCGAGACTGAAACTGGATTTAACTCCCCGAAAAAAATATTTTCCCATTGTACCATGCAGGATTAAATTTCCCTTACCCTGCCTGATTTTGTGCATGGAGCTTTTGCGGTCGCAGCAGACCGGGGACCTGGCGGGAATCAGTGGGTAACAAACAGGGGGGAGAAAACTGGGGGAGAAAAAAGAACAGGGGCCTTGAGGCCCCTGTTCAGGTGCAGCATATTGCTGGAGGGATATTATTTCGCCTGCTTGCTGTCCATGTACTTGATGATCTCATCAGAGAGATCCTTCGGCTTCAGCTCTTCGGTCACGTAAAGCACCCCCTTTTCCTCGGCCACAACGGCAAATCCATTGGCCTTGGCGTAAGCGGTAGCTGCCTCCTTAATCTTGGCATAGATCTCTGCGGTCAGTTTGTCCTGCATTTTCGACATTTCCAGCTCGCTTGCCCGTATCATCTTCTGGAGATCTTCGACCTTTTTCTGGAACTCGGAAGCCTTCACCTGGCGTTCCTTAGGGGGCATGGTGGGAAGCTTGGACTCTATGGCGGCTTTATGCTTCTCAAGCTGCTTCTGTTTGGCCTCGATCTTTTCGCGCAGTTTGCCGGACCGCGCGCTCAACTGGGAGGTGGCTGCCTTCCCCTCCTTTGTTTCCGCTGCAACCTTGCTCATGCTGATGAAGCCGATCTTGACCTCTTTCCCGGCAGAGGCAGCCTGGGCAGCTTTCTCGTCTTTGGCTGCAGGCTGCTGCGCCGCGGGCGTGGGAGCGGGAACCGCAGCAGGTTCCGCAGACGTCGCGGGCGCGGGCGCTGCGGCTGCATCTGCCGGTCGGGCTGCTTCCGGTTGGGCATCGGCGGCAAAGCCGTGGCTGGCGATCAGGGAGGTGAGGGCGGAACCGATGAGCAATGCGGCGAACCTGTTCATGTATGGGTCCTCTTGGTTTTTTAGTGATGACTGCAGGGGAAAGAGCATAGTTCCTTTGTCTTCATTTGGCAACAAGAAGTGAACTGAAATCAATTTCCTAGTCACAGGGCGATGATTGTTGACTCAATTAATAGCCGCTGTTACCATTCACCCCTCAAGGAGGAGCATGCTATGTCCGATATAACACAAAAGCTTAAGAGCTCCATAGAAGCTGGTGCCGCCGGAAATGATCTCCTGGCAGAGGCGCTTACTGAGATAACAGAGCTTAGAAAGAAAAGCGACGCGCTGGAGGAGATCCTGATCGTGCTGGTGCGCACCCAGTTGCCGTTCGATGCCGAGGAAAACAGGGAAGAAGCAATCGCACATTTCAGCGAGCGCTACCGCAGCCTCATGCGCGAGGCGTCGGACCTGCTCGGGCTGAACCTGCGCAGCACCATCACCAGGACCGAGCCGAGGACGTAGCGGCACTTACGGAGGATGCATGACGGACGACATTCGCGGGTGGATCTTCATAGCTGTTTTCTTCCTGCTCCCGGGGCTGATCGGCGCCTGGATCGCCTGGTCCAAGGGGCGCAACCCCTTCACCTGGTTCCTGCTCAACTTCGTTTTTCCCCCCACATTGATGGTGACCCTTTTCCAGAAACCCTTGCGGGCGGTCCCCGGACATTACCGTCAGTGCCCAAAATGCAGGGAGTTCGTCAAGTGGCGTGAAACGGTGTGCAAGTACTGCCAGACCGAGCTTCTCTGAGTTGGCCATGTTCTGGAAGAAAAAACCCGATTTCCTGAAGCTTTGGACCGAGCTCTCCCTTTTTACACGCAGGGACGTGACCCAGGGGATCCTGCTTGCCAAGTACAAGAAGGCCGCCGGTTCCCTGATGAAAAGCGACCCCGTCTCCGCGCACGCACTATTGGGGCTGGTGGCCTGCCTGGAGCACGACCTATCCTCCATGCATGCCGAACACAAGAAGGCGATCGAACTCTCTGTCTCGTGCCTGTCCCTTATGTACTACGCCCTGTCCCTGGAGAAGGCCTGCCTTTGGAACGAGTGCGCGAAGTACACGCTGCTCGCGCTGGACCTCGCCCCCCAGGACCCTAAGCTTTTGAACGCGGCACTGCGCATTGCACCCCTGACAGGAAGGTTATCGCTTCAGAAAAGGCTTTTGGCTCAATGGCAGCAAAGCCACGAAGGGGTCCGGCACCCGGACCAGGGGCATTGCGAGATGCTGAACGAAAGCCTCGTCAAGCATGAGCTCCTGGAACAGGACCTGAAGCAGGTCATCGCCGCCGTTGGGGACGCCCTTTGCGAGAGCGACGCGATCATCCTGAAGCACCGCTACGAGCTGATTCCCCTGGTAGACTCCTGCTGTTTCATTCATTACCGCTTCCTGCTGCCTGAGAACCTGGTCGCTACTTACTACGAGGACCTGATATCTGCGAAGCTCGACAGTGTTGCCTGCCACCCGCGCATCTTCGACGTATTTTCCTTCTCCGTCGAAAACGAGACGATGTATGAACTGTACGACTACATGGACAGGGAACTGGGGGCAAGCGCCGACACCATCAAGGTCCCCGACCCCAAGCAGATAGAACTGATCGAGGAACTGGTGGCAGGCGTGGAGGTCTGATCGATGTTGAACGAGGAATCCCACATCCGCTTTCACGCGGCTTTTCAGCAGGTTCTTGACGAACTGGTAGCCGCCGTGGCGAAGGAGCGTGAAAGGGATCCCGACAATTACCGGAAGTCGCCCCAGGCAAGGCTCTTGGCGCGCATCTACAAGACCATCAAGTCCGAGATACCCGCTCACCCCCAGCACCCGAGCTACTACCAAGGGGAGGCGCCTGGACACCCCTACCAGCAGTGGAGGCGGGCCAAGCTGGACCAGCACCATCGCCTTTTCTTCAAGTGGGATAAGGAGAACAACGCGATCATCTATGCCTGGCTGAACAGCGAGATGAGTCTCGTCAAATACCGCAGCCACATGGACGCTTATCGGGCTTTCCGCGTGAAGAAGTAACGAGCGCTAGATTCTTCCCTCGCGCTCTGGGCCTTCGCCCATTGTAGGCTTCGGTCCGCAGGTGGGAGAGGTGCGGGGGTGAGGGATGTACTTAGGTGTCGGTGGCTCAGGTGTTGCGGATGGCAATCGCGGCGCAGTAGCCGGATGGGACGGGGAGATCGTGCAAGCGCCACCGGTCGACGTCATCCGGCGTGATGCGGTGCGCCAGGAGCGCGAGTTTTTCCCTCGGAAGCAAAGAGACGTCGAAGCAGGTGGATGGTTGCGAAAAGCCGCTGCCTATTCCCTTGAGATAAGCTTCCTTACGGGTCCAGCAGCGGTAAAAAGCGGGGAGTTGCTCCTCCCAGGGGAGGCTGAACAGTTCCTGCTGTTCGCGGGGGGAGAAGTAGCGCCGGGCCATGGGCGCGAAGTCGAGATCCAGCCTGAGCTCCTCCAGGTCCACCCCCACCTCGCCGCCGAATACGACTCCAACCAGAAGCTTCGTGCCGGAATGGGACGCGTTGAACCCTGTGGAACCGGTTGATGAGGCTTGCTGCAGCGACGGTTTGCCGTATTCCCCGTAACAGAAGCTGATCTCCCGCGCTTCCCTACCGGTTATCCCCCCCAGCAGCCCGCGCAGTATTCCACGCCCCGCAAGGAATCGCTCCCTCTTTTCCGGATCCAGGAGGCGATCGCCTCGCAGCAGCTCGTCGGGAGAGAGGCGGGCGTAAAGCCGCTCCCTTTCCACTTCGGTTTGTTCCAGCGAAGCCAGCTCGAAGAAGGCTCCTTCCTCCCCCGGAACCGGTATCAACGGCCTTGCCCCAGGGATTCTTGCAGCAGCTTAAGCCCTTCCTCGATGGATACGCGGGGATGGTAGCCGAGGTCGGTTCGCGCAGCCGAGATGTCGAACCAGTGCGCAGTGGCCAGTTCCTTGGCTACGAAACGGGTCATGGGGGGCTCGCCGGAGAGGTGCAGCACCTTCCAGATGGTTTCGCAGACGACGCCAGCGCCGTAGGCAATGCCGGGAGAAACCCGGCGCATCACCGGTGGTAGTCCTGCCGCTGCGAGGATGCGGTTCACCATATCCCAGAGCGGGACCGGCTCGCCGTTGGAGATGAAGTAGGCCTTTCCCGCCGGCGTGCTTCCCGATTTCAGCCGGTCGGCCGCGTTTAGGTGAGCCTCCGCGGCATTTTCGACGTACACCGTGTCCACGAGGCAGGGGCGGTTGCCGATCCGTTTCAAGGCACCGGCGCGTGCCTTCGCCACGATGCGCGGCACCAGGTGGTTGTCGCCGGGGCCCCAGATCAGGTGGGGGCGGAGCGACACGGTCGCAAGCGTGGGACTATTCGCCGCGAGCACCGCCTGCTCGGCCAGGGCTTTGGTGTGGGGGTAGTGCGCCTCGAAATGAGTGGGGTAGGGGAGCGACTCGTCCCCTCCCTCTACGTCGGAGCCGTCGAAAACCACGCTGGGCGAGCCGGTGTAGACGAGCCTCTCGATGCCGAGCCTGCGGCAGGCTTCGATGACGTTTTCGGTGCCGGTGACGTTGGCGCGGTAGTACTCCTCGAAATCCCCCCAGATACCGGCTTTCGCCGCTACGTGGAAAACGACGTCGCAGCCGCGGGCCGCCTCCACCACCGCTTCCAGGTCCGACAGGTCGCCGCGGCGCTGTTCCACACCGAGCGCGGCCAATTCCTGGTACTCGCCGCGCGAGAAACTGATCGCCTGGTCGCCCCGGGCCAGCAGTTGGCGCACTATGGCGGAGCCCAGGAAACCTCCCCCGCCGGTCACGAGAGCTTTCATTTGAGCCTCGTAGCCGCCCAGACCGCCAGCTTTTCACGGAAGATCTTGGCGTTGTGACGGATGTCCACCGGGAAAGCGGGGTGGAACAGGATGGTGTCGATCGACTTCGTGTGGATATGGTCCTGCGCCAGCGCAAGGAGTTCGACCCGCACCTGCTCGGGGTCAGCCTTTACGTCCTTTTCCAGCTCCACGCAGAGGACGGGCTTTACTTCGCCCGGCGCGCCCACCCCCACCAGCGCCGTGCGGAACACCGCCGGGTGCGTGTTGAACACAGCCTCGCACGGGATGGTGTAAAACGGCCCCGATTCGGTCTCCACGCGGTGGGATTTGCGCCCGCAGAACCAGATCCTTCCTTCCTCGTCGCGCCCGCCCAAGTCTCCCATACGGTGGAAGAAGGAGCCGGTCTCGGGGTCGGCGATCTTTGATAAGTGGTCAGATTCGGGCCGGTTGTAGTACCCCTTGGTGACTTGCTCTCCCTGCACTACGATCTCGCCGATCTTCCCGGTCGGCACCTTGAGCGATTCGTGCCAGCAGCAGATGGGGTCGTCGCTGATCTGGATGATCTCCAGCCGGATCCCCTCGACCGGTCTCCCCACGCAGACGCCGCCGCCGGCATCGGTGATCTTCCTGGTGGTTTCCAGGATTTCGGCGCTGCCGATAGAGCAGACGGGAAGGGCCTCAGTGGCGCCATAGGGGGTGAAGACCTGCACCCCCGGGTTAAGGAGCGAGGTGAAACGCTCCAGAACCGCGGCCGAGACCGGAGCCCCGGCCGAGATGGCGCGCCTCAAGGTGGGTAGTTTCACCTGATGTTTCACGCCGTAGCGCCCGACCCGGTTGATGAGGGCAGGGGAGCCGAACATGGTGGTGACGCCGTATTTCTGGATGGCACCGATGATCTTCCTCGGGTCCACCGAGCCGGGGCGGGTGAAGTCCATCTCCGGGATTACGGCGGTCATGCCGAGGGCGGGGGCGAAGAGGGCGAAGAGCGGGAAGGTCGGGAGGTCGATCTCGCCCGGCTCGATGCCGTACACCTGTTTCAGCGCCTGCACCTGTGCTGCGAAATTGCCGTGGCTGTAGACTGCCCCCTTCGGGATCCCGGTGCTGCCGCTGGTGAAGAGGATGGCGGCCACGTCCTCGGAGCTTGTCGGAGCAGGTACGAAAGTGGAGGCGTCGGTGTTCTCGTCGATGATCCTTTTGAGGGTGGTTCCTTCCCAGAAAAGGCGCGGGCCGACGGTGATGCAGGTCCGGATGGTCTCCTTGCCCCAGCCGAAGATGAGCCGCGCCAGGTGCGCCTTGGGAATGCCGATGAAGGCGTGCGGTTGAGCCTCGGAGAAGCACTGCTTCAGGTTCTTGATTCCCAGCCCCGGGTCGATCAGCACCGGCACCGCGCCCACCTTGAAGAGTGCGAAGGTGAGGGCGAAAAACTCCGGGCTAGGCGTCACCATCAGCACGGTGCGCACCCCGCGGCAGATGCCGTTGGCGATCAGCCCCCGCGCGATCCGGTCGCTCAGCGTGTTCAGCTCGGAGAAGCTAAGACTCCGGTTCTGTTTTGGGAAGATGATGGCCCTGGTGTCGGGCTGGCGCTTCGCCATCTCCGGCAGATGTGCGGCAATGTTGACCAGTTGGCTTTCTAGCATGGACTCAGCGGATCTCCCCGGGTGTGGTCTCTCGCAGGAATTCGGCGATCATAGGCACGACCTCGTGCTTCATGTCTTCCAGGATGTAATGCCCGGCGTCAGGGTAGCTTTTCACTCTTGCCTTGGGGAAGCGGCGCTGCCACTCAGCGAGGAAGGTGCGGTCGAACACGAAGTCGAGCTCCCCCCAGAAAATGGCGATGGGGAGATCGGCAAAGCGCTCCAGCCCCGCGGCTATCTCGCTGACCAGGTCGTAGTTGCGGTCGCCTGGGGCAAGAGGGATGTCCTGCACGAAGCGCAGCGTTGCGATCCGGTTTGCCCAGGAGTCGTAGGGGGAGCGATACGCCTGCTGCAGCTCGCAGGACATCGGGTGTTTCTTGCAGCCGACGATGGAGGCACCCACGCTGAAGGCGTTGAAGCCGCGCACAAGGAGCGTCCCCAGCGCCGTTTCGCGGCAGATCTTCAGTCCGAGCGGGAAGGGCTTCTCTTTCGGGAGATGGAAGGCCGCGGTATTCAAAAGCACGATGCGCCCGATCCGCTCCGGGTGCCGGCTGGCGTACCCCATACCGATCATCCCGCCCCAGTCGTGCAGCACCAGGGTGATCTTCCCCTCCGGATGCAGGTGGTCGATCAGGCGCTCCAGGTCGTCGATGCGGCGCGGCAGAGTGTAGTCGTAGCGGTCGTCGCCGGGCTTGTCCGAATAACCGCAACCGATGTGGTCCGGGACGATGCAGCGGTAGTTGTCGCGCAGCGCCAGCACCAGGTTCCGGTAATAGAAGGACCAGGAAGGATTTCCATGCACCATGACCACCGGCTCTCCCGCGCCCTCGTCGAGGTAGTGGTAGGAGAGGCCGTCCAGGTCCAGGGTGCGTCCGGTGAAGGGGTAGTGCGCTTTTATGTCGAAAGTCATTAGATACTTACCTGTGCCTGTGTATTCGTCGTCTCGTTACCAATCGACCCCGAGCATTAAGCAGTTGAGCCCGCTGCCGATTCCCAGAAGCGCCACGTGGTCCCCCTCGGAGAGAACCTCCCTCTCGTCGGCAAGCGCCGCGGTCAAGGGGAGGGATACCGTCCCCATGTTGCCCAGGAACTCGTAGCTGGTGAAGTCCTTCTGCAGCGGGATACCAAGGGTTTTCAGGATGGCGCTCTGGTGCGCGCTACCGACCTGGTGGCAGATGACGCGGTCGACGTCGTGTTCGCTCCAGCCCACCTCGGGAAGAAACTCCTCCCAGGTGCGGCGCCCCAGCTCGACCCCGAAGTTCATCACGCTAACCGCATCGGTGCTCATCGACTGTTCAAAGCCTCCCTTGCCGTCGGGGGTTATCCCCCAAAGGCAGAGGGCATGATGTTCTGGGGCCGCCTGGGCCATCCCGCCGCGCAGGCGACGCCTGCCGGATTTGGAGAAGGAACCATCGGTGAGAAGCACCGCCACCGCCCCGGAGCCGCCGGTGAGGGTGGCGAGCGAGCTGGCGAAGTTCTCCATGCTCCTGTCTTCCAGCATGCGGGCGATCATGATGTCGTTGATGTCCCGGGCGCTCTCGCAGGAAACCACCAGTCCCGCGCGGATCTGCCCCAGCTCGATGCGGTTAGCCACCTCGAGGATACCGTTGAGGACGCCCAAGCAGGCGTTGGAGAGGTCGAACACCGCGGTATTCCCCGAGATGCCGAGCCCAGCTGCCACGCGGCAGGCTGTGGCGGGTTCGAAACGCTCCCGGCAGACGCCGGTGTAAAGAAGAGCCCCGATCTCGGAGGCAGGGATGCCGGCCGCCGAGAGCGCCTTCTTGCCTGCGGCGACGGCCCCCTTGGAAAGCTGAAAGCCGGGCTCCCACCAGCGCCTCTCGCGGATGCCGGTCAGTGCCTGGAGCTGTCCGGGGGTAAAGTGCAGGGTCTTGTATAGCGGCTCCAGCCGTGCCTCCAGCTCGTCGGAAGTGACGACCACTGGGGCCAGCTCATAGCCGAAAGATTCAATAAATACCTTGGAATACTTCATTCATCACCTTAAAAACTGAACCTTGGAATCTAAACAGCATGACCACAGAGGACGCGGAGGTTCACGGAGGCCACGGAGAAAAACTACTGAAAAAACCAAAACCTTAAAAGCACTCACCACAGAGGAAACACTGAGGAACACAGAGGAGTCAGCCTACCCCCGCTCCAACTGCAGGGTGAAGTCGTTCATCTGGTAGATGGCGCGCCCGTCCACATACAGGAACCCGGCGGCGGTGAGTATCCTGCTGGCATCGTCGACGGCGGTGATCCAGGCGATGACGGTGACTTCCTTGTTGGTCGGCACCACCTGCCCGCGGTAGAGCCAGCGATGCTCCCGCTCCAGCGCCACTGCCGCCAGGGTGTCCCCCTCCTGCCAGCCCCAACGCTCGACTGCGGCGAACTTCACCAGTTGCAGGAAGGACTCGAGCCCCAGCGAGCCCGGCGTCACCGGGTCTTCGTAAAAGTGCGCCTTGAAGTACCACTCGTCCGGGTCGACCTGCTTGGTCCCTTTCAGGTAACCGAGACCTGCCGGGCCGCCGTCGGCGACGTAGAGCTCGATCTGGTCGATCATCCGCAGCTTCTTTTCCGGGTAAGGGCGGCTTTCGGGGTAGGGAAGCTTCCTGCCGCGGGCGATTTCCTCACCCGTCGGCTGGTGCGGCGCCGCGTCCCTGATGCCGACCTGGTTCGCCAGCGCCTCCTTGGCGAAGAAGCCGAACATGGTGTCACCCTCGTAGAGGACCCCCTGGCGGTCGGCCACGCTGAAGGTGAACTCCTGTATGATCATGCCGCCGCTCGTCGCCGCCTTGGTGAGGGTGGCGGTCGCGGTAAGCGTGCCGGTTCCAGGCGTCACGGCTCGGTGCTGCACCGCCGTTCCTCCCAGGTTCCTGAAGGAGATGTCGTTCGGGGTGGTGAGCGCGGAGCCGACGTAGGCGGCGAGCCAGCCACAGGGCTGCAGGGCCGCTTCGAGCAGTACGGAGAAGGGCATGCGCGGCTGACGGTCCGCGGCGAAATACCACTCGTCGACCGGGATGTCATACTGCGCCTCGGCCATCGCCCCCGGGACCATCTGCCACGGCTCGCCCCGTACCGCGGTCACCCGGTCCATGAACTGGAAGGGAGGGCCGGGGAGCCGGGCGATCTTTCTCCCGCTGTCGAAGATCCGGTATCTGTCGCCGAATCCTTCGGACGGCTTGCCGTTGCTGTAGGCGAGGATCTGAGCCTTGGTGTAGACCGCCGGCTTGACGTCATAGCTGCCGCTGATTGGAGCGAAAGCGTTTGCTGCAGTAATTTCCGCACCTTTACCGCTCCAAAGTTCAAGCAGTGCTTGATGGTTGGTCCCGGTCAGCTGGGCCGACATGTTGGTGATCTCTACGATCGGTTTGCCGTCGGCGTACATCAGCGCGTCCACGATGGCGTAAGGCTCAGGGCGGTACCCCAGCTCACGCACCGTCACCTCGTAGGTGACCACCTTTGTCGTCTCCAGCACCTGGCCGCGGCAGCAAAGCTGGCTGGCGACGCCGGGAACGGGCTGCCAGGTGGCGCCTTCGGCCTCGGCCACCCACCCAAGGCGCAGCAGGAAGATGCGCAGCGTGTGCATGCAGCACTCGTACATGAGCGTGCCGGGCATGACGCGGTCGTCGACGAAGTGGCAGGTGATGAACCAGTCGTCGGGGTGGATGTCTGCCTCGGCGCGGATGAAGCCCAGGCCGCAGCGTCCGCCGTCGGGCACAAGCTCCATGACGCGGTGCACCAGTTCCATCCTACCGCCCGGTATGGTGAGCGGGCGACGTACGCTAAGCCCGGCGAAGAGGGGGCCGAAGCAGGCCGCGAGATCGCCATTGCGCAGCGCGTTCAACTGCCCGGCGCCGTATGCGGCAGGCTGCATCGGCACCAGGTACTTCCAGTCCGCCGGCAGTTTGCCGGTTTTGGGGCGCAGGTCGATGGCGCCGCGCACGATCCCCTTGCCGGCGTCGAGCTCCTCCTGGGTGAAGAACCCGGCGCAGCCGTTACGCATGGAGAGAAGCGGCTCGCCGTTCACCGTCGCCTCGAAGTGGAAACGGAACAGGTAGGTCTCCCCCTGGCGGAAGAAGCGCTCGATGCGGATGTCGTAATTGATGGTCTCGCCCGGCCCCGGGAGCTCGCGGTGGAAGGTGACCACGGCGTCCAGGAGGCGGTACACGGCCAGCCCTTTGGTGATGAAGTCGATCCCCAGGTAGCCGGAAAGGAAGAGGTCCGCTTGGCCCGCTTCGACTGCGATACAGGTCGGGATACGGCCGCCGTCAAGGTACCAGGCGCCGGGGTGCACGTCGTGCTGCGTCACCACGCGGCCGCTGGTCATGGACTTGGGCTCTCCCTCCAGCGCCACGATGCGGTGCACCAGTTGCAGCGGCGTATCGGGGAGCCTTACCCGGGTCGGGAAGGTGTCCGCCTCCGCAAACTCGGGTCCCAGCATCTTGGCGACAGACCCGATGGCGAACTCGAAGCACATCTGCTCGTCGTAGAGCGCCGGAAGGGCGCCAGGGTAGGGTGCAGCCACGGCTGAGGTCTGCGCTGCCACCTGGGGCGCAGCGTGTGTTGCCGCAGCCGGTTCCGGGGACCATGCCGCGTTGCTTGCCGTTGCCGGGAAAGCAGGCGCCGTTTCGATGGGGATACCAGCCTGCAGCATCTGCTGTTGCAGGGATATCTGCAGCGCCAGCGTTTCCGCAATGGACCGGGAGAGGTCATTGGCGACGCGCAGGTATGCCTCATGAGCCTGCTGGGAGGCATCCTGTGCGGCTGCGAACTCGCGCAACAAAGGTTCCTGGACCGCACCCTTGATGGGGAGCGGCGCAACGGCCCGCGGTGGCGCGGGGTTCACCTGCGGCTGCCCCATCTGGGGCGGGGCCGCCTTAGGCTGTGCCTGGGATGCGGTATGCTGCGCCGCAGGTTGTGCTGATGCAGGTGCTTGATCTGTAAGCGGAATATGCATCGTACTTACCGGCGCATCCGTGGACCGCCTTATTTGCGTAGACTGCGGTGCCGCTGCCGCAGCTGCGGCAGGTACTGAGGAAGCCGGTGCCATCGGATTGACTTGCGCCACCGGTGCCGGTGCCGAAGCTTTTCCCGGGCGTGACGGTGCGAATGCCTCGCCGCCGGTGGTGAAGCGGATGGAATTGCCATCGCCGATGGATACGGTGGCGGGGACCCGCGCCGGCGCCAGGGCGAAAAGCGGTTCGAAATCGACCGGAACGCGCTCAGAGGTGAGCTGGGCCAAGAGCCTTAGCAAAGCCGAGTTGGCATCCACCCCGGGGAGGCAGACGGAGCGCGCCATGTGGGGGCGTCCGGCGAGGATGCGTCCGATCATGCGGCTGCAGGAGCCGCCCGGTCCCATCTCGATGAAATACCTCACACCCTCGGCGTAGGCCGCCTCGATCACCTTGGGATAGTCGATCCCCTCGATGGCCTGGGAGAGGATCGAGTCGGCGGCGGAGCGGCGGTGCACCTGGTACGCCGCGCCGGCGGCGCCGCTGTAGAAGGTGACCCCTGCGGGAGGGGTGGTGTTGAAGTTGTGCAGGTCGCGATAAGGCGTCGCCACCTGGCGCGCCACCTCGCAGTGCACAGTGGTGACCCCCTGGAGCGGGAAGAAGCGGCAGTCCAGCATGGCGACTAGGTGTTTCACCCATTTAACGTCGCCGCCGATGACGCACTCGTCCGGGGTGTTGACGATGAGCAGATAGACGCGCGAGGTCTTCTTCAGCGCACGCCGCACCTCGCGGGCCGGGGCGTCGACCACGCCGATGCTCCAGTGGATCTCTTTTCCCTCGGTTTCACCCCACGCCTCCCTGGCGGCGCGGCACTCTCCTGCCAGATCGCGGGTGAAGAGGGTGGAGGCCTTCATGCGCGACAGCATCAGATCGCGCTCGACCCAGGTGCGGGTGCCGAAGAGCCCGGCGGATTCCCCAAGGCTGTAGCCGATCACGGCGTTTGGGTCGATCCCGAACTGCCGCACCACGTCGGTCACGGCGCAGCCGGTCGCGACCTGGCCGAAGATGACTGCCAGGTGGTTCTCGTTGACGCTCTCCATCGGGGCGCCGTTCCAGAACTGTTCCGGCTGGAACTGGTCGCGCAGGTAGAGGTTCTCGCTGTCCTGGCGGCGGTAAACCTGCGGCCAGCGTGCGGAAAGCTCCATCCCCATCCCGGCAAAGTGGTTGCCGGAACCGGGGTAAACGAAGCCGATCTTCCCGGATTTGCCCATCGGCTCGGCAGTGAAGAAGATGCGGTCGCGCAGCGACGGGTGGAGCACCGCCTCGGCGTAGGCCGGGTCGGACTGGACCATCCGCTCCCCCTGCAGGCAGAGCGAAGCGAGCTCTTCCAGGCTGCGCGCCACCAGGGTTATCGCCAGCGGCTCAGCGGCAAGGCCCCTCTGGCTGTCGAGCAGTTCGTGCGAGAGCGCAGACAGGGAGGGAGCCGGTTTTTTTTCAGCTTCCAGCTTCAACTGCTGCAGGCGTTCGGCCAGCTGCTGCCGGTCGCTTCCTGCGATGCAGAAGAGGTACTCGTCCCAGCCGCCCAAAGGTGCGACCTTCTCCGTCGTGGCTTTTTGCTGCTCCTTGTCGTACCCCTGAAGCACGACGTGGCTGCAGCTGCCGTCCACGCCGAAGACGCTGACGCCGGCGTGGCGCGCCCCTTCGCAGCGGTTCCTGAGCCAGAAGCGCGAGGCCTCCGGGAGAAATAGGGCGCCGTTTCCGGAGAGCTTGCCGAGCGGCCGCTCGCCGGAGCGCGCCCCCGGGATAATCTCCTGGTAAAGCGCCAGGCAGCCGCGGACCAGCGAGGCAAGGCCGCTCGCGGCGCCGGCGTGCCCTATGTCGGCCTTGACGCTGGCGACGGCACAGCGCCTTTGGGAAGCCGCGGCGCCGGCGGGGTCGTCGAAGAAGTCGGCCAGTGCGGCCGCTTCCATGCGGTCCTCGGCGGCGTGGCCGCTGCCATGGGCCTCCAGGTAGCCGACCTTATCCGGCGCGACTCCGGCCTCGCTGTAGGCGCGCTCCAGCGCGTGGCGGTAGGCTGCCGCGCCGGGAAGGAGCAGGTCGCCGCTGGCAGTACCAACGCCGCCGATCACGGCGTAGATCCTGTCCCCGTCGCGCTCCGCGTCTTCCAGGCGCTTCAAGATAACGGTGGCAGCACCTTCACCCACAATGGCGCCGTCGGCCGACTGGTCGAAGGGGGTGGCGCTGCCGAATTTCGAGTAGGGGCGTCCCAGGTGCAGGCCGATGGCCGCTCTCAGGTCGCCGGCAAGGTCGACGGCCCCGACCACGGCGCGGTCGATCTCCTCGCCCTGGAGCTGACGCACCGCGGTCTCGAGGGCACGCAGTCCGGAGCTTTCCTCGCTGGAGACGGTGAAGCTGGGGCCGCCGCAGCGGAATTCGCGGGCGACGCGGCTTGCCACGACGCTGCCCAAGGCGCCCATGGTCCTGTTTGCGCTCAAGGCGGGCCCCGCAGCTTCGCGAAGCTCGGCCACCCACTGCTCAAATTCCTGATCGCTGAGGTTAAGGCCCAACTCCCTGGCCCACTCACGCGCCTTTTCGGCAATGGACCAGCGGAAGGCGAAGTTGGTGCTGTTCAGGTCGAGCGCGATGCCGATGAAGACCCCGGCACGCAGGTTCTCCTTCTTGCCCATCCCCGCGTCCGCGATGGCCGCGGCTGCCGACTGCAGCATGAGGAGCTGTTGGGGGAGCATCTCTTCCAGTTCCTTGGGCGGGATGCGGAACTGCGCCGGGCTCTGGGCGAACTGGTCCAGGTAGAAACCGGCAAAGGGGGTCTCCTTCAGCTTTTCTTTGGCGAACCAGGCGCTCTTTTCGGCGCCCCACCAGTCCTTGGGCTGGGTCGGGCGCGCTGGTGCCCCTCCGCCCAGAACGCGCGCCTGGAAGGAGGTGAGGTCCTGCCACTGCCCGAAGCGGGCGTCGAGGCCGACGACGGCGATGGGGCAACCTTTTTCCGGCGCGGGGGAGGCTGCCGCCTCGCTCTCCGGGAGCCATTCCTCGACCAGCAGGTGTCCGTTGATGCCGCCGAAGCCGAAGGCGGAGACTGCGGCGCGGCGCGGCACCTTTTCCCCGCGCCTTTTCCAGGGGGCGGCGCTTTGCAGCACCCGGAAGGGGCTTTCTTCCAGCTGGAAGTTGGCCGGCGCCTGGTTGAAGTTGGCGGTGGGGGGAAGGGTTTCCTCCGCCATGGCGAGGAGCACCTTGGTGAGCGCAGCGGAACCTGCCGCGGTCAGGAGGTGCCCGATGTTCGACTTCACCGAGCCGATGACGCACCCTTTACCGGCGTCGGAAGTTGCGCCCCAAAGTTCCCTGAGGCTCGCCACTTCGGTCGCGTCCCCCACGGGTGTGCCGGTTGCGTGGCACTCGATCAGGTCGACGTCCTGCGGGTTCCATCCAGCTTTCACGTAGGCTGCGCGCATGGCGCGCAGCTGCCCGTCGGAAAGGGGGGCCAAAAGGCTTCCTCCCACGTCGTTGGAAAGACCTATCCCTTTTATTACGCCGTAGATCCTGTCCCCTTGCGCCACGGCGTCAGCGAGCCTTTTCAGCACGAAGATACCCGCGCCCTCGCCGACGACCAGGCCGTCGCCGCTTGCGTCGAAGGGGGAGCAGATGCCGCGGCGCGACAGCGCGCGCAGCTGGGAGAAGCCCATCTGGGTGTAGAGAGGATCGGGGCGGGAAAGCCCGCCGGTGAGCATGGCGTCTGCGCGACCGGAGAGAAGTTCGTCGCAGGCAAGTTTGATGGCGTAGATGGAGGAGGCGCAGGCTGCGTCGAGCGTGCAGCAGCCGCCACCAAGGCCGAGTGCGGCGGCGAGCATGCCCGCGGGAAGCCCCGCCACGTAGCGATTCAGCCCCTGCGGGATCGGTTCGTCCCCTGCATGGCCGAGGAGCTTCTCCTCGAAGTTACGCCCTAAGAGGGCGCGGGAGAGCTCGGCGGACTTTTCGCTAGGGAGCGCCAGATTGCCGATGATGACGCCGATGCGGGAGCGGTCGACCCCGGTGGTGACGGCGGAGTCGAAGGCCCTTTTGCCGGCGTGCAGCAGCAGGTGGAACAGGGGATCGAGCCCGGAGGCGAGCTCCGGATCGATGTTCAGCCCCGACAGGCTCGCCAGGGGAGGTATGGAGTCGATGAAGCAGCCGCGCTTGGAGTAGACGTGGTCGGGCTTTCCCGCTTCCGGGTGGAAGGCGGTGTCGGCCGGAAGCTGCCATCTTCCGGCCGGGACCTCGCGGGCGGCGCTTTTCGCGTTGCGGATGTTATTCCAGAAAGTTGTCAGTTCCGGCGCGTCGGGAAAGATCCCCCCGATGCCGACGATTGCCACGGAAGGCGACTGCTGCTTCATGCCTATGCCGCCCCCAGTGCAACGGAGACGGTCCGCAGCTTGTTACGCTGGAAAGCCTGCTTGAGAGACGGGTCGATGACGCACTCGTATCCCTCAAGGCGCGCTACGAGCTTTCCGGTGTTGCGGTCCAGAAACTCCATGTCGGCGCTGGCGCCGCGCGGGTTCTCGGAAGTGACGCGGATGACCACCTGGGCCCCATCTTTCGGGAAGGTTTCCTGGAACTGGCGGTAGCGGCCGGCGAAGCAGGGGAGCGACCCGGCGCCGAAGCGCTCGAAGCTCCAGAGAATCATCATCTGGAAGGCGCTGTCGAGAACCAGCGGGTCGGTGAGCCAGGCGCTCCTCAAGGGGCGGCGGATCCACTTGCCCGGTGCGGGCGCACCCTTAACGGAGGCGGCGATCCCCTTGGCGGAGCAGCCGTCGACGTGCTCGATGCCGTGCAGGTCGGGGCCGTGGAAGAGGCGCTCGTTGTTGTAGATCACCCCGTCGTGCGGCGCGTAGGCGGTGGCCGGTATCTCGGTGATGGAGCGGATCCCCTCGACGTGCTTGGTGGCGAGCACTATTTCGGCGCGGGCGTGGAGGATGGTCTTGCCGTTGACGCCGGGGCTGGAAAGCTCGACCGGCACCAGCCAGAAGGACTCCTTCTTCACAGCGCGCCCGGCGAGGACGCTCAGGGGGAACGAGGTGTTGTCCTCGAAGACCACACCTTTGCAGATCCTCAGGTCGTTGAAGCCGTGGAAGCGGAAGCCGGGGTTGCCGTGGAGCGCGCCGTGGGCGAGCCATTCCACGATGACGGCCATGGGGACCACGGCCTTGCCGTCCAGTACGTGCGAGCGCAGGAACGGGAACTCCGGGACGGTCAGGGTCAGCGCGAACGCCTCGGAGAGACTTTCACTCTTCGCCGCAGAGGGGGCCGGGGCGGCAGCGCCCTTCTGCTCGGGGAGCTGGGCGATGGCCACGATCTCGACCGGCGAGCCGGCGGCGGAGATCTCCCTGGCTAGGAAGTCGCCACCCTCGGTGAGGTCGATCACGCCGATCCCCTCGGCTGCGAACACCTTCTTGAGGGCCGGGGTGACCATGCCGCCGTCCCAGGGACCCCAGTTGATGCTGACGCTGCGGCAGCCGCCGCGGCGGCGCGCTTCGGCCTGGGCCACCTTGTTGAGGACCTCGTTGGCGACCGCGTAATCCACCTGTCCCACGCGGCCGAAGCGGCCGGTGGAGGAGGAGAAGAGGGCGATGAAGCTCAGTTCGTCGTTGCGGGTTGCGTGCAGGAGCGCGCGCAGCCCTTCGACCTTGGTGCTGTAGACCTGTCCGAACTGCTCGGGGGTCTTGTCGACGATGAGCCGGTCCGCGAGGACACCGGCGCCGTGCACCACGCCGCGGATAGGGCCATGGGCGCGGCGCACCTCGCCAAGGAGAAGATCCATGGCGCTGCGGTCGCGGATGTCGACCGAACGGTAGATCGCCTCGGCGCCAGCTGCGGAGATCTTCTGCAGGGTGTCGCGCAGCTCGCGCCCGGCCATGACCGCCCGGAAGCGTTCTTCGATTTCGCGCGGGTGGAGTTTCCCTGGCGCGTTCTGCATGATGGTGCGCTTGATCTCTGCCTCGCCGGAGACGCTGGCAAGCCAGGCAGGCTCATCCTCGGGCTCGGAGCTGCGACCCAAAAGCACCAGGAACGGCTTGTACTCCTTGGCAAGCGCGATGGCGGATACTGCGGTCACGCCTCGCCCGCCGCCGGTGATCACAACCACGTCCCCCGCCTTGATAGCGGGTTCGGCCGGAGCCGGTGCGGAGGGGAGCACCACGGTTTGCAGTGCGCAGCGTCCCTCACCTGAAAGGCCGACTTCCACCGGGCCGCGGCGCAGCATCTCGATGGCGACGGCGCTGGCGGCGGCTGACGCATGCGGGAAGTCGCCGAGATCGATCGCCTTGCAGGAGACTTCGGGCCATTCCAAGGCCGCCGTCTTAGCCAGCCCGGCCAGACCGCCGGAAAGCGGGTCCTTGATGCTCTTGCCGGAACCAAAGCCGAAGGCCCCGTCCAGGCGCGAGACGGTGACGCAGACGGCCCCTTCGGTGCGGGCCGACTCGTTGAGAGCGCCGGCGGCGTTCTTCACCAGCTGGAAGGCGTTTTCCAGGAAGGTATCGTCGGTGCCCGCTGTGGGCGCGCAGATAACCAGGCCGGAGAGTTTCCCGGCAGGGGCGGTCTGCTGTGCCTGTGCGGCGTTCACCTTGCGGACCGAGCAGCCGTGCTCCAGGAGGATACTGCAGAGCTCGGCGGCGAAGGCCGAGCCGTCGTCGGTGACCCAGATCTCGCCGTCGTTGGCGAGCACGATGGCCTCGCCCTCGTCGTCGGCGGAAAGTTCGACAGGGGTGACGCTGCTGCGCTGGATCGCCTGGACCGGTGCCTGAACCGGCTCAGTGGAAACAGCAGGGGTTGCCTCGGCGGCAGCGGCGGCAGACGCCTGGGCGGCGGGTGCTGCCGCGCCGGAAGCTCCAGCGAGGAAATCGGCGATGTCACCCAGGGCGCGCAGGGTGCCCAAGTGCTCCGGGCCTATGGCCGGGGTCTCCGGGAGCCGCTCCTGCAGCGTGGAGAGGATCTCCACACGCTTGATGGAGTCTATGCCGAGGTCGCTGTCCATCCCCATTCCCGGCTCCAGCATCTCCACCGGGTAGCCGGTTTTGTCGGCGACCACTTCAAGAAGGGTCTGCATGACGCGGGCGGGGTCGCCGGATGCGGCGGCCGGGGTTGCTGCGGGCTGAGCCGGTGCCGATACCGGGGCGGCGCTGGCAGGCGCAGCCGAGGCCGAGCCGGAAGCAAGGTAGGTCGATATGTCGCCAAGGGTGCGCAGGGTGCCGAGATGCTCGGGGCCTATCGCCGGGGTTCCGGGGAGGCGCTCCTGCAGCGTGGAGAGGATCTCGACACGCTTGATGGAGTCGATGCCTAGGTCGCTGTCCATCCCCATCTCCAGCTCTAGCATTTCAACCGGATAACCGGTTTTCTCGGCGACCACGGAAAGAAGGGTGGCGGTGATCTCTTGAGCGGGGACTGCTGCCGATTGCGCGAGAGCGACGGGAGCGCTGGCAGCGGCAGGCGTGGCGCTTGACGCCGAGGCTGAACCGGCAGCAAGGTAGTTAGCGATATCCCCCAGGGTGCGCAGCGTCCCCAGGTGTTCGGGGCCGATGGCTGGGGTGCCGGGGAGGCGCTCCTGCAGGGTGGAGAGGATCTCGACGCGCTTGATGGAGTCGATGCCGAGGTCGCTGTCCATACCCATTTCAAGCTCCAGCATCTCCACGGGGTAGCCGGTCTTTTCGGCGACTACGGCCAAAAGGGTGCTTGTGACCTCGCCTGCGGCAACTGCGGAAGCCGCGGCGACGGCGGGAGCGGCTACTGCGGACGGGGCGGAGACTGCCGAGGCGGAAAGGAAACCGGCGATGTCCCCCAGGGTGCGCAGGGTTCCCAGGTGCTCGGGACCTATTGCGGGGGAGCCGGGAAGGCGCTCCTGTAAGGTGGAGAGGATCTCGACCCGTTTGATGGAATCTATACCCAGGTCCGAGTCCATTCCCATGTCGAATTCAAGCATCTCCACGGGGTAGCCGGTTTTTTCCGCGACAACGGCCAAGAGAGTGCTGGTGATTTGCTCGGTCGCGAGCCCGGAAGGCGCGGCGGCGGGCGCTGCCGTGACTGCTGCCGCAGCCGGGGTCGCGGAACCCGCCGAGACGCAGAGGTGCCCGGCGATGTCGCCCAGGGTGCGTAGCGTGCCCAGGTGCTCGGGGCCGATGGCTGGGGTGCCCGGGAGGCGCTCCTGCAGCGTGGATAGAATCTCGACGCGCTTGATGGAATCGATGCCCAGATCCGAGTCCATTCCCATGTCGAGCTCCAGCATCTCGACCGGGTACCCGGTCTTCTCGGCGATCACCGCCAGGAGCACCTGGGTGATGCGCGCAGAGTCGGTTCCGGCGGGAGCTGCGGTTGCTGCCGGAGCGGGGGCTGGGGCTGCTACCGGCGCAGCCGGAGCGACGGCGGGTGCTGCCTTGGCCGCCGAGGCAGCCACAGCAGGCGCGGCAGCTGCAGCAACCGGAGCCGGGGCGACGTACGAGGGGACCTGGGGCTGAACCGGCACGGCCGCCGGGGCCACCGCTGCCGAAGAGATGGGGGCGCCAAGGATCAACTGTTGCTGCTGCTGGAGCAGGGTCTGGAAGGTTCTGGTTGCAGTCTCCTGCCCTTCGAGGAAGCGGCGGTGCAGTTGCGCAGTATCCTCCTGCATCCGCTGCAGGACCGCCATCCCTTCACGCGCCAGGCGCAGCGATTCCCCGAGTGCAGCCTGTGGCGCCGCGGCTGCGGCCGGAGCGGGCTGGTGAACAGGTTGCTGGGGCGTAGCAGGTGCGGCCTGGTAGGCGGGCTGCGGTGCTTGCGCGGTCATAGCCGTGGGTGCCGCTTGCGGAGCGGCGGGTGCAGCCACGGCGGCCGGTTTTGGCTGAACGGGCGGCTTCTTCGGCTTGGGTTTTCTGTAGTTGGCGCCGCAGATGGGAATGCTCAAAAGCGGTTTTTTCCCTGCGGGAGCCGGGCGGTACTCCTCGTCCCAGGCGGCGAGCTTGACGCCATACCCAAGCACGGCCAGTTGCGCGAGGCAACGGCCAAGGTCGGCCACGCCGGCGCGCTTGCCCGAGGAAGAGTCGAGGGCGACGGCCGTGTGGGGACGGTCGGCGAGGATGGCGGAGACAAGCCCGGTCAGCCTGTTGCCGGGGCCTGCTTCGACGAAGCTGTTGATACCGGCCGCGTACATCGCCTCGATCTCGGCTACGAACTCCACCGGCATAGCGAGCTGGGAAGCGAGCTGCGCCTTGGCGGCGGCTGCATCCTCGGGGTAGACCGCGGCCGTGGTGTTGGCGTAGACAGGGATCTTCGCCTTAAGCATCTCGATCTTGTCCAGTGCGGCCAAGAACGGGGTGGCGGCGTCAGCGACGAGCTGGTTGTGGAAAGCGGCTGCGACCGGAAGTTCCTTGCAGGTAAGGCCGCGACCCTTGAAGACCTCGACGGCGCGCTTGATCTCGGCGCTGGCGCCGGAAAGGACCGCCTGTGTGGGGGCGTTCTTGTTGGCGATCACCAAGTCCAGCTTCTCGGCAGCGACCACCTCGGCGATCTTTTCCAACGGCGCGGAGACGGCCAGCATGCTCCCCTTGTCCCCTTTTCCCGCACCCATCAACTCACCGCGCAGACGCGACAGGGCGTGCAGGGCGTTTTCGTCAAGCCTTCCTGCTGCGCAAAGTGCGGTCAGCTCGCCGTAGCTGTGGCCGGCGACCCCTTGAGGCTCCAGGCCGAAGGATTGCAAGAGGCGCAGCGCGCCGAGGCTCACGGCCCCGATGGCGGGTTGAGCCGCCTGGGTCGCCCGCAGCGCCTCTTCCTGCTTGGTGCGGCTCTCTTCGTCGAAGGCGGAAGGGGGGTAGATGAGATCGGAAAGCCTCCTGCCGTCGGTGGAGTTGAACCCTTCGTTGGCGGCGGAGATCGCGTCCAAAAGCTGCGGGAAGCGGCAGGCGAGGTCGTTCAGCATGCCGGTGTACTGGGAGCCCTGTCCCGGGAAGAGCATGCCGAGCTTGCCGGCGGCGCCGCAGCCGAAGAAGGCCCCGTCGGGGGTCTGCCAAGCCGATTTGGAGTTCTTTTCCAGCATGGCCTTGGCGTTTTTCACCAGCGAGGCGATGTTGGTTTTGCCGCGCTCGACGACCAGGGCGAGGCGCATGGCCCCCTTGGGATCGAAGCTCGCGCGGGAGTGGTAAGCGAGCTCCCTGACGGCGCTCCAGGTTGCGTCTGTGGGCACCCGGTCCAGCGCGGCAGCAAGCGCTGCGGCGTCGGCGCCGGAAAAGGCGAGTACCTGGCTGTTGCCGTCCCAGTCGGCTGCCTTTTTCTCGGGACGGTATTCCTCCAGCACCACGTGGAAGTTGGAGCCGCCGAAACCGAAGGCGCTGACCGCTGCGCGGCGCGGGACATCGGGGCGCTGGAACCAGGGGCGCTTCTCCCTGGCGAGGTAGAAGGGGGATTTCTCTCCGACCACCTCTTTTTGCGGGGTCTGCACCTTGATGGTCGGGGGGATCACCTTGTGGTGCAGCGCGAGCGCCGCCTTGATGAGACCAGCGGAACCCGCGGCGGCCTTGGTGTGGCCAATCTGGGACTTGACCGAGCCCAGGCAGCACCAGGGAAGCTCAGACTCGCCGTAGACCTCGCGCAGCGCGGTCATCTCGACGGCGTCGCCGACCTTGGTGCCGGTGCCGTGGGCCTCGATCAGGCCGATGCTCTCGGGGGTGACGTCCGCATTCTTGTAGGCGTTCAGGAGCGCGTTCTTCTGGCCTGCCGCACTCGGGGCGTAGATCGCGTCACCCTTGCCGTCGCTGGAGGAACCGACGCCGCGCACCACCGCGTAAATCCTGTCACCGTCGCGCTCGGCGTCGGCAAGGCGCTTCAGGACCACGAGCCCGAGACCTTCGCCCAGGATGGTGCCGTCGGCGGAAACGTCGAAGGGCTTCGCGTTGCCGGTAGGCGAGAGGGCAGGGGTCTTGCTGAAGCACATGTACATGAAGATGTCGTTGAAGGTGTCGATGCCGCCGGTCACGACGATGTCGGACTTGCCGGAGGCAAGCTCCATGGAAGCCAGGTGCAGCGCGCTGAAGGAGCTGGCGCAGGCCGCGTCGACGACGCAGTTGGTCCCGCCCAGGTCGTACTGCTTGCTGATGCGCCCTGCGACCACGTTCCCCAGAAGACCCGGGAACGAGTTTTCCTGCCACTGGACGTAGGAATCGGAGATCCGCTCCACGACGTCCTTGGCTGTTTCTTCGTCGACACCTGCGTCCTTAAGCGCGGAGCGCCAGATCGGGTGACCCAGGCGCGCGCCGAGGGGTATCACCAGCTCCAGCGTGCCGGTCACGCCGATGATGACCGAGGCACGGCTTTTGTCGAAGCTGCGGTCGGGGCCGTACCCCGCGTCCTTCAAAGCCTGACCGGCCGCGACGAGCCCCAAAAGCTGCGAGGTGTCGATCGCCTCCAGGACGTTGGGGGGTATGTTGAACTCCATCGGATTGAAGTCGACGGGGGAGAGGAATCCGCCGCGCCGGCCATAGGTGCGGTCCGGGCTCTTCTGGTTTTCGTCGTAGTAGGCATCCACCGGCCAGTGGGTCTCGGGGACCTCGGTGATGGCGTCGATCCCATCTGCGATGTTGGCCCAGTAGGCGTCACGGTCGTCGGCCTTGGGAAAAAGGCAACCGATGCCGATGATGGCAAGCTGAGTTCCGTTACTGGAGGAGGCCGGCTTCAGATCGTCAGTTTTCAACAAAGGTACTCCTTGATTTGTGCGATTTCGAGAGGTTGCGGTGCGATTTCATCCATCCGGAGCTCGATCCCCTGGCTGCGCAGGAAGTTCGCGCGGTTAAGTGCCGCCGCGCCGTACAGGATGTTGAGGGCTACGGCTTCGACCTTGCGGTTGCCGGGAGCGTCGAGGAAGGAGCCGGAGGCCCATTCGTTGAAGGCTCCCATGGCGGGACCGCACCAGACCTGGTAGTCCATGCGCCGCGGCTCGAGGCCGTCCTTGGCCCAGTGGGCTGCCATGCCCAGGTACCAGCGGAACACCAGGGCCATCAGGTGTTTCGGGTCGCGTTCCGCGCGTTCGACCTGCGCGGGGTCACGCTTTTCGAAGAAGGCGCGGGTGTCGCGCCAGATGTCGGCGAGCGGCGCCAGGAAAAGCGTCTTCTCCAGTTTCTCGCGCTCTGCTGCGGGGATGTCGTCCAGGCTGTTGTAGGCGCGGTAGATCTCGTAGAGCTTCTGGGCGCGCATGGGGAACATGGTGCCGCGCTTCAATACCTGCACGGTGACCCCCATCTCGAACATGTCGGCGGCGGGGGCCATGGTCACGTCGGCCTGACGGGTGCCGGCGAGTATGGTACGCACGGTGTCGGAGGTGCCGGATTCGACGCAGGCCTGGTTGACCGACCCGGTCACGACGTAGGCTGCACCCATGGAAAAGGCGGCCGCCGCCGAGGCCGGGGTCGAGACGCCGCCGCCAAGTCCCACCCGCAGGCGGCAACTGTAGCCGTACTGCCGCTGCAGCTTCGCGGCCAAGGCGTTGATGGTCGGGAAGAGGGCGAGGGCTGGGCGGTTGTCGGTATGGCCGCCGGAGTCCGCCTCGGCGGTCACGTCCTGCGCCAGCGGGACCAGCGCGGCCAGTTCGGCCTGCTCCGCGGTGATGGAGCCGTTGGCGACCAGCGCGCGTAAAAGCTTTTCCGGAGCCGGTGCGAAGAACTTCGCCGCCAGTTCCTCGCGGGACACCTTGGCGATGATGCGGTTCGGGGTCACGATGGTGCCGTCGGCGGCGCGCCTGATGCCGTGCAGCCGGTACCTGACCAAGGGGAGCGTCAGAGCCAAAAAGGCCGAGGCCTCGATGATGCGGATCCCCTTCTTGATGTAGAGCTCGGCAAGCTCCTTTTCCAGCTCGGGCTCGTGCGGGGAGTGGATCAGGTTGAAGCCGAACGGTATCTCGCCCAGGGAGGCCTTGAGGCGGTCGGCTGTCTCTGAGACGGTGGCAAGCGGGAGACCAGCTGCACCGAAGAAGCCGAGCATCCCGGCGCGACCCAGTTCCTCGGCCATTGCCGCTGAGCTGATCCCCTTGGCCATGGAGCCGCCTACGTAGGGAAAGCGGATGCCCAGGTCGCGGCAAAAAGAGGGATCCCCCAGGTTTTCCGGCAAGCAGGGGGGAGCGTAGCCTGCAACCGGCAGTGCGCCTGGATTTCCCGCGCCGAGACGGACGACGCCTCCCAGTCTCGGGACAACGGTCCCTCCCTTTTCCACGAGATAAAGCGGCTGGCGTACGTAACGGAGGGCGTCTCTCAGGGTCGACGCTTTCTGAGGGGGGGCGTCCGTGGCGGGGTGCCACGATCCCAGGTTCTCCAGGCTTGCAGAGCGAGCGGTATGGTCACCCTGTAGTGAAAATTGATCCAAACGGGCTTCTCCTGTTGCCAGCGAATTTGCAGCGGAATTGCGATGGCCTAAAAGAGTAATAGTTCGGCAGAAGGACAAGCTTGGGCATGGAAGAGGCAGGTCCAGGCATCGTCGATTGTACTTGTCTCAAGCGGGTTTAGCAGAACGGACCGGTCGCCCACTTTAGCAGAGTATGTGTACATTAAATCGAGCAAAAAGGCAAGACAAGACGCGGTTTCAGCCAACTTTTAGCTGCACCTGATTGGAGCGGCCCAACCGTCAGCTCCCGGTTTTGAGCTTTATGGCCTGAACCACGTACGGGTAGAGTGTGTCCGTGACAATGGCATAACCTTCAGGATTGGGATGGATGCCATCCGAAAGGTTGAGGTTCTCCTCTCCAGCCACTTTATCCAGGAAGAACGGGATCAGTATCAGCTTTCGTTCCTTGGCCACCCGCGGATAGATTGCCACGAACTTGTCGCGATAGGGAGAGCCCATGTTGGTAAGCATCTGCATCCCCGCCAGGACCACGACCACTTTCTTTGACTGCAGCGTGGTCACGATGCGGTCGATGTTCCTGTGGGTCAGTTCCGGGTCCTGGCCGCGCAGTCCGTCGTTGGCGCCGGTCTCAAGGATCACGATGTCGGGTTGTAGCTTCAGTATCCAGTCGATCCGGGCGAGTGTGCCGGTGCTGGTCTCGCCGCTGATGCCTGCGTTCACCACGCGCCACTTATACCCGGTCTCGTTGAGTTTCCGTTCCAGGCGGGCGGGGTAGGCGTCGGTCTCCGGGACGCCTTGCCCGGCGGTCAGGCTGTCGCCGACCGCGACGATGGTTCCACTGTAGGCAGGCTTGTCGGTGGCGGTCACGGCAGGCTCCTTCTCCTTCTGGCATGAGATCAGAAGAGTAACGAATAAAGTGGTTAAGGCGATAAACCTCAAGTTAAACATGAAACCTCCGCGAGCAATTCCAGTCTCGGATTATTACGTCCCCCCAGGAAAAGGAAGGCCATTTCGTTTCGCACTGGGAAAAAGAGGCTTACTACGTCCCACCCAAGGAAATGGAGGCTTACCACGTTCCACCTTGGGAAAGGGTGACCATTGCGCCCCCCCCTTTTGCGAAGGGGGGACAGGGGGGATTTAGCCTAGTTGAGATTTAGCCTGACCCAAGATCTAGCCTGACTTGGCACATCCGAAATATCTCTTCAAGTACCGCTGTCGTTTCCAATAAAACCTGTCGATCGTCAAATCTAAGAACCATCAACCCCTGTTCTTGCAGAAACAAGTCACGTGCAGCATCACGTTTCCCATGCTCCTTCTGAAGGTGCTGGCTACCATCCACCTCGATCACCAGCAGCACTGCAGCAGCATAGAAATCAACGACATAAGGCCCCACCGGCTTCTGCCGGTTGAACTGGACTCCAAGAAGTTGCTTGCCCCGTAGATGAGACCACAGCAGTTCCTCTGCATCAGTCATCTGTTTGCGCAATTTGCGGGATGGCCCCTTCAATTGGTGGTTGTATGGTCTCACCAAAGGCAAATCCCCCCTGTCCCCCCTTCGCAAAGGGGGGAACGTTTGTTCGCATGCAGAGCTTCGCCGGCAAAATCTCATAGTTTCCAGCAAAGGTATCTTCGCAATGCGTAGATTCTCGCGAGTTTTACTCGTCCGACTGTTCCCGTAAAAACGCCACGGGCTTCTGGTAGAGGATGGGGAGCGCTACGGCCAGGCCGACGATCAGCACCAGCGTGGTGGTCCCCAACAGCAGCAACAGGCTGTCGCCGATATAGGGCTGATACGGCATGTCCAGCCCCTTGCGGCAGATAATCAGGCTCCCCAACTGAGAAATCAACAAAGCGATTGCCCCGCTCACCAGCCCAAGAACCAGGTTCTCCGCGGCGAAGACCTTGAGCACGAAACCCCTGCGCGCCCCAAGTATCGTGAAATACACCGCTTCCTGGATCCTGGCGTAGCGGGTGGCGAAGACGGAGCTGATTATGATCAGGACCCCGGCTGCGACGCTGAACGAGGTGAAGAACCTGACGATGCTGGAGAGCCGCTGCATGATCCTGCCGAAGACGGTGACGGTCTCGGTCAGGTCGATGACGCTCACGTTAGGAAAGGCTGATACCACCCGGTTTTGCAGCGCACTGATCCCCGTCTTGTCGACCTTGACGGCGGCGAAGAAAGTCTGCGGCGCTTGGGAGAGGACCGAGTCGGGGAAAACGAAATAGAAAAATGGGGAAAAACCGCTGCTTGTACGGGTGCGCACGCTTGAGATGCGGGCGGTGATGGGTAGCCCCTGGACCCGGAAGCTCACCCGGTCCCCCACCTTCATCTCGTGCATCTTCACCACCGTGTCCAGCACCGAGACCTGCGGCTCGGTCCAGTCCTTGCGGAACAGGGTCCCTCCCGACTCGATCCGCTCGTCGGGGAGCAGGTACTCCCGGTAGGTGAGGTTCATCTCGCGCGCCAGGTTGTCCCCCCTGGATTTCCGCTCCTGTGCCGGGTCTATGGGTGCGTCGTTCACCGCGGTCACGTTCCCCTTGACGATGGGGTAGAAGGCTGCGCCGGGGCCGACCATGCGCGCGAATGGGTCGCGCTGGTCAGGCTGGATGTCGATGAAAAAGACGTTCGGGGCGCCGGGAGGGAAGGAGTCTATGAAGGTGGCGTCCAGGTTCTTCTCCACCAGGTTGATGGCGAAGATCACGGCGAAGGCCGCGGAAAGGGTGACCATGATGGAAAGCGAGGCGTTGTGTGGCCGGAAAAGCCCCTTGAGCGCCTGGCGCAAGGCGAGGTTTCGAGGCTGGCTCCGCTTCAGGAAGCGGAGGGTGAGCACTGCCAGGAGATAGGAAATCAGGATCAGCGACACCAGGGAAAGCATGAAGTAAAGGCCTGTCTTCAGGTCCCGCAGCCGGATGAGCACCATGAAGAGGAAGAACAAAGCGCCCAAGCTGGCGATGATCCAGGTGGAGCGGTTCCAAAGGGTCACCGCTTCTTCCTTCCCGAAGATGGCCCTGGGCTTCACCTCTTTCAGCCGGTACAGGGGGAGGGCGGTGAAAAGGAGGACAGCTAAAAGCCCGATCGACATCCCCTGGAGGATCGCGGCGCCGGAGACTTGAAGCGTCACCTGGGCCGGTATCAGACCGCTGAAAAGAACTGGGAGGTAGCGCTGCAGCGCCAAGCTGCCGCCGAGCCCGGCTATGGTCCCGACAAAGCCCAGGATCAGGGTGAGCCCCAGGAAATGCCCGATGATGAAGAGGCTTCTCGCGCCCAGCGCCTTCATAACCGCTATGGTCCGCTCCTGCTCTTTCAGGAGGGCGAAAAGGGTGCTCTGGATGCCGAATCCGGAAAGAAGCAGGGTGAAGATGCCGCTTAGGTTCAGGAAGAAAAGGAGGTTGTCGAAGAAGCGCTTCACGCGCGAGCCCGCGTTCTTGTAAGTTTCGACCCTGACCCGCCCGTCGCTGCCGGCCGAGGCACCATGCTCTGACGCGATCTTTTCCAGCTTCTGTGGATCCAGTACTTTGACCAGGGTGACGTGCTCGACGCGGCTTCCCTTGCCGATCAAGGCGAGGCGGTCGCGATCCGCTGCGGCGACGAAGACCCGGGGGCCGAGGGCGAAGAAATTCACCGGACGGTCCGGCTCCTGCAGCACGACGTCTTTTATGGTCAGGACAGCGTTCCCTATCCTGAGCGGGTCGCCGATCTGAAGCCTGAGGCGGTCCAGCAGCACCTTTTCCACCACCAGGCTCCCCGGGGTGAGCACCTTGTCGAAGGGGCGGCCGGAGGCAAGGCGCACCGCACCATAAAAGGGATATCCCGGTTCCACAACCTTGATGTTGCACAAAAGCGAGGCGTCGGCAGCAGGCTTTTGCACCACGGAGTAGAACTCCCAGAAACGCGCGCTCCTGATCTCGCGTCGGTCCTTCAGCAAAGCTACCTCGCGCTCCAAGTCTGGCGGGACCGGGGCGTGGGACTTGATGATGATGTCGGCAGCGTGCAGGGACTGGGCATCGCGCAGAAGCGAACTCTCGACGCTGTCGCGAAAACTCCCCAGGGAGACCAGGGTGATCATGGAGAGGGCGACGCAGAGGACGAAGACGGCGCACTGCCTTTTCGCGCCGGTCACCTGGCGCAGCAGGAATTTCGCGTTAACCATGTTCCTGCCCCGTAACGATCCTGCCGTCCCTGAGCGTCACCACGCGATGCGCCCGCTGGGCGATCTCGGGGCTGTGCGTCACCAGGATGAGCGTCGTGCCGCGCTCGCGCTGCAGTTCCAAAAGCAGCTCCAGGATCGCGGCTCCGTTTATGGAATCGAGGTTGCCGGTAGGCTCGTCGGCGAAGATGATGCGCGGATCGTTGATGAGGGCACGGCAGATGGCGCAGCGCTGCTTTTCACCGCCGGAGAGCTGGTGCGGAAAACTCGCGAGCCTCCCCGAGAGTCCCACCCTTTCCAGGAGGGCCTCCGCCTTGCTGCGGGCCGCAGGATCGCCCTTAAGCTCTGCCGGGAACATCACGTTCTCCAACGCGTTCAGGGACGGGACCAGGTGGAAGGACTGGAAGACGAACCCGAAGGCGCTGTTTCTCAAGGGGGCGAGGGCGTCTTCACCCAGGTCGGTTATGTCCTCGCTGGCGATGAGAACCCTTCCTAAGTCCGGGCGGTCCAACCCGGACAGGATGGTTAGTAGCGTCGACTTGCCGCTGCCGCTTTCCCCCTTCACCACCAGGAACTCGCCGGCCTCGACCGACAGCGACACTGAGTCGAGCACCTTGATCAAGCGGTTTCCGATACGGTAGCTTTTGCTGATGTCTTGGCTTTGCAGGATAGTCATATTGCCCGGGATCCTTTTTAGCTCTGGGAAGGTTTACAGTTAAAAGTTTTTTATTATACTCTCCCGATCATGTGATCGAGGATGGTGCCATGCAAAACTCCAGATGTCGACAGGAAAAAAGAGATCCGGATTTTGCCCGGTGCAGGACCAGCAGCGTCGGCGCTGTCATGCCCGGAAGCGGGATGGAGATGTTCTACTGCGGCATAGATTACGCCGAGTGCAGGTACGCGCTGCCAGTGGGCTATGACTACCTCTGCAAACACAAGAGCAACTACGCCTTCGCCAGGGGAGAAGATCGCTGATCCAGTCCCCGCAAATCCTTTACCAAGCAGGTTTCTATGTTGTTCACAAAATAAGCGGGAGCAGGTCGTATGACCTGCTCCCGCAGGTGGATCTCGTGGGTTGTCCGAACCCTTTTGCCCTTTTTCAACCTTCCTCAAGGCGCTGCTTCGGGTCGGGGTAGGGCTCGAAAAGATTTCTTCCCGCCTCGCAGACCGGGCAGCGCCACTCCTCCAGCAGTTCCTCGAAGGAGGTCGCTGGCGGCACGTCGTTTACCGGGTCCCCTTCATCGGGGTCGTAGATGTGGCGGCACACGGTGCAGATCCATTTTTGCATGTGACGGGCTCCTTACCAGTTCACCGCCTCCGGTTCCCTTTTGATCAGCAGGATGCTGCAGGGCATGTGGCGCACGATGGCATCGTTGTCGCGGCCAAAGACCATGTGCTCCAGGCGCCCTTCCTCGTGGGAGAGCAGCACCATGAGATCGATCCGTTCCTCCTTCACCACCTGCATCACCTCGTCCAGAGGTTTTCCTTCCTTGATGATGAGCTTGATAGGAAGGCCCGCGGTGATCTCCCTGCGGATGATCTGCTCCAACTCCTCCCGGGCCTGGTCCTGCTGGGTCGCATAGCTCTTGCTCTCCTCCGGGTAAGGGCTCGGGGCGTTGATGGAGGCGCCGCCCATGCTTACCGTACCGGCCACCCCGGACAAGATGTGCAGCACCGACAACTCCGCCCCGTACTTTCGCGCGATCGAAACGCCCGCCTCGATCGCGTCACGGGAGTACTCGCTCATCCTGTTGACCACGAGAACGCGCTTGAAATTTTCCATGGTCTTGCCTCCTGGGTAGCTTCGCCTTTTCGTCCTGCACGGACCGGCCCAGTCCCGACCTCTGGTCGCTGCCGCCGTTTCATGTCCTTAATAATTCCCTGCAGGGAGGGCGCTAATGATGGACCACCCCAGTATATACGATTGCTAACTGCAGGCAACTTGGTATAAATGTTTCACATCTTTTACCCGGCCAGTCAAAACCGTTCCGGAACCGTGCAACATCAACCAGTTACTGGAGGTGAAACATGCGCAGGCTTTTGGAGATCTCGATCATGTTGTGGCTGGCGTCGCTTCTTTGCTCCTGTGCCTCGGTATCCGTGGTAGACACCTGGCGCAACCCTGAACTTCACCCGCAGCGGCTGCAAAAGATACTGGTGGTGAGCATCAGCAGCAAGGAATCTACCCGCCGCGTCTACGAGGATATGCTGGCGAGCGAGTTCTCGCGCAAGGGGGTGGAGGCTGTGCCTGGGTACACGGTGATCCCCGGAGCGGCGCTTGCCGACTGGGGGGTGCTGGAGCGCGCGGTGCGGCGGGCCCAGGCCCAGGCCATACTGACTGTGCAGACCGTCAAGGTCGAGAAACAGACCACCGTTCAGTCCGACATGGGCCCCTATCCCGGGTACTGGTACCCGCAGGCGTTTCCGGGGTGGGACTTCCCGGGGTACTACCGTTCCATGGCCTTGTACGGCCCCACCTACATCACTACCTACGATGTCGCCACCATGCAGGTGAACCTGTTCGACGCCGGCTCCGACAAACTGATCTGGGCCGCCACCTTGGAAAGCACCGACCCCAGCAAGGTCACCACGGTGGGGCAGGATCTCGCCAGTGAGGTGGTGAAGAAACTTGCCAAGGAAGGGCTAATCTGAGGAAGAGCCATGGCCCCCCTGCGGAAACTACCCCGCTCTTTCTACGACCGCGACACGGTCGCCGTGGCCTGTGACCTCCTCGGCGCAAGGCTCGTGCACCAGATAGATGGCGTGGAGCGGGTAGGGCGCATCGTGGAGGTCGAGGCTTACCTTGGCGAGGTGGACCTGGCCGCGCACTCCTCCAAGGGGCGCACCCCACGCACCGTCATCCTCTTCGGTCCTCCCGGCTTCGCCTACGTCTACCTGATCTACGGCATTTACTGCTGCATGAACATCGTCACCGAGCGCGAGGGAAACGCCTGCGCCGTACTTTTGCGCGCACTTGAACCGGTGAGAAACGTCGAGGGGCGGACCTGCGGGCCAGGGCTCCTCTGCCGCGCCATGGGGATCGACCGCCGGCAAAACGGCCACGACCTTTTGAGCGACGACTTCTTCGTGGCGGAGCGTCCCGTTGGGGAAACGGTGCAGGTAGTTTCCAGGCCCAGGATCGGGGTCGATTACTCAGGGGTTTGGGCCGGGAAACTGCTCAGATTCTACATAGCCGATAATCCATTTGTCTCGAAGCCGTGACGGGAGATGCTATGCCAGATGATGTTGAAACATTGCTGTAATTTTCCTTCCTGCACTTACTGTTAGCGCCTTCCTCAGTGACACCGCCTGCAAATATTCATGTCATTACCCTTTTACCTGAACAGGTAATGAGCGACATCTTTTCTTACCCTGCCGGGACGTTGAACCCTAAGACTTAACGATGAAAACCGGGTACGAATATGGCTTGCTTGAGCCCGCATTTATGCCACTGTGCTCTTTTGTAAACATTGGTGCAAATTAATCTAACTCCGCTATACTCTACTGCATTTCGCGAAAAAGGACGCTGTCATGGAGATTAAGCTCGCCGAGCGGCTTTACCGACTTATGTTCACCAACATGCGGGAGGGTCTCGCTATACTGCGCGTCGACCCCGAAGACCCGGAGGGATCGCCGGTGGTGATTGAGATGAACCCCGCCGCGGTGAAGCTCTGCCGCTGCCGTTCGTTCAACTTCGCCAACTGCAAGACCGCGGACTGTTTTCCCGGCTGGTTTGACGAGGAGCGGCTCCGGGCAACCTGCAGGCGTCTCGCTGCTTTTGGTGGCATGGTGGAGTTAGGCGAGGTCCCCTTAGGAGCTTCCGTTTACCGGGTCCGCATCTTCGGCCTCTCGGAGGAGCACCTGGGTCTCGTCATCGACGACGTCACCCGGCTGAAAAAAGGGGAGAAGGAACTGGCAAAGGTCACCGGCCTGATGGAGCAGCGAAGTGCGGCAGTGGAAAAGCGCGTGGTGGAGAGGACCGCCCAGTTGCAGGAAATCAACGAGGAACTCGACAGCTTCGCCTACTCGGTTTCTCACGACCTGCGCGCGCCGCTTCGCGCCATGCGGGCCTTCGCCGGCATTCTGCTGGAGGAAGAGCATACCGAGGCCGAGCGGGTGGCGTACCTGAAACGGATCCAGGCGGCCTCCGAGGGGATGGAGCACCTGATCCAGGATCTGCTCGCCTACAGCCGCGTCGGCCGCCAGGAAATAGTTATTCAGCGCGTGAGGCTCGAGGAGGTAGTGGCCGACGCTGCGAAGCAACTGGAACTCACCATCGGGGGGAAAAACTACCGTCTCGAGGTGCGGGAACCTCTTCCAGAGGTGGTCGGGCACCATACCGTGCTGGTCCAGGTGGTCCTGAACATCATGGGAAACTCGATAAAGTTCGTGCCCAAGGGTGTAACCCCGTCGCTACTCGTTTGGGGCGAGGAACTGGACGGCGAGTGCCGGCTCAATATCGAGGATAACGGCATCGGGATAGCGCCGGAGCACCAGAAACGCATCTTCAAGATCTTCGAGCGGCTGCACGGCATCGAAAGCTACCCCGGCACGGGAATAGGGCTCGCCATCGCGAGCAAGGCGGTGACCCGGCTAGGGGGGGCGGATAGGGGTGGAGTCAAGGGAGGGGGAAGGGAGCAGGTTCTGGATCGTTCTCAAGAAAGCCGGCCCTCCGTCATAAGGGGCGGAACCGCCAGGGAGGCAGCATGAGCTATGTGCACCACACCATACTAATGGTGGACAGCGACGAGGATATGGCCCACTTCACCATGCTCGCCCTGCAGCGGGTCGGCGTCATCACCCCGGTCCAGATAGTCCGCACAGCAGAGGAGGCGATCGACTACCTGAAGGGGAACGGCCAGTACCAGGACCGTGAGAGCTTCCCGCTGCCGGTGCTGCTGCTCCTCGACCTGCAGCTTCCCTCCATGTCGGGACTGGAACTCCTGGCCTGGCTGAGGCAGGAGCCGGTCCTGAACCGTGCCCCGGTCATCGTGCTTACACAGCCTGGCCCCGACAACCAAATCGAGCGCGCCTACGAACTTGGGTGCAACTCCTTCCTGGTCAAGCCCGCCTCTTTCAACACGCTCTTGGTGATGATGCAGGCGCTGGTGCAGTACTGGCTGGGCTTGAACCTGCCCCCGCAGCTGACCACGCCCAGATACGCCTCCGCGCTGCCAAAAGCGGTCGAGGCCGGGGCGGGGACGCTGGAGCCAACCGCGTGACCAGCGAAAGAGCGAGGCTTACATGGCAGACGCGGTGAGCAGACTCGAACTGGTGCCTTCCCCGGGGAGCGAAAGCGGGGAGGTGGCGGAGAACCAGGCTGACAGCGGCAGGAGCGTCAGCAAAACCCACCTGGTCAATCGGCTCAACTACCTCAACTTTCAGGATCAGACCGTCCTGGTGAGCCTCAGGCACGAGGTGTACGACGACGCCATCTCTCTCAGGGCCCGTCCGCTCCCCTGCGCCGGCGAGCGGCTGGACCTCGTCTGGGCGGAGATCCCGAGCCTCAAGCAGCTTTTGAAGACCTACCGGTTCGAGTACCTGCTGATCGCCGACGGGCGCAAGTACCTGGTGGTGAACTCGGAACTCCTCTCCATGTGCGAAGAGGGGCTCTCCCTTTTGCTCCCCGCCGCCTGCCGGGAGTTCCAGGCGAGGAAGATAAAGAGGCACCCGGCGCGGGAGATCTCGGTGCAGTTGATCCAGCATGGCGTGACCCTGGACTGCCGGCTGGTCGACTTCACCCCCGTGTCGGTCAGGGTAACGGGGGATATCGGAAGCCCCGAGCCGCTCATGTGGGTCAACACGGAGAGCCCGGTGCACCTGCGCCTTCTGCGGAAGGGAGAGGTGATCTACTCCGGAAACTTTGCCATCCATTCGCGTGAGACGACCGGCAAGAGCTGCTCGTTCGTTCTGAGGCAGTTGCAAAGCAACATCCAGAGGTACCGGACCAAGAAGTACCGAAACGCGAGGCAGCAGCTGCTGCCGTCCCCAAATATCGTCTTCGAGCACCCGCTGATCGACAAGCGGGTCAACCTGAAGATGGCCGACATCTCGGGCACCGGGTTTGCCGTCGAGGAAGGGGAGGGGGATAGCGTGCTGATGGCAGGGATGATGCTCCCGGACCTGAAGATCAGCTTCGCCCACGGCTTCAGCCTCAAATGCCTGGCCCAGGTGGTCTCCCGCAACGCGGCCGGCGGGGACGAGGAGGGGAGCGTCCGCTGCGGCCTCGCCATCCTTGACATGGAGATCCATGATCACGTGAGGCTTTTGTCGATCCTGCATCAGGTGGCCAACCGCAAGTCCTACGTTTCCGCGGAGGTGGACCTGGACGAGCTGTGGGATTTCTTCTTCGAGACCGGTTTCATCTACCCGGGGAAGTACGCCCACTTCCAGGCGAACAAGGAGAGCATAAGGGAGACCTACGCGAAGCTCTACACGCAGAACCCTCAGATCGCGCGCAATTTCATCTACCTGGACCGCGGTGTGATTCTGGGGCATCTGGCCATGGTCCGTTTTTACCCGAACTCCTGGCTCATCCACCACCATGCGGCGAGAAAGTCGGTCTCCATTAAGGCGGGGCTCGCCGTCCTGGACCAGGTGAGCCGCTACCTGAACGAACTGGAGAGTTTTGCCTTCGCCCACCTGCGCTACGTCTACTGCTACTACCGCCCCGACAACAAGTTCCCGAGCCGTGTCTTCGGCGGCTTCGCCAGAAAGCACCAGGACCAGTCGAGCTGCTCGCTCGACCTCTTCGCCTATGCCTTTCACCAGGCAACCGGCGACCGAGCGGGGCTACCGGAGCCCTGGGAGCTTGCCCACAGCAGCCGGTTCGACGTGGCGGAGCTCGCGCGCTTTTACCGCCATGTCTCCGGCGGGGTGATGATGCAGGCGTTCGAGCTCTACCCAGGCTGTGCCGACCCGGAGGAACTGGCCGGGGAATACAGGGCGCTAGGCTTCAGGAAGGAGCTGCACCTTTACTCGCTGCGCAAAAGCGGGAGCCTCAAGGCCTTTTTCCTGGTGAACTGCACCGACGCCGGGTTCAACATGGCCGAGCTCACCAACTGCGTCACCGTCATGGTGCTGGACGAGAAGGTCCCTCCCGACTTCATCAAAAGCTGCCTGGAGGAGATCGGCCGGCACTACGAGGGGGCTGGCATGCCTGTACTTACCTACCCGTTTTCGTACGTGGAGCAAAACGCACTTCCCTACGACAAGGTCTACCTGCTCTGGGTGCTGGACCTGCAGTACAGCGACGACTATCTTGAATACTGCGAGGGGCTGTTCAGGACTGGGAAGAAGGGCGCCTGACCACTGGCCGGAGCTTAGATGCCACCATCACGACTACGCGACATGCCGCTTTACAACAGCCGGATCATCAACTCCTACATCCTGCTGATAAAGCACAAGTACAGCCACGTCGACATCTCCGAGCTGCTCCAGTACGCGGGGATGAAGGAGTACGAGGTTGCCGACCAGGCGCACTGGTTCAGCCAGGACCAGGTCGACAGGTTCCACGAGAAGCTGCAGCAGGTGACAGGCAATGAAAAGATCTCCCGAGAGGCGGGGCGCTACGCGGCCTCTCCCGACGTACTGGGGGCGATGAGGCAGTACATCCTGGGGCTCGTGGACGCCTCCAGCACCTTCGACATCATAGCCAAGACCACGGCCAAATTCACCAGGTCCTCCAGCTACCAGTCCCGTCCCATCGCATCCAACCAGGTCGAGATCACGGTCACCCCCCGAGAGCCGGGGCTGGAAAGTGAGTATCAGTGCGAGAACAGGATCGGGTTTTTCGAGGCGATAGTGCTGTTGTTCAACCACAAGATGACCGACCTGCAGTACTTCCCCGAGATCCGCAACCTCCCCACCATAGAGCACCCGGAGTGCATGTTCCGGGGGGACCCGGTCTGCCGCTACATCGTCACCTGGGAGAAGACCCTCTTCATCTTCCTGAAAAAGATGAGGAACCTACTGGCCCTGCCGCTGGCGGCGCTGGACCTGGCACTTTTCGCCATGGGGGAGACGGGGCTTTTGATCTGGGTCTTCCCGTCGAGCCTCTGCGCTTTTTTCCTAGTCGCTCTCGCCACGGAGGGCAGCGAGAAAAAGGCGATCAAGGAGAGCCTTTGGAGCACCCGCGACTCCATCGAAAACCTCCTGGACCAGATCAACCTCAATTACAACAACGCCATGCTCACCCACGAGATAGGGCAGAGGCTCGGCAACTACACCCGGATCGAGGATATGCTCCACGACGTGGCCCAGATCATTAGGAACCGGCTCGAGTACGACCGGGGCATGATACTTCTGGCCGACGGCGGCAGAAAACGCCTGGAGCTGCGCGCAAGCTACGGTTACCGCGAAGAGGAACTCGCCTGTCTGAACGCGTTCCCGTTCACGCTGGTCAATGGGGACGAGAGCGACGTCTACCTGGAATGCTTCCGGGCGCAGCGCCCCTTTCTGGTGAACGACCTGGCCCGGGAAAGCGTAGCTCTCGGTGAAAAGTCCCTGGCCTGCGCCCAGATGAGCGGCACGCGCGCCTTCATCTGCTGCCCCATCGTCGCCGACGGCGCTTCCCTTGGCGTTCTCACCGTCGAAAACGTGCAGGTGAAAAGGCCGCTGCTGGAAAGGGACATCAGCCTGATCATGGGGACCGCGTCGGTCATCGGCATCAGCATCCGAAACTGCGAGCTGATCGGGGCGCTGGAGACGGCCAACGAGGAACTGGAGCTGAGGGTCGCCAAGAGAACCGAGGACCTGGAGCGAAGCCGCCAGAAGATGCAGCAGCAGCACGAGGAGCTGGTGCGGACCTACTTCGACCTGGAGGAGGAGACCGCGCAGCGCTTGAGCGCGCTGGAGGAACTCGCGCGCAAAGAGCGGATGCTCTTGCAGCAAAACCGCCTGGCGGCTCTCGGGGAGATGATCAGCAACATCGCCCATCAGTGGCGCCAACCTCTGAACGAGCTTGGGCTGATCGTGCAGGAGCTTCCCATCATGTACGACCGTGGGGACTTCGACAGGGAGTACCTGGGCGCAAGCGTCGCTAAATTCATGAAGGTCTTGAGCCACACCTCGAAGACCATCGACGACTTCAGGACCTTCTTCAAGCCGGACCGGGAAACGGTCCCCTTCAGGGTGGCCGAGGTGGTGGACAAGGCTCTCTCCCTTGTGGCGGAGAGCCTGAAGCAGCTGGGGATACAGGCCAGGCTCGATTGCGTCGACGACCCGGTGATCATGGGGCACCCAAACGAGTTCTCCCAGGCGATCCTAAACATCCTCTTCAACGCCCGCGACGCCTTCAAGGAGCGCAGAACAGTATCTCCGCAGGTGGAGATCCGCATATACCCAGAAGGCGAGGCCTGCGTAGTCACCGTGGCCGACAACGCAGGCGGCATCCCCGAGGAGATCATGGACAAGATATTCGACCCCTATTTCACCACCCGGGGGCCCGAACAAGGTACCGGGATCGGACTCTACATGACCAAGATGATCATCGAGAAGAACATCCCGGGAAAGCTCTCGGTTCGCAACACTGAAAAGGGGGCGGAATTCAGGATCGAGGTGATCAAAGTTGCTCCCGGCGCGCATTGACAAGGTCACCTCGGCGGTTAGAATAAGTGCGAATTAACGTTAAGGGTTAGTACCCATTAATCAAGCTTTGCCACTGGCCGGGCCGCAATGGATTTTTCAAACGCATGCTCGGCCATGCTTTTGCTGCTGCCTTGATAGGGCCTTTCCCCACGGAGTAAGCGATGGCAGAGTCGTACATACTGCTGATTGAGGACAACCCCGACGACGCCTTTTTGGCCAGCCGCATCATCAGGAAGGTCTGCTCTGACGAGATCCTGGTGGCGAGGGACGGCGAAGAGGCGAGCGAGCTTTTGCAGCGTATGACCGGCGATGGAAGCTATCGCCTGATCAGGCTCGTGCTCCTCGACCTCAAGCTCCCTAAGATAAGCGGGCTCGACCTCCTGCAGGCGATCCGCACAAGCGACGAACTCCATAGCCTCTCGGTCGCCGTGCTCACCTCGTCCGACAACGAGATGGATCAGGAGCGCTGCTTCGAGCTAGGGGTCCTTGACTACCTCTACAAACCGATGACGGCCGACAGACTGGAGAGCCTGCTGCGGCGCAGGGAGGATGGCTGAATGCCAAAGGAGTCGCCCCGAGCTTGCGAAGAGACCTACCTGCCGCGCGAAATGGGCGAGATAGCCCTTTTGTACGTGGAAGACGAGGCGGACGCGAGAGTCATGGTGGCGAAGATGCTGGGGATGAACTATCCGAAGCTCACCATCTACCATGCAGAAAACGGCGTCTCAGGGCTCGAACTTTACCGGCAGCAGCGACCCGATATCGTGATAACCGACATCAACATGCCGGTCATGGACGGCATCAAGATGTCCCGGGAGATCAAGGCCATAAACCCGGAAGTCCATATCATCGCCGTAACTGCCCACAGCGACACCTCCTACCTTTTGAGCGCCATCGAAATCGGCGTGCACCACTACGTGCTCAAACCGCTCAACTACCAGGAACTGTTCACCGTAATCGACAAGGTGCTGGAGCAGGTGGCCCTCAAGCGCCTGGTGAGGGAGCAGAACCAGCGCATCGTCGAGAGCGAGAAGCAGTTGGCCGGCTCCCAGCGCATCGCCCACCTGGGAAGCTGGGAGTGGCACGTGGAGTCGGGCGCCATGAAATGGTCGGACGAGCTCTACCGCATCTGCGGTCTCGATCCCGGCTCCCTCGCCCCCGGCTACCAGCGCTTCCTCGAGCTTTTCGCAATCGAAGACCGCCCTGTCATCGAGGAACTGATGCATGACGCCTTGAAGAAAGAGGCAGTCGAGGACCACCGTTTCTGCCGCGTGCTGCGCCCCGACGGCTACAGGAGGATCGTCCGGGTGGAAGCGGACCTGCTGCCGGAGGACCAGGGGCAGAAGGAGGCTGTGATCGGCACCTGCCACGACGTGACCGAGCTCAAGGAGGCGGAGGAACAGGTGCGGCTTTTGACCGAGGACCTGGAGCGGCGGGTCACCCAGCGGACCTCGCTTTTGCAGGCGACGGTCAGCGAACTGGAGAGTTTCAGCTACTTCGTCTCCCATGACCTGCGTGCGCCGGTGGCGCGGCTTGAGGGGTACTGCAGGGCACTTCTCGAGGATTGCGGCTCCAAGGGCCATGGCAGCTGCCGCCAGTACGCCGAGCGTGCGGAGCACGTGGCTCAGCAGATAAAGCAGATCATCGAGGCCTTCAACAGCCTGACCCACTACGCGCGTTGCGCCCTTTCCATCGGCGAAACCGATCTGAGCGCGGTGGTAGCGGAGGCGGCCCGGGAACTGGAACAGGGCGAGCCGCAGCGCCGGGTCGAGGTACAGGTCGAGCCCGGCATCAGGGTGAGGGGGGACGCCGAGCTTTTGCGGACCGCGCTGCGGGAACTCTTGAAAAACGCCTGGAAGTTCACCTCCAAGGCGGAGTTCGGACGCATCGAGTTCGGCAGGCGCGAGCAGGAAGGGGTCGTCGTCTACTTTGTGAGGGACAACGGGGCCGGTTTCAACATGAAGTATGCCGACAAGCTCTTCAAACCTTTCCAAACCGTCCATACGCCTGGCGAATTCGATCGAAACGGCCCTGGCATCGGTCTCGCCAAGGTGCACAGCATCATCCTGCGTCACGGCGGCCGCATCTGGGCTGAAGGGGAGGTGGGGCGCGGGGCGATCTTCAGCTTCACCCTGGAACCCAACCCCGAGACGGGAAGCTATCTGACCCAGGGGCTCTGCTCCCAGGAACAGAGGGGGTAGCATGGCCTGCGAACAGTCCGGATCCAGGGTGCAGGCAGAAGAGATGGATGAGGTGCGGGCGTACCTTGCGGCCATCGTCGATTCCTCCGACGACGCCATCGTCAGCAAGAGCCCGGACGGGATCGTTACCAGCTGGAACCGGGGGGCCGAGAGGCTCTACGGCTACAGCGCCGCCGAGGCCATCGGGCGTCACATCTCCTTCCTGGTGCCTGAGGAACGCCATGAGGAACTGCGGCAGATCACCGGGAAGATCCTGCAGGGGGAGCGGATCAAGAACCTGGACACCGTCCGTCGCCACAAGGACGGCCGCGAAATCCCGGTATCGCTCACCCTTTCACCCATCCACTGCGAGGCTGGCGAAATCATAGGCGTTTCCATCATTGCCCGCGACAACACCGAGCGGCTTAGGATGGTGCGGCTTCTGCGCGAGAGCGAAATGCGTTACCGGGTCCTGGTGGAGATGGCCCCCGACGCCGTCTTCGTGCACCAGGACGGGCGTTTTGTTTACGCCAACTGCGCCGCCCTCGGCATCTGCGGCGTGCAGAGCAGGGAGGAGCTGCAAAGGCACACCTTGTTCGAACTGCTGCACCCCGAGGACCGGGAAAAGCTGCGACGGCACATAGAACAGCTGAAATCGGACCAGGGGATCACCCACCATGAATACCGGATGCGCTGCCTGCACCGCGAGGAGCGGGTGCTGGAAGCCTCCTCCAGCCTCATTGATTACCAGGGAGTCCCCTCCATACAGGTCATCGCCCGCGACGTGACGCTCAGGAAGCAGCAGGAATGCGAGCGGGAGCAGATGATCAAGGAACTGGCGTTCCAGCAGAGCCGCTTTGAGGTCATGGTGCGGCAGCTGCCGGTGGGGGTTATCATCGCCGAGGCTCCTTCGGGAAAGACCCTGTACCAAAACGAGCGCTCCAAGCAGATTTTCGGCCACGACACAGAGGGCGCTTCCGGCTTGGAACAGTACCGGCAATGGGAGATGTTCAGTCTCGATGGAGCCCCCCTTGCCGCCGATGATTGCCCCGTTGTCCTCTCCCTGCTGCAGGGGGAGGTCATCTCCGGCAACGAGTACAAGATCCGGCGGGCCGACGGCTCTTACGGCTATATCTGCGTCAATTCGACCCCGATTCGGGACGCGTCAGGGGAAATTGTTGCGGCTGTGGCGGCCTTCAGCGACATCACCGAAAGCAGGCTTGCGGCCCAAGCCCTTTTTGAGAGCGAGGAGCGCCTGAAGCTTGCGCTCGACGCCGCAGGGATGGGTTCCTGCGACATCGAGGTTAAGACAGGCACCGGCATCTGCTCCCGGCACTATTTCGCGCTTTTGGGGTACCCGGAGCCGGAGGCCGAATCGGCCCAGGCCTCAACGCGGATGTGGCTCGACCTGGTGCACCCGGACGATCTGAAGGAGGTGGAGCGACAGCTGGAACAGGCCCGCCGCGAGCACGCCCTGTTTCGTTCGGAGCACCGCATCGTCAAGGCCGGCAACGGCGAGACTATCTGGGTGAACGTCATGGGGCGCTTCATCTGCGAACAGTCGGAGCCCGGCTGCCGCTTCATCGGCGTCATCTTCGACGTCAGCGAAAGAAAGGCCGACGAGCAGGCGCTTTTGCGCAACGTCCGGCGCTTCCGCCGCATGGCGGACTCGATGCCGCAGATATTCTGGACCGCACAGCCCGATGGCAGCGTGGACTACATCAACGCCTATTTCGAGGAGTACGCAGGAGTAGATCGCAACGGGGTAGAAAGAGGGAGTGTCACCGCTGAAAGCCTCCTTTCCGACCTGGTCCATCCCGAGGACAGTTCAGGGGTCGGACTTGCCTGGCTCCGTTCCATCGACAGCGGCGAACCGTTCCAATACGAGAGCCGTGTACGCCGCAAAGACGGAACCTACCGCTGGCACTTAAGCCGTGCCCGCGCCGAACTGGACGAAACGGGGAGGGTGGTGAAGTGGTACGGAACCGCGACTGACATAGACGAACTGCGGGAGACGCAGGAGAAACTTGCGGCGAGCGAGACGAGGTTCCGCTGGCTCTACGAATCGAACCTGATAGCGATCTTCTACTGGAACCGGGACGGCTCTATCACCGACGCCAACCAGGCCTACTGCGACCTGGCCGGGTACACCCCCGAGGAGTGCAAGGGGGGAGGGCTCAATTGGCTGGAGGTGACGGCGCCGGAGTACCTGGAAAGGGACCTGGCCGCCGTCGCTGAGAGCCAGACCCACGGCATCTGCAAGTCCTACGAGAAGCTGTTCATAAACCGCGCTACCGGCGAGAAGGTCCCGGTACTGACCGCCATCGCCATATCGGCCGGCTCCGAAGAGGGGATCGGCTTCGCCGTCGACCTTACCGAGCTCAAACGCGCAGAGCAGGCGCTGAAACAAAGCGAATCCACCCTGAAGCTCGCCGTAGAGACCACCGGGCTCGGCATCTTCGACCTCGACCTTGCAACCGGCAAGGGGGAATGGTCCCCCATCGCCAAGAGGCATTACGGGCTTCCCGCCGAGGCGAAGGTCGACCTCTCCACCGTGATCGAAGGGGTGCACCCCGAGGACCGGGAGAAGATAGAGCTGATCGCGAGGGACGCGGCGAGCCCCGGCGGCGCCGGCATTTACAGTGCCGAATACCGGACCGTTAGTCCGGACGACGGAATGGTCCGCTGGATCAGCATGCGCGGCCGTGTCTTTTACGACGAGGAGGGGACCCCGCAGCGTCTCGTCGGCGCCTGCCTAAACGTGACCGACGTTGTCAAGGCCCAGGAGACGCGCAAGGAGGAGATGAGCGAGAGGCTGCGGGCGGTGGAGGAACTAAGGCGCCAGGAGCAGCTGCTGATCCGGCAGGGAAGGCTCGCCGCGATGGGAGAGATGATAGCCAACATAGCCCACCAGTGGCGCCAGCCCCTGAACACGCTGGGGCTCATCATCCAGGAGCTCCCGACCTACCTGCAGCGGAACCTTCTGACCGCGGAGTACCTGGAGGGAAGCGTTGTCCGCGCGATGCAGGTGATCAACTACATGTCGCAGACCATCGACGGCTTCCGCAACTTCTTCGGCCCCGACAGGGAGCGGCAGACCTTCCTGGCCAGCGAGGTGCTGGAGCAGACGGTCTCCATACTCGATGCGGCCTTCGCCGAACTGCACCTCGAGCTCCAGGTGTCCGTCGACCGCGAGGCGGTGGTGCACGGGATCCCCAACGAGTATTCGCAGGTGATCCTCAACATCCTGATGAATGCCAAGGACGCGCTGCTGGAGCGCAAGGTCGAGCATCCGAAAGTCGAGGTCAGGCTCTTCAGGGAGGGGGGGAAGGCGGTGGTGACCATCACGGACAACGCAGGCGGGATCCCCCCGGAGATCATGGACAAGGTATTCGACCCGTACTTCACCACCAAGGGACCGGACAAAGGGACCGGCATCGGCCTGTTCATGTCCAAGACCATCATCGAGAAGAACATGAAAGGGTCGCTCACGGTGAAGAACCAGCCTGAAGGGGCCCAATTCCGCATCGAGGTCTGACCATGGAACCATTGAACCGGCCGTTGAAGGACATAGCGCTCCTGCTGGTTGAGGACGAAATCGAGGCGCGGGACATGCTGGCCCGGATGCTCGGGCTCAACTACCAGGGGGTGAGGATATTCACCGCCGACGACGGGGTGAGCGGCCTGGAGACCTACCGCCAGTTCCGGCCTGAGATCGTGGTCACCGACATCAACATGCCGCAGATGAACGGCATCACCATGGCGCGCGAGATCAAGGCGCTCGACCCGGAGGCGACCATCGTCGCCGTGACCGCCCACAGCGAGACCAATTACCTTTTGAGTTCCATAGAGATCGGGATGGACCACTACGTGCTGAAGCCGGTGAACTACCCGGAGCTTTTCCACGTGCTGGACCGCATCGCCGACAAGATCATGCTGAAGCGGCTGGTTTCTGAGCAGGTGGAGCGGATCAGACGCCGCGAGCAGCAGCTCTCCCAGGCCGAGAGAATCACCCACCTGGGAAGCTGGGAGTTGAACCTTGAGACCGGCGAGTCGGTCTGGTCCGACGAGCTTTACCGCATCCTGGGGCTCGAGCCTGAGAGCGTTCCGGCAACCTTCGACTCGCTTTTGCAGATATTGCACCCGGCCGACAGGGAGACGCTGGAAAAAGCGATGCGGCAGCTGCGCGAGACCGGCAGCGCCCAGGGGACCCAGTACTACCGGCTTTTGCGCCCCGATGGCGAGACGAGGATCGTGCGCGGCCAGCTCGAGTCGGTAAGGGACGGCGAGAGCGGCAGGCAGACCGTCATCGGGGCCTGTCACGACGTCACCGAGTTGAAATGGGCCGAGGCCGCCCTGCGCGCCTCGGAGCGGCGCTTTTCGAAGATATTCCAGGCGACCCCGGACCTTTTGAGCATCACGAGCCTAAAGGACGGGACCATCCTGGAGGTGAACGAGGCGTTTCTTCGGGCCCTCGGGTACGAGCGTCAGGAGGTCGTCGGCACCTATGCTGGCGAGCTCGGGCTCTGGGCGGACTCGGATCAGCCGACAGCCCTTTTGCAGCAGCTCGAAGAGCGGGGGGAGGTGCGCGACATCGAGGTGCGGCTCAAGGGGAGAAACGGCCGGGAGCTCGAGGGGCTCGTGTCGGCGGAGCTGATCGAGATCAACGGCAGCCCCTATCTCCTCACGCTCTTCAAGGACATCAGCGAGAGAAAAAGACTCGAGGAGGACCGGGCGCGGCTTGCCGCCATCGTCGAATCCTCCGACGACGCCATCATGGCGGTGGACCGCGAAGGTGCGATCACCAGCTGGAACGCCGGGGCCGAGAAGATGTTCGGCTATTCGGCCCAGGACATGAAAGGTGTGCATCTCTCCTTCCTGATCTCCCCGGACAAAAAGGAGCAGGTCAGCTGCTTAAATAACGGCATCCGCAGCGACGGGGCGGTCACCCACTGCGAGGTGGTGCACGTCACCCGGGGTGGGAGGCAGATCTACGTCTCCCTCACCATGTCCCCCATCAAAAGCGCCGACGGCAGCATCGTCGGCACCTCCTGCATCGCGCGCGACGTCACCGAACGGACCCGGATGGAGGAAATCATCAAGCACCAGGCCCAGCACGACACCCTGACCGATCTTCCCAACCGCAAGCTCTTCGGGGACTTCCTGAACCTGGAGCTCGCGCAGGCGCGCCGCAACAGGAAGAGCCTCGCCGTGCTCTTCATGGACCTGGACCGTTTCAAGCAGGTCAACGACAACTTCGGGCATCAGGCCGGGGACGACCTGCTGAAGGCTGTGGCGCAAAGGCTCAAGCGCTGCGTCCGCGAGTCCGACACGGTAGCGCGCATAAGCGGCGACGAGTTCAACGTCCTGATGCCGGACCTGACCCAGACCGACGACGTCGGCATCGTGGTCGGAAAGATCATGGGGGTGTTCCAGACACCGTTCGTCCTCGAAGGGGTAGAGCTTAAGGTGACCACCAGCGTCGGCGTGAGCATGTTCCCCGACGACGGCGATTCGGCGCAGGAGCTTCTGCAAAAGGCCGACGGGGCGATGTACGTCGCCAAGCAGACCGAGGGGAACAGCTACCAGTTCTACAACAGCGAGATCAACGAGCGCACCGTGACGCGCCAGAACATGGAGCGCCGCCTGCGCGAGGCAGTGCAGAAAAACGAGCTGGAGCTGGTCTACCAGCCGCTTTTGAGTCTAGAGTCCGGTCTGATAGTCGGGGCCGAGGCCCTCTTGCGCTGGCGCCACCCGGAGCAGGGGGTGCTCTTGCCTTCGCAGTTTCTCTCAATTGCCGAGGAGACAGGAGTCATCGTCCCCATAGGGGAGTGGGTCATCTTCAACGCCTGCAGGCAGATGCGCCTGTGGCAGCGACAGGGGTTCGACCTGAGCGTTGCGGTAAACCTCTCCCACCGCGAGTTCAATCAGCCCAACTTCATCGACCTCACCCTGCGGGCCCTCTCTCAAAGCGGCCTGGACCCGGCCTCCCTGGAGCTCGACGTGCCCGAGAAGGCCATCATGGACAACCCCGCCTTCTCGCTGCGCAACATGCGCCGGCTCACCGACATCGGCGTCGCCTTCTCCGTGGACGACTTCGGCGTCGGCGCCTCCTCCCTTTCGCGGATCAAGGAACTTCCCATCGCCAAGGTCAAGATCGACCGCAGCTTCATCAGGGACATCCTGACCGAGCCCAACGACCTCGACGTGGTCTCGGCGGTCATCTGCATGTCGCACAGCCTCAAGATGCGGGTGAACGCGGTAGGTGTCGAGTCCCACGAGCAGCTGGAGCTGGTGGAACGCTTCGGCTGTGACGAGGTCCAGGGCGACCTGATCAGCGCGCCGCTTCCCCCGCACGAGTTCGAGCGCCTCTTGATTGATGGGGGGGGGCATGCCGAATTCTGAGCCGATTTGCCTGGTCATCATCCCCTACGACAGGAAAAAGGATGCCGCCGGCAAGGTGGTCGACTACGAGACGGTGTACCGCCGGCTGATCGTGCCTGCCGTGGAAGGAGCAGGGCTCGTGCCGCTGCGCGCCGACGAGCAGAGGAGCGGGTGCCTCAACTTCAGTCAGCCGCTGGAGCGGTTGAGGTACTGCAACTGCGCTTTGGCCGACATCTCCACCGGCGATCCCAGGGTCTTCTACCAGCTCGGGATCAGGCTGGCGGTGCATCAGGTTCCGGCGCTCCTAGTCTATGCGGCGGGTTGCGCCCAGCTGCCGCTGGAGGCGGAGGATCTTCCCGCCTTCCCTTACCGCGTGTCGCCGCACGGCCAGCCGATGCACGAGGCGAAGTACCGCGCGCTTTTGACGCAGCGGCTTTTGGAGCTGATGGATGGGGCAGGGGAAAGCGCGGTGTACCGGTGCGTGCGGGGGGGAGTCGATGAGGGGAGGGCGCAACGGGAGAGGATAGCGGGGCGGGAGCTTCACGCAACCGTCTTCGCCAACCTGTTAAAGAAGGGAAGGACGGGGGGAATCGCTGCCTTGCGCGAACTGCAGTCGGAGCTTGGCGACCTGGGCGAGGTCGACCCCGCCGATCTCGTCGAACTCCTGCTGAGCTACCGCGCGGTGAACGGCTGGGGCGAGATGGTGGAACTGGTGCGGCAGATGCCCGCGCCCCTTGCGGGAAGCGTCCTGGTGCAGCAGCAACTGGGGCTGGCACTCAACTGGTCGGGCGAGCGGGAGCAGGCGGAGCAGGTGCTCAGGCAGCTGATCGCACGGCGCGGACCGAGCAGCGACAGCTACGGCATCCTGGGGCGGATACTTAAGGACGGGTGGGAAAAAGGGCTGGAAAAAGGCAAGCTGGAGCTTGCCAGGGATCTGCTGCAGAAATCGGCCTCGGCCTACCTGAAGGGATTCGAGGCGGACTGGCGCAGCACGTACCCAGGCGTCAACGCGGTGCTCCTCATGGAGCTTAAGGAGCCGGCGGACCCGCGCCGCCGCGAGATCCTCCCCGTGGTGCACTACGCGGTGGAGCAGCGCATCCGCTCGGGGGCAGCCGACTACTGGGATTACGCCACGCTCTTAGAGCTGGCCGCTTTATCCTGCGACGAGGCGAAGGGAAGGGATGCGCTGGGGCGCAGCCTCGCCATGGTGCGCGAGGCGTGGGAGCCGGAGACGACTGCGCGCGACCTGCGGTTGATCCGGGAGGCGCGCCAGCATCGCGGGGCGGAGTGCCCGGCCTGGGCCGAGTACGCGGAGTCCGAACTGCTGAAGGCGGCCGAGCGGGGCACGGCGCGCCCCTGACCGGTTCAGAGCTTGCCGAACGCCCGCAGGAACTGCGGCAGCAGCAACGGCGCGTCGGATTTGATGGCGCCGCCCAAAAAATCCATGATGCCGGGGCGGTAACCGTCGTACCAGATCTTGCTGAACATCTCAGCGCTGGTCCGGCAGGAGCAGCCCGCTTCCCCGGCGACGCCCTCCACCTCGCAGCTTTCGGCAGATATTGCCACCGTGATGGAAGATTCTCCCACGTTAAAGCGGAAGACAGTTCTGTCGGTGAAGACCCCTTTGCAGAACAAAGTCCCCATCTCTTCGGTAATAGCTTCTACGAGTTTCTGATCTTCATGCATGACTCTCAACTCCCTTATCTAAATATCAGTATCAGCGACAGTTCCTGTGTCAGCACGTCGGCCTCGCCGAAGGGTGGCAAAGAGACGGGGTGACTGTCAGCAGACTTTTTTGAGATACGCCGGTTGTACAACGACGACCGCGGGATAATATTGACGATTACCGCCGAAGTCAAACCATTCCTTATAACACGGCAGGTAGCTTATTCGTAGCTGGAACAGCTGGAAAGTTCCAACAAGAACATTTTTCACTGCTTGATATATATTGGCTTCGTGTACTATCCTTTGAGCAACGGGGCTTTTTCTTTTCCAGTTTCTTCGCCGGGGTCAGTCATGGAAAGGGTTCCTCACCGGTCGATACCAGACATGCTAAGACACAGCGCCGCAAAGTTCCGGGCGCTTAACGCCGTCCAGTTCAGAAAGAACGGGCAGTGGGTGATCTTGAGCTACGCCCAGTTCTACGACCGGGCTCTCATGGTGTCCCGCGGCCTGCGCAAGCTTGGGGTGAAGCCGGGTGACAGGGTCGCCATCTTGTCCGAGAACCGCGCCGGATGGATCATCGCCGACATGGGGATCCTTTGCGCCGGCGGAGTGACCGTCCCGGTCTACGCCACCGGGACCGCGGACCAGGTAGCCTACGCGCTCGCCAACTGCGGGACTCGCATCGTCTTCGTCTCCGGCAGGGGGCAGTACCGAAAGCTGCTCCAGGTGCGCGACGCGCTCCCCGACCTGGAGCTCGTGGTCTCCTTCGAGCGTTTTTTGGGCGAGGCGGCGCTGCCGGTGACGACCTTCTACCAGTTGAGCGAGGTGGACGACCCCATCCTCGACCTGGAGAGGTCCGAGATCGAGTCGGTGATGGACTCGATTTCCCCGGAGACGCCGGCCACCATCATCTACACCTCGGGAACCACCGGCACCCCCAAGGGGGCGATACTTACCCACGGCAACCTCGTTTTCGACGTATGGGCCACCCACGAGAAGGTGGGGGGGGTGGGGCAGGGGGACCTCTTACTGAGCTTTCTCCCCTTGAGCCACGTCTTCGAGCGCAGCGCCGGGTACTACCTCCCCCTTTCCCGCGGCGCCACCATCGCCTTCGCCGACAGCATGGAGAAGATCTCGGAGAACATGGTGGAGCTGCACCCGACCATCATGGTCTGCGTGCCAAGGTTTTTCGAGAAGATCTACTCCCGCATCTACGAGGCGGTGCACCAGCTGTCGCTTTTCAAGAGGAAGATGTTCCGCCACGCGCTTTCCGTCGGGCGTCGCTACGTCTACGCGCGCTACATCGACAGGTACGTGCCGCTCTGGCTCTCCTTCCAGCATGCGGTGGCGGACCGCCTGGTATTCAGCAAGCTGCGCCGGCGCTTCGGCGACCGGCTCAAGTTCTGCGCCAGCGGCGGCGCCCCCCTGGACCGGGAGATCAACGAGTTCTTCTGGATCATCGGCGTCCCGGTCTTCGAGGGGTACGGTCTCACCGAGACCAGCCCGGTACTTTGCAGCAACAGCTTCGACGCGCTCCGCTTCGGGTCGGTGGGGACCCCCCTTGCCTCGACGGAGATCGCCATAGCCGAGGACGGCGAGGTGCTGGCGCGCGGACCGCAGGTAATGGCGGGGTACTTCAGGGACGAGGAAGCGACCCGGGAGGTGCTTAAGGACGGCTGGTTCAAAACCGGCGACATCGGCCGCATGGAGGAGGGCTTTCTCTACATCACGGACCGAAAGAAAGACCTGATCGTCACCTCAGGCGGCAAGAACGTCGCTCCCCAGCCGATCGAGAACCTCCTGAAGCGGGACAAGTACATTTCCCAGGCCTATGTCTACGGCGACAAGAAGCCGTACCTGACGGCGCTTTTGGTCCCGACCGTGGAGAGGCTCCTGGAATTCGCCCGGGAGAAGAAGATCGCCTACCACGACCTGGAGGACCTCGTCGTGCACCAGCCGGTATTCGAGCTGTACCGAAGCCGCGTCGAAGCGGTCAACAACGAGCTCGCACCGTACCAGACCATCAAGAAATTCGCCCTCCTGCCGCGGGACTTCACCATGGAAAGCGGCGAGCTGACCCCGACACTCAAGGTGAAACGGCAGGTGATCTCGGAGCGGTACCGGGACCGGATAGACCGACTTTACGAAAGCAGCGAAAGCTAGGACTGACTGCGCAACCGGAGGATATGATGAGAAAGATCGACAAGGCAGCGGTACTGGGGGCAGGGGTCATGGGAGCGGCCATTGCGGCGCATCTGGCCAACGCCGGCGTCGAGGTCCTGCTGCTCGACCTGGTGCCCCAAGATGCCCCCAAAAAAGGGGAGGGGGCAGCCGGAGAGCGCAACCGAATCGCCTTGAGCGCGCTGACAGCGCTTGCCACGGCGAAGCCCGCGCCCTTGTACGCCCCGGGCTTCGCCAATAACATCCAGCCCGGCAACTTCGAGGACGACGCGCAAAGGCTCAAGGAATGTGACTGGGTGATAGAGGTTGTGCTGGAGAACCTTGACGTGAAGCGGAAGCTCTTCGCGGAGTTGGTGGTCCCGAACCTGAGCCCCACCGCCCTCCTTTCCACCAACACGTCGGGGCTCTCGGTGAACGAACTGGCCCAGGCGCTGCCGCAGGAGGTGAGAAAGCGCTTCATGGTCACCCATTTCTTCAATCCCCCCCGCTACATGCGCCTGATGGAGATGGTCCCCTGCGCCGACACCGACCCCGAAGCGCTCGCAGCGATGGCGCAGTTCATGGGGAAAAGGCTGGGAAAGGGGGTGGTCTATGCGAAGGATACCCCCAACTTCATCGCCAACCGCATCGGCACCTATGCCGGGGCCTCCGCCTGGCGTCATATGACCGCGCTGGGGCTTAGCGTCGAGGAGGTGGACGCCGCGACTGGCCCGCCACTCGCCCACCCCAAGACCGGCACCTTTGCCCTCTGGGATCTTGTCGGTATCGACACCGTGGTCCGGGTGCTGGACAACAGCTACGCCCTTTTGTCCAGTGACGACGAGCGCGAGCTGTTCCGGGTGCCTGAAGAGATCCGGCGCATGGTGGCCGATGGGCTTACCGGCAAGAAGGGTAAGGGGGGCTTCTACCGCCGCGAGACCGTCGAAGGGGAAAGCGTGAAGCTATGCTACGACTGGCAAAGCGGCGGCTATAACCCCTGCGTCCGTCCCAAGTTCGCCTCGGTGGCAGCGGCAAAGCAGGTGGACGACCCCGGCCAGCGCGTAAGGACGCTTCTCTCCGGCGGCGACCGCGCGGCGGAATTCGCCTGGCTCACCTTGCGGGACACCTTGATCTACGCGGCGAAGAGGCTTTCGGAGATCGCCGACGACGTGGTCAACGTCGATAACGCCATGAAGTGGGGTTACAACTGGGAGCTTGGCCCCTTCGAGCTTTTGGACGCGCTCGGGGTCGCCGAGTTCGTCTCCCGCTGCGAGCGCGACGGCGTCTCCGTGCCGGATTGGCTCAAGAAGGTGCAGAACTTCTACCGCGTGAAGGTGGGCAAAAAGTACCAGTACCTACCGCAAAAGGGGGATTTTGCCGAAATCCCGCAACCCGCAGGAAGCGTCTCGCTCACGCTTTTGAAAAGCTCCGGAGGCGAGGTGGAGAGAAATTCCGCAGCCTCGCTCGTCGACATAGGGGACGGCGTCTTCTGTCTCGAATTCCACTCAAAGCTGAACACCATGGGAGGCGAGACCCTCGCCATGATCCAGAAGGGGATCAGGCGCGCCGAGTCCGACGGGATCGGGATGGTCATCGCCAACGAGGGAGGGGCGTTTTCCGCGGGAGCCAACCTGATGCTCATCGCCATGGCGATCGCGGAGGGGGCCTGGGACGACCTCGCCCTCACCGTAAAGGCGTTCCAGAAGGCGATGATGGCCATCAAGTATTCGAAGATACCGGTAGTCGCGGCTCCCCACGGCCTGGCCTTCGGGGGAGGGTGCGAGACCTGCCTGCACTCGGACGCCATCAGCGCCCATGCCGAGACCTACATGGGGCTCGTGGAGATCGGCGTCGGGCTGATACCCGCCGGCGGCGGCACCAAGGAGATGGCCATCCGCGCGGTGCGGCTTGCCGAGGAAAACGGTGCCGACGTATCGCCCTTTTTGTTCCGCAACTACCAGAACATCGCCATGGCGAAGGTAAGCAGTTCCGCGGCCGAACTCATGGCGCTGGGGCTTATGCGCCAGGGTGACGGGATCACGCTTGATCTAGACCGGCGCATCCACGACGCGAAGCTCAAGGTGGTGGCGCTCGCCGCGAACTACCGCCCCGGGCGCCCGGCGACCGGCATCAAGGCGCCGGGGAGAAGCGTCGCCTCCAGCATCAAGGTTCAGCTCTGGAACCTGGAGCGCGGCGGCTTCATCTCCAGCTACGACAGCTACCTCGCCTCCGGGATAGCCGACGTCATCACCGGCGGCGACGTCCCCGGCGGCACACTGATCACCGAAGAGTACCTGTTGGAGTTGGAGCGGGAGATGTTCCTCAAGTTCTGCGGCCAGAAGAAGACCCTGGAGCGGATCCAGCACATGCTGAAAAAGGGAAGGCCGCTTAGGAATTAAGGTACATCTTGGACTCACGGGGAAGTCCGAGGGACATTAGCCCACAAAGCACTGCGCCAGGCCTAACGTTCCCCCCTTTGCGACGGGCCTGCGCGCCGTAGCGCTTAGGGGGGGGACAGGGGGGATTTAGCTCTGGTGACCCAGTTGAAAATCGCGGAAGACATTGTTGCAGCCGCGTTTGGTTGCTGACATAGGAGAAAGACCATGAGAACCGCATATATAGTGACCGCGTTGCGCACCCCTGCCACCAAGGCCCATAAGGGTAAACTGAGGCAGGTACGACCCGACGACCTGGCCGCCGCGGCCATCAAGGGGGTCATCGACGCTTCCGGCATCGATCCCGCGCAACTGGACGACGTCATCATCGGCTGCGCCTTCCCCGAGGCGGAGCAGGGGATGAACGTGGCCCGCATCGCCGCCTTCAAGGCCGGCGTTCCCTACCAGGTCCCCTGCCAGACGGTGAACCGGTTCTGCTCCTCCGGGCTGCAGACCATCGCCACTGCCGCCGAACGCATCATGGCCGGCTTCGCCGACTGCATCGTCGCCGGGGGGACCGAGAGCATGTCGCTCATCCCCATGGGGGGGAACAAGTTCAGCGCCAACCCGGGCCTCGTGCATGGCTGGCCGGAGACCTACGCCTCCATGGGGATCACCGCGGAACTCATGGTCGAAAAGTACGGGGTGTCGCGCAAGGACCAGGACCTCTTCGCCGCGGCGAGCCACCGGAAGGCCGCACGGGCGATAAAAGAGGGGAGGTTCTCCGAGGAGATCGTCCCGGTCGAGGCGCAGTTCTGCACCCTGGAAGGTGGAAAGATGAAGTGCGTGAGCGAACAGGTTACCGCCGACGACGGCGTGCGCGCCGACACCACGGTCGAGGCGCTCGCCAAGCTCAAGCCTGCCTTCAAGGCCAACGGCAGCGTCACCGCCGGCAACTCGTCGCAGATGACCGACGGGGCCGCCGCCGTGCTGGTCGTCTCCGAGGATTTTCTGAAGCGCAACAACCTGCAGCCGATGGCGCGCTATGTCTGCTTCGCCGTCAAGGGGGTGCCGCCCGAGATCATGGGTACCGGCCCCATAGAGGCGATACCCGCCGCGCTACGGTTCGCCGGGCTCACCCAGGACCAGGTCTCCCTCTTCGAGCTGAACGAGGCGTTCGCGGTCCAGTCGCTCGTCTGCATCGACCAGTTGAAGCTCGACCCTGAGAGGGTGAACGTGAACGGCGGCGCCATCGCTTTGGGGCATCCGCTTGGATGCACCGGCTCGAAGCTGACCGCGACGCTTTTGCACGAACTGCGGCGCCGGAGGGAGCGTTACGGCTGCGTCTCCATGTGCATCGGCGGCGGCATGGGCGCGGCCGGCATCTTCGAAATGGTCTAAGGCGGGGACGAGGTCTGGTTCCTTGCCAGTAAGGGCGGGGGCGCTGGAGTAATATTCTCCCCTCGCCCTTTGGGAGTGGGGCGGGGGTGAGGGCTTCCGTTAACAACGAGAGAGGTGCTTTATGAGTGCGAGGATATTCAAGGGTGGGGAATTCCTGATCGCGGAAACCGGCAAGGAAGACGTTTTCACCCCGGAGGATTTCAGCGACGAACAGAGGCAGATAGGACAGACCACAGAGCAGTTCGTGGCTAACGAAGTGATCCCGCTGCGCGAGGAGATCGAGCACCAGCAGTTCGAGCACGTGGTGCAGCTGATGAAGAGGTGCGGCGAACTGGGGCTTTTGATGATCGACGTCCCCGAGGAGTACGGGGGACTGGAGCTCGACAAGGCGACCAGCATGCTCGCCGCGGAAAAGATCTCGGGCTCGGGCTCCTTTTCCGTAGCCTACTCGGCGCACACCGGCATCGGCACGCTCCCCTTGGTCTACTACGGCACAAAGGAGCAAAAACAGAAGTACCTGGAGAAACTGGTCACCGGCGAGTGGATCGCGGCCTACTGCCTTACCGAGCCCGATTCCGGCAGCGACGCCCTGGGGGCCAAGGCGACGGCTACCCTCTCCGCCGACGGAAGCCACTATCTTTTGAACGGCACCAAGCAGTTCACCACCAACGGCTCCATCGCGAGCCTCTACACCGTCTTCGCCAAGGTGGACAAGGAGCATTTCACCGCTTTCCTAGTCGAGCGCAGCTTCGAGGGGATTAGCGTCGGGCCCGAGGAGAAGAAGATGGGGATCAAGGGGTCATCGACGACCCAGGTGATCCTCGACAACGCCAAGGTGCCGGTGCAAAACGTCCTGGGCGAGATAGGGAAGGGGCACAAGATCGCCTTCAACGTGCTGAACGTGGGGCGCTTCAAGTTAGGCGCCGCGGTCACCGGGTCCGCCAAGATGGCGCTCGCCGACGGGATCAGGTACGCGAACCTGAGGAAGCAGTTCGGGCGCTCCATCGGCTCCTTCGGCGCCATCAAGGAGAAGATCGCCGACATGACGGCCGCACTCTTCGCCTCGGAATCGCTGGTCTACCGCCTGGCCGGGCTCATCGACCGGCGCCTTGCCACCATACCCCGCGACACCCCCAACTACTATGACGTCTACCAGCGCGCGATAGAGGAGTACGCCATGGAGTGCGCCATCGCGAAGGTCTTCTGCAGCGAGGCGCTCGCATTCGTTGCGGACGAGGTGGTGCAGATCCACGGCGGCTACGGCTTCGTCCAGGAGTACCCGGCCGAGCGCTACTACCGCGACGAACGCATCAACCGGATCTTCGAGGGGACCAACGAGATCAACCGCCTGCTCATCCCGGGGACGCTCCTGGCACGCGCCATGAAGGGGGAGATCCCCCTGCAGCAGGAGGCGCTCAAGGCCTTCGAGTCCCTGATGACCCCCTCCTTCGAGGATTTGGACGACAGTGTCCCCTTCGCCGCGGAAAAGGCGCTCGTTGCGGGGCTCAAGCAGGCGTTCCTGGTGGTCGCGGGGAGCGCGGCGCAGAAATTCCAGGCGGGAATCAAGGAGGAACAGGAGGTTCTTCTGGCCGCGGCGGACGTGGTGATCAACATCTTCGCCATCGAGAGCGCGGTGCTGCGGGGCGAGAAGATGCTTCCGTCGCTGAGCCCGGCGCGCAGAGACGCGGTGCAGGCGGCCGTCAAGACCTTCACCTTCAACGCCGGCGAGAAATGCGCCGCTGCCGCCCGCAAGGCGGCGTACTACATCGAGGAGGGGGATGCGCTGACGCTAATGCTTAGCGGCATCAGGCGCTTCACCAGGTACGACGCGACCGGCGTGCTGCAGCAAAAGCGCAAGCTTGCCGATGCCGCACTGGAAGCAGAACGGTACCTTTTCTAAAGCTGCAGCTTTGCATCCGGGACTAGGAACTCTATCAAGCTCACCGGGGTAAGCTCGCAAGTCAATACAACTGTCACAGGTGGCGCCTGCTCTGTATCGGCTGTAGCTATGCCATTACGAGAAGGTCATAGCGGAAGTTCCTTCTGGTGCATGACGGGAATCTGTGGCACAATTCCACGATAAAAGAGTTAAAATCTTGTCCGCGTCAAAGAATGTAAAAAGGGATCAGGATTGAACTGCTTGAATATCTGGCAGCATGCTATCGCAAAGACGTGGTTAAGGGGGGAAGTTTTGAAGAAGCAGGAAGGAGAACTTCTGGAATCTGCGCGCGTGGTGAAAGGCCAATCGACCCCGAAGAGCGATCTGGAAAAGCGACTTTCCCTCTGTCTTGCGAGGGCTGCCGAAGCCGACCTGCTTTTGAAAGAAGAGCAGCAGGGTCGCAGCAAGGCGGAGCATGAGGTAGCCCTTCTCGCCAAGGAAATCGACCGGCAGAAAAGCATAGCCGAAACGGTGCACCAGGAGCTGGAGAGCTTCAGCTATTCCATCTCCCACGACCTGCGCGCGCCGCTTAGGCACCTCGTCGGCTTCAGCAACGCCCTGGTGGAGGATTACGGCGAGCGGTTGGAACCGACCGCCCAGAGCTACCTGGATTGCATCGTCAGGGCGGCGCGCAAGATGGAGGGGTTCCTCGATGCGCTTCTTTCCCTATCCAGGGTGACCAGGCAGGATTTGACCCTGGTCGAAGTGGATCTGGCCGTCTTGGCGCGCCAATGCGCCGACTCCTTGCGACAGGCCGACCCAGCGCGCCAGGTCGAGTTCAGGATAGTGGAGAAGATGCCGGCGAAGGCGGACCCGCAGCTGATGCGGACGGCAATCGAGCATCTGCTCGGCAACGCCTGGAAGTTCACCGCGAAAAAGGAGAGGGCGACCATCGAGTTCGGCGAAAAGAGGGAAGGGGAGAACACCGTCTACTACGTGCGGGACGACGGGGCAGGGTTCGACCTGCGCTTTGCCGAGCGGCTCTTCGGGCCCTTTCAGCGCATGCACCGTGAGGAGGAGTTTCCAGGTCTCGGAATAGGGCTCGCCACGGTACAGCGTATCGTGCACCGGCATGGCGGGAAGATCTGGGCCGAGTCCGAGATCGACAAAGGTGCCACCTTCAGCTTCACCCTCTCTCCCTGAGTCAGGCCGGCGCCGGCAGCCCCTGCATCCCCCCGAACTGGAGCTGGAAGGAGTCGAGCCTGAGCTTCATCGCGGCCCGCGTGATGCTTTCGGCGAGGATGGCGTTTCCGGTGCCGGCGGCCTGCAGCATCTCCCGGTAGTACTTGCGCGCCTGTTGCCGGTACTCCTCGCGGGTGAAGAGGGCGGCGCGCAGTTTCGAGTAGACGCTGGAAAAGCTGTTCAGGATCAGGGGATAGATCCGGTTACCCGACATCACTGCCATGGCGATGTGCAGTTCCCAGTCGTATTTGACCAGGGCCCCGGCGCAGTTCCGCACCTTGTCGGCCCGCGCCAGTATCTCGGCGAGCGCCGCCGCGTTGTTTTCGACGGCCCTTCGGGCGTAGTCCGGCGCGAACTGGACCCGCAACTCCAGGAGGTGGGAGGCAAGTTCCGGAGGAAAATCCTCGCTGTTGCGGGTGATGGAGGAGATCAGTTCCAGGTCCCCCTGGGACCAGAAATCGTTCACCACCGTGCAGTGGCGCTGCTGCACCGAAATCCACCCCGAGTTCTGCAGTTTCTGCAGGGCCTCCCTCACCGTTGCACGGCTTACCGAAAAGCGCTGCGCCAGGTCCCGCTCGCTCTCCAGCGTGGAGCCGGGCTTGGGATCCCCCTTGAGCAACCTCGCCACCAACGCCTTTTCCACCATCTGGTAGGTCTTCCTCATACAGTCCCCTCTGTCGATCACTAAAGGCAGTCGTCATCGCTGCGCATGCCGCAGGTGTCCGGCACATTCCATTGTGCAATATCATAAAACAAGGTTTTGTAAAATGGTAGCAATATTTTGCTTGCAGCACCATTTATCTCAACCTCTTCAGCGGGTCGATATGCCTGGCCAGGTATATGGAGTGGCGAGTCCCAGCGAACGCGGGTATGAGAGGCTGCCGGCTGGCAGACGGGTTGGGTTTTCCAGGTTTTGCATTTGTTGAACGAAGTTTTATAGCGGAGAGAGTGGCGCCTGGTGCTGAGCCGAGTTTTTCCGCGGCTGGGAAAGGGTGAAGTAGAAGGTGGCACCGTGGTTTTCCCGCCCCTCGGCCCAAATGCTCCCGCCGTGGCGATCTATGATGCGGCGCACAGTGGCGAGCCCGATGCCGGTCCCCTCGAACTCGGAGCCGTGCAGGCGCTGGAACGGCTGGAAGAGCTTGTCGACGTAGGCCATGTCAAAGCCGACCCCGTTGTCTTTCACGAAGAAGGTCGGCCTCCCCGAACCCTGCGCCTGGCCGAACACGATCACCGGGCTGGCGACCCGGGAGGCGTACTTCATGGAGTTGCCGAGCAGGTTCTGCAGTACCAGCCGTACCAGCACGCTGTCGCCGTAGGCGGTCAGACCCTGCTGCACCTGGAATTCGACCGGGTGCGCACCCTGCTCCCCGCGCAGCATGTCGGCCACCTCCGCCGCCAGGTTGCTGATGTTGAAGCTCTGGCGCTTCATCTGCGTTTTGCCCACCCTGGTGAGCGTCAGCAGGTCGTCTATCTGCCTCCCCATCCTGGAGCTCGCGGTGTTGATTCGCTCCAGGTAGTAGAGAGCCTCATCTGGCAGCGCCTGGCCGTACTCCTCTGCCAGGATCGAGCTGTAGCTGTTGATGTGGCGCAGCGGAGCACGGAGATCGTGGGATACGGAATAGCTGAATGACTCGATCTCCTTTTTCGCCGCCTCGAGCTGCGACGTCCTCTCTATCACACGCCGGTCCAGTTCGTCGTTCAGCTTCCGGATCGCCTCGTCGGCCTCTTTCCTCTCGGTGATGTCCTTGATGGTGCCGATCATGCGCTGCTCCAGCCCCCGCCCCCCTTGGGATAGCTCGCAGCACTCGGCCACCCAGCGCTCCCTTCCGTCATTGTGCCTTCGTACCAGATATTCCATCTCGAAAGGGCGGCCGTCGTCTATGGCGGCCAGATAGCGTTCCCTGAAAAGCTCCCGGTACTCCTCGTGAACCACCGCGATGTGCCCCTTGAGCGTCCTGGGAAAGGTTTCATCCAGGCCCAGGATCTCCGCGAGCTTGCTGGAGCAGTTCCAGCTGTCATTGGCCAAATCGAGCACGTAGCTTCCCAGCTGGGCTATCCTCTGTGTCTCGCGCAAAAGCTTCTCGTTGTCGAACATGACCTGTTCGCGCCGCTTCTGTTCAGTGACGTCCTCGAGCGTGACCACCGTACCGCTCACCTTGCTGGCCTGGTCCAGGAAGGGGGCGGTGCTGATGGAGACAAGCGCCGCCACGCCATCGGGGCGCTGGAAGCGGAAGCAGACGTTCGCCAGGGTGTCGCCGGTCGCAAGGATTTTACCCAGCGCCGCGTCCGGGCCTGCCTCGCCCTGATTCCGCTCGCGGATGATGCCCCAGACCGGGGAGCCGTCGCGCCGACTGGCCATCTCCTTTTTGGTCTGTCCCAGGATCTGTTCGGCCCTGGGGTTGGCGAAGTCGACCCTGCCGCCGGGTTCGATGAACATGATGCCGACGGGGCTTGTGGCGGTGATCAGGTCCAAAAGGCCGTGCTCCATTTGCAGCAGATGCTCCATCATCTTCGACTGGCTGATGTCGCAGAGAATCCCTACCAGCCGGACGGCCTTCCCCGACGCGTCCCGCTCTGCCGCCTTCCCCCTGCAGCGGAACCACCTCCACTTGCCCTCGTTGGTCTTGAGGCGGAACTCGAGCTCGAAGCTCTCCAAGCGTCCTTCGACGCAGCTCTCCTTGAGTGCGCGTGCGTCGTCAAGCTGCTCCGGGTGCAGGATGCTGGACCAGTCATCCAGCTGCACCCGGGCCTGCCCCGGAGTGTAGCCAAGCATCTCATAGCAGCAGGGGCTGAAGTAGCAGGTGCTGGTAGCTACGTCCATGTCCCAGATTCCCGAGCTCGCGGCCTCAACCGCCCTGCGGTGGCGCTCCTCGCTTAGGGCCAGTTGCTCGCTCGCGACCACTTCCGCTGTGACGTCGAGGTTGCAGCCCTGGTAGCCTGTCACCTTGCCGCTTTCGTTTCGCACCTGGGCGATTACGGCCTGGAGCCAGAATACCCTGCCGTCGGACGAACGGTATTTGAAGCGCTGCGACCACTGCGCGCCTTTCTCCATGCTTTGCTGCCAACTCGCCGCCAGCTCTTTACGTTCCTGGGGGTGGATGAAGCCGATCAGCGGTTCTTCTCCTTCGTCGCAGGCGTTGCTGCCTGCAGAAGGTATTCTGCTGCCGTTTATGTCGGTCTGGTACAACCCGAGCGGCGCTGTGCTGAAGATGTTGCGCAGTACCTGCGCGTAATCGACGCAGGGAGGGTCCTGCTGCAGGGGGTGGGGGGATGGGACTTCCGCTAAAGCTGTGGAGGGGCTTTTCATCCCGATCTGAACAAGGGTCGCTGTTTCCGACAGATGATTCATGTTTATCCCCCGTTGCCTGTTTACCCGTCTACCACACTGTCATAGCCGTGGCGCAACTCCGACAACGCCCAGTAGTTGAATGGTTTCTAATATATCTGAGAAATATTCAACTAGCAAGTACAAATTATATCCTGATAATGTTTTTTCACAAATCTCTTGCCGGCACAGTACTTACACGATTTTGATACCGGTCCGTCGCATTTAGGCGTGTGCTGGTGACTTCCCTAACTGAGGTATTGACTGTTGCCGCACGTTTAGGGTAGTTGTAGCTAGCCAGCTACTTCCCTTTTGAGGAGAATAAGACATGGAATCCACCAAGACTTGCCAGTGCGGAGCCAAACATACCGGACACATCTGCATGCTGAAAAGCGCCGGGCGCAGCGAGGAGATCGCGCACATAACTGACCACCCCACCGTCACCTGCTTCACCTGCGGGGCTGAGGCCAACTCCGGCGACAATGTCTGCAATCCCATGCCGATCGCGTAGCGGCGGGATTTAGCTCACAACTGACCTGGAGCTGCCGATGCCCGAACTACCCGAAGTCGAAGTGACCCGGCTGGGGATTGCAGATAAACTCGTCGGAACCAGGATCGCGGCTGTCGCCCTCCACAGCGTCAAGCTGCGCAGCATGGTTCCCCCGGAACTCCCGCGGCTTTTAGCCGGGCAGACCATAAAGTCCGTGACCCGCCGCGGCAAGTACCTGATCCTCGCCTGCGAACAGGGCTTCCTGCTGCTGCACCTCGGCATGACCGGGCATCTGCGCCTGGTTCCGGCCGGTACCGGCGCAGGCCCGCACGACCACTTCGACCTGGTGCTCGAGTCTGGGCTCGTGCTGCGGCTAAACGACGTGCGCCGCTTCGGCTCGATCCACTTCACCCCGGCCGACCCCCTGCAGCACAAACTGCTGCGCGCAATAGGGCCTGAGCCTCTCACCGGCGAGCTCACCGGAGCCTACCTCTACCGCAAAAGCCGCGGCAAAAAGGCACCGCTGCAGCGCTTCCTGATGGACAGTTCCGTCGTTGCCGGCCTTGGCAACATCTACGCCGCAGAGACCCTGTTCCGCTGCAACATGCTTCCCTTCACCGAGGCCCGCGAGCTTTCCGAAGCCGACTGCACCCGACTTTGCGATTGCATCAAGGGGACCCTCACCGCTTCCATCGAAGCGGGGCGCTCTATGGACTTCTGCGTCCGCGAGGAGAAACTCGCCTACTTCCCGCAACAGCTGTTCGTCTACGGCAGGGAAGGACTTCCCTGCCTTAAGTGCGGCACTAAGGTCAAGCGGGAGCGGATGGGCAACCGTTCCACCTTCTACTGCCCCAGCTGTCAAAGATAGCTGTTACAGGCGTTAAGCCATTGACCTTGCCCCACAGGTTGATAAACTGCGGCAGGGGCGG
>MTLD01000260.1_pt2 | contig 154593 bp, 155 predicted proteins | sample 1982471 | NCBI WGS metagenome assembly MTLD01 (sample SAMN05712604, study PRJNA340218) | biofilm metagenome | isolation source: sample SPM anode biofilm adapted to -50 mV | place: USA | collected 2012-02-03
ACGCCCGCTACGAGAGGCGTATGCGTCGTCTGGGTGTGAAGATCCTGGCCATAGACGACCTGGCCGACCGACCGCATGACTGCGACCTCCTCCTGGACCAGAACCTGCACAAAAACATGGAGCTGCGCTACCAAGGCCTCCTTCCAGCCCACTGCCTGCCACTTTTGGGCCCCCGGTACGCCCTGCTCCGCCCGGAGTTTTTCGAGGCGCGGCTAAAGCTGCGTCCGCGCCGCGGCGAGCTGAAGAGGATATTGGTCTCCTTTGGCGGGGCGGACCCCACCAATGAAACCGCCAAGGTCATGGCCGCGCTGGAATTGTTGGAGACGGGCGCACCCGCGCTGGACGTGGTGGTTGGGAGCGCCAACCTCGATGCCGCCTCGGTGCAAGCGGCCTGCGCCGCCCGAAAGGAGTGGAGCTTCCACAACCAGGTGGACAATATGGCGGAATTGATGAGCCGCGCCGACCTCGCCCTTGGGGGGGGAGGCGGCACCACCTGGGAACGCTGCTTTCTGGGGCTTCCCAGCCTCACCGTGGTCGTGGCGGACAACCAGCGCGAGCCGACCGAAGCGGTGGCGGCAAAAGGGGCGACCTGGAACCTGGGCTGGCACAGCGACGTGACACCTCAGCTCATGGCGCAGTGGATCGCCAAACTGCAGCAGGATCCAGAGCTCCTGGCAGAGGCCAGCAGACGCTGTTTCCAGCTGATGGGAGACCGCGCCCCGGAGGCAGGACACCCCCTGGTAGCGCTCATGCACGGAGAAAAGCCATGACCTCGCCTAACATCCTCCTCAGGCCCGTAGAGGAAAGGGACCTGGAGCTGCTCCTTTCCTGGCGCAACTCCGAGCGCATCCGCGCCAACATGTACACCGACCACGTCATCACCTTGGACGAGCACCGCTCCTGGTTCGAACGGCTCACCCGCGAGAAGGAGAACTTCGCCTTCGTCTTCGAGGCCGAAGGCCGCCCCCTGGGGGTGGTGAACCTGAACCACATGGACCGGGCCAACAACAGGTGCCACTGGGGGTTTTACCTGGGCGAGACCGACGCGCCGAAGGGAAGCGGCACACAGATGGCGTACCTTGCGCTGCGCCACGTTTTCGAGGAGCTGAAGCTGCACAAGGTGATCGGCGAGGCGCTCGCCTTCAACAGCGCCAGCATCGCCTACCACGAAAAGCTCGGCTTCTCGCGCGAGGGGCAGCTCGTGGAGCACGTGTTTCGCGACGGCAGATACGTAGACGTGATCTGCTTCGCGCTTTTGAGCCGGGACTGGCCGCGCGTCAAGGCCAGCCTCGAAAAAAAATGCCTTTAACCGGAGAGCTGTCATGCAAGAGATAACCATAGGGGGGAGAAAGATCGGCCCCGGCCACCCCCCCTTCGTCATCGCGGAGATGTCGGGAAACCACAACCAGTCCCTGGACCGGGCCCTGGAGATCGTGACCGCCGCCAGCCGCGCGGGGGCGCACGCGCTGAAGCTGCAGACCTACACGGCGGACACCATGACCCTGGAGCTCGGGGAGGGTGAGTTCTTCATCGGGGACCCGAACAGCCTCTGGGCCGGGAAGTCCCTGTACCAGCTGTACCAGGAGGCCTATACCCCGTGGGAGTGGCACGCCCCGATCTTCGAGCGCTGCCGGGAGCTGGGGCTCATCTGCTTCAGCACCCCCTTCGACGAGAGCGCCGTCGATTTCCTGGAGTCCCTGAGAGCCCCCTGCTACAAGATCGCCTCCTTCGAGAACACGGACCTACCCCTGATCCGCAAGGCCGCCGCCACCGGGAAACCGATGATCATCTCCACCGGGATGGCCACGGTCGCCGAGCTTGACGAAACGGTGCGTTGCGCGCGCGAGGCGGGGTGCGACGACATCATCCTGCTCAAGTGCACCAGCACCTACCCCGCCACGCCGGAGAACACCAACATCGCCACCATCCCGCACATGCGCGACCTGTTCCGCTGCCAGATCGGCCTCTCCGACCACAGCATGGGGGTGGGGGTCGCGGTCGCCTCGGTCGCCCTGGGAGCCACGGTGATCGAAAAGCACTTCACCCTGTGCCGGGCGGACGGGGGGGTCGATTCCTCTTTCTCGCTCGAGCCACAGGAGATGAAGCTTTTGGTCGACGAATCGCTGCGCGGCTGGCAGTCGCTTGGCTGCGTGAGCTACGGCCCCAGCAAGGGCGAAATGGCCTCGCTCAAGTACCGGCGCTCGCTCTACATCGTCGAGGACGTAGCCGAAAACGAGCGGCTCACCCCGCAGAACCTGCGGGCCATCCGCCCCGGCTTCGGCCTCTCGCCGAAACACCTGGAGCTTTGCCTGGGCAAGAGGGTCTGCCGCCAGATCAAAAAGGGGACCCCCCTTGAATGGAACCTGCTGCTGAAGGACTAGGCGCAAGAGGAGCGACATGAGTACAACCGAAAAGACACACGAACCCTTCATCAGCAACGACTTCGGCGACCGTTACCTGTACAGCGTCAACCGCAACGCCTTCAACAGGATCGGCGCCGACGCGCTCTATCATTCCCTCTTCGGGGACAAGCTTTTCGGCGAGTACCAGTTCAACATCATCGTCGGCACCGACTCGGGGCTGCTCCCCGCATACCTGCTGAAGAAGGGGATCCCGACCGGAACCAAGTACCTGTTCGTGGAACTCCCCGAGGTGCTCAGCACGCTCTCCAGCGCGGGGCTTCTCGACACCCTTCCTCCCGACATCTGCGTCATCCCGCTAGAGGGGCTTGCCGGGGCGGCGACCCGTTTCAACATGCTGCATTACGTGTTTCTCGACGCGGTCTGCGTCCACGAGTCGGCAGCCACCCGAGACGCCAACCTCCTTGAGTACCGGAACCTTTCCTGGTGCCTGAACCTCGAGGTCAACCAGTCGGTGCACAAGATCTGGACCTCGACGAACGCCTCCCAGTTCATCCTGCGCCAGTTGGACAACCTCGCCGAGAACCGCGTCTGCTTCAGCGAGACCCTTAAAGACGCCTGCACCGGCAGGACGGCCGTGATCCTCGCGGGCGGTCCCTCCCTGAGGGTGGCACTCCCCTGGGTGAAGGAAAACCGCGAGCGCCTGGTGATCATCGCCGTCTCCCGCATCAGCAGGCTGCTCCTTGAGGAGGGGATCACCCCCCACATCCTGGCCTCGGTCGATCCCCAGAAGATCAGCTTCGAGGTGAGCCGTGAGATGCTCAACTATTCCGGGGCTGAGCTCCCGCTCTTCATCTACAGCAACCACGCCTCCCCCCTGCTGGTCGGGCAATGGGATGGGAAAAGCATCTACACCGGTCCCAGGTTCCCCTGGCACACGCCGCTCAACGTCGACACCCTCTTCTATTCCGGCCCGACGGTCAGCAACTACGCCTTCGACCTTGCCGTCCACATGGGCTGCAGCACCATAGTGCTCGCCGGGGTGGACCTTTGCTTCAGCGCGACGGGGCAGACCCACGCCGCCGGGAGCAACGAGAACAAGATCGGCCCGGACCTCGGGCAGATAAACCCGCGGGTGGAAACTTACGGGGGAGGTCACGCAGACACCAACCAGGGGTACGCCGAGTCGCTTCATGTCCTCGGGTTGCAGGCTCGGTTCGCCACGGAGAAGGGGCGGCGGGTCTACAACTGCTCCCTCGACGCGGCCCGGGTCCCCTGCATCGAGTACCAGGCGGTGGAGGAACTCGAGCTGGGAAAATGGGAAGAGTCTCCCGGGACGGTCATCGCCAGGCTCGTCCCCGAGGCCACGCGGCAGGCGCGACTGGAGCACTACCGTCTGGTGAGAGCGGAGATAGAGCGGGCGCGCAGGAAGTTCCAGGAGATCTGCCGCCTCTCCAAGGAGGCCCTCGAGTGCGCGGACGGCCTGTTCGGACGCAAGGGGAAAAAGCGCGATTTCCGCCACAAGGTCAGGATGGACAAGATCGAGCATCGGCTGAGCGGCAGCTTCCAGGAGTTTTCCGGGCTGGTGCGCCAGTTCGGGCTGAAAAGGTTCTGCTCCAGCCTCAGGTCCACCATCGACGAGATGACCGACGAGCAGGTGGAGACAGCCACCTACGACTACTACGAGGCCTACCTTGCGGGTGGGGAGTACCTGATCGAGGTGATGGACGCCGTCCTGGAGCGGATCGATGCGCGCAGGGACGAGGAAAGCAGCAAGCCGGATTGCGCGAGGCTTTTGGAGCAGTGGGAAAAGGACGGGCAGTTCGGTCGGTTGCGCGTCTGGCGGCACCGCAACCCTGAAGGTGCAGAGCGGATGCTCGCCGAGAAGGGGGAGCAGGTCCTGGCGCTGGAAGCCGAGTTCAACCGGGTCATGACGCAGGAGCGTACTTCGCAGATTGACCTGCTGGAAAAGCTCCACGACGTAAAACACACCAGGAGCAAGGCTCTGCTTCTGTTCAAGCGGGGCGAAGTCGACGAACTGGAGGGGATGGCCCGGGGACTCGCCGGCCACCCGGACCAGGAGAAGTCGCTCCCCTACCTTCACTTCGTCAACGGCCTGCTGGCGGAACTAAGCAACGACCCCGAGGCGGCCGTCGCCGAATACCAGCACCTGCTTGCCGACCTGGAGCACCCGCTGACCGAAGACGCCCTGCTGCAGATAGCCCATCTCTCCATGGCCGCAGGAGACGGGGACAACGCGCTCCTCGCCCTGGAGTGCCTGGTGGCCATCTCGCCCACCTACCTCCCCCCCTACGGCGAACTCCTCAAAGCGGTCGGGAAATACGAGGAGGCGTTCAACGCCTACAACCGTTATCTCGCCTTCGCCCCTGACGACGTCGGCGCACTGATCACGCTCGGGATGTTCTGCCATGAGGCCGGGCTTTCAGAAGCGGCGCAGGAACTTTTCCAGCGGGCCCTGGAGCGGGATCCCCAAAACGGCGCGGCACTCGCCATGCTCGAAGGGGCTGCGGCGAACCTGGGGTAGCAGGAGAGAGCAGGAACGAAAAAGGGGGCTACAGTGCGACTGTAGCCCCCTTTTCTCTTTGCTTCATCCGCCTGCAGCTCTCTTCAGAGCTCCCGGTCCAGGCTGTGCTGTTGAACGGAGCCGGCGTTGTCGAAGGCGTTGCGGATCCGCTTCCCCTTCTTCATCGACGACAGCGACGCCTGGATGGAGGAGCACTTCTCCTGCGCCAGCCCTGTCACCAGGCCATCCACTTCCAGCACCTTGCCGATGGTCTCCCGCTGAAAGGTCTTGAAGTTATCCAGCGCGGCACGCTCCGCCGAGCCTGACCAGTCTCCCTCGGTGACGACCGCGTCAAAGTTTTGAATCCACTCCACGAGAGTCTGACGCCGCTCCAGCAGATCCAGGAGTTCCTCCGGGCCGATATAGTCCAGCCGCTTCAGGAGGTCGTTGGCCTCCTGCAGTAACAGGAGGTGCTTTTGCTCCGCCTCCGCTATCATCTCCAGCAATGACTGGCTCATCGAACCTTACCCCACTGAAGTCGCTAAAGGCTCATGTCTCTGCTCGCTTCGTTCCTGATACCAGATCTCCGTGGCCTCGGTCCAGGTATCCCTGAGGGTGACCAGGATCTTGTGGGCGTTCTCCAGGTGCGACACCTCGTTGTTGAGGTTCGCCTTCCCGTATTCCCCGATCAGGTAGATGTACAGCTGTTCCAGGTTGGCTGCCACCTCGCCGCCGATTTCGTGGTTCAGAGTGGCCATCAACTCCGTCACGATCGCCAGTGCCTTCCCTATGTAAAGTCCCTTTCCGGCGAGATCCTTTTGCTTCATACGCTCCTGAGCGAGCAAGGTGAACTTGATCGCCCCGTCGTACAGCAGGACGAGGATCTTCTCCGGCGTGGCAGTGGTGATCTGCGTGTTCTGGTAAGGGTTCAATGTGCGCATCGTGCTCTCCTGATTTACTTGCTGCCTGAGGTGCTGGATGTGGTCATCAAGCCCAGGCTGTTGAGCAGCATGTTTCCCTGGGTTTGCAGCTTGCTCACCGTCGTTTCCATCCGGTTGTACTGGTTGAGGAGATTTGTCTGCATCTTTTCGAAGCGTATTTCCATGGCGGCTATCTGGTCGTCAATACGGCTGTTGGCGGTGGTGAGCCAGTTCTTCCTCGACTCCAGCAGCCCGCTGGTGGTGCCGGCGACGTAGGGCTTCACCATGGTGTCGATGACCAGGCTGAACTGCTGGGCGATGCCGTACTGGTTCCTGGGCAGCGTCGTGTTGAGCGAAGAGCCGTTGTGGGTGAAGTAGTCGACCACGTTGGCATAATCCTCTGAAAGAACCTTGGACAGCTTCGCCGACTCGACGGAGAGCGCTCCAGTCTTGGAATCGGACTTGATGCCGATCTGCGCCAGCGTGTTGTAGGAGCCGGTCGCCCCGGAAACGGAAGTGGTCAAAAGCGACTTCAACTGCGATTGGATGGTGCGCAGGGCGGAGTCGCCGGAAAGCGTCCCGGCACTCTTGGTGGCCGGATCGTACTTGAGCTGCGCGGAGATCAGGCTGTTGACGTTGTTGTAGGCAGCGACGAAGTCGTTGATCTTCTTGGTCACGGCGTCCGTGTCGATGGCGACCGAGACCGTGGTGCTCACCCCTTCGGTCATCAGGTTCAGCGTCACGCCCTGTATCGCGTCGGTAACGGTATTCGTAGGTTTGGTAATGTTGACGCCGTCGACCACCAGCTGGGCCTGGGCAGCATCCTGGTAGGTCGGATCTCCCGCCCCGAGCAGCACGGGACCGGCGCCAAGCCCGGTGAAGTCAAAATTATGATTCACCGTGTCAGTACCGTTGATCACCATGCGGTAGTTGGTCCCGTCGTTGATTATAGAGGCGCTTACCTTGGCCCCTGAGGCGTTGATGGCGTCAGCGATCCCCTTAAGCGAGTTCTGTCCCGCAGCGATGGTGATCGGCGCACCGCCGTCGATGGTGAAGGTCCCGGTGCCGAAGAGGAGATCGGTGCTGCTGGCGACCCCCGCCGTCACCTGCCGCTGGCTCTTGGCCAGTGAAACCACCTGAACCGTGTGGCTTCCCGCCATCGCGGTGTTGTCTGCCGTAGCCGAAAGCACCGAGCTGTTGGCCACCGTGGTCTTCAGCGAGCTGAAGGTCGCCGCGGTATTGAACCCCTTGGCCAGGTTCTGCAGGCTCGTCAGCGCGTCCTCGATCTTCTGATAGGCGCTTATCTTGTCTGTGTTCTTTTTCTGCTGTGCCTGGAGCAATCTTTCCGGAGCGCGCTCGAGATTCATGAGCTGGGTCACGATAGATGTGGTGTCTATCCCGGTTACCAGTCCGCCAAATGTTATGTTTGCCATGTCGATCACCTCTCTGGGGGTTAAAGCAACAACGATGCCAGGTCATGGGCGTGACGCCAGCCCTGCAGTATCTCATCGGCAGCGGCGGCATAAACTTGAGGCATTTCTCGCTCAGCAGGCGGACTTACCAGCCTCCCGCTGGCGGACCGGGTACGGCTTCCCGGCCGCGGACCCGACGCAAGCAGGTGCCTGAACGCTCCTTTCTGCATTTTTGGTAAAGAATTCCGGGAAAATGCCGATGGCGTAGTAAAGCCTTGGCGTCGCCGGGGAAAAACCGAATAGAAAAGTTTGGCCATCGAAAGGGTAAAACCTGGGTAACCAGGCGGCACAAAGCCACCATCCTGCGTTCAGGCAGGATAGAGGGGCTGTCGAAATGGCGCAAGAATAGGCCTGCCGTTTGTCCGCTTCCTGGATGGCAGGCTTTTTTTATCTGCAACAAGGGAGGGTTCTCATGAAACGACGAAGTCCAGTGATGTCGGCGTGTTGCCTGACTTTTCTTTTCCTCCTGCTCGTGGCTTCGCCCTGTCTCGCGGGCGGGGTCTTGGTCAGCTATCGGGACGGCACGCCCGCCGCGCATGTCTCCGTATCGATACTTCTCGACAACCGGTATGAATTTTCCCTCGCCACCGACGAGCGCGGCTACTTCCTTTTTCCAAGCAACGATTTTTCTACAGCCACTGTCAGCGTCGGGGCAGGCGGCGATACGGAGTTCGTCCCGGTAACGCTACCCTCAGCGGTCATCTTGTCCGGCGACACCGCCTTGGTGCTGCAGCCCTTGCTTTAATACCGGGAACAACACCCCGGTCCTTCAGGAGGATCACATGAAACACGGAACCCGCAAAGCAGCAACCGGGTTAATGGCGGTCTTAGTCGTCTTGACCATGTTCCTTGGGGCCGATGCCTTCGGCTACCAGGTCAAGGGGACGATCTATGGCGGGAGCAACCCGCTCCCCAACGCCACGGTTACCCTTGTCAACGCCGCGACCTTTGCCGCAACACCCGGGGCGACCTCGAACAGCAGCGGCGTCTACGGGGTTTCTGTCGACGACGGTACCTACAACATGTCGGTGACGCCCCCAGCGGGAAGCGGCTTCAACCCCTTCGCCGTGAACGGCATCACCGTGAGCGGCGCCGACGTCACGCAAAACGTGGTGCTGATGCAACAGGCGATCACGATAGGGGGCACGATAAAAAGCTCGGACGGAACCGTGGTCCAGAACGCCTCCGTCTCTTTCACATATGCCGGCACCTCGACAACCGCCAAAACGGTCAATACCGGCACCACGGGCAGCTATTCGGCCGCGCTCTCCCCGGGCAACTACGACATCCGGATCTCCGCGAGCAAAGGGACTTCCAACCACGTCCCGGGGAGCGCCTATTTCTCCCTGAACAACGTTCCGCTGTCTGCCGACACCACCAAAAATTTCACACTCGGCATCGTCAAGGTGACTGGCAGGACTACCGACGGCAACGGGACCCCGGTACCGGGAGTCTCCCTGGCTGTCGGCTCCACCACAGCCAGCCCCGGCTCGTTCAGCACCGTCTCCTTAAGCTCCGAGACGGCGACTTCCGACTCCAGCGGCAACTACACCCTTTATCTGCCGCCGTACACGAGCTATACCGTATCCCTGACCCCCCCTGCGGGAAACACGTCCGTCGCCCCCACAATGGTACAGGGGCAAAGCTTCACCGCCGACACGGCCAGAAACTTCGCCTTGCAATCCGCAGCGACCATTTCCGGCACGGTGACGAGTTCAGACGGGACCATCGTGCAGAACGCCTCCATCTCGTTCACCTATGCCGGCACCTCTACAACGGCCAAAACGGTCAATACTGGCACCACGGGTAGCTATTCGGCTGCGCTTTCCCCTGGCAACTACGATATCCGGATTTCTGTCAGCAAAGGGACTTCCAACCACGTCCCGGGGAGCGCCTACTTCTACCAGTACAACGTCCCCCTGTCAGCCAACGCCACGAAGGATTTCACCTTGAGCATCGCCAAGGTGACCGGGAGGAGTACCGATGTCAACGGTGTCCCGGTACCGGGAGTCTCCCTGGCTGTCGCGAGCGCCACTTTCAGCTCCGGCCCGTTCACTGTCTCCCTCAGCTCTGAAACCGCGACCTCCGACTCCAGCGGCAACTACACCCTTTACCTCCCCTCCTACAGCAATTACTCCGTCTCACTGACCCCCCCGGCTGGCAACACGGCTGTCGCACCCACCATCGTCAAGGCGCTCAGCTTCACCGCCGACACGACCAGGGACCTGGCACTGCAATCGGCAGTCAGCGTATCCGGGACGGTGACGAGCTCGGACGGAACGGTGGTGCAGAACGCCTACATCTACTTCTCCTATGCCGGCACCTCGACCAACGCCAAGTCGGTCAGCACCGGCACCGGCGGAACCTATGCGGCGGCGCTCTCCCCCGGAAACTACGACATCCGGGTCTCCGTGGCGAAAGGATCTGTCAACCATGTGCCGAACAGCGCCTACTTCTATTTTTATGACGTCCCCCTCACCGCCGACACCACCAAGGATTTCAACTTGAGCATCGTCAAGGTGACCGGCAGGACCACGGACAGCAACGGGGTCCCCATCTCGGGCGTTTCCCTGGCTGTAGGATACAACAGCGCAGGGGGCGTCTACCTCTCCTCGGAAAGCGCAAGCTCCGACGCCGACGGCGCCTACACGCTTTACCTGCCTCCCAATGCGGGCTATTCGATAAATATCTCCGCACCTGCAGGAAGCGGGTTCGCCTCCCAGCTCCTCAGCCAGCTCTCCGTCACGGAGAACCTGCGCCAGAACGTGATCCTCGATCTTCCGGACACCAAGCAGCCGGTGATCGTCTCCGGCCCCTCCGTTTCGGCTATCACCAACACCATAGCCGTCGTGGAGTGGGAAACCAACGAGCCGGCCACGGCAACGCTCAGGTACGGCACCGTCAACCCGCCGTCAACGGCGATAACCATCGCAACGGCAACGACAAGCCATTCACGGACCCTCACCGGGCTTGTTGCCGACACCACCTATTACGTCAGCGTGTCGGCCACCGACGCCAGCGGCAACGGCCCGGTCAACAGCGCAATCGTGTCGTTCCGCACCCTCCCCCTTGCCGACGTGACGCCGCCGGTCATCCTCGAAGGGCCCCTGGTCACCTCCATCACCCAAAGCGGCGCCTCGGTGCAATGGACCACAAACGAACCCTCCACTGGCACGCTCTATTACGGCCTTACCAGCAGCCCCGCAACTGCGAAGAGCGACACGGCGCAGGCAGCCTCCCACCAGATCCCCCTCACCGGCCTGGCAGCCGACACGCTCTACTACGTGAAGGTCGCGGCGAGAGATCTCAAGAACAACGGACCCACTACCAGTGCCGTGGTCTCCTTCAGAACCCTGGCCGGAGGCGACTCCACACCTCCGCTCATCGTCGAGGGACCGATGGCCGTCAATATCTCGGACAGCGGGGCGACCATCCTCTGGAAAACGGACGAGCCCGCCACCAGCGGCGTCTCCTACAACGACGGCATCGCCTACGGCCTGACCGCAGACGCCGAGCTGTCCACCGATCACTCCATCCGACTCACAGGGCTCAAGCCGGACACCACGTACAGCTACACCGTTTCCTCCAAAGACAGCCTGGGGAACGGCCCATCCCTGAGCCGGACATGCACCTTCAAGACCCTGCCGGCCCCGGACACCACGCCGCCGGTCATCGTGGAACGGTCCGTGGTGGTCCGCGCCACCCAGCAAAGCGCCGTCATCTTCTGGCGCACGGACGAACCGTCAGACAGCGTGGTTACCTTCGGCAAGACCGATGCCCTTGGCGGCAGGGAGGAGAAAGCCGCGCTGGTGACCCAGCATACCATCACCCTGACGGGCCTCGAACCGGGAACCCTCTACTATTTCCGCGTCAGCTCCACCGACACCTTCCACAACGGGCCGACCGTGAGCGACATTTTCACCTTCACTACCGATACCCTCACCAAATCAGTATCGCTGACCATAACCAAGGGGCCGGACGTGGTCTTCGTATCCTACGACCTTGCCACCATAGCCTGGGAAACCGATCTCCCGGCGGACTCCGTCATCGACTATGTCAAAGCGGGGGTCCAGGGGACGCAGCGGGTCTCCAGCGCCAAGAGGGAAAAGACCCATCAATTGAGCATCGGCAACCTCACGCAGAATACCGCTTATACGGCGACGGTCTCTTCCTTGAGTGTCGACGGCGCTAGCGCGAAGAAAATCATCAGCTTCACGACCCCCAGCGCGCCGGATCCCGATGCCCCGCAGATCATCGATGGCCCCACAGCCATCGGAATCACGGACAGCAAAGCAAGCATCAAGTGGCGCACCGACCGAAGCGGCGACTCCCGGGTCTACTATGCCGTGCAAGGCCAGCCGATGGACAACTTCGCCGGAGAAACGAAATACTTAAAAGAGCACGTGGTCGTCCTGACCAACCTGCATCCCGCCACCACCTACAGCTATTACGTGCAATCGTACGACCCCAAGGGGAACGGCCCGGCCACGAGCTCCGTTTACACCTTCACCACCAAGGGCGTCGCCGACATCGTCGGACCGGACATGACCACACCTACGGTCTCAGATATCACCTTCTCACAGGGGGTCGTCCGCTGGGGCACTGGCGAGCCTGCCACCACACAGGTCGTCTTCGGTTTGGCAGCAGATCAGCTCAACAACAACGTTGCCACCCCCGGTTTAAGTGAGGCGCACGACATTGCCCTCACCAACCTCACGGGCGGGACCACCTACTACCTGAGCGCGATATCCGCAGACACCACCGGCAATCCGACCCAGAGCGAGGTGATCTCCTTCACGACCCTCGAGCCCCCCCGCTACTGGAAGGTCACGCCGGCCGCTGCGAGCTACGGGACGGTATCTCCCGCCGCGGTCCAGACCGTCCTCGAAGGAGAGACCGCCTCCTTCACGCTGACCCCGGCCGACGGCCGCATGATAGGATCCGCTACCGGCTGCGGCGGCAACCTCTCGGGCAACACCTTCACCACCGGACCGGTAACCGCCGACTGCACCGTCACCGTGTCCTTCGTAAGCGACGCCCCCACTGTCACCCTGGCGACGGACCTCCCCGCCCCGCAGCCGGTCGGCAGCAGCATCACGCTGACGGCAACCGGCAGCGGCGGAACGGGAAGCTACGAATACGCTTTCCAGGTCATGGAATCGGCCCTTTGGAAGACGGTCCAGGATTACAGCAGCCTCAACGCCTGGACCTGGGACAGCTCAGGTGAAGCGGCTGCAGCTTACAACCTCAGGGTGCTGGTGCGTAACGCCGGCTCTACGGCCGCATCCCAGGGTTCCGCTTCGCTGACCTACACCCTTTCGTCCTTGCCAAAGGCGGCGGTGACCCTGGTAGCCAGCCCGGCCAGCAGCCAGCCCCCTGGCACCCCGGTCACGTTTACCGCTACCGGAAGCGCCGGAACCGGCAGCTATGAGTACGCGTTCCAGATGCTTCAGGGGGGTGCCTGGACCACCACGCAGCCCTACGGCAGCGCCGCATCCTGGACCTGGGACACCACCGGACAGCCGCTGGCGGTCTATTCCATCAGGGTCCTGATCAGAAATGCAGGTTCGACTGTCGATTACGATGCTGCGGCATCACTGGGCTACACCCTCACCGCGCCTCCCAAACCGACCGTGCAGCTCACGGCCACCCCTGCCACCCCGCAGCTCGCCGGGGCCGCCGTGAGCTTCACCGCGACCGGCGGCGGCGGAACCGGCAGCTATCAATACCAGTTCCGCATCCTGGAAGGATCCACCTGGTCCGTTGCCCAGAGTTACGGCTCCAGCAACATCTTCGTCTGGGACACCGCCGGCAAGAGCGCCGGAAGCTACCGAGTGGAGGTGCAGATCCGCAACGCCGGGTCCACCGCGGCGGTGGAAGGGACGAGCTACATCGATTACACGTTGACGCTGCCGCCCAAGCTGACCGTGAGCCTCGCGGCTACCCCTGCGTCGCCGCAGGTCACCGGCACCCCTGTCAGCTTCACCGCAACCGCAAGTAACGGTACCGGCAGTTACCAATACGCGTTCCAGATCCTTAACGGTGCAGTATGGGAGACGGTGCAACCCTATGGGAGCTCCGACACCTGGGCGTGGGACACGGCAGGGAAGGCCGCTGGCACCTACAGTATCAGGACACTTGCGCGTAACGACGGCTCCAGCGCGGAATTCGAAAGTACCGCGCAGCTAAGCTACGTGCTGTCACCGCTGCCAAAGCCGGCAGTGAGCCTGTCAGCCACCCCGGCCAGTCCCCAGGCAGCCGGCACCCAGGTAACCTTCACTGCCACAGGCTCGGGCGGCACGGGAAGCTACGAGTACGCCTTCCAGATTCTGGACGGCACCTGGAAGACCGCCCAGGCTTACAGCACTTCTGCCACCTGGACCTGGGATACCACCGGTCTCCCCATTGCCAGCTACTCTGTCAGAGCTCTGATCCGCAACCAAGGGTCAGGCGCCGATTCCGAGGACACGGCTTCGCTGGCCTACAGCATAACCGCACAACCCAAGCCGACCGTGCAGCTGGCAGCAAGCCTTCCGAGCCCCCAGTTGACAGGCGCCAAAATAACCTTCACGGCCACAGGCAGCGGTGGTAGCGGAAGCTACCAGTACCAGTTCAAAGTGTTCGATGGAGGCGCATGGCAGGTGGTGCAGGACTACAGCAGCACCGCGACCTGGACCTGGGACACGGCAGGCAAGACTGCCACGACCTACCCGGTGAACGTCCTGATTCGCAACGCCGGGTCGACTGCAGCATCGGAGGGAACTGCCGTTATCAACTACGTCCTGACGGCACCTCCAAGCCCGTCGGTGAAACTCGCCGCTACCCCGGCCAGTCCGCAGGTACCGGGGACGCAGGTCACCTTCACCGCCACCGGCAGCGGCGGATCCGGCAGTTACGAATACGCCTTCCAGATCTACGAAGGAGGTGCCTGGCAAACCCTGCAGGATTACAGCGGCGTTAACACCTGGACCTGGGACACCACGGGCAAGGTCTACACTACCTACAGCGTCAGGACACTGATACGCAATGCCGGCTCGACGGCCGCATCGCAAGCCATAGCCTCGTTGAGTTATGTGCTGTCCGCTCCGCCCAAGCCGACGGTAACGCTGGTGGTCAGCCCTGCCAGCCCGCAGGTTGCCGGTACGCAGGTCACCCTCACCGCCACTGGTAAAGGAGGCAGCGGGAGCTATGAATACTCCTTCGAGGTCCTGGAAGCAGGCGCCTGGAAGAGCTATCAGGGGTATAGCAGCGTTAACACCTGGACCTGGGACACCACCGGGAAACCGATCGGTACCTACTCCATCCGGGTGGCGGTCCGCAATGCGGGTTCTGGTGTGGCTGCAGAGGGAACGGCCTCTGCGAGCTATGTGATCTCTGCCCCCCCAAAACCGACGGTAAAGCTGACGGCCTCCCCCGTGAGCCCGCAACGGACCGGGAGTCAGATTACCCTGACCGCAACCGGCAGCGGCGGCACCGGCAGCCTCGAATATGCCTTCAAGATGTTTGACGCCGGCGCCTGGAAGGTGGTTCAACCGTACAGCAGCACCAACACCTGGGTCTGGGACAGTACTGGAAAAACTGCCACCACCTACTCATTCATGGTTCAGATCCGTAACGCAGGGTCAACGGCAGTATCGGAAGGAACTGCGTCCCTGAACTTCGTGCTGTCGCCCTGATACAGCAGCTCGGAACAAGGCCCTGCAGCCAGATGCTGCAACGGGCCGACGGTTAGGTCGAAAAAAGAAAGGCCCTCGCAACATGTGCGAGGGCCTTTTTCTGTACGTCGTTGCCGCTCTCTTTCCCTGGCCTCACTTGATGAAGAACCTGGAACGCTTCAGCGAGTCCCGGATTGAAGAGTAAGGCTGATAACCCATCTGAATCTCCTGGAAAAGACCAGCCGCGGAGACCGGACAAGCTTTGAGAGGTCGAGAGGGGTTGAAGGGTTGAAGGGTTGAAGGGTTGAAGGGTTGAAGGCCTGAAGGGTTGAAGGTCTGAGGGTTGAAGGCCTGAAGGCCCTGAGGCTTTGCGGCCTTGCGGTGGTCCGGTGCGATGGAGGGTGATGAAGAAAAGGATCGGTTCGGTGGCAGCAATGCTGCGTGGTTGTTCCACCGGGTGTCGTTGCCACCGGGACTATGAGCTTGAAGGGACTGCAGCCCTTGAGATTGCGGGTCGATCCGGGATCCTGTCCGTCCAGTTGCGGTCCCGACCGTCAAAGGCGCGGGAGAGGAGCTGCACCGCCTGGCGGCCAATCAGCGGTCATGGCTGCTCCGGCTGCGCCTGCGGCACGCCCTGCCGGGCGCACAAAAAAAGGGAGAGGCCGTCGGCCCCTCCCCTTTTGCTACTGCTTACTTTTGTTCTTACTGGAGCAGTTTCAGAGCTGCCTGCGGCAGCTGGTTTGCCTGCGCCAGAATCGAGGTGCCGGCCTGGGTCAGGATGTTGGCCCTGGTCATGTTGGCGGTCTCAGAAGCGATGTCCGCGTCGGCGATGCGGGACTGTGCTGCCGAGGTGTTCTCTGCGGCAACCTGGAGGTTGTTGATGACCGACTGGAAGCGGTTCTGTGCTGCACCCAGGTTAGCGCGCTGTGCGGACACGGTGGAGATAGCGGAGTCAAGGGTGTCCAGCATGGTCTGCGCCAGAGCGGAGGTGTTGATAGCGGTGTCAACAGAAAGGGTGCCTGCGTCCATCGCAGCAGTCACGATGTCGATCTTGTCGTAGCCCTGGTTGCCGGTACCGACCTGGATGGTGGTGGTGGTGGCCGCGTTCAGCATGTGGATGCCGTTGAATGCGGTGGCGGATGCGATACGGGTGATCTCAGAAGCCAGACGGCCAAACTCGGAGTTGATGTAGGAGCGCTGGGAAGCGGCGACGGTACCGGTTGCGGCCTGGGTGGCCAGCTCGCGCATACGGCCAAGGATGTTGCTCACCTCGTTCAAGGAGCCTTCAGCAACCTGAACCATGGAAACGCCGTCGTTGGCGTTGCGGTTCGCCTGGTTCATGGAACGGACCTGCGCCTTCATCCCCTCGGAGATTGCGAGACCTGCTGCGTCGTCAGCGGCGCTATTGATCCGGAGACCGGAAGAGAGGCGCTGCAGGGACTGGTTCAAGGAGACCTGGGTTTTGGCGAGGTTGCGCTGGGCGTTGAGAGAAGCGACGTTAGTGTTGACAGATAACATGGTGATTCCTCCGTGAGTTTTTTTCGGGTATCCGTACCCTTTGGTTGACTGTGCGGCTGAAGATGTAACCGTTGCGCCTTACCCCTGCCCCGGCCGCGGCGTGGGTGGCTGCTTCGATCGTGCCGGAACCGTTCCGGCTCATCCCCAACCTTTGTTCAACTTATCGGTGCCGTGCCGGCAAACTTTAGAAAAAAAATCACGACATTTGTTCAAACCGTGAAATAACTTACGCCCAAGCTCAGCCAAACTCCTTATTCAAATGTGATGTTCAGAACTTACACCAAGCGACTCATCTGCTTTGAGCGCCTTCCCACGCCAAAAAACTGGGAAAAGATCTCGCCTCATCGTTCTTTTTGTCCCAGGACGACCCTGGCCTTCCGCCGACGCCCCCCCTCCCAAGCCCGTGGAAGGCTGCACCCTCCAAGTCATAAACCTGACAACACGGCTGATTCCCATGGCGCGCGAGCGCCATGCCCGCGCCGGACGCAGACAAAAAAAGCCTCCCGGTGAAGTGCTGGGAGGCTTTCGCAGCGCGCGCAGGCGCCGATCAGGATGTAGAAGGTTCAGTTGCCGCTGGTCGGAAAAAATGGATGCCTAAGCGGATAGCTCTCCCCCTCCATGACCAACTGCCTGGCGATGAGCCGGTCTGGGTTCAGCACAATCGGGCCGCGCAGGTTTACGGTGATGTCCTGGGGCTCGGCGGCCATGTTCACGATCAAGAGGTAGATGACTTTGCCGTCCTCACCCAGTTCGAGGGCGCAGCATTCCTCCTCGGTCAGCTTGTAGCTGCAGTCGTAAGCGAGGTTTTCAACATCGGTGACGACAAAGGCGAGGTTGGGATTGTCGACTGCCTGCAGCCAGCAGAAAGGGCCCAGGTTCGGCGGAGTGAGCAGTATGAACCTCTTTTCCGCGAAGCCCAGGATACCCTCCGACATGGAGATCACCTTGTCATCTTCTATTTCGAGCGACCCGAAACGTGTCGTCTCCACTTGCATCGCGTCACCTCTTCCCGTGGCTGTCCAATTTGTGTACGGCATTTTCCAGGTCAGCCAGGTTCCACTGCGCCGCCCGCCTGTTCTCTTCCTGCACCTGCAGGTAGATCTCCTCGCGATAGATACGCATGTCGCTGGGAGCCTCTATCCCCAGCCGCACCTGGTTCCCCTTCACATCGAGCACGATGATCCGGATCTGGTCTCCGACCGTGACTGCTTCACCGTTTTTCCTGGTCAAAACCAGCATGGCTGGCGCCCTCCCTGGCGCTAACGCATTGATACACTATCTGAGGTAATCGAGCAACGATATCTGCGATATTTTCGCCGAGGACGCCACTGCGGTCTGGAACGCGTTCTGCTGCTTGGTGAGATCGCTCAGCACCTGGGCATAATCCACGTCCTGCAGCCCGGCGACTACCTGGGTGATGCTCAGTTTCATGTCGTCGTTAACGCTCCCTGCGCTGGTGAGGCGATTCATCCTGGCGCCGATTTCGGCGCGCCCGGCCATCACCTGCGCCTGGGCATCGTCAATGTTTTCAAGTTCCGCTCGGACACCGGCACTATTTCCACCAGCAAGCGCAGTGGCGATATTGTCGAAGATCCCCACGATGTTAACACCGGTGCTCCCGGGAGGGCTGCCACCCGAGATCAGGGTCTCGCCGGAATAGGAGGTGGACAGGAATGAACCTCGGGCAATCTCCACCTTCGTTTGGTCGTTGGTGCCGTTGAAAGCACCGGTGGTCAGGTCAAAGGGCGCCGTGTCGTTCTTGAACCCGCCGAAGATGAACTTGCCGTTGAACTCGGTGTTCCCGACCGCGATAACCTGGCTGCGGAGCTGGTCGAACTCCTTTGCCGCGGCCGCCTGGGATTCGGCGTTGTAGGTGTCGTTAGACATGGCGATGGCCAGCTCCTTGGCCCTGACCAGGACGTCGCCCATGGAGGACATCGCCGATTCCACCACGGTCAGCGTGGAGGTGGCGTTGGTGATGTTCCTCGTGAACTGATCGCCGGCGGCGCTTAACGACTTTAGGTGCAGTATCTGCTGGGTTGCGACCGGATCGTCTCCGGGGTTGTTGATCTTTACACCGGTCGCCGCCTGTTGCTGCAGCATCTGCTGACGCTTCAGTATGGTCTGCAGGCTGGCAAGGACCTGATTTGCCGAGGTGTTCTGTGTTACGCGCATGGCAATGCCCCCTTCGAGCTCGTATTTTCGCTTACTTGATCATACCGAGCACCGTGTCCATCATCTCGGTGCCTACGTTTATCACGCGGGCCGCGCCCTCATAGGCCTTCTGGTACTTGGTCAGGTTGACCAGTTCTTCGTCGAGCGACACACCGGTCAACGACTCGCGCTGGTTGTTCAGCTGGCCCACTATGGCTCCGGTCTGGTTCTCGCCTCGTTCGGCGCCCTGAACATCCACGCCGACCTTGCCGACCATGGAGTTGTAGAACGCCTCCGGGGTCGCATTCCCCGTGCTCATGGAGAGGATCTTGTTGTAAATGGCGGCAATGGACAAGGCGTTCAGGTTGTTACCCGTCCCTCCGACCGTCGGGTCGGCATCCGCCGCCGCTACCTGGTTGGCCGAAGTGAGGTTGACCGAAATCAATGCGCTGTAACCTGCCGCTGTCCCTGCGGGAACCGGGGGTGCCGTACCGGCCGCCGGCGAGAAGAAATCCATCTGGGTGCCGGTGAGGCCGTAGCCTGCCGAGTGCTGTGCGTTCATCTGGTTGGCAAGTGAGTAGGCCAGTTCGTCCAGGTCGGCGATGTACTTGTTTATAGTGGTATCGCGGATCTGGAGCATGCCGCCGATCTCGCCCTTGGTGTTGCCCGGTCCCCCTATGAAAGCGGTCGCGTTTACCGCGGCGCCGCCTCCCGGCGGGGTCAGCATGACGTCGTAGTAGCCGGTGGCGACATTGGTGCTAAGCGACAGGGAAGCCGCGTCCTTTCCCGAAACCAGCGACTGCCCGGAGAGGAGGTTCACGCTCACGCTGCCGTCGGTCTCGTCCTTGAAGGTCACGCCGACCATTTCGGACAACTGCCGCACCACGAGTTCGCGCTGGTCCCGCAGCTCGTTGGCGACACCCTGGCCGGTCTCGATCTGCTTGATGCTCACGTTCAGCTGGGCGATCTGTTTCAGCGCGTCGTTGATGTCGGAGGTCACCTGCTCCAGGCTCTGGTTCATGTTGTCCTTGACGCTGACCAGGCTGGTGTTGATCCGGTGGAAATCCTCAACCAGCTGCTGCCCGACGGAAAGGATCGACTGGCGCTCCGGCACGCCCTGGGGATTCGCCGCCAGGTCCTGCCAGGTGCTGAAGAACTGTTGCATGGTCTGGCCGAGCCCCTCCGTGGTCAGCTCGTTGTAAAGCGGCTGGACCATCTGCAGGGCCGAGTTGACCGTCTTGGCCTGGCCGCTGCTGGAGTTGGCCACCATCATCTGCCCCTGCAGGAAGCTGTCGTAGGAGCGCTGGACCGCGGAGACCTTGACGCCGTTTCCCATCGGGAAGGACCGGAACAAGGTGGTGGGCGCGTTCACCAGCATCGCCGTCTGGCGCGAGTAGCCGGGGGTGTTCACGTTGGTGATGTTCTCGCCGGTAACCTCTATGGCAAGCATCTGCGCGTTCAAGGAGCTGAGTCCTGTGCTCAGCAGGCTGTTCAAGCTCATCTCATGCCTCCCTGCAGATGATCCTGGGTTGCGCGCCGCCGCTGCCTACCAGGTTGCCGCCATACCCGTAGGTATTGCTGTTGTTGAAGATCCTTGCGAAGAAATCCAGCGTGCCGGTCACCGTCTGCAACGCCCCCTGCAAAAGGTCCGCGTTCAGGGCGAGCCTCTTCTCAAGCTGGCTCCCGAGTTCGAGCACGCGGCGCTGCCAGGAGAGGATGGTTCCCTTCTCAGGTTCCGCCACCTTCTCCAGCACCGGGGTGAGGCTTTGGGCCTCAGGGAGCTCCAGTTCGAGCGCCATGGCCTGAACCAGCTTGGCGCAGCGCACCCCCTCTTCCTCCAGGGCCAGGAAAAGCTCCTTCTTCTGCAGCACCTGCTGCTCGAGCCTTTCCAGTTCTCTGTCGAGGATGCAGCGCCTCTCCTCATCGAGGACCTGGAGCATCCGCTCCAAAAGCGCCTCCTGGTCCGACAGGGCTTCCACCAGTTCCCGTGCGTGCTGTGTCATATTTTTGTCTCCGTTTGCTTTCTTTGCTTCAACCGCAGGTGGCGCCTCAACCGCACTTCATGCTGTCCACCAGCTTTTGCGCCACCTCGCCGGGATCGATCCGGTAGGGACCGTACTGCATCTGCTGCTTGGCCAGGGCCACCATTTCCGTTCTCACCTCGGGGAGAGCGGAAAGCTGGTCCCTCAAGGCCGCTATCTCCCGCATCCGGGGAGAAAAGATCACGACCTCCTGGACGGGTCCCTGCGCGGTCCGGTTTTGCTCCCTGGCGGGAGCCGCCTGGGCGGCAGCGGCCGGTTCACTCCCTCTGATCTTGACCACGTACGGCGGGGACTGTTCAATCCGCATTGCTGTCTCCCTTTACTGTGGTTCGCTGGCGCATCAGCTCGCGCTCCAGTACCGGGGCAAGCCCTACGCCACCTCCGCGCACCGCCGCATTCGCGTACTCCTGGTCCAGCAGCGAACGGAAGGTTTCCTCGCCGCGCCCCCCGCCGGTGAGCTGGTCCTGCCCTACCGTGCTCCGCATCGACTTCAGCATCATGGTTACGAAGAGCGCTTCGAATTCCTGGGCCACCTTTTTAACCGCGGCCCTTTCCTTATCGGCGGCTCCCCCCGCCGGCTTGATCTGTTTTTGCTCCGGCGCCGCCGGCGCCAGGTTGCCGATCTCCATGCCCCCTCCTCTACATCACGCTCAATTCCGCGTTCAGGGCACCCGCAGCCTTGATCGCCTGCATGATGCCGAGCAGATCGCGCGGGGTGACCCCCAGGGTGTTCAGGGCACGCACCACCTCGCCCAGGTTCGCCCCCTCGCGCACCATGGAGAGGTTGACCTTCTCCTCGGCGACCCTGATATCCGTTCTCGGCACCACGGTCGTGGTCCCCTTGGCGAACGGCTGCGGCTGGGAGACCTTTGGGGTCTCCTTCACCACCACGGTGAGGTTGCCGTGCGACACGGCCACGGTGGAGATGCGTACGTTCTCGCCCATCACGATGGTGCCGGTCCGCTCGTTCATCACCACCCGCGCCAGGACGTCCGGGTTCACCTCCAGCCGCTCCAGGTTCGCCACGAACTCGACCACCCGGTTCTCGTATTCGCGGGGGACCGCAATCTGCACGCTCCCAGGATCGGTGAGGGTGGCTACCTGCCCCTGGAACCGCTCGTTGATGGCGTTGGCCACCCTGGAGGCGGTAGTGAAGTCGGACTGGTGCAGGTTCAGCTTCAACTCCCTGCGGTTTGCCAGCACGTTCGGGAGCTCACGCTCGATGAGCGCCCCCCCGGGGACGGTCCCCGCAGTCGGGTGGTTCTTCATGGCGCTCGCCGCCTGGCCGCCGTAGGAGAAGGAGTTGGTGAGAACCGCCCCCTGAGCAACCGCGTATACCTGGCTGTCCGCCCCCTTCAACGGGGCCATCATCAAGGTGCCGCCGGCAAGGCTCTTGGCGTCACCCAGGGAGGAGACCAGGACGTCGAGCCGGTTTCCCTGCTTGGCGAAGGGGGGAAGCTGCGCCGTCACCATAACGGCCGCTATGTTCTTGACCGTTATATCGTTGCGGTTGATGGTGATCCCCATCCGCTCCAGGGCGCCCACCAGCGACTGGACCGGGAACTTCGTCTGGTCGGAGTCGCCGGTGCCGTTCAGGCCGACCACGAGGCCGTACCCGATCAGCTGGTTTTCCCTGACGCCGTCGAACGCCGCGATGTCCTTGATGCGCGCCCCGAGAGCTAACTGCGGGACCAGCACCAGCAAAAGGAGCAAAAGCGTGCAGCATGTCTTCGTGTTTAATCTCAATTTCTCACCCGATCCTTTCCGGCGTTTCACGTTGGCTCGCCGGAAACCCTAGAACGGCCAGACCTTGTCCAGCACGTTCAAAAGCCACCCAGGCTTCTGCCTGTCGCTGATGATTCCCTTGCCGGAGTAGGCGATTTTGGCGTCGGCAACCAGCGCGGAGCTGACGGTGTTGTCGGCGCTTACGTCGCGACCGCGCACCGTGCCGGTGAGCACGATGATCTGGTCCTCGTTGTTGACCCTGACGTTGCGCCTCCCCTCGATGAGGAGGTTGCCGTTGGGTATCACGTCAATCACCTTGGCCGAGAGGGTCGCCTGCAGCGTCTCCTCCCTTGAGGTAGAACCGCTGCCGTCGAACTTGGAACCGTAGCTTGCGCTTAGAAGCTGGGCGAGATCGGCCCAGTTCCTGATTCCGGTGGTCTCAAGCCCCAATAGCTTCGGGATCCCGCCGCTGATGGAAGAGCCGCGGCTGGTGCCGGTGGAGGCCTTCTTGCTGGCGCTCGCGTTCTCGGAGATCAGGACCGTGATGATGTCCCCGCGCCTGCGCGCCTTCATGTCCTCGGCAAGCCCCGTCGAAGTTGCCTGCCACAGAGAGCCCGAGGCGTAGCTTAGCTGCGGCGCCGGTATCTGCTCGTCGAAGGTGGGGGTCTGCACCTCCGCGGTCTGGTGCGCGCAAGCCGCAAGCAGCAACAGCGGCAGGCCCAGGGCCGCCGCCTTTATCTTCGCCGTCTTTCTGTTCATCTAAAAGTCCACCTTTACCGTGGTCGCGTCCAATACCCGCGCCGCGATGTCCTTCTGCGAGGAGAGGTTCTGCACCATGATCACGTCGCCCAGGGCGCCTGCCCCCTTGGCCCGGCCGCTCGCCGTGACCCTGACCACCTCATTTTCCGCAAGGATCGTCACCAGCTGCCCGCTTTTCACCAGCGGCGGCCTCTCCAGGTTGTCCCTGCGCAAAGGGGTGTTGGCCCGCAGCGTCGTCTTCATCCTGAGCCCAACCGCCTCGTCTATCGCCTTCATGTAGCTGCCGTGCACCTGGTTCAGGTCGCGCCGTGCCAGGGCGAGGTCGGAGGCGGAGAGCACCTCGCCCCGCTCCAGGGTCCGGGCCGCAACCACCATCTCGGTAAGCGCCTCGACCTCGACCTGGACCGTCTGGTTGCGCTTCACCTGGCCGTCCACCCGGACCACGAGGGCCACGGACGCGGGGCCGTACCCTTCCCAGCGGTCCGGCGCCACCACGTCGTAGCTGACGGTTCCGGCGGGAAGCTTCAGGTCGCCGTAGTAACCGATCTTCTTCACGGTCACCTCGGCCGCCAAGGCGGAGGCCTTCTGCATGAGGTAGTCGGAGATGACCCCGCGCACCGCCGCCTCGGTCACCACGTTTCCCGCGGCAGCCGGAAGCTTGGCTGCGGCCGCCGGAGCGGTAGCCGCGAAAGCGGGGAGCGAAAAGGAGAAGACGAGGAGTGCCGACAGGATACGCGTGAGGTGAGTTAGCCGCATCAAAGGTTACCTCTTAAGCGAAGCCGCTTGCTGAAGCATGTCGTCGGAGGCCTGGATGGCCTTGGAGTTGATCTCGTACGCCCTCTGCCCCACGATCATGCTGACCATCTCTTCCATGACGCTCACGTTGGAGTTCTCAAGGAACCCCTGCTCGATGGTCCCCAGGCCGTTCTGCCCGGCGGTCCCGGTGGTCGCGGCCCCGGAGGAGTCGGTGGGGAGGAAGAGGTTCTTGCCGATGGCGTTCAACCCGGAGGGGTTGCTGAAGGAGGCGAGCTGCAGGGTCCCCACGGTGGTCGCCGCGGTCTGCCCCGCCTGCTGCACCGACACGGTGCCGTCGCTCCCGACTGTCACGCGGGTGGCGTTGCTGGGGATGAGGATCTCGGGGATGATCGGCTGCCCGTCAGAGGTGACCACCCTCCCCTGGCCGTCGCGCTTGAGCGCCCCGGCGCGGGTGTAGGCGGTGGAGCCGTCGGACTGCTGCACCTGCAAGAAGCCGTCCCCCTGGATGGCGAGGTCGAGCTCGTTGCCGGTGGCGATGATGTTGCCGGTGGTGAAGATCTTGCTCACCGCGCCGGGCCTGACCCCCAAGCCCACCTGGATCCCGGTGGGGATGGTGGTCGCGTTGGTGGCGGGGGCGCCGGTGGTCTTCTCGGTCTGGTACATGAGATCCTGGAAATCGGCACGGCTCTTCTTGAAGCCGGTGGTGCTGGAGTTGGCAAGGTTGTTCGCCACCACGTCTATGGCCAACTGCTGCGCCTGCATGCCTGATGCTGCCGTCCACAAAGCCCTTATCATATCTGATCTCCTTACAATCAATTTTTTGAATCTGCCCGCCGTTTCCGACGCTACCGGTTCCCTAGATCTTCCCCAGGTCGTTGGCCGCCTTGGTGGTTATCTCGTCATAGCTCTTGATCGCCTTGGTGCAGGTCTCGAAGTAGCGGCTCGTCTCTATCATCCGCGCCATCTCCGCAACCACGTTCACATTGGACCCCTCCAGGTACCCCTGTTTCACCTCGGCAGTGGAGGCGGTCCCCTGCGCCTGCGGGTTTGCCGGCACGAGCAACCCGGCGCCAAGCTTCGTGAACTGGTACGGCTTGGGGAAATCCACGATGTTGAGGCTCCCGACGGCCACGCCGTCCGCTGTCACCACACCGTTGGGGGCAATCGAGACCTTGTTGCCGCCGACCGTGATCGGCCCGTTCTTGCCCAGCACCTCGTACCCCTCGCTGGTCACTAGCTTCCCGCCAACTCCACGCTGGAAGTTACCCTGCCTGGTGTAGGCGGTTCCCTGTGGGGTGTTGACGGCGAAGAAGCCGTCCCCCTGCAGCGCCAGGTCCATCGGGTTTTCGGTCTGCAGTATCGTCCCCGGGGAGTAGTCCGTGTAGAAGGTCTCGCGGCTGAAGACCGGGTCCAGCGTTCCGGTGTTCTGGTTGGCCAGTACGCTTTCGAACCGCAACTGGTCCGCCTTGAAACCGGGGGTGGCGGCGTTGGCGAGGTTGTTGGAGATCACCTCGAGGCTGCGCATCGCGGTCAGGTTCCCCGAGATGGCGGCGTACATTCCCGTGTTCATGTCTGGCTCCTTAGGCTGTGCGCTTCATCTTGCCGCGCAGCCGGATGATGGCCTGGCTGTGCAGTTGCGAGATCCTTGACTCGGTGAGGTCGAGCACCGCCCCTATTTCCTTCAGGTTCAGTTCCTCGTAGTAGTAGAGCGTGATGACGATCCTCTCCTTCTCGGGGAGGTTGTCGATCGCCTCTGCCAGCCTCTCCACCGTCTGGCGCGCAATCAGCTGGTTCTGCGGGCTCTCGGTCCCCTTGTCCTCGAGCACGTCCAGAAGGCCGAACGGAGCGCCGTCCTCGTCGTGCCAGGCGTCGTCAAGCGAGACGAAGGAGAGGAGGTGGATCTCCTCCAGGAGCCGGAAGTAGTCCTTGAGCTCGAGCCCCATGGCGAGCGCCACCTCGTCTGAGGAGGGGTTCCTCCCCAGGCGCTGCTCCAGCTGCGAGAACTCGCGCTCCAGTTTTTTGAACTTGTCCCTGAGGCTCCTGGTGAGCCAGTCCTGGGCCCTCAGCTCATCCATGATGGTGCCGCGGATGCGCTGCTCGGCGAAGGTCTTGAACTGTACGCCGCGGGTGTGGTCGAAGCGCTCGGCTGCAGAGATGAGCCCGATCACGGCGGCGCTCCTCAGGTCATCGCGGTCCAGATGGGGGGGGAGCGACGAAGCGATCCGGTCGACGATGAATTTGACCAAGGGGAGGTGTGCCACCACCAGTTCGTCCCTGGTCTGCGTTACCCCACGGTGGGCCTCTTGTTCGTATGCCTTAAGAAGACAGTTCATGATTCCTCCAACTTGGCGCGGCAGTGAGGTTTTCCGGCACGAGAACCGACTCTGCCGTATCCTGCGATAAAAGGTTTGTTGCCAATTCACGGAACCCCAGGGCCCCCTTCGAGCCGGGGAAGATTGAGCAGAGCGCCCCCCTCCGCCGGACCGACTCGGTGATCATCTCGTCGTGGAGGATGGACCCGGAGTGCTCCAGAGAGACTTGCAAAAAGCGTCCCGTAATTGCGGAAAGTTTGGCATAAAGTGATGCGGCTTCCTTAGCGTCCCGGCACATGTTCACCAAAAGTTTGAATTTCAGCGAGCTGTCGCGTCCGGACAGCGTCTTGACCAGTGCGTAGCTGTCCATCACCGAGGTCGGCTCCGGCGTCACCACCAGCAGGATCTCGCGCGCCAGCGAGGCGAAGCTCGTGACGTTGGCCGATACCCCGGAGCCGGTGTCGATCAGGAAGAAGTCGAAACGGTCCTGCAGGGAGATCATCCCCTGCAGCAGCGCCTGCCGGTCGCTGGGGGTGAGCGAGGTGTACTGCTGTATCTCGACCCCCGCCGGGAGGATGCTTAGCCCTCCACCCACCTCGACCAGCGCGTCGGCAAGCGGCACATCGCCCGCGATGACCCGGTCGAACCTGGAGTTCGCTTCCCGCCCGAGCCTCATGCAGATGTCGCCCATGCCGGGGTTCGAGTCGATGATCAGGACCCGTTTCCCCTGGGCGGCCAGCGCCGAGGCGAGGTTCACCACGATAGAGCTTTTGCCCACCCCCCCCTTGCCGCTGGTGACCGAGATCACCCTGAGGCCTGCACGGATGCGCAGCCCCGCGTCGGAGGCGCTACGTACCTTGGCGCGTCCCGCAAGACGGCGCAGGGTGTCAGCCTGATCGGCTACCAGACCGGATGCGCTCATTACGCGGACTCCTTGACCACCAGGGAAGCGATCTTCCTGGGCGTCGCCACTTCCAGGTCCTCGGGGACCTTCTGGCCGGTGCTGAGATAGGACAGGGGGAGCTTGTGCTTCAGGTAAGTCTCCACGATGCAACCGAATTTCCTGCTCTCGTCGAGCTTGGTGAAGAGCAGCCTGCTGATCGGGAGCACCCCGAAGGTCGCGATCACCTCGTCGAGCTCATACGAGCGGGTGGTGGCGGAAAGGCAGAGATACGCCTCGATGCCCGGGGTGCACTCCAGGTATCCCCGGAGCTCGTCGATCCGCTCCGAGTCCTTGGGGCTTCTGCCGGCGGTGTCGATCAGGATCAGGTCCTTGTCGGAGTGCTTGGCCAGGGCGGCGTTCAGTTCCACGCCGCTGGACGCCACCTCGAGGGGAAGGTCCATGATCTTCGCGTAGGTCTTCAGCTGCTCCACGGCGCCCACCCTGAAGTTGTCGGTGGTGATCATGGCCACCGAAACCCCGCGGTTGAGCGCGTGCATGGCGGCGAGCTTGGCTATGGTGGTGGTCTTGCCGACCCCGGTCGGGCCTACCAGGGCCATGATCCGGGGGCCGGTTTTCTTCATGCGCAGCGAGCCGCTGCACTTGACCATACCCGCAACGGCCTCAGCCAGGAGCCCTCTCAGCTCGTCGAGGCAGGCCCCGTCCTCGGCGGGAGCGCGCAGCTGCTCCAACAGCAGTTCCACCGTCTGTGATCCCAGCTCCTCGCCGCGCAGCTCCTCCGCCAGCATATCCAGCAGGGGCTGTTCCCCGCGGACCGCTTGCACGATCGTCTGCCTGGTGAGTTCCGGCTGCTCAGGCTGGACGGGCTCTTCGGCGAGCGATGCCATGGGGAAGCTCACCGGACGCGCCGACTGCTTCTCCTTGTTGCCTGCTACCGCGTTGTAAAGAAGTTTCTTGATCTCCTCCAGCTCCTCCTTTGCGAAGACCCTGGGAGACTGCTGCGCCAGCTCCTGCTGCGGCTCGAGAGCGGGGGCAACTGCCTGCTGCGCCAGCTCTGCATCCCGACGGGTCAAGGCCTCCAACCGGAGCTTCAGTTCCCGCACCTCGCGGGCCAGGGGGCCCAGCATGGAGTTCTGGAACTCCTCGCGGGTGGAAAGTTCCCGCTCCTGCACCGGCTGCGGCTCTTCCCGGTACGGGTTGCTGCGCTGCGCGGGCCGCGGCTCCAGGGCCGCAGTCACCTCGAAGTAGGGTTTCGAGAAGTAGCCGAGGATCCCTCCGCGTCTTGCCTTCTTGGAACTGAGGATCATGGCATCCAGCCCCATCTCGGCCTTCACCATCCGCAACGCCTCGGACATCTCACCTGCCTGGAACGTTTTAACTAGCATTGAGCACCACCACCCCTAAAGATTGGATTTTTATGTTGGGAGGGATCTCGTTGTGGGAGATCACCGCAAGATTGGGCATGAACCGTTCGGTAAGTTTCTTCACGTGACGCCGGATGGTCGGCGAGGCTATCAGTACCGGGAGGGCGCCGGTGCTGTCGAACTTCTCGGCGTGGCGCTTGATGGCGTGCAGGATCCTCTGGGCCACGTTGGGATCGATGGCCAGGTAGCTTCCCTGCTCCGAAAGCTGGACGCCGTCGGCAATGATTTCCTCGACTTCCCGGTCCATCGACACGATGCAGAGGGTGTTGTCCTCGCGCTTGTACTGCTCCACGATGTAGCGTCCAAGGCTCTGGCGTACGAATTCGGTGAGCATCTCGGGATCCTTGGTCACCCCGCCGTAATCGGCCAGCGTCTCCAGGATGGAGCGGAGGTCCCTGATGGAGACGTTTTCCTTCAAGAGGTTCTTCACCACCCTGAGCACGGTGCCGAGGCTGAGCAGCGAGGGGACCAGCTCGTCCACCACCTTCGGGAGGGTGGCGGCGATGCCGTCCAGAAGCTGCTGCAGTTCCTGGCGGCCGACCAGTTCGTGGGCGTGGTTCTTTATGATCTCGCTGATGTGGGTCGCTAGAATGGTGGTGTTGTCGACCACCGTGTAGCCGGAGAGCTGCGCCTGGTCCCTCTCCTTCCCCTTGATCCAGACCGCCGGCAGGCCGAAGACCGGCTCGGTGGTCTTGATCCCTTCCAGCTGCCCGGTGGCCCCGCCGGAATCCATCGCCAGGTACTGCCCCGACAGTTCGCCGCCGCCGACCTTGGCGCCGTTGATCATGATGTTGTACTCGTAAGGCTTAAGCTGCAGGTTGTCGTGGATGTGAATGGGGGGAACGATGATCCCCATGCGGTCTGCGACCTGCTTGCGGATGGAGCGGATGCGGTCCAGCAGTTCTCCCTGCTGGCTCGCGTCGACCATGGGGACCAGACCGTAGCCAACCTCCAGTTCCAGCATGTCCAGGGGGCGGATCGAGTTGATCTGCTCCTTCTCCTGGGCCCCGGTCAACTGCGGCAGATCTTCAGCCTCCTCAAACTTCTTCTCGACGGCCATCTTGCTCACCAGGTACGAAACGCCGGAGAGGAGGAAGAAGGCGAAATGGGGGAGTCCCGGGATCAGGGCGAAAATGAAAAGAACGCCCGAAGCGACCTGGAAGGCCTTCGGGTAGTTCAGGAGCTGGCCGGATATCTCGTGTCCGAAGTTGTTCTCGTCTGCGGAGCGGGTGACGATGACGCCCGCCGCGGTGGAGATGATCAGCGCGGGGACCTGGGCCACCAGCCCCTCGCCGATGGTGAGCAGCGTGTAGTTGGTCAGCGCCTGGTCCAGCGGCATTCCCTTCTGCCAGACACCGATCACGAAGCCGCCGATGATGTTAACCAGGACGATCATGATCCCGGCGATGGCGTCCCCGCGCACGAACTTGCTGGCGCCGTCCATGGAGCCGTAGAAGTCGGCTTCGCGGGAGATCTTCTTGCGTCTTTCCTTGGCCTCCTTGTCGGTCAATAGACCGTTGGAGAGGTCGGCGTCGATCGCCATCTGCTTGCCGGGCATCGCGTCAAGGGTGAAGCGGGCGGCAACCTCGGCCACACGACCGGCACCCTTGGTGATGACCACGAAGTTGATGATGACCAGGATCAGGAAGATGACCGCACCCACCACGTAGTTGCCGCCGACCACGAACTGTCCGAAGGCCTTGATCACCCCCCCAGCCGCCTCAACCCCTTCGTTGCCGTGCAGCAGGATGAGCCTCGTGGATGCTATGTTGAGGGAAAGCCGGAACAAGGTGGTGACCAGGAGTATGGACGGAAAGGTTGAAAAATCGAGAGGTTGTACCGTGTACAGGCAGACCAGCAGGATGACCAGAGCGATGGTGATGTTCGCGGCAAGGAAGATGTCCAGCATGAATGCCGGAACCGGGATGATCATCAGGGACAGCACCCCTATCAGGGCTACCGCCATGTAGACATCGGAGTTGGATTTGAGACCTGGGAGCGACAGCGCGCCCGCGGTTGAGTTTGCCATTCTACTGTCCTTTGCCTTGGAGGGGTTCCTCTCGCGTGGTCATCTGTGCAACCGTTATGCCATCGGCTCCTAAGGCATCCGACAAAGGCAACTTTCAGGTGGAATCGGCGGGAATTGGTCCCGACAGGGACAATAGCGCCCAGAAGTGATCGCTACTTTGCCCCTTTACGTCATTTTTGAACCAGCATCGCAGTCAAGTTTTTGACCGACGGATACCCACCGCGGTCCGGGCCCGGCCGGCAGTTCACCTGCACCACCTTGTTCCCCCATCGCCATACCGGCAGTTCCCCGGAGTAGATACTTTCCAGGCACGCTCCCCGGCGGCAGGGGAAAATTCCCGCGATCATTAATGATGTCGACCATTTTGCTGTTTTACGGCTCCCGGTTCGCACCGGCTTCACGGCTTTTGCGCACCATTTCCCTTAGGCGGGCTACCGGCTGAGCGCCCTCCGTCAAAGTGGTGACTTGCACCGCTGCAGGGCCGCAGAACCGGATCTTCACCTCCTGGTGCCCCGGTAAAACCGGCTCGTTCGCTGGGGAGAGGCGGGAAAAGACGCCTCTTTAAACGTGGCGGGCGGCCAGGGAGTGTTGCGGGTCGGTCTTGTCCGACACTTTTTCCTGGATGTAGCGGGCAAGCCCGTCCAGGTCGGCGAAGACGAAGGCGTGGTTGATCCCCAAGAGCCTCAGCTCCTGGGAGAGGAAGGTGCGGTTTTGGAAGGGGATCCGGTACTTGCGGATATGCTCCTTCTCCGAGAGTTGCTGCTCCAGCGATTTCCAGGGGTTTTTCAGTACGGAGAAGACGCCGCTTTGGGCCTTGATGCGGGAGGCGATGACCGGAGCGGAGAAGAAACAGGTTCCGGCCTCGAAGGGACTGGCCTTTTCGTCGATTTCGGAGAGGCCGTACATTGTGTGGGCGATGTAGAAGGCGGCGCCGCCGCAGTAGTCGGGGTTGCAGAGCTGGTCCTTCTTGAGGTCGATGTCGTGGTAGGGGTCGGCTACGGCGAAGTAGAGGGCGATGAGGGGGTTCACCGACCAGTCGAGGAGCCGGGTGGGGAGGCCGTGGTGCTGGGCTAGTGCCAGCCATTCCCACTCCGTCGCCGGCTGCACCTCCACCATGTGCCGTCCGGACTTCTTAAGGCCAACTACAGGGGCCAGGGGCTGGGGACTAGCAGTCCCTCCCCTACCCCTCTGGGAGAGGGGAGGGGGGGAGGGAAAGTCTGGAGCCCTGCCTGGTTCCCCTTCTCTTTAGCTCGTTGTCGATGCAGTTCAGCACCTCGAACTTGGCCAGCGACCAGAGGGGGGCGATCAGGTCGCGGCGGTTCCCGTCGCCGGTCAGGCGCTGCACCACTATGCGCGGGTCGAGCCGCTCCAGGAAATCGCAGACGAGCCCCACGTAGCTGTCCCGATCCAAAAGCGCGACCTCCCCAGCCTCGTGCTGTTCGGCCAACCGGGTGCCGCGCATGACGTGCAGCAGATGGACCTTGACGCCGTCAACCCCTGAAGCGTTCAGGTAATCGGCGCAGGAGAGCATCTCCTCCCGGCTCTCCCCCGGGAGCCCCAGGATGACATGGGCGCAGACCCGGATGCCGCGCGCCCGGCACCCTTTGAGCGCGCTCTCGAAGGAGGCGCGGTCGTGCCCACGGCCGATGGCGCTAAGGGTACGATCCAGGTGGGACTGAAGCCCCAACTCCAGCCAGAAATAGGTGCGGCGGGCGTAAGAGGCAAGGAGGTCGAGGGTAGCTTCGGGGAGGCAGTCCGGGCGGGTGCCGACGATGAGCCCAACCACTTCGGGCACGGCCAAGGCCTCGTCGTACAGGTCTTTCAGCTGCTCCACCGGGGCGTAGGTGTTCGAGTAGGACTGGAAGTAGGCGATGAAGCGGGCGGCCTTGTACTTACGGACCATCACCTCCTTGGCGTGTTCGAGCTGCTGCGCGACGCCCGCCCCCTGCAGGATGCCGTAGGAGCCGGACCCCTTGCCGCCGCAGAAGATGCACCCGTCGGTGCCGACCTTCCCGTCACGGTTGGGACAGGTGAACCCGGCGTCGACCGAAAGCCTCTGCACCTTGCAGCCGAACACCTTTTTCAGCTCATCGGAAAATGCGTTGTAACGCGACATGAAAACTCCTCGGTCTCTCTTCTAACATATCTACGGGAGATTGGGAAAGGGAGAGGTTCTCTACCCCTTTTAGGTTGCCTCCCCAAGGCAAAGCCTGTATCTTCGACCGGTCATGCAAAAGTCTTTTTCCGATCAGGCAATACAGCAGCTCAAAAGCGCAATCGACGAGGCAAACGGCAACGAAGTCTTCTTCTTGGGGCGCACCGACGAGGCACGCATCGTCGTGGAGGTCGAGCCCCTGGCGCGCGGCAATCGCGACGCGGTCCCCGCCATCATGATCGCCTGCTCCTTCGGCGACGTGGTGATCCACAACCACCCCTCCGGCAACCTCACCCCCTCCCAGCCCGACATCGAGATCGCCTCGCTCCTTGGAAACCAGGGGGTCGGGTTCTATATCGTCAACAACAAGGCCGACCGCTGCAACCAGGTTGTCGCCCCCTTCTCCCGGAAGGTGGTGGAATCGCTCTCCTACTCCGAGATCGAGCGTTTCTACGCCCCTGACGGGGTGCTGTCGCAGGCGCTGCCTGGATACGAGCACCGCCCCGAGCAGACCCGGATGGCGCTGAACCTCTCCGAAGCCTTCAACGACGAGAAGGTCGCCGTGGTCGAGGCGGGGACCGGCACCGGTAAGTCGCTTGCCTACCTGCTACCGGCGGCGCTTTGGTCGGTGCGCAACAAGGAGCGGGTGGTTGTTTCCACCAACACCATCAACCTCCAGGAGCAGTTGATCCAGAAGGACATCCCCTTCCTGCAGCAGCACGCGCAGATCAAGTTCCGGGCCGTCCTGGTAAAGGGGCGCGGCAACTACCTCTGCCTGAGAAAGCTCCACGTGAACGCCGCCGACGCCTCCCTTTTCAAGGACGAGACCGCGCAGGAACTCGACGCCATCGTCGCCTGGAGCAAGAAGACCGACGACGGCTGCCGCTCGGACCTGGCATTCATACCCAAAGACGAGGTCTGGGAGGAGCTTTGCTGCGAGTCGGACCAGTGCGGCCGGGTGCGCTGCCCCGATTACCCCCGCTGCTTCTTCTACAAGGCGAGACGCGAGGCTGCCGGCGCCGACCTCCTGGTGGTGAACCACGCCCTCCTTTTGGCCGACCTTTCGGTGCGCCAGGAAACCGGCTACGACGCAACCGCCATCCTCCCCCCGTTCACCAGGCTCATCTTCGACGAGGGGCACCACCTGGAGGACGTCGCCACCAGCTTCCTCTCCAGCCAGGTCTCGCGGCTTGCGCTCGTGAAGCTCATGGGGAAACTGCAGCACCCGAAGAAGGCGCACCGCGGCATCCTGCCCCAGCTCTCGTCGCTCCTCTCCTCTGCGGTCCCGGAGGACCAGGACGACCTCTACCTGGAGATCGCCGAGGTACTGGAGGACCGTCTGATCCCGAGGAGGGTGTCGGTGCTGGACGCGGTTACCCGGGGGATGGATGCCATCGGCGAGTCGTTGTTCCAGAAGCTCAAGAAGGAAAGCGGCGAACAGAAGCTGCGGGTGACCCCGGCCCTGTACGGGACGCCGCTTTGGCAGGAGGTGACCGAGCAGGTGGAGATCATGTGCCAGGCGCTCTCCGAGTACGCGCTCGCCCTGCAGACCTTCCTGAAGCGGTGCGAGAAGCTTTCGGACAAGGTGCTGGAGAAGCTCGCCGGCCAGCTCACCGACCTTAGGGGGGTGAAGGGACGGGTGGAGTGCGCGGTCGATGCGCTGCGGTTCTTCACGGCGCGCGAGGAGGACCACTGCCGCTGGTTCGAACTGAGGAAGGGCCCCCTGGTGAAGCTCTGCTGCTCGCCGCTGGAGGTGGCCGAGTCGATCAAGAAGGCGATCCTGGACCGCTTCAAGACCGTGGTGCTCACCTCGGCAACGCTCGCCGTGGGGGAGAAGTTCGACTTCTTGAAGCGCCGCACCGGGATCGACCTCCTCCCCAAGGAGCGCGTCAGCACGCTGCTCCTGCCCTCACCCTTCGACTACGCGAAGCAGGCACTGGTAGGCGCCCCCTCGGACATGCCGGAGCCGACCTCACCGCTTTTCGAGGGAAGGCTTTGCGAGCACCTTTTGAAGGCGCTCAAGATCTCACAGGGGCGCGCCTTCGTCCTCTTCACCTCCTACGACCTGTTGATCCGGGTCTTCAACCGGCTGGCGAAGCCGCTCAAGGCCGCCGGGCTCACCCCGATGCGCCAGGGGGAGACCAACCGGCACATGCTTCTCTCCAACTACCGCAGCGCCGTCAACCCTGTCCTCTTCGGCACCGATTCCTTCTGGGAGGGGGTGGACGTGCAGGGGCGCGGGCTGGAGCTGGTGGTGATCACCCGGCTTCCCTTCAGGGTCCCGACCGAGCCAATCCTGGAGGCGAGGAGCGAGCACATCGCCGCGCAGGGAGGAGACCCCTTCATGAGCTACACGGTCCCCCAGGCGGTAATCAAGTTCAAGCAGGGGTTCGGGAGATTAATCAGGAGCAAGGAAGACCGCGGCGCGGTGCTGATCCTCGACTCGCGGGTCTTGACCAAGAACTACGGGAAGATCTTCCTGACCGCCCTGCACGGTGTGGAAGTGGTGCGGGGGGAAGAGGCGGTGCTCTGCGAGAAGTTGGAAGGGTTCTTCGGTAAAACCTAAGGCTTAAAAGCTTTCACCACAGAGGCCTTTGCTTTTCCCCAAGAAACCTCTGTGACCTCTGTGACCTCTGTGACCTCCGCGACCTCTGCGTTCCGCCTTTCAAGTTCCCGATTATTGTTGTACTCCCCGCGCAACCGTGACGGCGGCTACCGCCGAGACTCCCGCATCCATCAGCGCATCGACGCAGGCGCGCATGGTGCTCCCGGTGGTAAGCACGTCATCCACCAGCAGGACCCGCTTTCCTTCCAGCCGCCCTGCCTCCCGCACCCCGAAAGCCCCCTTCACGTTCGCCACCCTCTTCGCCGCATCCAGCGTCGTCTGCGGCTCGGTCCAGCGCAGCCGCCGCAGGTTCCCCACCTCTAGCGGCAGCTCCAGCTTCTTCGCCAGCACCTGTGCGATCAGTTGGGACTGGTTGTAACCCCTCTGCCTCAACCTCTTTTTGTGCAGCGGCACGGGGACGATCAGGTCCGGCGCCGCCTCGGTGCAGAACTCCGACAAGGCCGATAACGCGAGAAGCCCCAGGGGGAGGGACAGCTGCACGCGGCCGCCGTACTTGAAGCGGTGGATCAGCTGCTGGAGAGGGCCCTCCAGGATCGCCGCCGAGCGGCAGGTGTGTAACGGGGGATGGGTCAGGCAGGCGCCGCAAGTGTGGTCGGAGCCTTGGTCGGTGGCGAAGGGAGCGCCGCATACGGTGCAAAGCGGGGTGGTCAGGAAAGCGACTTTATCGAGGCAGTCGGCGCAGATGAAGAGCTCGCCGGCTTCGGGGATGAACGCCCGGCAGGCGTGGCAAAGTGGGGGGAAAAAGAGATCCAGCAGCGGGCGAAAGAACATGCTTCCTCCCTTTGAACCTGAGAAACATAACCATTGGCCACGGAAAAAATCCGAGAAAGGCGAAGAATACCCAGGTTTGTTTCTCTCCCTGGTGTCTCTCAGAGCTCCTCGGATTTTCCCCTTGCCAATGGTTTCAGTTTTTTTCTACAGCCCCATATCCTCGTTTACCACGAGCACCCGGATGTCGGTGTTGCGCGGCTTCTTCTCGATGATGGTGGTCACCCGGCAGATCCGCTGCGGAGAGTTGCAGTCCGCGCAAAAGCCGGTGCTGGCGCAGGGGGTGGAAAGGTCCAGGCGCTTGGCGTTGGGAGGAGCGGCGTAGGTCTTTATCCTTTGCATCGCTTCTTCAACGCCGCCGTCCACCAGCTTGTTCCGCCCCACGACCACGATCACCTTCTCGGGCCCGAAGAACATGGAGGCGGCCCTGTTGCCGTTGCCGTCGACGTTCACCAGTATGCCGGAAAGGGTAACGGCGTTGCTCCCGGTGAGAAAGAGGTCGCAGGTCAGCTGCCTCTTGGTGATGGCCAGTCTTTCCTCCGGCGCCAGGTCGGGGGCACCGTGGTTCAGGATCTCCTTCCCCATCCCTTTCAGCTTGTCCGTCAACTTCAGGTCGGCTACCGACAGCGACCCGCCGAACCCGACGCTATGCGCCGCTTCCGCCTCGTTGAGGATATAGTGGAACACTTCCTGGCTGTCGTGGCAGTAGACCGCTTCGAAGCCGTTCTTCTTCAGGTTCTCCACCGCCTTCTTGCATTTCTGGGCATAGCTCCAGTCGTTCAGTTCTTCGGTTCTGCTCATCTTCTACCTCCGCTTGTCTCGCCTTCGATACGTAAAACCTGCGCCGCGGGAATTTCCTCCTACCGCTTCGCCACTATCTGGTGCTCGTAGGGCCAGACCTCCCCCACGTAGCCGATCAGCTGCTCCATCCCCGCCTTGAAGCCGAGGCGCAACTCGTCCTGTTCCGGGAACTGCCGCTTTTCGCGGACGCTCTCGCAAAGATCCTTCCCGAGTGCTCGTGCCTTCTGGAACAGGGCGTCCTGATCCGGAAAAACACGATGGCCGGCACCAGGGGAACCGATGCTCCCGACGTTCTGCGCCCCCATGGCGTTGACGATCTTCTGCATGTACTCCAGCACGTCCTCGTCGCCGCCACCTCCCGAGGTCTCCACCAGCGCCGCGTACTTTCCTTCCAGCGCGGTCAGGTGGATGAGCCCGTTGCAGCGATCCAGAAACGCCTTCAACTGCGCGGTGATGCTGAGAAGGTAATTCGGCGTGGCCAGGATGAAGGCGTCAGCGGCCACAAGCTTCTGCTTGATCTCCTCGAATTCGTCCTTAACCGGACAGGTGCCGACCTTGTGGCAGACGTCGCAGGCGACGCACGGTTTGATCGGCGTCTGGGCCAGCGACACGATCTCGATGTCCGCGCCCGCCTGCACCGCACCCGCCATTACCTCTTCCAAAAGACGCCCCGTGGTGCCGTTCATCCCCCTGGGACTGCCGTTGATTGCCAGGATCTTCATGCGTTCTCTCCGTTTCTGTCTTTAATGTATGAGCAGGCTCTTGCCCCCCATCTCCGGGGGCTGGGGGAGGCCTAAGAGCTCGAGCATGGTGGGAGCCAGGTCCGCCAGCACCCCTGTCCTGAGCTTCGCCCCCTTGCGGGAATCGTCCACCAGGACCACCGGCGCCATCTCGCAGGTGTGCGCCGTGTGCGGTCCCCCCTGCGCGTCCTTCATCATCTCGGCGTTGCCGTGGTCGGCGGTGATGAGGGTGATGCCGCCCTTTTCCCGCACCTTCGCCACCAGCTTGCCGACGCACTCGTCGACGGCCTCGACCGCCTTCACCGCCGCCGGGAAGATGCCGGTGTGCCCGACCATGTCGGCGTTGGCGAAGTTGAGGATGACCACGTCGTACTTGTCCTCGTTGAGCCGCTTCAGGAGTTCCTCGGTGACGAGGTAGGCGCTCATCTCGGGCTTCTGGTCGTAGGTGGCGACTTCCTTGGGTGAAGGGATCATGGCGCGGTCCTCGCCGGGGAAGGGGTTCTCCCTGCCGCCGTTGAAGAAGAAGGTTACGTGCGCGTACTTCTCGGTCTCGGCGATCCTCAGCTGGGTGAGCCCGGCGTTGCTGATCACCTCGGAGAAGATGTTGACCAGTTCCTCGTTGCCGAAGGCGACCGGAAGGCCGAAGGTCTCGTCGTAGCTGGTCATGCAGACGTAGCTGGCGAGTTTGGGCCATTCCTCCCTCTTGAACCCGTCGAAGCCGGGATCGGTGAAGGCGCGGGTGATCTCGCGGGCGCGGTCGGAGCGGAAGTTGAAGAAGATGAAGCCGTCCCCGTCGCCAAGCCTACCCACCGGTGCGCCACCTTCCATGATCACGCTCGGGAGCACGAACTCGTCGTTGACCCCGTCCCGGTAGCTCTGCTCGATGGCCGCGGCGGCCGACGGGTACGGTTTGCCGACGCCTGATACCATGGCGCGATACGCCTGCTCCACCCGGTCCCAGCGGTTGTCGCGGTCCATGGCGTAGTAGCGCCCGATCACGGTGGCGATCTTGCCGAAGCTAAGGCGCTTCATCTCCGCCTCGAGCCGCGCCAGGTAGTCGACCCCGCTCTGCGGGGGGGTGTCGCGGCCGTCCAGGAGGCAGTGCACGAGGACCTCGCGGACGCCGTTGCGCTTCGCCATGTCGATTAGGGCGTAGAGGTGTGTGTCGTGAGAGTGCACGCCGCCGTCGGAGAGAAGACCCGCCAGGTGCAGCCTCCCGCTTCCCTGCACCGCCTTCTTCATGCAGTCAAGAAGGACGGGGTTCTGGAAGAAATCGCCGTCATCGATGGACTTGCTGATCCGGGTGAGATCCTGGTACACCACACGTCCGGCGCCGATGTTGGTGTGCCCCACCTCCGAGTTCCCCATCTGGCCTGCGGGAAGCCCCACGGACATGCCGGAGCCGTCGATGGTGCCGCTTGGGTACTCGGCGGTGAGCCGGGTCATGTTCGGGGTCTTCGCCTGCGCGATGGCGTTGGACTCGGTGTCGGAATTGATCCCCCAGCCATCGAGGATCATCAAGAGCAGAGGCTTCTTAGGCATGGCTTTTCTCCCTCATTAGAATTTTTGAGACCAATTAAAAAAGGTGAAGTTGAGCTTCACCCTTTTTACATCACAACCTTCAGCTACTCATGATGATACGGCTCGCCGTTAATGATGGTGAAGCCGCGGTAGATCTGTTCCAGCAGGAAGACCCTCACCATCTGGTGGGTAAGGGTCATGCGGGAAAGCGATATCGACTTGAAGGCCTGGCTGCGGAAGGCTTCGGTGAAGCCGAAGGCCCCCCCGATGGCGAAGACCAGGTCCTGCGTTCCCTGGTCGCGGTTTTTGGAGAGAAAGGAGGCGAGCTCCGGCGAGGTCATCGCCTCTCCCCGCTCGTCCAGGAGCACCAGCTTCCCCCCTTTGGGAATCAGCTTCGCCAGGCGCTCGCATTCGCGCTCCCGCATCGCGGCGGCCTGCGCCCCCTTTTCCTCCCGGGCCTCCAGGATCTCCAGCGGCATGTAGCGCCTGATGCGCCCCGCGTACTCCTCGATACCGGTCCTGACCCAGCTCTCCTGGGTCTTGCCGACCCAAAGGAGCTTCAGCCTCATGCCCCTTTATTCTCCCAAAGGTATTCCTCGGGGATCTCGAGCCGCGGAGCCCTTTGCCAGAGTTCGTCCAGGTTGTAGGTGTTGCGCACCTCTTCCAGGAAGAGGTGGACGATAACGTCGCCGTAGTCGATGACCACCCAGCGTCCCTGCTCGTACCCTTCCATGTCTATCGACCGGTCGAAGGGCTTCATCCCCTGCTTTACCGCGTCGGCCATCGCCATCACCTGGCGGTCCGAGCGCCCGGTGGCGAGCACCAGGTAATCGGCGATGCTGGAGATCTTCTTGATTTCCAGGACCTTGACGTCGAGCGCCTTCTTGTCCAGGGCGAATGCCGCACACTTGATGGCACGCTCTTCGGCCGTCAATACTTCCTTATCTTGCATCAGCGTATAACCTCTGTTCCTTTATGTATTGCTCTACGGCATCCGGCAGCAGATACCTGATCGAGCGGCCGCCCTGGACCAGCTGGCGGATGTGGCTGGAAGAGATGTCCAAAAGGACCCCGTCCAGCGCGTAAACTGCGTGGCCAGAGCAGTGATTGAGCCGTTTAGCCGCCGAATCATAGCAGAACTCGCCTGCTATGGCAACAGGGAGGGCCTCGGCGAGGCTGGTGATGGTTGAACCGGGCCGCTGCACGCTTATCACGTTGCAAAGCCCGAAAATCGCCGCGTATTCCCGCCAGGTGGAGATGTCGTTGAAGGAGTCGGCGCCCACGATGAAGAAGAGCTCGTCCTCAGGGTACTGCGCCTTCAGCTCGCGCAGCGTGTCGATGGAGTAGGAGCGGCCGCCGCGCACACCTTCCATGTCGGAAACCATGAAGCCCGGGTTGTCGGCGACGGCCAGGCGCACCATCTCCAGGCGGCTGGCAAAGGAGAGCTCCCCCACCAGCGGCTTGTGCGGCGGGGTCGCAGCCGGGATGAAGACAACCCGGTCCAGCTGGTAGAGGTCGCGCGCCTCCTCCGCGATGCGCAGGTGAGCGTTATGGATGGGGTTGAAGGTCCCCCCCAGAATCCCCAGTCTCATCTGGCGTTTCCTTTGCTCAGGGGCGCACCTGCCCCGAGCCGTAGACGATGAACTTGGTGGTGGTGAGGTCGGTGAGCCCCATCGGCCCGAACGAGTGCAGCTTGGTGGTGGAGATGCCGATCTCCGCGCCGAGACCGAGCTGGTTTCCGTCCGAGAAGCGGGTGGAGGCGTTCACCATCACCACGCCGGAGTTCACCTCGCGGATGAAGCGCTGCGAGTTCGCGTAATCGCCGGTGATGATGGACTCGGTGTGCAGCGAGCTGTAGCGGTTGATGTGGTCGATGGCCGCATCGAGCCCGTCCACGACCGCCGCCGCCAGGATCAGCTCCAGGTACTCGGCGTACCAGTCCTCCTCGGTCGCCTCAGTCGCCTTGGGGGCGAACTGCCGGAAGGTCTTGTCCCCCCTGAGCTCCACCTTGAGCGTGGAAAGGGCCTCGTAGATGAAGGGGACGAAGGTTTCCGCTATGTCCTTGTGGATCAGGAGCGTTTCCAGCGCGTTGCAGACGCCGGGTCGCTGGGTCTTGGCGTTGACGATGATCTCGCGCGCCATTTCGAAGTCGGCCGTGGCGTCGACGAAGATGTGGCAGACCCCCTTGTAGTGCTTGATCACCGGGATCTTGGAGTTTTCCACCACGAAGCGGATCAGGCTCTCTCCCCCCCTGGGTATGATGACGTCGATGTACTCCTCCTGCTTGAGCATCTCGGTCACCCCTTCGCGCTCCACGAACGGGATGAGGGAAAGGGCGGCAGCCGGGATGCCGTGCTTTGCGAGCTGCGCTTTCAGGATGGTGGCGATGGCGAGGTTCGAGTGGATCGCCTCGGAGCCTCCGCGCAGGACCACCGCGTTCCCGCTTTTAAGGCAGAGGGCGGCGGCGTCCGAGGTGACGTTCGGGCGCGACTCGTAGATGATGCCGATGACACCGAGCGGGATGCGCATCTTCCCGACCATCAGGTCGTTGGGGCGCTTCCACATGCCGGTCACCTCGCCAACCGGGTCGGGGAGCTGCGCCACCTCGCGGATGGCGTCGGCCATCCCTTTGACCCGCTGCTCGTTCAGCATCAGGCGGTCAAGCATCGCGGCGGAGAGCCCCCGCTGTTGCCCGGCCTCAAGGTCTTTCTTGTTTTCCTCTATGATGTGCGGCGCGTCGTTGATGAGCGCGAGCGCCATGTCCAGGAGCAGTTGGTCCTTGGCCGCAGAGGAGAGCTTCGCCATGGCGAAAGAGGCTTGGCGGGCTTCGGCGGCGATGCTGCGGATCTGTTCGGCAACTGACATGTGTACCTCCCGTAAGGCAAAACCCAAAGGCTTGTTAACAGGGATGAGGGCTCCATGCCCTCCATCCTCTGTGAAAAGTTTTAAAGCAGGACCAGGTTGTCCCGGTGGATGACGTCGTCGCCATAGCGAAAGCCGAGGATCTGCTCGATCTCGCCGCTTTGGTGCCCGCGGATCTTCTCCACTTCCTGGCTGGAATAATCGGTGATGCCGCGCGCGAACTCCACCCCCTCGGGATCGAGCACCCGGACGCAGGCGCCGCGGTCGAAGCGACCTTCCACCTTTGCGATGCCGGAAGGAAGGAGGCTCCTGCCGTGCCGGGAGAGGACGTCGCGCGCGCCGGCGTCGACGACGATGCTGCCGGCGGGCTTGATGGTGAAGGCGATCCAGTGTTTGCGCCGGTTCAACGACTCGCCGGCCGGCAGGAACAGGGTGCCTAAGAGCTCCCCCTGCATCACGCGGGAAAGGGTGCGCTCCCCCCGCCCGGCGAAGATGATCGCCGCAACACCCGACTTGACCACCTTCTTGGCCGCGGCGAGCTTGGTCGCCATGCCGCCGGTGCCAACGCTAGTGCCGCTGCCGCCGGCGCCCCGCTCCAGCTCGCGGGTCACGGCTCCCACCTGGTGGATCAGGGTGGCGCTCGGGTCGGTGCGCGGGTCGGCGGTGTAGAGGCCGTCGATGTCCGTCATGATCAAAAGGAGCTGCGCCTCGACCAGGTTAGTCACCAGCGCCGAGAGGTTGTCGTTGTCGCCGAACTTGAGCTCGTCGACCACGACAGTGTCGTTTTCGTTGATGACCGGGATGATGCCGCAGGCAAGAAGGGTGTCCAGGGTGCCGCGGGCGTTCTGGAAGCGGCGCCTGTTGGCAAGGTCGTCGCGCGTCAAGAGTATCTGTGCCACCTTGAGGTCATAGGAGGAGAATGCTTCCTCGTAGGCACGCATCAGCCGGGACTGCCCAACCGCGGCCGCGGCCTGCTTCTGGGGGAGGGTCCTCGGGCGGTCAGGAAGCCCCAGTGCCTGGCGCCCTGCCGCCACGGCCCCGGATGAGACAACCACCACCTCGACCCCCTTCCCGTTGAGTTCCGCGACCTGCGCCGCGAGCCCGTCCAGGAAACGGGGATCCACCCCCCCGTTTTCGTCGGTAAGAACACCGGATCCGATCTTGACCACGATCCGTTTTACCTTCTTAAGCAGTTCCTTGCGCATCAGGATACCTTCGATAATCAGTTAATAAAGGCTAGGATACTAACATGTTTCCTGGACCATGGCAATTCAGTTGACCCTTTTGTCATAGTCAAATCATTTGACAAAGATGGGGTGGAACTTTAGACTGTGCCGAAATTTCGAGGTGACTGTTGTTCAACAAAGAGCTCTGGAAAAAAAGGATCTACAGCATACTGTCGCTGGACAGCCATCCGGGGCACATCGCCGCAGGCTTTGCGGTCGGCGTCTTCATCAGCTTCACACCCTTCGTCGGACTGCACACAGCCCTCGCCATCGCGGCCGCCTTCATTTTCAGGCTCAACAAACTCACCTGCATCACCGGCGCCTGGGTCAACACGCCGGTCACCATCGTCCCCATCCTCGGCGTGAGCTACAAGCTCGGCGCCTTCCTCACCGGCGCCCGGGTCAAGGAGCTCCAGATCTCGGGAAGCCTTGAGTGGCACAACCTGGAGCGTTACGCCAAGTCGCTCATCCTCGGCTCATCCCTGATCGGCTTCGTCTCCGCCGTCATCGCCTACTTCCTCTGTTATTACCTGGTGCTCCGCTTCCGGTCCAAGGACGCGGCCCAGTCGGAGATCGCCGAGGAGATGGCGGAGGTCGGAGAAGAACTGGATTAACCCCGCCAAAAAAAAGGGAGCGGTTTCTCAACCGCTCCCGAAGTCACTTCGTTATTTCGTTTCCCTTTTTACTTCCCGAGAAACGGCGAGAAAACCATGTAGCTCACAAAGCCGACCGTCGCCGAGGCTGGTATGGTGATGACCCAGGCCGTGACTATGCGGTAGGCGACTCCCCAGTTGACCGCGGAGATCCTCTTGGAAAGCCCCACCCCGAGGATGGACGAGGTGATCACGTGCGTGGTCGAGGTGGGAAGCCCCATGGCGGATGCTCCCAGGATGACCCCAGCCGAGGCGGTTTCGACGCAGAAGCCGTGCACCGGCTGCAGCTTGACGAAATCATGCCCAACCGTCTTGATGATCCTCCACCCCCCCGCGGCGGTGCCAAGCCCCATGGCGACGGCGCAGGAGAGCTTCACCCAGTTGGGAACCTCGAAGGTGGCGAGGCTGCCGTAGCTCACCAGCGCCATGGTGATGACACCCATGGACTTCTGGGCGTCGGCGGTGCCGTGGGAGAAGGCCATCACTGCCGCGGAGAAGATCTGCAGCTTGCGGAACACCTTGTTGAGCGTGTAGGGGGCCTTGTTCCTGAAGGTCCACATCATGATGACCATGAAGAGGAAGCCGAAGAAGGCGCCGACGATCGGGGATAGAATCAGCACGGTGATGATCTTCTTCAATCCCGCCCAGTGCAGCGCGGAGGTGCCGGCATGCGCCACGACCGACCCCGCCAACCCGCCGATGATGGCGTGCGAAGAGGAGGAGGGAAGGCCGTAGTACCAGGTGATCAGGTTCCAGATGATGGCTCCCATGATCCCGGCAAGTACCACCACCTGGGTGATGCTGCTGGCATCCACGATCCCCTTCCCTATGGTCGCGGCCACCTTGGTCGAGATCATGGCGCCTACGAAGTTGAGGCCGGCGGCCATGAAGATCGCAGTCCTGACCGTGAGGGCGCGGGTGGAAACGCAGGTGGCAATGGCGTTGGCCGTATCGTGGAAGCCGTTTATGTAGTCGAACAAGAGCGCCGCGGCTATTACCGCGACCAGCAAGACTAATGTGACCTCAGGCATTTTTTACCACCACGCTTTCCAGGATGTTGGCTGCATCCTCGCACTTGTCCGTCGCGGTTTCCAGCGTCTCGTAGATCTCTTTCCACTTGATGAGCTGGATCGGATCCTTCTCCTCGTCGAACAGGCGGCTGATCGCCTCGCGGCAGACGCGGTCCGCCTCGTTCTCCAGGGCGTTCACCTCGATGCAGTAGGCGCTGATCGGCTCCAGCTTGCCGCCCAGAAGAGCCACCGTCTTGTCGATGGTCTGGCAGGACTTGAGGATCAGGAAGGCAAGCTCCTTGGACTCCGGGGTCGGCTTCTCAACGTTGTACATGACGAAGCGCTGCGCCGAGGCGTCGATCAGGTCGAGGATGTCGTCCAGCGCCGCGGAAAGGGCGTAGATGTCTTCCCGGTCGAAGGGGGTGATGAAGCTCTTGTTCAACTTCTTGATGATGTCGTGGGTGATGGTGTCGCCCTTGTGCTCGACCTCTTTGATCTTGCGCTGGCTGGCGACCGGGTCGTCGAAGTTGTCCAGCATGTCCTTCAAGAGCTGCGCACCCTCGATGATGTTGTGAGACATGTCCCTGAACATGGCGAAAAATTTCTCTTCCTTCGGAATCAACCCAAACATTTGTCCCTCCAAGTAGCGGCCATAACGGCCGATTGCGTTCAAAACTGTGCAGACATACCATATTTGCGCCAAATATTAAACCATGAAATGTGTAATGCGCCTACTCTAATTAGCCCAACTCTGTTTACTTCTTGATTTCTGCGACGGTTTCGCTTATCGTGCCGGATCGTTTACCGACAGGGAGTTACACGTATGGACCCTTTACACGCCGCTGTGCTTGGCACGCTGCAGGGACTCACCGAAGTCCTCCCCATCAGCAGCTCCGCCCACCTTATATTGATCCCGAAATTTCTGAACTGGCCCGAGTCGGGGCTCACCTTCGACGTCGCGCTCCACATCGGGACCTTCCTGGCCCTGGTCCTCTACTTCTGGCGCGACATCCTTGAGTTGATCGGCAACTTCGTGGCGGCATGCCGCAACGGGCTCAACACGCCGGCTAGACGGCTCCCTTTTTACATCATCGCGGCCACCATTCCCGCGGCGGTGGCCGGAAAGATGCTTGAGGGGCCGATCGACGAGATGTTCCGCAAGAGCCCGGCGACCATTGCGGTACTCCTCGTCTTCTTCGGGCTGGTGCTCGCCTTCGCCGACACCGCCGGGGCCAAGCGCTGGCGGGTGGACCGGCTCACCCTGAAGTGCGCCCTGGTTATCGGACTGGCCCAGTGCCTGGCCCTGCTGCCAGGCGTCTCCCGCTCCGGGATCACCATCACCGCCGCGCTTCTTCTGGGCTTTCACCGCGAGTCGGCGGCCCGCTTCTCCTTCCTCATCTCGCTGCCCATCGTGGCCGGCGCCGCCCTTTTGAAGGTGGGGCACCTGGTGCAGACCGGGATCCCCGCAGGGGAGGAGCTCCCGCTTGTCATCGGCATCTCCACCTCCGCCGTCTTCGGCTTTTTGAGCGTCGCCTTCCTTTTGAAGCTGGTGCAGCGCGACTCCCTCTACCCCTTCGTCTGGTACCGCATCTTCGCCGGCGGAGGCGCCCTCGCCCTGATCTTCTTCCCCATCCTCTAGTTTTCGCTGCGTCTGGCAAACTCCCCCCCATCGGGTATCATTGACCTTTGTTTTTTTCCGGCTGGGTACCCGGCGGGGAGGTCATATGAGCGGCGGAATCAAGTGCTGGCCCGAAAAAGAGCGTCCTCGCGAGAAGCTCATGCAGCAGGGGGCCTCTTTTCTTTCCGAGGCGGAGCTCCTCGCCTTGATCCTGAAGAGCGGCGACGCCGCCAGCGGACGGAGCGCGCTCGACCTGGGACGCGAGCTTATGCTCCAGTTCGGCTCCCTGAGCCTTTTAGCCGACGCCTCCTGCAGTGAAATCCAGAAGGTGAAAGGGATCGGCCCCGCGAAAGCCACCTGCATCCTGGCGGCACTCGACCTCGCCCGGCGCTTACGAGAAAGGGACCGGCGCCCCATCGAGTCGCTCACACGCTTCACCTCCGCCTCGCAGGTCTTCGAGCACCTGAACCCGGAGTTCAGGGACAGGCACAAGGAGCAGTTCCTGGCGCTGCTTCTGGACGGCAAGAACCGCATCATCTCCCGTGCCCAGATCTCCGAGGGGTCGCTGAACCAGAGCATCGTCCACCCCCGCGAGGTCTTCAACGTCGCGGTGCGCAGCTCCGCGGCCGCAATGATCCTCCTGCACAACCACCCCACCGGAGACCCGACCCCAAGCCCCGAAGACATGGAAGTCACCCACCGCCTCTGCGAGGCGGGAGAGCTCCTGGGGATCAGGGTGCTCGACCACATCATCATCGGTGAAAACGAGTTCTACAGCTTCGCGGAGCACGGCCGGATATGACCCCCGAGACCCTCGCCATGATCCAGGGATGGTACTTCCTGCTGACCGGGGTCTGGCCGATCTTCAGCATCAATACCTTCATGGCGGTGACCGGCCCTAAGACCGACCTCTGGCTGGTGAAGACGGTCGGGGCGGTGCTGGCGGTGATAGGTGCCGTTCTCCTCACGGTCGGCGGAACGCACGAAGTCACTCCCGCCGTCGCGCTCCTTGCCGCGGGAAGCGCCGCTGCCCTCGCCGCAGTCGACGTCCTCTACGCCTCAAAGCGAGTCATCTCGCCCATCTACCTGGCCGACGCCGCTGCGGAATTGGCGCTCATCATCGGCTGGGGCGTCTTCTATCTCCCAAAAACAACCTGAAACAGGAGGACCACATGCGAAAGACCATCATCTCCCGCGAGTCCCGCGAGGAACCCAAGGGCGGCACCAAGTGGCTGGATCTCGGAAGCATCGCAAGCGTGGAAATAAGCTCCGAGGACCCGGCCCAGCCGATAGACGCGGCACTCCAGCCGGTGGGGGCGCCGGGGTGGCGTGCGGCGGAACCCGGACCGCAGATGGTAAGGATTCTTTTCGACGAGCCGCAGCGGCTCTCACGGATCTACCTCCTGATCGACGAGGAGCAGGTGCCAAGAACGCAGGAATTCGTGCTCCGCTGGTCCGCGGACGGCAAAAAGTTCCGCGAGATCGTGCGGCAGCAGTTCACCTTTTCCCCTCCCGGGACCACCGTCGAGCAGGAGGAATATAAGGTGGAGCTGACGGGGGTGGCAGTGCTGGAACTGGAGATCATGCCGGACGTCTCGGGGTCCGCGGCCCGCGCCTCGCTGGGGCGGCTGCTTCTGGCCTGAAAAGGCCCTCGTCGCGCCGCATCGGGCAACAGGAGGGGCTTTTACAAGGTGCTCATCGAGGAGGAAACCGGAAAGATCCTGGGGGCGCATCTTCTGGGTCAAAACGCAGGCGAAACCATAAACATCTTCGTCCTGGCGCTCAAGTTCGGGATCAGCAACCGGGAGTTGCGCCAGGTGGTTTGGACCTACCCGACCTTCATCTCCGACGTGAAAGACATGATCGAGTGAAAAGCGGCGGACAAAAAAAAAGCGCCGAGACGAAAGGAGGACTCCATCATCGGCGCAAAGTAAGGTTTTTGTTCGTGCTGCTGTCTTCACTAATACAAAAGCGGTGCCAACTTCGAAAAAACCTTACTTCCATGTAACCCTATGAAAATACGTCAGTAAATTGTGCAAAGCCACACAGCTCCCCGCTGCCGTGAGAACCCCTAGGTTGAACAGCCGGCAGGAAAAGGTTCACTCCTGCACCTAAAAGTGGCGTATAAACGGGTAGTTTCAAATATTCAACACGCAGTTCAAATTTTGGACAGCTACTTCTGCACCCAGCGGTCGTTCGGCAACTGCATCCACCACCCCGGCCGGGCGGCCTCCCTTTTGGTCTCGGCGAAGGTGGCCGCGGCTTTTCCCAGCACCAGGTTCAGCGCTTCCTTACTTTCCTTTTGCTTCTGTAGCTTCAGTATCGCCTTGGCCATGCTCATCACCACCGTCTTGCGGCTCTGGTTTTCCGCGGCCAAAAGGCTCTCGTCCTGCGGCGCCAGTTTCGCCTTTGCCGTCGGCGGCGCCACCACCAGCCCCTGTTTCGAGATCCCAATCGCGCCGCTGTTGAAGAGCGCGGTAAGCCTTGGGAGCCGGCTGCTCATCTCGTCATAGGCTTTCAAGACCTCCGGCATGCTGGAAAGCTCCACAGCCAGGGCGTCGGCATCGGCATCGGTGTCGGCCGCCCACGCTTCAGATACCAGCGACAAGGAAGGGAGCTGGTCAAAGAGCCGGCTCTGGGGCCCTTGCTGTTCCAGCGGTGCAGGCGCGGGGGGAGCGCTCTCCCCGTCCGGCTTCTCGCTCGGCTTCAAGAGCATGTCGTCCAGCGACTTGTAAGCCTCCTTAGCCGCCTTCTCGGGGAAGTAGACGTTGACGGTGATCACGGCGCAGGCGCTGAAAAGAAAGCAGGTCAGGGCCAGCAGCGATTTAAGCAATCTTCCTCTCATGGGATACCTCCGATGCCTTTGTTTATCTTTGCTTGATTCACCCGGTGAATATAACACAGCCTGGTTACTGTTCACTCCTCCCACTTGAACTCTGGCGCCGGTTCCTGCTGCGGCTGCTTTGCCGGGGGCTCCCCGCCGGACGCCGGCGCGCCGCGCACCGCGGCCTCCTTGATGGATTCGAGCAGGTGGTCCAGGGCGATCCGGTTCTGGGTCGGGGCGATGTTGACGTTCAGGTCCCGGACCCCAAGGACGTTGGTGTTAAGGATCTGGAGCGCGTTGAAGGTGAGCTCACCCCGCTCCAGGGTCGCTTTGATCTCCGCCCTATCGTAGGGGCGGTCTCGGCTCAGGAAGAACCCGGACAGCTTCTGCTTCGCCAGGCGCTGCAGGAACTGCTTGCTCACCAGCATCTTTTCTCCACCCCCTTCGCGCGCCCAGAGATCCACGAAACCGGTCAGCCGCTTTTGATCTCCCCCGATGCCGTGCACGCTGACAACCCCGTCCACGCGTCCGGAGATGTACCCTTCCAGGTTGGGCAGGCTCTTACACAGGGCCCTCAGGCTGAGACCGTTCACCACAAGGTCGCCGCGGTAGGTCGCCTGGTCGGTGAAGGCAAGATGGCCGGTCCCCAGCACGGTCCCGTCGTAAATTGTGGTGCGCAGGGAGGTGATTTCGGTGACCCCGTTTTGCGCACGCAGCTGCGCCGTGAGCTTTCCGGTTTGTACGGAGCCGAAGCCGATCTTCTCCACGGTGACCAGCTCCCCCCCCGGCGGGGTCCCGCTCAGTTGAGCCAGAACCCGACTGTAATTATCCCGGCTGAACTCCCGGGTGACCCGCGGGGCGCTACTTCCCTTCCCCCCGATTTCCAAAGAGATGGGAATTCTGCCGTTAATGTCCGCCACCACGAACTTCTGGGCCGGCGCCTCGACCCTCCCTCCCCTAACCGTCACCCCGCCGTTGAGAAGCTTGCGCCCTTCGCGCAGCTCGACCCTCCCTTCCGCCGCCACGCTCCCCTTCAGCGTCGCTTCCTGGATCAGCGGCGGTGCGAGGTTGATGAGGGACTCCACCAGATCGTTCAGCGAACTCTCCGGCAGGGCGAATAGCAGAGTACCGCGCCGCTTGTCCGAGAAGGCGTCCGTTACCTCCCCCCGCGCGGTAAGCCTGACGCCCCGCCCCGGCTCAGCGCTCGCTTCTGAAATGGTGAGGGTCCCGCCGGACAGACGCCCCTGGACCGAGGCGGCGGCACCCGACACGAGGCTTTTACCCGTGGCGTTGGCGAGGGCAAGGTCACGTCCCCTGGCGTCGAAGCGGCAGGAAAGCCCGCTCTTGCCGCCCTTGGTCCCTTCCAGCCGCAGGTCCACGTAACCGGCGCTGGGGCGGACGCCAGGCGCGCCGGAGGCAAGGAGCGCAAAATCCCTGGCGGCTGCGCCGGTGAGGCTGACGTTGAAGCTTGTAGCGGCTTCGGGAGAAAAGGGGCGGAATCCGGCCTGCCCCGTCACCTTGCCCCCCAGCAGTTGCCCGCGCAGCTCGGCCCGCCCCCCCTGCTTGGCGAAGGCGGCATGCAAGACAGGCGCGGCCATTGCCTGCTTGCGCCAGGATAGGGTGCGGGAGGCGAGATCGGCGCTTCCTTCCAGCCATTTCTCCTTGCCGTCGGCGACGAGGCTCCCCCTCACCCTCCCCGAGAAGCCGGAGAGCTGGAAATCCCCCTGTCCAAGCCCACCCCCCTCCAGGTCGATGCGCAGCGGACGTCGGGTGAGGTTGCCGGTAACCACTGCGGCCGGGATTTCTCCGCTCACGCTAGAAGCGGAGAAGCGGGTCCCTCCCCATGACGCTTGCATACCGTTCAGGTAGAGGTATCGCTCCGTCACCCGGTAGGCGAAACGTGCGTCGCCGCTCTTTCCTTGAGAGGTGAGCCCGGCGAGACGGGCATCCCCCTGAGCCTGCAATTTCTCACCCCGCTTCTTCACCGTTGCCGTCACCGTTCCACCTTTTAGGCCCAGAACTTCCTTCCCCTGCTTGGCCTTCAGGTTCGAGAGATTCAGCCGGGCCGAGGCGTTCAGTTCCAGCGCCCCCTTGCCCGAGAGCTGGACGCTTCCTGAACCGGTTCCGGAGAGCGCCTCGATGCCATAGCGGGAGAGCAACGGGTTGAGCCGCTCCGGCTCCCTGGTCGCCAGCGCGAGATCGGCTCGCAGCGGCTCGGAATCCCCAGCATCGTAGAGTGCACGACCCGACACGGCAACACCCATGATCCGGGCGGAAAACCCTTCGCTCTTCGTCCGAAGCGGCTTTAGCCCGGCCGAGAGAGTGAGCTCCACGGGAAGATCCAGCGCCTGGACCAGCGCCTTCGGGTCGGGAGTAGGGAGAGAAAGCTTGCCGCGCGCGGTAACAGTCGCGCCGCGCCTGGAAAGGGCGAGGTTTCCCGCCACACCCGCCGCAAAGACTTCGCGCTCCCGGGCGAGCGAGCCGTCCCGTAACTCCAGGTTTCCCACCACGCTCTCGACCCCTACCTTGCCGTTTCCCTCAAGGCGCAGAGATTCGCAGCGGAGCCTGCCGCCGAAATTGAGGTCGTGGCGCGATTCCTCCGGCAGCAGCACGTTTACCAGGGCAAGGTCCACCGCGTCCAGGGCAAGGAGCAGGTCGAACTGGCGCTCCTTCTTCACGCCCGTGACGGTGCCACCTGCCTGCAGCCGCGCCATCTTGTCTATGGTGAGTGTCGCTTCATTCAGGTGGGCGGTGTCCTCGGACAGGTTGTAGACGCCGTTGAACTGCAAAAGACCGGCGATGGGGTAGTCGCCGCGGGCAGCAGGGATCAGTATCCTGCGGAAGGAGAAGCTCCCGGTGCTTTTCAGCTCGCCCTTTGCCAGGACCGCACTCGCCTGCAGGGCACCCTGGGCATCCTGAAAGGGCTCGGGATCCTTCAGCTTGAAAAGCTGCGCCAGGTTTTTCAGCGACAGGGCCGGTGCCGTGAGTGAAAGGTCGACGGCGGCGTCAGCACCCGGGCGGGCGGTCCCCTTCAGGAGATAGCGGTTGCGGGCGGCGTCCTCGAAGGCGAGTTCCACCTGCGCGCTGCGCGATCCGCCGCTCGCCAGGTTGAAGACCTGCAGGTTGATCCCGTGCACCCCCTCCCCCTGCACGGTTATACTGCTGTTCTTCACCAGGAGCTTGCCGATCACCGTTTCCGGGGCGGCTCTTCCCGCGGCAGGCTTTTTGGCCGCCAGGCGGCGCTGGAGGTTCTCGAAGTTCCAGGTGCCGCGGGCATCCTTTTCCAAGGCGAGCTTCCCCCCCTCCACGTCGATCAGCTTGAAGCGCTGCCCCCCACGCAAAAGCTCGATCCAGCGCGGGGCGAGCAGCACCCTGTCGGCCGCGAAGAGTTCCCCGGCTTTAAACCCCGCCGGGTTTTTCAGGCGCACCCCCTTGAGGACCAAGGTCCTGCCGGAAAGCTCTATCTTATTGACGGAGAAATCCTGCTGCAGCCGGTCGGTGACCAGGCGGGAGAGCTGTGACGCGGGGTAGGAGGTGGCGAGGTAGATCCGGAACGCGACGAGACAAAGGAGCACCAGGCCGAGAGCCGATGCGGCCACGATAAAGACGATGGTCGCAGTTTTTTTCAGGTCCTTCTCTTTCTTCTCGGACTCGCTCATGGTTCAGGTTCCTTTGCAGCGAGAACTTTACCCTGAATGGCCGTTTTGACAAGAGAAAACGGAACGCGCAAGGTGAAGCGGAGTGACCTTTTCCAGCGGAGGGTCAAAAAAGGGGGCACCCGGTCTCCCGGATGCCCCCTCGGTGTTTCTAGTTGAATCTAGACTGTTAAGCCGGCAGCACCGGAAGTTCCAGCCCTGCCATCTTCTGCACCATGCGCACTACCTGGCAGCTGTAGCCGAACTCGTTGTCGTACCAGACGTAAAGTACGCAGCGGTTACCCTGGACGATGGTGGCGAGAGAGTCGACCACGCCGGCGTGGCGCGAACCGACCATGTCGCTGGAGACGACGTCCGGGGAGTTGGTGTAGTCGATCTGGTTCTGCAGCGGCGAGTCGAGCGACATAGCCCGCAGGTAACCGTTCAGGGTCGCGACGTCGGTCTCCGACTTGAGCTGCAGGTTCAGGATCGCCAGCGAGACGTTCGGGGTCGGGACGCGGATGGCGTTGCCGGTGAGCTTCCCGGTCAGCTCCGGAAGCACCTTGGCGACGGCCTTGGCAGCGCCGGTCTCGGTGATGACCATGTTCAACGGGGCGCTCCGCCCGCGGCGGTCCGCTTTGTGGTAGTTGTCGATCAGGTTCTGGTCGTTGGTGTAGGAGTGGCAGGTTTCCACGTGGCCGCTCACGATCCCGAAGTTATCGCTCACCGCCTTCAGCACCGGCACGATGGCGTTGGTGGTGCAGCTCGCCGCGGAGAAGATGCTCTCGGTGGAGGTGATCAGCTCGTTGTTGACGCCGAAGACCACGTTGGGGATGTCCCCTTTGCCCGGTGCGGTGAGCACGACCTGGGAGACCCCCGGCGCCTTCAGGTGACGCCCGAGCCCTTCGCGGTCGCGCCACTTGCCGGTGTTGTCGATGACGATGGCGTTATGGATGCCGTACTGCGCGTAGTCCACGTTCTCCGGCGCATCAGCGTAGATTATGCGGATCATGTTGCCGTTGGCGATGATCGCGTTTTCTTCCTCGTCGATGGTGATGATCCCGTTGAAGGGGCCATGCACCGAGTCGCGGCGCAACAGGCTCGCCCTTTTCACCAGGTCGTCGGGGCCGCCCTTGCGGACCACCGCCGCGCGGAGCCTGAGCTTCTCGCCGGAACCGGACTTCTCGACCAGGATCCGGGCCACCAGGCGGCCGATGCGGCCGAAGCCGTAGAGCACGATGTCCTGCGGCTCGTCCAAAAGCGGGGTGCGGCCGGTGTTGACGGAGGCAAGCTCGCGGCTCACAAAATCGGCGACGGAAATCCCCTGCTGCGACTGGTAGCGGACCGCCAACCTCCCCAGGTCGATGCGGGCCGGCGCGAGGTCCATCTTGCCGATCGCTTCGAGAATGGGGTAAGTCTCCTGCACGGTCAGTTCGCCGTCGAGGATCAGGCGGGCGAACCTGTGTGCCTTGAGGATGTCGATGGTCGGGGTGTTGACCAGCGACTTGCCGTACACGGTGGTCACGATGTTGTGGTCACGGTACAAGCGACCGATGATGGGGAGCATCTGCTCTGCAAGCTCCTCGTGCCCCTGCCACTCCTTCAAATACGCTTCCTGTTTCTTCATGATCATAGATTCGTTCCCTTCTGGAAAATAACGCCGGTCCTTTGAAGATAAAGTGCGGCGCAAAATTTTGTGTCTCAGGGAAAAAGGTGGCAGTATCTGGTTTTCCCGGCGAGCCTGTGTAGCCTCGGCAAATTATTATTCAGCAGCAGGAAAAAAATGCAGCTGATCCAGCGCAAACCCCAGCATGCTACTGCATTTGCGTCCTGTAAACAATTGTTACTTCGAGGTAGAAGTCAAATAGTGTTTTTATTAATTATTATCAGCACAGAAATTTACTTGCTTCTGAGAGGGGACGCAGCCGTCAGCGTCAAAGTTTTGCACCGGCGCCCGCTGTCGTGCTATGCTGCGCAGTTGCCAGTCTGCCTGAATCTTTTTTAGCCGCCCCCGGCCCCCAAGCCCATGCTCCGGGACAAGACCACGACTCCCATGAAGGACCGCAATGAGAACCATAATTCTGCTCGTATTGTCGAACGTGTTCATGACCTTCGCCTGGTACGCCCACCTGAAGGACCTGCGCAGCGCGCCGGTATATGTGGCGATCCTGGCCAGCTGGGGCATCGCCCTTTTCGAGTACATGCTGCAGGTCCCAGCCAACCGCGCAGGCTACGGGACTTTTAATCTGGGACAATTAAAAATAATGCAGGAAGTCATCACCCTTTCCGTCTTCGTCCCCTTTGCCGTTTTTTACATGGGGCAGCCGCTCAAGCTCGACTACCTGTGGGCCGGCTGCTGCATGGCAGGAGCGGTATTCTTCATCTTCCGGGGGTGATGGGAAGATGTCAGGTAAATGCCATAAGCCGGCCGGGGCTTATCGCGAATAGATCCAACATAATCGGGAGGATGACAATGATCTGTGTGGTAGCTTCGATAACGGTGAAGGAGGGGAAGCGCGAAGAGTTCCTGGAGATCTTCAACGCGAACGTCCCCAAGGTCCGGGACGAGCAAGGGTGCGTCGAATATTTCCCGGCGGTCGACGTCGAGTCGGGAATCGGGGTGCAGAAGCTCGACCCGCTGGTCGTGACGGTGATGGAGAAGTGGCAGAATCTCGAGGCGCTCAACCGGCACCTGGAGTCGGCCCACATGCTGGAATACCGCGAAAGGGTGAAGGATCTGGTGGAAGGGGTGTCGCTCAAGGTGCTGCAGCAGGCCTGACGGCGCCCGGCGGAGGGGCGGGGATGAAGGGGACAAGCTACAAGGGGCTGCGGTTAGTCTCGGTGATGGAAGGGATGAAAGGGATCATCGTGCTCGCGGCCGGATGCGGCGTGCTCACGCTGATCCACAAGGACCTGCACCAGATGGCCGTGCAGCTGGTCGAGGTCCTGCACATGAACCCGGCAAGGCACTACCCCTCAATCTTCATCGACACTGCGAACCGCATCACCGAACCGCAGCTTTGGCTTCTCGCCCTGTCGGCGCTTGCCTTTTCGGCGGTGCGCCTGGCGGAAGCGTACGGGCTGTGGAAAGAGCAGCCCTGGGCGGAGTGGCTGGGCTTTCTGTCGGGAGGCATCTATCTTCCTATCGAACTCTTCGAGATCTGGCGCAAGCCTGTCTGGCCCCGCATCGCTCTCTTTATCGTCAACGTGGCCGTGGTCGGCTACCTCGCCGCGACGCTCAAGCGCCGCAGGCGGCGCCCCTATCCAAGGTAGGGCTTGAGCGCCTCCAGCGACCTCTCCAGGTCCCTCCTGCTGTGCGCCTCGATGGTGTAGGCAGCGTTGGGGGCGTAGCGCTCCATCAGGTCGAAGAACTGCCCGAAGTCGACCTCCCCCTCTCCCGGAGGGGCATGGTCGTCGCGGGTGCCGCCGTTGTCGTGGATGTGCACCTCGGCGATCCTCCCCCCGAGCGCCTCGAACCACTCCGCCATCCCCACCTTTTTGAACAGGTTCCAGTGTCCCACATCGAAGCAGTGCCCAAGGCGCGGGTGCTCCACCGCCTCGAAGAGAGCCTTCAGGGTCGACGGCTCCTCCTCGAAGATGTTCTCTACGGCGATGACCGTGCCGATTTCCTCCGCCCGCACCAGCACCTCCCGCCAGACGGCGACGCTCAGCTCGAGCCACTGGGCTGCCGCTTCCCCGTAGCGCCAGCGGTCGAACCCGGGGTGGAACACCATCACCTCCGGGCGCAGAGTCTGCGCTGCGTCGAGCACCTGCTGGAAACGGCGCACCGTGGCGGCCCTCAGCATTTTCTCGAAGGAGCCAGGGTTCAGGTCCATGAACGGCGCATGGATGGTGCAACTAAGCCCTGCATCTCTCAGCGCCTGCGCCGTGGCGGCAAGCGGAGCCGGCGCAAGGGCGTCCAGGGCGTCGGCGGAAAAGAAGATCTCCGGGTTGAGCCTGCGCTCCAGGATGAAGGGAAGATGCTGCTCGATCTGCAGATAGGGAACGTGGACGAAAACGCGCTTAGTCATTAGTTTTCCTGTGTTTTCTGATCAGCTCCTCGGCGCAGGAGTCGCACCCCACCAGCTGTTCTAGTTTCTGGATCGCCCCGGGCTCGCCCAAAACGATTAGCGTGTCGTGCGCCTCCAGCTTCGTGTGGGACTCCGGGTTGAACACCATCTTGCCGTTTTGCTTTTTCACACCGACGATGATGACCCCGGTCTCCTTCCTGAACCCCGAACTCGCCAGTGTCTCTCCGATGAAGCCGCAGCTATGGGGGATCACGATCTCCTCCATCTGCAGCTCCATGTGCTCGTGCCCGGTGGCGATCTCAATGAAGTCGACCACGGTCGGCCGCAGTATGGCCTGGGCCATGCGGGAGCCGCCGATGAGGTAGGGAGAGACGACCTTGTTCGCGCCGGCCCGCTTGAGCTTTATTTCCGACCCCTCTTCGCCGGCGCGCGCCAGAATGAAGAGGTCCGGGTTCAAGCCACGGGCGGTGAGGGTTATGTAGACGTTCTCGGTGTCCGAGGTGACCACAGAAATCAGCCCCCTCGCCTTCTTGATCCCCGCCTTCAGGAGTACGTCGTCAATGGTGGCGTCGCCGCGCAGCACCAGGTACCCCGGCCCGTCCTGCTCCATGAGATCCACCATGGCCGCATCCTTTTCCACCACCACGAACGGCAGCGGCTTAGCCGAAAACTCCTTGCAGATCAGTGACCCGATCCGTCCGAACCCGCAGATGATGTAGTGACCTTCCAGCGCAGCAATCGCCTTTTCCACCTTCTTCCTCCCCATGATCCGCTGAAACTGCCCCTCGAACATGATCTGGGCCAGGCTGCCCACGATGTAACCTATGACGCCGACGCCGAAGAAGATCAACAACATGGTGAAGATCTTCCCGGCCGAGCTCAGGTTGTGAACCTCTCTGAAGCCGACTGTGCCCAGGGTGATCACCGTCATGTAAAGGGCGTCGAGTGCGTCCCACCCCTCGATGGCGATATAGCCGAAGGTGCCGAACGACAGCAGGAGCAGCAGTACTCCCAACGAGATTTTCAGGTGCCGGACCGGATCCATAGGCAATACTCTCCCAGGGGGGCAAGATACCGTTGCCGTCTTGATATTTCAAGTGTTTTCACGTGAAAGTCTATAAATACAAAGGGAAGTTCTTGACAATCTTTGGATACTGTATACAATACGGCCGATCATTTAGGGGGTCCGTATGAAGAAGAGCGTGGAGAAGCACCTTACCCTTAGAGAACGGATACTTGAGACCATCCGGGACGCGATCATGTCAGGTGCTCTCAAGCCCGGAGAGAAGGTCGCAGAGCCCGAACTTGCCTCCCGCTTCGGCATCAGCCGTACCCCCATCCGCGAGGCGTTCCGGCAGCTGGAATCGGAAGGTTACCTCTCAGTAGTGCCACGCAAGGGTGCGCTGGTCGCCTGTTTCTCCCCGAAGGACGTCGAAGAGTTCTACGCCATCAAGAGCATCCTCGAAGGGTATGCCGCCCGCAAGGCGTGCGCCATGCTCAGCACCCGCGAGATCAACAAGCTGGAGGCGATCAACGATAAGCTGAGGGAGATCGCCGCGGAAGGAGATGTGCGCCACTTCTTCAAAGTGCACAACAGCTTCCATGACCTTTTCATCAGGGGCGCCGGGAACGAGAAGCTGCACGAAATGATCGCCCAGCTACTGAAGAAGTTCCAACGCCTGCGCATGGCGTCGCTCAGCAAGCCCGGGAGGATGCAGCTCTCCGTAGAGGAGCACGAGAAGATCATCGAAGCGTTCCGCAACAGGGACGCGGTCCTAGCCGAGATGCTGGTGCAAAAGAACGCGGAGTACGGCGGCAAGGTCCTGATCGAGGAGGAGAGCGCCACCGAGCTCTGGAACAGCAAAGGACTCGACCTTTAACACCAATTGACAATGGACAATTGACGATTGACAATTGTCCATCGCTTCTCACCCTCTTCCATCCTATCTCCTCCTAACTCTTTAGCTCCATTGCCATCTATTTGTCCTCAGTTACCACCGTCGAGCCAGCTTGCGTCTCAACCGCCTCGTGTTGTCAATCGTCCATTGTCAATTTTCAATCCGGTTTCTGTCTCTCCGCGCCTTTCGTTGCCAATTGTCCATCGTCAATTGTCAATTGCCTCTCCTGCTTCCGCCTGTTTTCCTTTGCCTCCGGCGCCGCTTTGAGCTAAATTAGCCCTTTGCCATTCGATGCAGGAGGGGGTGCCGGTGCAGCAGCTTAAATTGATCCCGAAAGTCGACCGGGTCCTCGAGTGGGAGCCGGTGCGCAAGCTTCTCACGACCCACCCAAGGGAACTGGTGCTGAGAGCCGTCCGCGGCGTACTGGAGAGGCTGCGCAGCGGCGCCCGCGCAGGCGGTCTTGACGACTCCGCCTTCCAGGAACCCGCCGTCTGCCTGGAGGTGGCCCGGGAACTGGCCCAGCTCTCCAAGCCGAGCCTCCAGAGGGTGATCAACGGCTCCGGCATCGTAATCCATACCAACCTTGGACGTTCCATCCTCCCCGAGGCAGCGCGCGATGCCCTCAATACCATAGCCTTTTCCTACTCGAACCTTGAGTTCGACCTCGACGCCGGGGTGCGCGGCAGCCGCTACAGCCATGTGGAGACGCTTCTTTGCGAGCTGACCGGGGCTGAGGCCGCCATCGTCGTCAACAATAACGCCGCGGCCGTCCTTCTAGCGCTGAGCTCGATGGCCGCCGGATGCGAAGCGGTGGTCTCGCGCGGGGAGCTGGTGGAGATCGGCGGATCCTTCCGCATCCCTGAGGTGATGCGGCTTTCCGGCGTGACGTTGAAGGAGGTCGGGACCACGAACCGGACCCACCCCAAGGACTACAGCGGTGCCGTGAACGAGCAGACCGCGGTATTTCTCAAGGTGCATTGCAGCAATTTCGCCGTCCTTGGCTTCACCGCCGAGGTGAGCGCGCAGGAGTTGGTGGCGCTTGGCGCCGCCGCCGGTGTCCCGGTTCTCGCCGACATGGGGAGCGGCAACCTGATAGACCTCTCCGGTCGCCTGCCGGTACCGGAGCCGACGGTGCAGGACTTCGTGCGCGCCGGGGTCGACGTCATCACCTTCAGTGGCGACAAGCTCCTGGGTGGCCCGCAGGCCGGGATCATCGTCGGGAAGAAGCCGTTCATCGAGGCGATGAAAAAGCACCAGTTGCTGCGCGCGCTCAGGATGGACAAACTCACCCTGGCGAGCCTCGAAGCGACGCTCGCCCTGTACCGGGATGAGATGGTCGCGCTCAAGGAGGTGCCGACGCTTAAGATGCTGACCGCCACCCTTCCCGAATTGACGGCGCGCGCCAAGAAGGTCGCCGGCTTTTTACGCCGTCGCACGCCGCAGGGGATCAGCTTCAAGCTGAGCGAGGGATTCTCCCAGGCCGGCGGCGGGACGCTGCCGCTTTTGAACCTCCCCAGCATGCTGATCGAGGTTGCCGTAGAGGGACTCACCCCCAACGAGATCGAGTCGCGGCTCAGAAAATCGGAGATCCCGGTGATCGGCAGGATCAATAAGAACGCCTTCCTGCTCGACCCCCGCACCCTGCTGGACAGCGACCTTCCGGACCTCGCCAAGGCCATCTCCGACCTGGCAGGGTAGCGACGGCGCGGCGACCCTCACTCGTCTGCCAAGTCAGTACCTGGTCTTCCACACCCCCCATTAAGGGGAGGCCGGCTGACAGGTTCGGGAGAGTCGCCAGACATAGAATTATGTGGTTTTTTCCTCCTCAACCTGTATAATTCGGCGGTTTCAGAACCGACGTTTGAACCTTCAGAGGTAACCCTTGAGCAGGATTTTCGCGCTGATACCTGCCGCCGGAATGGGCAAAAGGATGGGCGCCGGTTCCAACAAGCAGTACCTTCTGCTGGACGGCATGCCGATACTCGCCCGGACCGTCTCGGTTTTCGAGGCCGCCCCGTTCATAGACGGGATCTACCTCGTTTCACCTGAGCAGGAGATCCCCTTTTGCTACAGCGAGGTGGTCGACCGCTACGGCTTCTCCAAGGTGCGCGCCATCGTCCCGGGCGGCGCGGAGCGGCAGCACTCGGTCTGCAACGGCCTGGACGCCATGGCAGGCGCGGCGGCTGACGACGACCTGGTGCTGATCCACGACGGGGTGCGCCCCTTCGTTTCGCAGCAGGTGCTGAAAACCGCAGCTGACGCCGCCATGCAGTATGGCGCTGCCGTCGTCGCGGTCCCGGTGAAGGATACGGTGAAGGTGGTCCGAGGCGGCGTCATCGCCGAGACACCGCCACGCAAAGAGCTCTGGCTGGCGCAGACGCCGCAGGCTTTCCGCTACGGCCTGATCCGCAACGCCCATGCGCGTGCCAAGGGAGAAGGATTTTTCGGGACCGACGACGCCTCCCTCATCGAGCACCAGGGTGGAGAGGTGCGCATCGTCACGGGCGACTACCGCAACATCAAGATCACGACTCCCGAGGACCTGGTCCTCGCGGAGGCGTTTTTGAAAGGAAAGGGATGAGCAACATGCGTATCGGGCACGGTTACGACGTTCACAGGCTGGTGGAAGGGCGCAAGCTGATCCTCGGAGGGGTCGACGTCCCCTACGCCAAGGGGCTCCTCGGGCACTCCGACGCGGACGTCCTTTTGCATGCCATCTCCGACGCCATCCTGGGAGCCATCGGCGAGGGGGACATCGGCCGCCACTTCCCGGACACCGATCCCGCCTACAAAGGGGCCGACAGCATCAAACTCCTGCAGCACGTCATGGGGCTTGTCGATGCCAAGGGGTACCGCATCGGCAACGTCGATGCCACCATAGTTGCGCAGCGCCCGAAGCTGGCCCCTTTCATCCAGCAGATGAGGCAGAACATCGCCAGGGCTCTGGCGACCGAAGACGACCGGGTAAACGTGAAGGCGACCACCACCGAGGAACTCGGCTTCGCCGGCCGCGGCGAGGGAATCGCCGCCTACGGGGTGGCCCTTTTGGAGCGGAAAGAGCGGTAATATTCCCGCATCCCTCACCCCTGCCCCTCTCCCAGAGGGCGAGGGGGATGCAATTGACCCTTTAGTCGAAGTTTTCGCGGAGGGTCAGCGGAAGAGCACTTATTTTTTGAGGAAGCCGATCTCGACACACGAATCCCCGCCCCCGGAGGGGGAGGGAGCGCGGGGAGACAAGTCGGCGTCCAGCAACATCGACGCAATCAGGAACACCCATTACACTTCGCGCCGCGAATTTCAGGCGCAAAGGAACCGATATGACCGAGACCAAGACCACAGAAACCCCTGCGCCGGAAAAGGCCGCCAACTTCATCAGGAACATCGTCACCGACGACCTCAAAACCGGCAAGCACACCGGCATCGTCACCCGCTTTCCGCCGGAGCCAAACGGTTACCTGCACATAGGGCACGCGAAGTCGATCTGTCTCAACTTCGGGCTGGCTCTTGATTTCGGCGGACGCTGCCACCTGCGCTTCGACGACACCAATCCGACGAAGGAAGACATCGAGTACGAGGACTCCATCAAGGAGAACGTGAAGTGGCTCGGCTTCGACTGGGGCCAGCACATGTACTACGCCTCGAACTACTTCCAAAAGTTCTACGACTACGCGGTGCTCCTGATCGAGAAGGGGCTGGCCTACGTCGACTCCCTCTCCGCCGACGAGATGCGCGCCCTGCGCGGCACGCTGAACGAACCGGGGAAGGAGAGCCCGTACCGCAGCCGCAGCGTCGAGGAGAACCTCGACCTTTTCCGCCGCATGCGCGCAGGCGAGTTCGAGGAGGGATCGAACGTCCTCAGGCTGAAGATCGACATGGCCTCTCCCAACATCAACCTGCGCGACCCGGTCATCTACCGCATCCGCAAGGTGGAGCACCACAGAACCGGCGACGCCTGGTGCATCTACCCGATGTACGACTACGCGCACTGCATCTCCGACGCGATCGAGGGGATCACCCACTCCGTCTGCACCCTTGAGTTCGAGGACCACCGCCCGCTCTACGACTGGGTTCTGGACCAGCTTCCGGTCCCCTGCCACCCGCAGCAGATCGAGTTCGCCAGGCTGAACCTGAGCTACACCGTGATGAGCAAGAGAAAACTCCTGGAACTGGTGCAGGAGAAGCTCGTGGACGGCTGGGACGACCCGCGCATGCCGACCCTCGTCGGCCTGAGAAGACGCGGCTTCACGCCGCAGTCCATCGTCAACTTCTGCGAGACCATCGGTGTCGGCAAGAGCGACAGCTTCATCGACATGAGCATCCTGGAAGAGTCGGTGCGCGAGGACCTGAACGTGCGCGCCCCGCGCGCCATGTCCGTGCTGCGCCCCCTGAAGCTCGTGATCGAAGGGTATCCCGAAGGTGAAAGCGAGGAGTTCGAGGCTGCTAACCACCCCAACGATCCGGAGATGGGAACCCGCATGGTCCCCTTCTCCAAGACGGTCTACATCGAGAAGGACGATTTCCAGGAGGAGCCAGCGAAGGGTTTCTTCCGTCTCGCCCCCGGCCGGGAGGTGCGGCTACGCTACGCCTACATCATCCGCTGCGAGTCCGTGGTGAAGGATGAAAACGGCGAGATCGTCGAAGTCCGCTGCAGCTACGACGCCGGCTCCCGCGGCGGGAGCGCCCCTGACGGCAGGAAGATCAAGGGGACCATCCACTGGGTGAGCGCCAACCACGCCGTCGACGCCGAGGTGCGCCTGTACGACCGCCTGTTCAGCACCCCGAACCCTGGTGGGAAAAACGAGCCGGACTACCGCACTTCGATCAACCCGAAGTCCATCGAGGTACTTACCGGCTGCAAGCTCGAGCCTTCTCTTGCCGGCGCCACGCTGGAGAGCCGCTACCAGTTCGAGAGACTCGGCTACTTCTGTCTCGATTCCAAGGACTCGAAACCGAGCGCGCTGGTGTTCAACCGCACCGCCACGCTGCGCGACTCCTGGAGCGAGCAGAAGAAGTAGGGGAAGCGCCCTCACCCCAACCCTCTCCCACCTGCGGACCGAAGCCTACGGTGGGCGAAGGCCCAAAGGGAGAGGAAGAATGGACAGCAACTAGAAGCACCAGCAACGAGATCCGGTCGCAAGACCTTCAACATTTTTGAAAAGAGGAACTGACATGCCCTTACGCGTCTACAACACCCTTACCGGCAGCAAGGAAGAATTCGTACCGATCAACCCCGGCAAGGTCGGCATGTACGTCTGCGGCGTAACGGTCTACGACCACTGCCATATCGGTCACGCCCGTGCCAACGTGGTGTTCGACATGATCTACCGCTACCTTTGCTCCAAGGGGCTGGAGGTCACCTACGTCAGGAACTACACGGACATAGACGACAAGATCATCAACCGCGCCAACCGCGACGGTGTCCCCTACAACGAAATCTCCGAGCGCTTCATCAAGGAGTTCGACAACGACATGGCGCGGCTCATGCTGCAGCTCCCCACCTTCCAGCCGAAGGCGACGGAGCACATCACCGAGATCATCGCGCTGGTGCAAAAGCTGATCGACAAAGGATTCGCCTACCAGTCCGGCTCCGACGTCTTTTACCGCGTGGACCGCTTCGAGGGGTACCTGAAGCTCTCCAAGCGGAACTTGGAAGACATGCAGGCGGGCGCCCGCATCGATGTTGACGAGAGGAAGGAGCACCCGATGGACTTCGCGCTCTGGAAAGGGGCGAAACCGGGCGAGCCGTTCTGGGAATCCCCCTGGGGCCAGGGAAGGCCGGGGTGGCACATCGAGTGCTCCGCCATGAGCACCAAGTTCCTGGGGGAGACTCTCGACATCCACGGCGGCGGCAAGGACCTGATCTTCCCGCACCATGAGAACGAGATCGCGCAGTCGGAGGCGGCCTCCGGCAAGCCCTTCGTCAAATACTGGCTGCACAACGGCTTCGTCAACATCAACTCGGAGAAGATGTCCAAGTCGCTTGGGAACTTCTTCACCATCAAGGAGATCCTGGAGAGCTACGACGCCGAGGTGCTCCGCTTCTTCCTACTTTCAGCCCACTACCGCTCGCCGATCGACTTCTCGGACCAGAACCTGAAGGAAGCCGAGCTCGGGCTCGAGCGTATCTACAAGGCGCTCGCGGGGATAGACGAGAGACTGGCTTCGGGTGCAAGTGCCGCCGCGGGCCCCGACAACGCCGAATTCGAGGAGAAGGTGGCCGGGTTTGCAGGGCGCTTCGACGATGCCATGGACGACGACTTCAACACGGCGCTGGCACTCGGGCATCTTTTCGACCTGGTGCGCGTGGTCAACAGGGAACTTCCCACCGCATCTACGGCGCTCCTGGAAAAGGTCAAGGCCGAGGTGGGCAAACTGGCTACCGTGCTCGGGATCTGCGACTCCGCTCCCGCCGCGTTCCTGCAGCGCATTAAGGACCGCAAGACCTCCGACATGGAGATGTCGAGCGAAGAGATCGAGGCGCTGATAGCCGAGCGCGCCGAGGCGAGGAAGGCGAAAAACTTCAAGCGGGGGGACGAGATCAGGGACCTGCTCCTGGAGAAGAACATCGTCCTTCTGGACAGCGCGCAGGGTACTACCTGGAAGGTGAAGTAAGGGTTCAGCTTGCTGCAGGTATAAAAAAAGGCCGCTTAACGCGGCCGTTTTTTATTGGGTTGGGTGTTGCGAGGCGGCCTTAGGCCGCCTTCTGGCTAAGTTCGGTGCTTCTTGCTTTCACGAGCTCCATCGCTTCCCTCATGATGTCGGAAACGCTTTTCTTTGTGGAGTCCATTATTGCTTCGAGCGTCTCACGCTCTGCGTCGCTGATCCTCATGGAAATTACGTTGTACCTCGGGTTTTCCCTCATTCTGCCCATCTGCTGCTCTCCTTTTGTTTTAGTTGCTCAATTTTGGTGACACACGCCCTACATATTGCTATATGCGTGCCAACTCTAAAAATAAGCAACCAGCGAGGATAAGTGGTTGTTTTCACGTATACCGAAAAAAAATCGCCCCCAAAAGGTTATAAAGCAGTGTATACAAAGTGGGCCACTTTTGGCACAAACGTGGTAAATGTGCCCATTTGTATCATTTTGACCAGCCTTTTCTGGGCCGGCTAATCCTCAGCTTCCTCCCTCGCCCTTATCGTGCGCCCTTTGAGCCCGTGTTTCGCCAAAAGACGGTAAAATGTGCGCCTCGGGATGTTGGCAAGTTGTGCCGCTTTTGACACATTCCCCCCAGCGTCGGCGAGATAGCGCTGGATCAGCTTCTTCTCCACCCGCAGCACATGGGGCTCACGCTCCTTCTTGAAGGAGCGCAGGTCGATGACATCCTCGGCCTCCTCGGCATAGCTTTCGGCGAAGGCGAGGGGGAGGTTCCCCAGCTTGATGATGTCGTCGTGGGTGAGCACGGCGGCGCGCTCAATCACGTTCTGCATCTCCCTGATGTTCCCCGGCCAGGGGTACTTCACCATGGCGCTTACCGCCCGCTCCTCGATGCCGTCGATGTGCTTGTTGAGTTTAGTGCGTGCCTTCTCCAGGAAATAGTGTGCCAGTTGGGGGATCGACTCCACCCGCTCGCGCAAAGGGGGCATGGTGATGGAGAAGACGTTGAGACGGTAATAGAGGTCCTCACGGAACCATCCTTCCCTGACACCGTCCTCCAGCGATTTGTTGGTTGCCGCGATAAGACGTACATCGACCCTTTTCGCTGCGGTCCCCCCGACCGGCCTCACCTCGCCCAGGTCGAGTACACGCAGCAACTCCGCCTGCAGCTTCGGGGTTATGTCCCCGATCTCGTCGAGGAAGATGGTGCCGCCGTCCGCCGCTTCGAAAAGACCCTTTTTCTCCATGATGGCGCCGGTGAACGACCCCTTCTTGTGGCCGAAGAGCTCGCTCTCCAGGAGCGAATCTGTGATGGTGGTGCAGTTGACCGTGACCAGCGGCTTGTCGTTTCTCTTGGAGTAGCGATGGATGGCGCGCGCCGCCAGCTCCTTGCCGGTACCGGACTCGCCGCGCACGAGGACCGTGGTGGGGGTCGGCCCCACCTGCTTGATCTGGTCCAAAACCTCCAGCGTATTGCGGTCGCTCCCCACGATGAACTCGTCGCCGTAGCGGTCCAGCTCCCTCTTGGCCAGCTCGTACTTCTCGATCAGCCTACCGCGCTCCTCCTCAAGCTGCTGCAGGTTGTGCGGCAGGCACATCTCCAGGTCTGCAAGCCCCTGGTACACGGCTACGGCGTACTCGCGGCAGCTCCGGTAGCCGCAGGCGCGGCAGTTGAGCTCGTCCTTCTGGGTGAACTTGTTGGTGGCGTGCAGGATCTTCTTCACATCTCCCGCCTTGGGGGTGGGGAGCTTGGCGTACTTGTCGGCGAAGGTGCGCGAAAGCGACACCGGTTCCGCGTCCAGGTAGGCCTGCGAGGTGCGGTACGGGATCTTGTTGCGGTGATGGGAGATGACCAGGTTGCGCCGGGAGAACTCGGTAAGCGTCTTGTTCCGGCCTGGCCCTCCGATGCAGCCGTCGTAGCAGAAGCGCAAATCGACCAGCTTGGGGCTGATCCTGCCGGCGGCGAGGTCTTTGATGATCCCCATGACGTTGACCTCCCCCTCGGCTGTGACCACCTCGGTGTCGAGCGGGTCCGCCTCGATGCCGAAGGCCTGGAAAGACCCCTGCGACAGCGGGAAGATCCTCCCCATGTGCGGCTCCTTCCCGTCGTAAGGCTCCTCCTCCAGCGCGGCGAGGTCGATTCCCCGCTCCTTGAAGATGGACTCCAGCTCGCGATAGGTGAGGAGCACGTCGACCGCCCCCTTGGTCTGCTCCGCCTGCACCTCGAATTTTCCGGCGATGCACGAGCTGATGTAGATGACTTTGGCCTTTCCCTCCCAGACCTGTTTCAGAAAGCGCCCCATGGCGACCATGTGCGTCACGACCCCCACCAGGTTCTCGATCAACTGCGGGTAGTGCCGCTCCACGAGGTCGACAACGGCGGGGCAGTGAGAGGAGATAAGCGGCAGGTTGGCGTTTTCAATGGCGTCGCGATATTCGCCCGCGATAAGCTCCACCCCGCTCGCCCCCTCGTGCACCTCGACAAACCCCAGCCGTCTGAGCCCTGCCGAGAGCTGGCCGGGAGAGCAGTGATGGAAAAAGGAGGGAAACGAGCAGCCGAGAACCGCAATCACCGGCTCGCCGGAGGAAAGGTGAGCATTGGTCACCTCGACGTTGTCGGCTATCACCTTGGCGTGCTGCGGGCAGTGGCTCAGGCAGTTGCCGCAGCCGATGCAGCGCTCGGGGATGATCTCGGTATAGCTTTTCTCCACCTTGATCGCTTTCACAGGGCAGCTTCGGACACAGGAGTAGCATTTGCGGCAATGGTCGGTGATGGTGACGATGGGGTACATTCGGCCTCTTCTCGCGGGAACTAGTTTAATGAGTACAGCGGGGATTGTATAGGAATCGGGAAAAGTGTGCAACAACTGGCACAAAATCGGTCAAATTTCAGGCAAAAAAAACCCTAGCGACTAGGAGGGCAAGTCGGCTAGGGGAAGGAGGATCCTTTGATCCTCCGCAACTCTGTTATCTATTCCCATTATACCCAGCAGGAAATTTAACTGCAACGAGTTAAATGCAATTAATCAGAGAGTTCTTTCGCCGGCGTAGCTAATGAGGTTGGCGGCCGTGCCGCTTTCACCGCTATGAGCCGGTTTTCCTGCGTTGCGCGGTGCGCTTCCGCTGTGGTATAAGTTACCGGAAATTCTTTACCCCGTAAGGATAACCCTAATGGGAATCAACACTGAAGAACAGCGCCGTCCGGCGACCCCGCGTCGTCTTGATGGGCTGGGTCACGAGGAATAGTCATGGATCTTCCCTTACACTTACTGCGGCTAATTTTCACCTCGCTGCTGGTGCTGCTGCCGCTCCAGCTTTTTGCGGCGCCCCTCCCGAAGCTGACCGAGCTGCCTCTCGGAGTACGCTGGTACAGCATCAAGCTCGGCGACGAGCGCGTCGGCTTCAGCCGGCTAACCATCACCCGGACCGATACGGGGTACCGCATCGATTCCGAGGGGAGCGTGAAGATGCGGGTGATGGGTTTCTCCAGGGAGGCAACCTCGAAAGAGTCCTATCTGGTTGCCCGGGACCTGGTGCTGCAATCGTTCTCGGCTGAGAACCGCATCGACGGCAGCCCAGTCACCATCACCGGCGAGGTCACTCCCAAGGGTGTGGCCATCGTTTCCCGGTCCGGCAGCGGGACCAAGGAGCGGACCCTGAAGTTGAAGGGCGCGCTCTACCCCCCCCACGCGCTGAACCTCTACCCGCTCATGCAGGGCGCATCCAAGGGGAAAAGCTACAAGCTCTCCGTCCTGGACGTGGAAGCGCAGAAGGTTAAGAAACTCAAGGTGGAGGTGGTAGGCGAGGAAACGCTTCCCCCGGGGCGGCCGGTGGTTCATCTGAAGAACGACGTCTACCCCATGGTCGACAACGATATCTGGGTCGACCTCCAGGGGAACGTGCTCAAGGAGTCGGTACGCGATGACCTAGTGGTCACCGAGGCCGAGGACGAGGCGACCGCCCGTGCGGAGCTTGCGCGTAATGCGCTCTGCAAGACGGACCTCGTGCTTGATTTCAGCATGATCCGGGTAACCCCTCCCATAGAGCGTCCCGCCCAGTTGCAGAAGCTGGTGCTGGAGATGACCGGTTTACCGGCGAACCTGCCGCTGTTGCAGGGGAAAAGGCAGCAGATGGTGCGCCAGCCCGACGGTAGCGTGCTCGTCACTCTGCCCAGCCCCGCCCCTGGCGCCGAAGCGCCGCCGACCGCCGCCGAGCGGGAGGCTGCGGAGCGGATACCGAGCGATCACCCGGAGATAAAGGCGAAAGCGGCGGAAATAACCGGAAGCGAGCAGGACCCGGCGCGGGTAGCAAAGCTTCTGTCCGACTGGGTGGCCCGCGAGATCAAGGGGACCGTCACCGACAGCCAGTCCCCTGTGGAAACGCTTAAAAGCCGCAACGGGAACTGCCAGAGCCACGCGAGGCTCTATGCCTCCCTGGCCCGCGCCGCCGGGATACCGACTCGCTTCGTCTCCGGGATTGTCTACCAGGGAAACGGCTTTCTCTACCATAGCTGGGCGGAAAGCTACCTGGGCGGAATGTGGGTTCCCATCGACCCTACCTTCGGGGAGATGCCGGTGAACCTGACCCACATCAAGTTCGTCGAGGGGGAAACGCTCGACGAGATGGGGGCACTGGCGGGGATGATCGGAAAGGTACGGGCAAAAGTGCTGGAAATAAAGTACTGAGTCGAAGGCAACAACAGAGAAGCGGGGCGGCCTGTGAAGACCGCCCCGGTTTTTGTTTTCCGATCCAGTCGCTAGGCCTGGCAGCATTCCCGATTGGCCGCCTCACCCAGAGTTTTCAGCTCCTTCAGATCTGCCTGCTTCTTTACGCTATTCATATAGCACACAGCCTGAACCGCCAGTGCCAGCACATAAAAAGCACCGAGCACCATGAATAAAGTTCCCATTCCTAACTCCTTTGAGCCTGCAACCAGCTGGCTATTATCCGCTCGCTGCGAGTGCTCAACCGTCATTGTTATACTCCCTTACCTGCATAGCAGCATCCGTGCCGCCAGCCTCTTGGCCGTAACCACTTGTTTTCTTTTACGTGATAAGGGAATTGTCACATAGTAATAAAATCGATGTTCCAGGTTGGAACGGGGCAGGTGTTACGTAGACGAACGCAGCAGCTACTTCCAGCTATTTCCCCATGGCCTCCACGATCTCCCTGCGGGCCTCGCCGATAGTGAGCGGGATGCGCGCGAAAGGGAGACCCTCGTCGTGCTTCAGCTTGTAGATCAGCTCGGCTATGTGCGGCAGGCGCAGCTTGACGTTGGCCAACTCGTCGGGCGCGGTGAAGACTTCTTCCGGGGTGCCGCCACGCACCAGCCGGCCGCGGCTCAGGATGTGAAGCTGATGCAGGAAAATGGGGACCAGATCGACGCTGTGGGTCGCCATGACGATGGTGACGCCCTGCTCCTTGTTGAGCCGGGTCAGGAGTTCCATCATGCGGTACTCCCCCATCGGGTCGAGCCCCGCGGTCGGTTCGTCCATGAGCAGGATCTCGTGCCCCATGGCGAGAAGACCCGCGATGCAGACCCGCTTCTTCTGGCCGTAGCTCAGGTTGTGGATCCCCTTGGCGGTGAACTCGGCCATGTCCACGCTGGCGAGCGCCTGTTCCACCCGGCTCCGCACCTCGGCCTCGGCGCATCCCATGTTGCGGGGGCCGAAGGCGGTGTCCTCGAAGACGTTGCTGGCGAAAAGCTGGTCGTCGGGATTCTGGAATACTAACCCCACCTTGCGGTAGATGTCCCGGGGGTGCAGGCGCAGCACGTTGTCGCCGTCCAAAAGCACCTCGCCCTGGTACCCCTTGATCAGCCCGTCCATGACCTTCAAAAGCGTCGTCTTGCCGGAGCCGTTGGAGCCCAGGATGCCGGTGAACTCTCCCCTTTTCACTGCCAGGCGGATGTCGGAGAGGGCGACGGTACCATCGGGGTACTTGTAGCTATTGAGGTCGACGGAGATTCTTGTGTCCACGCTTGATCCTTTACACGCTGCTTCTGAGGGCGATCATCGCCAGGAGAAAGAGAAAGGCGGAGGCCACCTCGGCCAGCCGCAACGGCCTTTGCAGCGTCATCGGCATATCGCCGTCGTAGCCGCGCTGCACCATCGCGGTGGTGATGCTCTGGCTGTTGTCGAACGCCTTGATCACCAGCACCCCGGCGAGTGTTCCGAACGAAGAGAGGGAGCGCCGGTAGCCGACGTAGCCCAGGCGGTTTTTCTGGGCGTTGTAGACCACCTGTGCCTCCTCCAGGAGCAGAAAGAGGTATCGCCAGGCGAAGAGGGCGACGTCGACCAGGACCTGGGGTACCCTGAGCCAGGAGAGGGCGGCCATCAGCTCGGTGAACGGGGTGGAGAAGCCGACCACGGCAAGAAGCGATACGCCCCCCAGGATTCGGCTCGCGATGAGCACCCCTTCCCTCAGCCCCTCGCGGTAGGCCGCAAGCTCGTAGCCTGCGACGCCGAACGAGAAAATAGGGTCGCTCCCTGAAAAGAACATCTTCAGCAGGAGGACTGTGGCAGCGATGAAGAGCGGCTCGGAAAAGCGCAGGGCAAGGATGCGCCAGGTCGTGCCGAGGGAGCGGCAGAGGGCGATGCCTGAGACCGAAACCAGCAGCGGAAAAGCTACGCTCCGGCAGCTGATCACCATGACCAGGAGCGCGAAGGCGCAAAGGAGCTTCACCCTGGGGTCGATGCGGGTGACCGGGTGAGAGGCGTTGCAGATATGCGCCTTCAGGTGGTGCATCGCCATCTTACTTGTCCTTCCCCGTCAACTGGCGCCAATAGTACCCGGCAGCGAAACCGGCAACCGCGCCCCCCACCAGGAACCCGAAAAGCAGGAGGTCACCGGAGCCCGGATCGATCAGCGGCGCAGTCGCCTCGCGCCCGTGTTCCCTGGCGATCTTCTCCACCACCGCCTCGTCCACCCCTTCCCAGGACTTGGGCGCCAGGGTGAAGAAGTAAAACGCGAACAAAAGCATCGGGAGAAGCACCAGGTGCATCAGCAGTATCTTCCACTTCCTTCTGCGTTCAGGCATGGGCAGGGAGCTCCTTTTCCGTTATTACCCGCATCTTCACCAGGAGATCGGGACGTTTGCGGTACAAAAGCGTGACCATCCCCGCCGTGATGACACCTTCCAGGATCCCCAACGGCAACTGGGTCGGGAGGAAGGCGAGCACCACCTTGACGAAGAGCGGCGTAAAAGACGCCTCGCCCCGGATGCCGAGCGACAGGATGCCCGCGGTCGCGGCGTAGGTCGCCCAGTCGGCCAGAAGCCCCGCCATGAAACCGGAGACGGCGAGGCTTCCGCCCAGGCGCCGGCTCCCGCGGAAGGCGAGCCACCCGGCAAACGACCCCACCACCCCCATCGAGAAGGTGTTGGCGCCCAGGGTGGAGAGCCCGCCGTGGGCGAGGAAGAGCCCCTGAATCAGCAGCGACACCGCGGCGATCAGCACGCTCACCAGCGGTCCCACCAGGATGGCAGCGACCCCCGTGCCGCAGGGATGCGAGCAGGTCCCGGCGGTCGGGACCGGAATCGGCATGCAGGAGATGATGAACACCACCGCAGCCAAAAGGCCCACCAGCGGCTTGAGGGAAAGGTCCTCGCGCGAGATGGCGTTCAGGTGCCTCACCCCCAGGGCGACGAAGGGCGCCAGCGCCAGGTACCAGAAGGCGGCCCAGGGGAAGGGGAGTATCCCTTCCGAAATGTGCATGGCGAACGCCGGGGTGGCGGAGAGAAGCGGCAGCGACAGCGCAACCAGCGTCCTCAAACCAAATCCCCCCCGCCCCCCCTTCACCAAAGGGGGGAGACAAGATTCATCAAGCTCCCTCCTGCGGGAGTATGCGGCTACGTGCTCAGGCATCAGATCTTGTCGCCTCGCAGGTCGCCCGCGAAGATCTTGCCGGCGCCGCGGGAGGCGCAGAAATCGCCGCACATGGTGCAGGTCTGCTCGTCTTCGGGGACGCGGCTCTTCCTGATGGCCGCGGCGTCCTCCGGGAACAGGGCGAGCTCGAACTGGCGCTGCCAGTTGAGGTCCCTTCTGGCCTTGCTCATCTCCTTGTCGCGCTCCCTCCCCTTCTCGGGGTACTTGTTCATGTCGCCGATGTAGGCTGCGATCTTCGCGGCCTTCACCCCCATCCGCACGTCCTCCTCGTTGGGAAGCGCAAGGTGCTCGGCCGGGGTGATGTAGCAGATCAGGTCGGCGCCATAGCGCGAAGACTGGGCCGCGCCTATGGCCGCGGTGATGTGGTCGAAGCCCGGGGCGACGTCGGTGGCTATCGGCCCCAGCATGTAGTAGGGGGCGCCGCCGCTCATCCGCTTCTGCAGCTTGATGTTTCCTTCGACCTCGTCGAGAGGCACGTGTCCCGGCCCCTCGACCAGCATCTGGCATCCCATGTCGCGCCCCAACTCGGCCAGCTCGCAGTTGATCAAAAGCTCCTGGATCTGCGCCCGGTCGCTGGAGTCGTGGATGGCGCCGGCCCGAAGACCGTTTCCGAGCGACAGCACCGTGTCGTAGCGCTTCAGGATCTCCACCACGCGGTCGAACTTCTCGTAGAGCGGATTTTCCCGGTTGTTGGCGATCATCCAGGCCGCCATGCTCACCCCACCCTTGGAGACGAGGCCCCCGTAGCGGTACCCCTGCTTCCTCAGGCGCTCCAGGGTGTAGAGGTTGATGCCGCAGTGCACCGCCATGAAAGCCATGCCGTCGGCGCACTGCCTCTCGATGATGTCGAAGAGCATCTCCTCGTCGAGCTTGTTGGGGTCGCCGTACTTCCTGGCCGCTTCGCAGAAGGCCTGGTAGAGCGGTACGTTGCCGACGGGAAGATCCACCGCTGCGATCACCTCGCGTCGCACCCGGTCCAGGTCGCCGCCGACTGAGAGTTCCATCAGGGTGTCCGCCCCGGATTCCTGCGCCGCGAGCCCCTTCTTCACCTCGGCCTCGTAGTCGATGATGTCGGAGGAGGTCCCGATGGAGGCGTTCACCTTGGTCTTCAAGCCGACGCCGATCCCGGCCACCTTGGGCTTTCTGACGTGGTTCCAGGGGATCACTATCTGTCCCAGGGCCACCTTTTCCCGGACGTACTCCGGCGTCAAATGTTCGTCAAAAGCGACCTGCGCCATCTGCGGGGTGGTGATGCCGGCACGCGCCGATTCTATCTGCGTCATCAAGTAAGGCTCCTTTTGCGGTATGCCCTTGCCTCTCCCGCGAAATGAGGAGCCAGGTCAGGCGAGCTGCCGAAGTGTAGATGTATGTAAGAGGCGAGGCAATTCTTGTAGCGATAGCCTTCGGGCGCGAGCTCCATCCCCTTGCGGGTGACCCGGTACAGGCGCTCCACGTGGGGGGGCATCTCTTCCATCTCGGAATAATGGAACTCGTGGCCGCGGGCGATGCTCCCCCTGCCGCCGATGATGCAATCTTCCAGCAACTCCACCTCGCGGTACCCGAGCGCCTTGCGGCGCGGCAGCATCCGGGTCTGCACCGGGAAAATGCCGGCAAAGGTGTGGGTTTCCTCTTCCGCGGCGACCCCCTGGGTCAGGTAGATGAACCCTCCGCATTCGGCGTAGACGGGCATCCCACCCTCCACCGCCGCGCGGATCTCTTCTTTCATCGGCCCGTTGGCGGCAAGGCGCGCCGCGAATAGCTCGGGATACCCGCCGGGGAGGTAGATGCCTCCGATATCTTCCAGAATCGAGCTGTCGGCAAGCGGGGAGAAGTAGCAGAGCTCGGCCCCGCTTTGCTCCAGAAGCCGCAGGTTGTCCTCGTAGACGAAGCAGAAGGCGGCGTCCCGCGCCACCGCGATCCGCACCCGCTCCGGGTCGGCCGCGGCGTTGACGGCAGCTGACGCGGCATCTTCCAAAAGCCTGTCCACATCCAGGTCGAGGAGCGCGTCGAGACAAAGGTGCCCTTCCACGACCTCTACCAGGTGGTCCAGGAAGGTATCCGAAAGAGGGTTGTCCTCCGCCGTCACCAGCCCCAGGTGGCGCGACGGGATGCCGAGTGCGGGGTCCCTGGGGAGGCAGCCGATCACCTGCACGCTTGGCAACGCAGCGGCCAGCGCCTCCCGCAGGATGCGCTCGTGGTTCTCGCTGGCGACGTTGTTGAAGATGACGCCGGCCACCCGGAGGGCCGGATCGAAGCAGGCGAAACCGTGCACCAGCGCTGCGGCGCTTCTCGCCTGGCTGCGCGCATCCACCACGAGGACCACCGGGGCGCGAAGTTCCTTGGCTACCTGCGCGCTGCTCCCCGATTCGGAGATCCCGTCGATCCCGTCGAAGAGCCCCATCGCCCCCTCGACGACGGCGATGTCCGCAGCGGCCGCATGGTGCAGGAAGCTCTCCCTCAGAAAGCGGGGATCGCAGATCCAGCCGTCCAGGTTAACGGAAGCCACCCCGGTCACCAGCCGGTGGTAACCGGGATCGATGAAGTCCGGCCCGACCTTGAAGGGGGCGACCTTGAGGCCTCGCCTTCTGAGCGCGGCCATAACTCCGAGGGTCACGGTGGTCTTGCCGCAGCCACTGGAGGGGGCCGCTATGACGATGCGCTTCGTCACCACGCCGTTAGCCGTTCACCAACTGCACCACCGTGTTGCCATCGGCGTAGTAATCTATCAGGTTCATGCCGCAGTACTGCTGGTCGATGCTGAAAAAGGATGAAAGGGGCGCGCCGATGGCATCCATGAGGATGATCCGGTTCACCCCCCCATGCGCCACCACCAGAACCTCCTCCCCCCGGTGCCTCGCCACGATCTCCTTCAGGGCGGGAAGCACCCGTCCCGCCAGGTCCCCCAGGCTCTCCCCCCCCGGCGCGCGGAAATGCTCCAGGTCCGCCAGCCGCGCGGCCCACTCGTCGGGGCGGTCCCGCTGGATATCGGTCACGGAAAGCCCCTGCCACTCCCCGCAGTTGAGCTCCCTGAACTGCGGCACCTTCCTGGGCTCCACGCCGAGGTAGGGGCCGAGGATCTCGCCGCCGCGGACGGTCCTTATGAGGTCGCTGGTGTAAAGGGCGCTGATCCGGTCCGGGTCGAGGCGCGGCTTCAAGAGCTGGTACTGCTCCTCCCCACGCGCGGTAAGGCGCACGTCGTATTGGCCGTTGTAGCAATGCGGCCTTTCCACCTCGCCGTGGCGTATCAGGTGCAGGCGTGTTCTCTCCATCATCTGCGGCTCCTATGCTCCTGCTCCCCCCTGGCGCAAAAGTGCCAGGAGGACCAGCAGGAAAAAGATCTCGTTCAATTCGCTGGCGCAGCCGATCACGTCTCCGGTCACCCCGCCGAGCCTTTGATGCGACCAGAGCTTCAGGCACCAGGTGAGGAGAAAGAGAAAGAGCAGACAGATCACGCCGGTCAACCCCAGCAGGAGATACCCCGCGGCAAGGGTGAGAAGGCAGGCGACCATGAGCTGGGTGAGCCCGGCCCCTCCCACGAAGGCACATCCCAGCCCGTCCTTTCTGGCCCGCTTCGCGCCCACCGTCATCTGCACCTGGGCGCAGCGCGCCGCCATCGGGAAGAGGAGAAGCGCCTCCCGCTTGTACTGGAGCGGCACCGCCAAAAGCGCCTGGTACTTGAGCCCCAGCCCCAGCACCAGGGCAACCGCGCCTACGGCCCCGACGCGTGAGTCCTTCATGATCTCCAGGAAGCGCTCGCGGGAGCCGCGGGCGGCGAGCCCGTCGGCTACGTCGGACAGGCCGTCCAGGTGCAGCGCCCCCGTCGCCACGCTCATCAGCGTGATCAGGACCAGGTCCCCGACGCTCCGGGGAAGGAGCGGGGCGAGGAGGTAGTCCGCCCCCGCCAGGAGGGCCCCCAGGGCGAGCCCCACCAAGGGGAAGAAGGACATGGAGCGCCCCAGATCCTCCTCCTCGCAGCGGACCGCGAAAGGCAGGGGGAGGATGGTGAGGAACTGGAAGGCGATCAGGAAGAGTCTCATCGGGAAATCTCCTAGGAGGAGGCCACTCCGGCCTCTTCAAAGGTCGCCATCTCGTTCAGGACCTTGACGCCTGCCTCGATGAGCCCCATGGCAAGAGCGGCGCCGGTCCCCTCGCCTAACCGCAGTTGCAGGTCGAGTATCGGCCTGGCGCCGATCCGCTGCAGCATCATCTGGTGGCCTATCTCCACCGAGTTGTGGGCGGCGAAGATGTACTCTTTGACGTTCGGATGCATCTCGCAGGCGATAAGCGCCCCCGCGGTGGAGATGAAGCCGTCCACGACGACCGGGATCCGGTTGGCGGCAGCACCGAGCACCAGCCCGGCGATACCGGCTATCTCCAGCCCCCCCACCTTGGAGAGGACGTCCAGCGGGTCCTCCGGGTTGGGGCGGTTCAGGTCGAGACCCGCCTGGATCACCTTGATCTTGTGCTCCAGCGCCTGGTCCCCGATCCCGGTGCCGCGGTGGGTCACCTCGCACACGCTGCAGCCGGCGAAGGCCGCGATGATGGCGGAGGAGGGGCTGGTGTTGCCGATCCCCATCTCGCCGGTCCCCACCATGGCGATCCCCTCAGCCTTGGCCCGGTCCGCCAGCGCGATGCCGACCTCGATGGCGGCTACCGCCTCCTCGCGGGTCATGGCGCTTCCCTTGGCGAAGTTGCGGGTCCCTTTCGCGATCTTCTTGATGATGAGCCCTTCGGTCGGCTCGAAGTCGTAATCGACCCCGACGTCGACCACCCGCACCTCGGCGCCCGCGTGACGGGCGAGCACGTTGACCCCGGCGCCGCCGCGCAGGAAATTGAGCACCATCTGCGGGGTCACTTCCTTCGGGAAGAGGGAGACCCCCTCATCCACGATGCCGTGGTCGCCGGCGAAGGTGAAGATGACCTTCCTTCCGATCTTGGGGGTGAGGTCGCCGGTGATGGCGGCGTAGCGGCGCGCCATATCCTCCAGGAGTCCCAGGGACCCCTGAGGCTTGGTCTTGTTGTCCAGCTTGGCCTGCGCCTTCGCCAAAAGCGCCTCGTCTAACGGCTGGATTTTCGCCAGCGCCGATTCCAGAAGTTCCATGGTTCCCTCCATTGCATAGAAATTGTACTCTTTATTCCCTGCCGCTATCCCTTCAGCTTCAGCGGCAGCCCGGCGAAGCAGACATGCACCTCGTCCGCCCGCGCCGCGATCAACTCGTTCGCCTCGCCGGAGAGGTCCCGAAAGGTGCGCGAGAGCGGGTGCTCGGGGACGATCCCCATCCCCACCTCGTTGGTGACGATGACCAGGGGGGTCTGCAAGCTCTTGAAGCTCTCGGTGAAACGCTCCACCCGCGACAGCGCCTCGGCAGCCCCTCCTTCGCAACTAAACAGCAGGTTCGAGAGCCAGAGTGTCACGCAGTCGAGGAGGATGACGTTGAACCGGCCGTCGTTGGCGCGGATTTTCTCCTCCACCTGCAGCGGCTCCTCCATGGTCTCCCACTCGTCCCCGCGGCGCCCCTGGTGGCGCGCGATGCGCTCGGCCATCTCCGCGTCCCCTGCCTCGGCGGTCGCGAGATACCCGCGCAACGCCGGATACTCCAGGGAGAGCTTCTCGGCGAACCTGCTCTTGCCGCTGCGGCTCCCCCCGGTCACCAGTATCACTTTGGACATAAAAAAACCCCCCTTCCGATGACGGAAGGCGGGTCAAAAATCGTTGTTTGGGTACGATTCCGGCTTAGCCCCTCTGCCACGGAGGTTGCGACAAGCGTTCATCCTGGCAGGTTTCCTGACTCACGGGTCATCTTACTCGCCGCGCCTTCCCGATTTTGTCAGTGGCGTAGTTGCGGCTTTCATAACCGTTCACAGTTGCGGGACAGCGAGGGATTCACACCCTCTTCCCTTTTAACCCCTCTCGGGGCACCCGGATGGTTCTTTATTCGATTACCGTCTGTTTACTAACAGAGCCGGCGGGGAAAGTCAATCAATAACCGGATCGAGCTGCGCCGGATCCTGCGGAATTTCCGCTGCTTCCGCTGCTTCCGCCGCCTCAGGCGCCAATAGCGCGTCGATGCGGGCCCACACCGCGTCCTTCCCTTCCCTGGAGAGCGCGGAGAAGTAGTTTAGATCTTCCTTCGTCAACTGCAGCTTCTCCATGATGATGGAGCTCTGCCGGGCACGTTCGTTCTTGGAGACCTTGTCGCACTTGGTGATCACGATGATGGGGGGGACGGAGAAGGCACGCAGCCAGGTGAGCATCTGCTGGTCCTCTTCGGTCGGGGTCCTGCGGATATCGAGGATCAGCACCACCCCGCGCAGGTTGCGGCGCTTGGAGAGGTAGGTCTCCATCATGGGGCGCCATTCCTTCTTGACGGCCAAGGGGACCTTGGCGTAGCCGTAGCCGGGAAGGTCCACCAGCATGAAGTCGTCGTTCACCTGGAAAAAGTTGATCAGCTGGGTGCGGCCCGGGGTGGAGCTGGTGCGGACCAGGTTCTTCCGGTTCACCAGCACGTTGACCAGGGAGGACTTCCCTACGTTGGAGCGCCCGGCGAAGGCGATCTCGGGGAGGCTTCCTTCCGGGTAATGGGAGGGTTTCGTGGCGCTTTTAATAAACTGGGTTTGCTTTACTATCAATTAGAGGACCTATCCCGTTTTTTCCGGGCAGTATAGCCCTCCGCGCCCCCCCTTTCAATCATTAAATCCCCGCTTGCCTTAAGCTAACGTTTTGGTATATTTTGGAACCTGACCGGCAACCGGCCCCAGCGAGGACACCTTAGGCATGAACAAAGAACTGGAAACAGCGATCATGAGCGCGGCGGATCTGCCGACCATTCCCATAGTAGCCATAAAGGTAATGCAACTGATCGAGAGCGACAGCGCCACGGCGGACGAACTGGCGAAGATCGTCTCTTCCGACCCGGCGGTAGCCGCACGGGTGCTCAAGATCTCCAACTCCTCCTTCTACGGCTGCCGCAGGCAGATCCAGACCCTTTCCAGCGCCATCGTCATCCTCGGGTTCAGCACGCTCAGAAGCCTCGTGGTCGCAGCCTCCGTGAAACAGGTCTACAAGCCTTACGGGCTCACCGAGAAGATGCTCTGGGAGCACTCCTTCGCGGCCGGGCTCGCGGCAAGGATCATCGCCAACCGCACCCGCATCGCCAACGAGGAGGAGGCCTTCCTCGCCGGGCTGTTCCACGACATCGGCAAGATCATCATGAACACGCTGGACCGCAACAAGTTCCAGGAAGTGATGCAGCACTGTTACAACGAGGGGATCTCCTTTGGACAGGCCGAGCGGAGCGTCTACCCCTTCAGCCACGCCGAAGTGGGAGCGCACGTGATCAGGAAGTGGAACTTCCCGGAGATCCTCACCAACGCCATCCTGCACCACCACACGCTGGAGTTCGACGAGTTCGAGGATCCGACCGTGGTGAACCTTACCGCCATCACCGCCCTGGCGAACCTGTTCTGCCTGAAGCTAGGCATCGGCATCCGGGAGCCGGAGGAGGATATCGATCTGGGTAGCTCGAAACCGGCCCAGATGCTGAAAATCGGTCCGGAGACCGCACAGCAGTTGCTGGAAACCTTCGACAAGGCCTTCCAGGAAGACAAGGCCCTGTTCATCAGCTAGCCTCAGGAGCCGGTTTTTTCTCCGCTGTCCGCCACCTCTTCCAGGGAACTGCGCCGCTTCGCCTCCTCGGAGATGCTGACGCTGTCCATCCCTTCGGACTTACGGGACGGCTTCTCCCGCTTGCGCTGACGTTCCTGCCCACCCGCGTCCGGGTCGATCCTGATGCTACCCGGAATCCTGTCGACGACGTAACTCATGAGCGCACCTCCCCCCGCCGTTGCCGGCCTTGGCAAAGCATTGCCGCGCGGCATCTTAACAGCAACCAAACCCTAATGGAAGAGAATTAATTGAGATTCTTATCTGGGCCTGACGCTGCCGGACATTCCCCTTGCCCAGCACACTGCAGCGCAGTATAATCCCCAGCTTAGTGAAATCTCATATGGGAAGGATCACATGAAACTCAATACCAAGCTGGTGATGATCATGCTCACCATGCTTATCGTGGCAACGGCGATGCTCTTCATCCTGAACCAGGTGAGCCAGAACGACCTAGTGGGAGAGATCCAGGAGAGCTCGACCGTGGTGTCGAAGGCGATCCAGCTAAGCGTGGAAGACTTGACCTCCGAGGTCGAATCATCGCGCCTGACCGAGTACCTCCAGCAGGCGAAGAGCAAAGGGGTCAACGAGATCAACATCATCAACAACGAGGGGGAGATCATCAACTCCTCGGATCCCGCCCAGGTCGGCAAGAAACGGGAAATCAAGAAGCTGGAGAAAGGGCTCAGGGCGTCGCGCCGCGGCGGCGGAGGGGGCTCGCTCAAGCCCTACGACCTGGTGGTGCCGGTCATCGTAGGGGACGAGCAGCTCGGTTACGTGCAGGTGAACCTGCTTCTGGACAACATCAGGGACATCCAGCACGCCAACTTCGTCAGGCGGCTCGCCGCCACCACCATCGTGTTCATGATGGGGATGATACTGATCATATACCTGGCGCGCCGCTACACACGGCCGATCCACCGGCTGGCTGCCGGGGTCAAAGACGTGTCGGGGGGGGACTTGAGCGTTACCTTCCAGGTGGGAAGCGGCGACGAGATCGGGGAGCTGGCCGAGAACCTTAACGAGATGGTGGAGAAGCTGAGGGAAAAGGAGCAGCTTGAAAAGCGCCTCTATGAGGCGGAGCACCTCTCCAAGGTGGGGCAGCTGGCAGCGGGTATCGCGCACGAGATCAGGAATCCGCTCAATTACATCAGCCTCGCCATCGACCACCTGAAAAGCGAATTCCTCCCCTCCTGCCCCGAAAAGGCGCAGGAGCTGGATGCGATCGCCAACAACATCAAGGAAGAGGTGCGCAAGGCCAACTACATGGTGCTCAACTTCATGAATTACGGCCGCCCCTTGAAGCTGCGGCTGCAGCGGGTATGCTACCCTGAGCTCGTGGACAAGGCGATGCAGATCATGCAGGACCGGCTCGACGAGAGGGGGATCCAGGTGGTTCGGGAGATCCCCCAGGACCTACCGCCGATGCTGGCAGACCCGGAGCTCATGCGCAACTGCCTTTGCAACTTCATCAGCAACAGCACCCAGGCGATGCCGGAGGGGGGGAAGCTGACCATCGGCGCCAGCATGGACCCGGATTCCTGCCTCCTCCGCCTCACCTTCAGCGACGAGGGAACGGGCATCGAGCCCCAGGACCTGGAGAAGGTATTCCAGCCCTACTTCACCACCAAAGAGGCGGGGATCGGCCTTGGTCTCGCCATCACCGAGCGCATAGTTCGGGAGCACGGCGGCAGCATCACGGTTCAGAGCACCAAAGGGGAAGGGACCACCTTCTCGGTCACCCTCCCGGCAGCAGCGGCGTAAAGGCCGCCCCGCCCCCCTGTCCAGACGGGGGCAAGAAAAGAGCAAGGAGTCGCAATGAGTGGCAGCATCCTGATAATCGACGACGAGAAGGGGCAGAGGGACATCCTCAGCGCCATACTCACCAAGATGGGGTACAAGATCGACACCGCCTCGGGGGGGGAAGAGGCGCTGCAGCAACTGCAGCACGGAGAGTTCGACCTCCTCCTCACCGACCTCAAGATGCAGGGGATTTCGGGGATGGAGCTCCTTGAGCGGGTCCTGGCAGAAAACCCGTCCCAGTGCGTGGTGATGATGACAGCCCACGGCACCATCGACTCGGCCGTGGAAGCGATGAAGAAGGGGGCCTTCGACTACCTGGAAAAGCCGCTGGAGCGCGAGGACCTGATCCTCACCGTTCAGCGGGCCTTCGAGCGCATCGGGCTTTTGAAGGAAAACAAGGCGCTGCACAAGAAGCTCGCGGAAACGAAAAGGCTTCCCAACATGATAGGGGAGCACCCGAAGATGCACGAGGTGGTGCGGGTCATCAACAAGATAGCCCCCACCTCCACCACGGTCCTCATCTACGGCGAGTCGGGGACCGGCAAGGAACTGGTGGCGCGCGCCATCCACGACGGGAGCCCGCGCCGAGACAAGGCTTTCTTCGCCATCAACTGCGCCGCGATTCCCGATTCGCTGATGGAAAGCGAGCTCTTCGGGCACGAGAAGGGGGCGTTCACCGGCGCGGGCACCAGGGAAATCGGGATTTTCGAAGCTGCCGAGGGGGGGACCGTCTTCCTCGACGAGATCGGCGAGATGAACATAGCCATGCAGGCTAAGCTTCTGCGCGCCATCCAGGAGAAGGAGATCCGCAGGGTCGGGGGGAAGGTGAACATCCCCGTCGACGTCAGGATCATCTCCGCCACCAACAAGGACCTGGAGCATGAGACCCGGCGCGGCAACTTCCGCGAGGACCTCTTCTACCGGCTCAACGTCATCAGGATCACCCTCCCCCCCCTGAGGGAGCGCGGCAACGACATCGTGACGCTGGCCGATTTTTTCCTGAAGAAGTACTGCGCCTCCTGCGGCATCCCCCTGAAGGGGATCGCCAAGCCGGCACTGAAGATCCTGCTCGACTACAGCTGGCCCGGCAACGTGCGGCAACTGGAATCGGTCATCGAGCGCGGCGTGCTCATGGCCGAGAGCGAGTACATCCAGCCCGAGGACCTGCCGGCCGAGGTGCACCACGAGGCCTCCCACGCCGGGAGCCTCCCCTTCGACTTCCCGGCCGAGGGGATATCCATCGACAACCTGGAACGGGACCTGATCATGAAGGCGATGCAAAGGGCGGATTGGGTCATCGCCAAAGCGGCACCACTACTCGGTATGAGCTACAAGACGCTACAATACCGGTTGGAAAAGTTCGGCATCGGCAGACCGGAGTAGCATCAAGTAGCCAGGAGCGCGGTATGAACCTGAGCTCGACGCTGCACAGATTTACCGTCGTCCACTCTCTTCCCAAGGAGCTTGCTGGGCTGCAGCGCATCGCCTACAACCTCTGGTGGAGCTGGGAGCCTGAAGCCATCGGCCTTTTCAAACGGCTGGACCCCGAACTCTGGCGCCAGACGCGCCACAACCCCCTCGAAGTGCTGGGAAGCCTGCAGCAGGCGACCTACGAGAGCCTGATGGCGGACGAGGGGTTCATGTCCCACCTCTCTCAGGTCGAGGAGCGGCTTAGCGAATACCTCTCCTCCCGCACCTGGTACGAGCGGCACGGCAACGCCGGCGCCCGCATCGCCTACTTCTCCATGGAATTCGGCCTGCACGAGTCGCTCCCCATCTACTCCGGGGGGCTCGGCATTCTGGCGGGCGACCACCTCAAGTCAGCCAGCGACCTGGGCCTCCCCCTGGTCGGCGTCGGTCTCCTGTACCGGCAGGGTTACTTCCGCCAGTACCTGAACCTGGAGGGGTGGCAGCAGGAAATCTACCCCGAAAACGACTTCTACAACCTGCCGCTGCACCAGGAGAAGGACAGGGAAGGAAAGCCCCTGGTCTTCTACCTTGAGTACCCGGGGAGAAACGTGCTGGTCCAGGTCTGGCGGGTGCAGGTCGGGCGGGTGTCGCTTTACCTGCTGGACACGAACCTTGAGGCGAATTCCCCCGCCGACCGCGAGATCACCACCAGGCTCTACGGCGGCGACCAGGAGATGCGGATCAGACAGGAGATCCTGCTCGGCATAGGCGGCATCCGCGCGCTCAGGCTTTTGGGGATCGAGCCCAACGTCTGCCACATGAACGAGGGGCACGCAGCCTTCCTGGCGCTGGAGCGGATCCGCACCCTGATGGAAGAGCGGCAGCTCACCTTCCGCGAGGCGATGGAGGCGGTGAGAGGGGGCAACGTCTTCACCACCCACACCCCGGTCGAAGCAGGTATCGACCATTTCCCCCCTGATCTCCTCGACCACTACATGGGGCATTACTACCGCAGCCTCGGCCTTTCCCGCGAGCAGTTCATGGCGCTTGGGATGCAGAACCACGGCAGGAGCAACGAGAGCTTCTGCATGGCGGTTCTGGCCATGAAGCTCTCGCTGCACTCAAACGGCGTGAGCGAGCTGCACGGGGCGGTGTCGCGCAGGATGTGGGCGGACGTCTGGCCGGACCTCCCCGAGGAGCAGCTGCCCCTTACCTACGTCACCAACGGGGTGCACCAGAAGAGCTGGCTCTCAGAGGAGATGACCGGCCTCTTGGTCCGGTTCCTCGGCACCAGGTGGCTCGAGCAAAGCGCCGACCAGCTCTGGCGCAAGGTGTCGCGCATCCCGGACGCGGAGCTCTGGCGCACCCACCGACGCGGCACGGAGCAGTTGGTAGACTACGCGCGCCGCAGCCTGAGGGCGCAACTGGAGAAGCTGGACGCAAGCCCCAAGGAAATCGACGAGGCGGGGGACGTCCTCGATCCGGAGATACTCACCATCGGGTTCGCGCGCCGTTTCGCCACCTACAAGCGTGGTACGCTCCTTCTGCACGACAAGGAGCGGCTTCTCAAGATACTGAACCATCCCGAGCGGCCGGTGCAGATCGTCTTCGCCGGGAAAGCCCACCCGGCGGACCATCAGGGTAAGGAGCTGATCCGCCAGATCGTGCAGCTGTCGAAGCAGCCCGAGTTCCGGCGCCGCATCATCTTCCTGGAGGATTACGACATTTCGGTGGCCCGGCGCCTGGTGCAGGGGGTGGACGTCTGGCTCAACACGCCGCTCAGGCCGCTTGAGGCCAGCGGCACCAGCGGCATGAAGGTCGCCTTCAACGGAGGGCTCAACCTGAGCATCCTGGACGGCTGGTGGTGCGAGGGGTACCGCGGCAACAACGGCTGGGCCATCGGGCGCGGCGAGGTGTACGATGACCTCTTCTACCAGAACCAGGTGGAGAGCCGCGCCATCTACGACCTTTTGGAGAAGGAGATCGTGCCGCTTTTCTACAACCGGGGGAGCGACGGCATCCCGCGCGGCTGGACCACCTTCATGAAGAGCTCGATGCAGACCCTCTGCCCGGTGTTCAGCACGGACCGGATGGTGCAGGAGTACACCCGGCGCTGCTACCTCCCCGCCTTCGAGCACTGGGAGCGGCTGAACCGGGACGACCTGAGGCTCGCGGTGGAGCTGGCGCGCTGGAAGGAGCGGCTGCACGGCATGTGGGGGGAGCTTGCCATCGTGGCGGTGGACGCCGAGATCCAGAAGGAAGTTACGGTAGGGGAGATGCTCCCCATCTCGGTGCAGATCACGCCGGGGCGGATCCCGCTTTCCGAGATCGCCGTGGAGGTCTACTTCGGGGTGCTGGACTCGCGCGGCGCCATCATGGGAGGGGAGATCGTGCCGCTTAAGCCTGCGGCCGACCCGGAAAAGGCCGGGCACTTCAAGGGGGAGCTGGAATGCCGCTTCTGCGGCAGGCACGGCTTCATGCTGCGGGTGATGCCCAGGCACCCGGAGCTTGGGACCGTGTACGATCCGGGGCTGATACTTTGGGGCTAGGTCGACTCTGGTGGCGTCTCCCTGCGGGGAGACGCTACCGCATCCTAAGGCTGTACACGTAGGCCAGGATTTCCGCTACCGCGGCGAAGAGCGCTTCGGGAATCATATCCCCCTCCTCCACCTGGCTGTAGAGCTCGCGGGCCAGGAACCTGTTCTCCACCAGCACCACGTTGTTCTCCTTGGCCATGATCCTCATCTGCAGCGCCATCTGGTCCACCCCCTTGAACAGCACCACCGGGGCAGCCATCTTCAAGCGGTCGTACTTGAGCGCAACCGCGTAGTGGGTGGGGTTGGTGACCACTACGTCGGCGGTGGGGATGATCTGCCTCATGCGGCGGCGCGCCATCTGGAACTGCTTCTGCTTCAGCTTCGCCTTGATCCCCTGGTCCCCCTCTGCGTTCTTGTGCTCGTCCTTTACCTCCTGCTTGGTCATCTTCAGGTTGTCCAGGAAGCGCCAGTTCACGAAGACGATGTCGAGCACCGCGAGGACGATGAGCACCCCGCAGGTATGCAGCACTATCTTGAAGGCCAGGTGCCCCAGGAAATTGACTATCCCCGCCACATCGCTGTCCACGAGGTAGATGATATTTTCCATCTCCTCGGTCATGACCTTGTACCCCATGTAGCCGACGATCCCAAGTTTCAAAAACGACTTGGTCACCTCGAAGATGGAGTCCTTGTTGAAGAGCCGCTTCGCCCCCTGCAGCGGGTTCAGCTTCCCCAGGTCGAACTTGAACTTCTCGGTGGTGAGCTGCACCCCCCCCTGGCCTACCTCCACCGCCACGGTCACGGCGAGGAGCAGCAACAGGAACGGCCCCAGCATCGTCGCCATGTACCCCAGCTGCTTGATCATCAGGCCGTGCACGGACGCCTGGGTCAGGGGTTTCGCGGAAAGGCCGCCGAAGGTCTCCTGCATGATCCGCTTCATGGTGGAGAGCATGGTGCCGGAGCTGACGTAGAGAACTATCATGGCGCTGAGAAGGGTGACCGCCGAGGTGATCTCCCGGCTGCGCGGGACCTGTCCCTTCTTTTTGGCGTCCGATATCTTCTTCTGGGTCGGTTGTTCTGTTTTGGAATGTTTGTCTTCCGACATGGCCTACCTACCTGAGCAGCTCGAACAGGGTCCGCATCTGCCCGGTAAGGGTGCCGAACGAACCGCTGAGGACCCGCACGAATACCGGCAGCGAGATCCCGAGCACCAGGAACCCGATGCCGATGTTGAGGGGCATGCTGACGATGAAGACGTTCATGGAGGGGAAACTGCGGGCGGCGATGCCGAGCGCCACCCCTGTGGCCAGCAGGGCCACGGCGACGGGCGCCGCGAGCTTCAGGGCCACCACGAACATCCCCGAGCTGGCGCTGACAAGAAAGCTGAGAAGCCCGTTACTGGCGTGCCACGCCCCGACGGGGACGATGCGGTAGCTCTCCGCCATCGCCGAAAGGAAGAAGTGGTGCACGTCCAGGGAGAGAAACACGAGCGTCGCCAGCGCTCCCTGGAACATCCCCATGGTGGGGACGCTGGCCTGGGTGGCGGGATCGAACATGGTCCCCATGGAAAGCCCCATCTGCATCCCGACCTGGAAGCCGCAGAACTCAACTGCGGCGAAGACGAGCTGGGAGAGGATGCCGAGGGTGAGGCCGATCAGCACCTCTTTGATCACGACAAGCATCAGCGAGATCGAATCGTTGGCCGCGACGGCCACTTCCGGGCGGATGATGGGGAAGAGAAGGAGCGCCAGGGCGAAGATAAGCGGCGTCTTCACCCGAGCCGGCACCACGCGGCTGCCGAAAATGGGGATGGCCGAAAAAAGACCTGCGACGCGCGCCAGGACCAGGGCAAAGGGGATCAGGTCGTCCAGTGCGTTGATCGGCAGACCGGGGAACAAGCTAATGCCTCATGTTGGCGATCATGCCGTAGATCTCGTGGGTGAAGTCGCTCATGTAGGTCATCATCCAGGGGAAGAAGACCACCATGGCGACCATCACCGCGACGATTTTCGGCGCGAAGGCAAGGGTCGCCTCGTTTATCGAGGTAACCGCCTGGAAGATGCTGACCAAAAGCCCCACGACGAGGGCGCAGATGAGAAGCGGCCCGGCCAAAAGCAGCACGGCCTCGAAGCTCCTTCTCCCGAGTTGCACGACCAGTTCAGGTGTCATTGGAAAACTCCGTTAACCAAGCGATGGTTAAGATCAAGGGATTGTTGCGGCGCCCCCGTTCCCTTTGGCGGGGACGGGGTGCAAAAGGGGCCATGAGGTTTCGCGCGAGGGTTACCCGAAGCTTTTGACCAGCGACCCGATGACGAGCCCCCAGCCGTCCACCAGCACGAAGAGCAGGATCTTGAACGGCAGCGATATCATGACCGGCGGCAGCATCATCATACCCATGGACATGAGGACCGAAGCGACCACCATGTCCAGCACCAGGAAGGGGATGAAGATCAGGAAGCCGATCTGGAACGCGGTCTTCAGCTCGCTCACCATGTAGGCGGGGATCAGCGTCAGGGTCGGGATCTCGTCGGCGCTCCGGGGCCTGGGGAGCTTGGAGAGGTTGATGAAGAGCGCCAAGTCTTTTTCGCGCACCTGGGAGAGCATGAACTTCCGCACCGGCGCGATACCACGCTTGAGCGCCTCCTCCTGCGTTATCTGCTGGGCACGGTACGGTTGCAGGGCCTGGCTGTTCACCTGCTCCCAGACCGGCGCCATGATGAAGAAGGTGAGGAACAGGGAGAGCCCTATCACGATCTGGTTCGAAGGGGCCTGCTGGGTCCCGAGCGCGGAGCGGAGGAAGGAGAGCACCACCACGATGCGCGTGAAGGAGGTGGTCATCATCAGGAGGCTGGGAGCCAGCGAGATGACGGTCATCAGGAAGAAGATCTGCAGCACTACAGAAACGTCGGCGGGCTTGCTCACCTTCCCCATCCCGACGCTTACCGTGGGGAGCGCCAGCGGTTCAGCCAGCGCGGTTCCCGCCATGAGCAGGATTGCGACTACCAGGAGCAGCGCTCCCGCCATGCTTTTCTTTCTCACGCAAAGTCACCATTTTTCTTGAACTGCCCGAGAGGGATTCCCCCGGGGGAACTCCCGCGGAGGAGCGTCTTGACCCTCTCTTTCAACTGGACCGGGATCAGCGTCTCGTAACCCCGCTCGGGGACCACCTCGATTTCCTCGAGCATCTCCACCTGCTTGATGAACTGCATCCCTTCGCCGCTGTTGCTCAAAAGCAGGTACTCCCCGCCGACCTCGACCAGCACCAGGGATTTCTTGGGGCCGAAGTGCCTCGTCTCCACCACGCGGATGTAGCCTGCGCCCCCGCCCTGCGGCACCTTCAGGAACCGCCCCGCCAGGTAATAGAGGAGCAGTATGATGCCGATGACGAGTATCAGGGAACCCGCCGTCTGCGCCAGGCTCCCTAAAAGGTCAGGGCTCGACCCTTCCTGCCCGGCCCATGCCTGCACCGGGAGGAGGAGCGTTGCGCCTATCAGCAGCGCGGCGTTTCTCATATGACCTTGTCCACCCTCTCGTTGGGGCTCACGATGTCCAAGAGCCGGATGCCGAACTTGTCGTTCACCACGACCGCCTCGCCTCGGGCCACCAGCTTCGAGTTCACGAATACGTCCAGCGGCTCGCCCGCCAGCTTCGTCAGTTCCACGACCGATCCCTGGTTCAGCTGCAGCACATCCTTCACCAGCAGCTTGGTCCTACCCAGTTCCACCGTCAGCTGCAGAGCTATATCCAGTATGAATTCCAGATTCTTCATCTGGGGGCTTTCCTGGTGCTCCTCAAGTGTCAGCTTTTCCGTCAATCTGCACCCCCTGCGCTCACGGCGCGGCTGATCTGCACGGCTTTGTTGCCGTTGTTTGTTCCGGCTACTCCGAAGAACTTCTTGACCTCGCCCACCTTCACCACCAGCTCGTCCTGGTACCCCGAATCGAGCATCACGGTGTCACCCGGCGTAAGCTCCAGGAGTTCGGCCAGCGTTATGGTGGCTCCGCCCATTTCCACCGAGACCTCCATGGGAGCCTCGAGCAGCTCCTCGGAAAGCCGGTAGGACCAGAGCGGGTCGACGACCATCATGTCCATCTGCACGCCGCGCTTCAGCTTGTCCCGGATCGGCTCGATGGTGAGGAAGGGGATGGCGAGGATCATGTTCCCTACCGTCTCCTCGATCTGCACCTTCATCGACATGGTCACCACCTGGTACTCGGGCGGCACGATGTTCACCAGGCGCGGGTTCATCTCCAGGCGGAGCAAAGCCATGCTCGCCTGGCACAACGGCGCCCAGGCCCTTTCCAGGTCCGCCAGCGCGTCCTTCACGATTTTCTCCACCAGCCTCAGTTCGATCGAGGTGAAGAGCCGGTTCATGCGGTTGCCCGAAGCGACGCCGCTCCCCCCCAGGATGCTGTCCACGATGGTGAAGACGAGCGTGCTGTCCAGAGCGAGCAGCGCGGCCCCCTTCAACGGGTCCATCTTGTAGATGGCGATGCAGGCCGGCGAAGGGAGCACGCTCAAGAACTCGCCGAACTTGAACGGCCGCGCCTCCTCCTTCTTTATCTCCACCATCCTGCCGAGACGGTTCGACATGGTCACCCTGTTGTAGCGGATGAACCCGTCGTAGACGATGTCCAGGTTGGGGATGACGCGGTGCGCCTCGATGTCAAGCAGGTCGAACTGCTCCGCGTGCCCCCCCGCCTTGGCCAGCTCGGCATCGGGGACCAGCGTCCCCTCGAACACCGCGGCAACCAGGGCATCGATCTCTTCCTTCGTCAGGATTTTTTCCATCGAACCCATACCCTTTTATTGCACCACGAAATCGGTGAAATATACCTTGGTCACCTTGCCGGGCACGGTCTTGGCCGCTGCCGCAAGGATCTGTTCCCTCAGGGTGTTCTTCCCCTGCAGGTCCTGGATCTCCTGCATCGTCTTCGTGGTGAGCAGGATCAGGATCGCGTCACGAAGCGGAGCCAGGTGCGAATCGATCTCGGCCTTGGCGAGCGAGCTGGAAAGTTCAAACTCCACCTTGAGCTTCAGGTAGCGCATCTCCTGCCCGTCGTAGATGTTGACGATGAAAGGCTCCAGGGCGTAGCTGGAACTTGCGGCCGCAGCCTCGCCTTCCTTCGCGGCGCCTTTCTCCCCGCTTGCAGCAGCCCCTTCGACCTTGGCCGGCTCCTGCTGGTGCTTGGCGCCACCACCCTTGCCGCCGATAAGGTACATCCCCCCACCGCCCACGGCCAAGGCCGCCACCACGGCACCGATGATGATAAAGATCTTCTTGTTATCCTTGGGTTGATCTTCCGCCTTTGCCTGCTCGGCCATACCTAGCGTCTCCTTTGTCTGTGACTGGTATCTACGGGAAGATTCCCCTTGCAACCGAAGTGCCAGATTGCGGCGATCGGGAAGAAAGGGGCATCGCCTCCCCCTCCGCCCCCGGAAAAGGGGGCCCAATTGCGGCGGTTTGCCCGCTCTACCCTTCCCACCGGACTGTTTCCGGGGCTCGACTGGCATCGCCCACGCGACCGAGGGTCATTTTTTTGACCCGCCGCGAAAGGTGTCAAGGGATCCGGAGTGTCAAAACTCCATGACGCGAACTGTTACTGGAAAGGGACGGGCAAATCCTGCGGTCCCAGACGGTTGTCGGGATGGGGTGAGCGAGATCGACCGCGGCTGCGGTGCTTCGAGCAGGGGATGGGGGTGCTTGCGGGGAGAAAGGAGCTCAAGCCGGGGGCCCGGGCGCGGCTGCCGCGCCCAGGCCCTGCCTGATGCTGTTAGCGGATCAGCCCCAGCACTTCCTGGGTCATCTGGTCCGTGGTGGTGATGGTCTTGGAGTTGGCCGAGTAGGCCCTCTGGGTGATGATCATCTTGACGAACTCGTTGGCCATGTCGACGTTGCTTTGCTCCAGCGAGTTGGAAAGCACCTGCTCGCTGGTCCCGTTGGGCTGGTTGTCGGCGATGGAGAACGCGGCTGCGGGGACGCCCGCATCGGCGGTCGCCTGGTACAGCGAGCCCCCCAGCTTCGAGAGGGCGGTCGGGTCGGAAGCGGTCACCACCGCGATCTTCTGCACCGCGGCCTGGTTGGCCGGGAGAGCCGGAAGGCCGGCGGCCCCGGTGGTGTTGTAGTAGTTGAGGGTTATGCCGTCGCTGGCAAGGTAGGTGATCAGGCCATTCGGGTCGACCTTGGTGACCTTGCCGAAATCGGTGGTCGCGGACCCGGTGGTACGCGAGAACTGGATCGGGTTCCCCGTGGTGTCGAGCACCTGGTAGCCGTCGGGGTTGACCAGGTAGAGGTTGTTGTCCACATGGAAGGCGCCGGCGCGGGAGAGGTAGGCGCCGCTTTGCAGCGCCACCGGAGCCGCGGTCACCGGAGATTTGAGTGCGAAGAAGCTGTTACCCTGGATGGAGAGGTCGGTCACGTTCTCGGAGCTCTGGGAAGAGCCCTGGGTGAAAAGGTTCTGCACCGTCTGCAGCTGCACGCCTTTGCCCACCTGCGAGTTGTTGCCGATCGACTCGGAGAGGCGGTCGGAGAAGAGGCTCCTGGCCCCCTTGAAACCGACCGTGTTGACGTTGGCTATGTTGTTGCCGATCACGTTCATGGCCTCGCCGTTGTTGAGAAGACCGCTTACGCCGGTAAACAATGCGGATGTGATGCTCATGTGTTGCCTCCTTGATGTTGGTTCTGGGCACCTCTGTCGGTCGGTGTCCCTGGGGCTTCCTCTTGGAGGTCCAGCCCGTTTGTTGTCGTTGTCGTTTGCCTTTTCTGCCGCTTCCTAGAGGATGACGGCCGAGTCTATGTTGGTGAATACGTTCCCGTTCAATGACTGTCGATCCATCGCCGTGACCACTGTCCGGTTTTTGACACTAACCACCAGGGCCGCGTCGCCCAGCAGCACCAGGGATTCCTTCCCCCCTTTTTGCGCCACGCTGTCTACGGCACCTCTCAGTTGCTTCATGTCCTCTTCCGACAGCGAGATCCCGCGCGAACGAAGCCTTTCCGTGGCGTGCTGCGACAACCGCACAGGCTGGCCGGGTAGCTTCCCCTCCAGCACCTTTTCGAAGGGAACACTCCCTCCCACGGATTTGCCCGGCTGGACCGCGCCCGTCTGACGGGGCTTTACCGGGGCCTGGATCGGTTGCGGAAAAAGTACGCTGTTGTCGATCACCTTACACCCCCTGGGCTACTGAGGTCACATCGGTCAGGTTCAGCTTGACGTTGCCCAGCGAGAGGATCAGGTTGGTGCCCGATATGTCGACGCCGTCCACCCTTCCCTTGATGAAGGGGGTGGCGGCCACTTTTTGGCCGTTGACATCGACGGCGGCTGCGCTGAAGGTGTAGGCTCCCGGTGCGACTGCCGCCCCGGAATTGTCGGTGCCGTCCCAGGCCACGCTGGCCTTTCCGGCCGCAAGCGCCCCGGCATCGAGCGTCTTGACGACGTTGCCGTTTTCATCACGGATGGTCAGGTTCACCTGGCTCGCGGAGCCCTCCAGGAAGAGGTTCAGCTGGGCAGTTGCCCCCTGCTGCAGGTCCACCTGGGATCCCAGTGCCTGCACCTCCTTGCCGATCAAAGAGACCGCGGCAAAGCTGGTGCTGTTGTTACCCTGGTTCAGCAGGTTCTGCAGGTTGGTGTTGGTGTTGTAGGCCTGCTCGACCTGGGTCAGCTGGGCCAGTTGTCCGATGAACTCGGTGCCGTCCTGCGGGTTTAGCGGGTCCTGGTTCTGCAGCTGGGTCACGAAGAGCTTGAGGAAATCGTCCTTGTTCATCCCGGTGGACTTTTTCATGGCTGCTTCGGCTGCGCTCGCGCCAGTTGCCCCTGTTGTCACATTGGTTATCACTTTTGTTCCTCCTTCCTCTAGAGTCTCAGGTCGAGAAGACCGCCGCCGGCAGGTGTCGCGTAGGTGAAGCGCCGTTCTTCCACAGCCTCGTACCCTGCAAGGCGCACCGGCTTTGGCATCGCCTGCTGCCTGAGGCTTTCTCGCTGCTCGGCCTGGCGCCCGAAAAAGTCGCCGCCCCCTGTCGAGACGTCGAACCCCTCCATGGCCAGGTCCTTGCCGGAAAGGGCCTCTTTCAGACTGTCGAGGTTGTTCATCAGGAGATCCCTGACGTTCCGGTTTTCCGCGTGCACCTCGACCTTGAACCGGTTGTCCTCCATGTGGACCTGGATCTTCAGCTCGCCCAGTTCGCCGGGGTTGAGCCTGATGCTCATGGTGCCGTTCCCCTTGCCGTCGTGGACCATGGTCCCCTGCTTGATCTGGGCCAGGACGTCCCGGTGCAGCGCCCCCTCTTCCCTGGTCGCCTTGGCGGCGGCCTGGGGTTGCGCCGGTTGCTCGACCTGCTGCGCCCTGCTTACTGCTGCCTCACCGGCCCCTTCGATGCCGGCAACCTTCCGGGGCGCATCCTTTGCTCCCCCAGCATGGCCATCCGCGTGGTCGGCATCGCCGGCGACGCTTAAACCGCCCTGCGGTTTTACTGCGGGACGCTCCTGGGTCACGGTGTCGCCGTTCACTGCTTCAAGCGGCTCCTCTGCCGCTGCCCGCAGCTCCTGGCGCTGCCCCTCCCCCTTGGCCTGACCGGTGCGTGCCTCGGTTTTCCGCTCCTGCCCGCCGATTGCGGCTGCTGCCGCCTGCGGCGCCGAGTCTGCCGGTTGTGCCATGTTGCCTGTTGCCGTTTGGCTGCTGTTGCTTGCTGCCTGCTGCGCAGTACCGTTTATTGTCTGCTGCGCGGTGCTGTTTGTTTCCTGCTGCACGGTGCCGGTTGTTCCCAGTTGCGCAGTTCCGCTCGTTGCCGGCTGAGCGACCTTCGACATTTCCTGCGGCGCCACTTCACCGCGGGCCGCCCCGCCTTGGCGCAGAGCCTCGCCTGCCAGTTCCTGCTCTGCCCCCTGTGCATCTTCTCCCTGTGGGGCCTGTTGGACTGCAGCCTCCAAAGGCTGCCGGTTTGGCGCTTGCGCCTTGGAAACGGCCAGCCGGTCGGCTATCTCCTGTTGCAGGGAGAGGCCGGCAGCTGTGCGCCCGACGGGCTCCGCGGCTGCAGTGTTGCCCGGTTGCGCGGGCGAAGGCCCGCTCGCTTTTGCAACATCGGGGAAACTCTGGGCTTTCGCTGCGGAAAGTCCCCCCTCCTTTTGAGCCCCAGCCATCCAGGGCTCCTTGTCGCCTGCCATCGGATGCGGCATCTGCACTCCGTTTCCGCGCCCCTCTGGCACCGCCTCGCCCCAGGCGGGTTTTCCCTGGTGCACTGCGGTTTCCGCAACCGCCACCCGCTCCCCGTCAGCTTCGGACCGGGCAGGGGCCTCAGGGAGTTCAGCGGGTTTAGCCGAAGAGCCCTGGGTTTCGGCAACCGGGGTGGTGCCGGGTTGACCCTGCTGCTCCGCGACTGGTGCGCCCGCGTCCACTGTCACGGAAGTGACAGCGGCAACTACCTGCATCGCCGCGTTCGTCGGATCGGCAACCTGCGTCAGGTCCGTATTCTGGTCGATGGCATCGCCGCCTGCGTTTTCCTCGGCGGGAATCGGCGCCAACTGCGGCACCGGCTCCTGAAGTGCCGGCAGGACCGGCTCGGAAATCTGCGGCGCCCCTTGGAACATTCCCTCCAAGAGGGTCTCGGGCATGTTGCCTCCCGTGCCTGCTGCGGCTTTACTCCTTTCGTGCAGCAGCTTTTCGAACCCCTGCCCCTGTTCCGGCGCCGCGGCTGCCGCGAACGGGTTCGAGGCGGCAGGCAGGGCATCGACTGCCTGTACTGCTATCTGCATCATATTCATCCTTTCTCACCTCCTTTTTTCCTGGATTTGACTCCCAACTCCGCCGGCCGCCCCCGAAAGGGAACCGGGCTATCTTCCCCCCAGGTTCTGGCGGCTCCACTCGAGCACCGTCGGCTGGGTGATCAGCGGTATCAGCTTCACCACCGTCTTTTGATCCATGTTGTCGAGGAGGGTGATCACGAGCTTCGGCTCCAGCTTGTTCAGAAGATCGGCGGCGTCCTTGGGCTTCAGGCTCTTGTAGATCTTGACCATCTTCTTATAACGGTCGCCGTCCTGGCTCTTTCTGGCCGAGATCTGCTTCTCCAGCCCCTTCTTGGCGGCGTCGAGCTCCCTGACCTTTGCCTCCAGCGCGGCGTTCGCCCTTTGGAAGGCTTCCTCCTTCGCCTTCAAGGCGGCCTCCCTCTCGGCCAGCCGCTTCAGCCTTTCCTCGGCCCGGGCCGAGTCGCCGGAGATCACCACCGCGCCCGAAGGGGTGCCGGTGCAAAGGATCAGGAGCGCGAAGAGCGCAAGCGTCATGCGGGTCAGGCGCCATCGACTTCTCACTGCCGCGCCCCCCTGCCCTGGATCGCCACCTCGTCCATGAAGTTCCGCTCCTTCTCCAGCAGCTCCACCCTCAGGGCATGCAGCTTCTTCTGCTTGAAGATCTCGAGCACCTTCTTCTCCTTGGCGGCGACGATGAGCGACTCCCGCTTCTCCTGCACCTCCTGCTCCAAGGCGGGAAGCTCCTCCTTGATCCTGTTGATCTCGTTGCGCTTTCTAAGGCGGTAATCTCCGAAAAGCTGCAGGTCGCTTGCCTGTATCCCTTCCATCTGGCGCTGCGTGAACTCCCGGTCCAGCTCCTCGATCGCCTTCTCCTCGCAGTTCAGCTGGTCGCTGACCATCTCGTGGCGCTGCCTTGCCGCCAGCAGCTCCAGCTGTTGTATCTTTTCCACTTCCTTGCGGAACTTAAGCACCTGTTCGAGCCTGAACTCGTATCCTGCCATGACTTATTGCCTCCGTTTGCCTGTCACTGGGACTGCCCGCCGTCGAAAATGGCGGCCAGCGCCTCAATGGACTCCTCGACGCCGACGCCGTCAGCCACGTCCTGCTTCACGTAGGCTATCATCCGGTCCATCTTCGCCAGGGCGTAATCGATCTTCGGATTGGTACCCGCCTTGTACGCGCCTATGTTGATCATGTCCTCGGCCTGCCGGTAAGCGGCCAGGATCTCCTTGAACTCCCCCGCCAGCATCCGGTGCTCCTTGGAGGTGACGTCGGACATGACACGGCTGGCGCTGTTGAGGAGGTCGATGGGGGGGTAGATGTTGCGCGCCGCGAGCTCGCGGTTCAGGATGATGTGCCCGTCCAGGATGCTCCGCATGGCGTCGGAGATCGGTTCGTTGAAATCGTCCCCCTCGACGAGCACCGTGTAGAGCCCGGTGATGCTCCCCCCCTGAAAGTTGCCGGAGCGCTCCAGAAGCCGCGGCAGGGCCGCGAAGACCGAGGGGGTGTACCCCTTGGTGGTGGGGGGTTCGCCGATGGCCAGCCCCACCTCGCGCATCGCCATGGCGAAGCGGGTGGCGGAGTCCATCATGAGGAGCACCTTTTTCCCCTGGGCCTGGAAGTATTCGGCTATGGTGGTCGCGATGTAGGCGCCGCGCATCCGGACCAGGGGGGGCTGGTCGCTGGTGGCGACCACCACCACCGATTTCCTGAGTCCCTCCTGCTGCAGGTCCTTCTCGATGAATTCCCTGAGCTCCCGCCCGCGCTCCCCGATGAGGGCGATGACGTTGACGTCGGCCTCGGTGTAGCGGGCGATCATCCCCAGCAAGGTCGATTTTCCGACCCCCGATCCAGCCATGATCCCCACCCGCTGTCCCTCGCCGCAGGTGAGCAGGCCGTTTATGGCGCGGATCCCGAGGTTCAAAGGCTTCCTGATGGGACGCCGCTTCATCGGGTTCACCGGCGCTGCGTAGATCGGGTACTCGTCCGCCACGGCGATGGGTCCCTTGTCGTCGATGGGAGCGCCGAGGCCGTCGATGACACGGCCCAGAAGCCCCGGGCCTACGCCTAGGGCCGCTTTCTCGCGGCTCACCGAGATGACGCTGCCAAGTCCCACGCCGCGCAATTCGCCCAGCGGCATCAACAGCGTCTTGTCCTCGCGAAAGCCCACCACCTCTGCCGGAATCGGGGGGTACCCCTGCGAGTGGACCTGGCACAGGCTCCCCACGGCGCTCTCCGGGCAGTACCCCTCGATCACGAGTCCCACGACCTGGGTCACCCTGCCGTGGAAACGGACCGGCTTCATCGAGTTGACCACCGGGAAGTAGCGCTTAAGGTCAGGCATAGGCTGTTTCCTCGCGCCGGGTGTTCCTCTCCTCGTGCAGCCGGTTGCTCACCTCTTCGAGCTGCGCCTCGATCCCCGCGTCGATGTTCCCCCGCGCCGTCTCCACGATGCACCCCCCGCTGCCTACCGTGGGGTCCTCCTTGATGGAGAGCTCCCCCTTCGCTTCCATTAACCGCTGCAGTTCGCCAGTGCGGATCGCCACCGCGTAATCTTCCGGGTGCAGCCTCACTACCACCTCCCCGGTCTGCGAGGCGAGCTGCAGTGCAGATTGCACCATCCGGGCCAAGAGCCCCGGATCCAGTGAGATTTCCTGCTGGATGATCTTTCTGGCGATCAGCATGGCAAGCTGCAACAGGTCCTCCTCCGACTCCTGGAGCAGCTGTGCCCTAAGCGACCCGGTGGCCAGAAGCGCCTGCGCCAGCGCCCCGCTCACCGTGGCGAGGTCCGCCTCCGCCTGCTCCTTCCCAGCCTTGAGCCCCTCGGCATGAGCCTGCCGGATGCGCCGCAGCGCCTCCTCCTCCAGCATCATCGGCAATTCCGGCTCGGGCTCGGGCTCGGGCTCCGGTTCCTCCTCGACCAGCGGCTCTTCGGCGTCCGGCATCCCGATACGGATGCGCTGGAAGCCGCCCCCCTGGTCGACCGGGTTCAACGGGGCGCCGAACTGCCCCGGCACCCAGGGACGCACCTCGAAACCGTCATTCTTGATGATGTTAGACAAGGACATCGTCCGCCCCACGGCCGCCGACCACGACCTTTCCTTCCTCTTCCATCTTCCTGACAACCTTGATGATCTCCGATTGGGCCTTTTCCACGTCGGACAGGCGCACCGGCCCCATGACCTCGAGGTCTTCCTTGATCATCTCGGCGGCGCGGCTGGAGATGTTGCGGAAGATCTTGTTCTTCACGTCTTCGATGGAAGTCTTCATGGCGAGCGTCAGGGTGTCGTTGGAGACCTCCCTCATGATGGTCTGGATGGCGCGATCGTCCAGCTTGAAGATGTCCTCGAAGGTGAACAGGTGCTTCCTGATCACCTCGGCCAGAGGCGGGTTCATGGTGTCGAGCTTGTCCAGGATCTTCTTCTCGCGGCTGCGGTCCAGGTGCGAGAAGACGTCCACCACCTTCTCCACGCCGCCGACCTTGAACCTCTGCACACCGCCCAGGGCGGTGAGCTCCAGCCTGATCACCTCGTCGATCTCGGCCAGAATCTCAGGCGAGACCTGGTCGACCTCGGCGATCCTGATCACCACCTCCGCCTGCAGGTCCTGCGGCAAAAGGGAGATGATCTCGCTGGTCTGCTTGGGCTTCAGCTTGGCGAGCACCACGGCGATGGTCTGGGGGTGTTCCTGGGAGAAGAAGTTGGCGATGGTACGGGGGTCCATGGCGGAAAGGACGTCCGACATGTCCCCAATCCCCGAGGTGCGGATCTCCTGGAGCAGGTTCTCCGCCCGCGCCGGGCCGAGCGCGCGCTCGAGGATCTTCTTGACGAACTCCTCCCCCTGGGAGAAGAAGCCGGTCTCGGGGTTGGTTATGTCGGTGAACTCGGCGACGACGGCGGCGATCTCCTCGCGCGGCACGTGCCCCAGCCGCGACATGCTCTGGCTGATCTTCTTGATGTCGAAGTCGTCCAGGTGCTCGAACACCGCGGCCGTGGCCTCGGGCCCCAGGTATAAAAGGAGTATGGCGGCCTTCTCGGCTCCGGTCATTCAGCACCTCTTTGCTGCATCGTGTTATTCACCTGCTCTGCTCCTATTTCTGCGACAGCCAGTTCTGGAGGATCTGGGCCACCTGGTAGGGGTCCTGCTTCACCTTTTCCACCAGTTCCATCTGGGTCATCCTGAGCATCTCCTGCTCGCGCTTTTGCTCCTCGATGAGCTGCATCGCCTCCATGTCAGGCTCAAGCGGCACGAAGCTGGTCGGCTTCTCCACCTTCAGGCCCTTCATGAGCGGCCTGACCACGAAGAACAGCAGCGCCAGGAACGCGAGCCCGATGAGCCCGTTCTTAAGCAGCGCCTGCGCGAAGGGTGCTTCATACCAGGGTGCCGGCTCTTCCTCGGACAGCCCGCTGTCCTGGAAAGGGATGTTGGCGACGGTCACCTGGTCGCCGCGCTCGGCGTTGAAGCCGACGGCGCTTTTCACCAGCGCCTCGATCTTCTGCAGCTCGTCCGGACTCCTGGGCTGGTACTTCGGCTGCGCGCCCGGCTTGGCGCCAGGGGGAAGCTCGTACTTGCCATCCACCAGCACCGCCACCGACACCTTGCTGAGGCTCCCCACCGGCTCGATGGTGCGGGCGGTGGAGCGGCTCACCTCGTAGTTCAGCGTCTCGTCGGTCTTGGAGCCGCCGCCGGTGGTCGCGCCGGCCGGGCCGCCCCTGAGGTTGGACTGGACGCCGGGTGCCCCTGAGGCAAGCGTGGTCAGCCCCCCCTTTTCCTCGCTCCGCTGCTCGCTGCGCACCGCGGCCGTTTCCGGGTCGTAGCGCTCCTCGTATTTCTCCACCTGCTTGAAGTCGAAGTTGGCCGAGACGCGCGCCACTGACTTGCCGGTGCCGACCACCTTGTCCAGAAGGGTCTGCAGCTTGTCCTCTTCCGTCCTCTCGAACTGGCGCTGTGTCTCCTGCCTCACCGTGGCGAGTTTGTCTGTTGCGTCCCCCGCGGAGCGTTTGCTCAGCATCTTGCCGCGGCTGTCCATCACCGAGACGTTCTCGGGGTCCATCCCCTCGACGGAGGCGGCCACCAGGTGCACCACCCCCTGCATCTCGGACTCGCTCAGTGTGCGGTTGGAACGCATCTTCAGCACCACCGAAGCGGTGGGAGGTTTCTCCGATTCCTTGAAGAGCGACTTCTCCGGTATTGCCAGGTGCACCCGGGCCGACTCCACCCCGGTCAGCTGTCCGATGGTCCGGGAGAGCTCCCCCTGCAGGGCGCGCTGGTAATTGAGCTTCTGCACGAACTCGGTCATGCCGAAGTTCTTTCGGTCGAAGATCTCGAAACCGACCCCACCTCCCTGAGGCAGCCCGTCGCTCGCCATGGTGAGTCTCAGCTCGTGCACCTTTTCCGCCGGGACCAGGAGGGCCTTGCCATCCTCGGAGATCTGGTACGGGACTTTCAGCTCCTTGAGCTTCTTCACCATTTCCCCTGAATCCTCCGCCGACAGGTTGGCGAACAGGGGACGGTAGTCCGTCTTGTTGGCCACGGCAATCAGCACGGCGAAGGCGATCAGGGAGATGAGAGCCGCCCCGCCGATCATGAGCCGCTTGGGTACGCTCAGAGCGAGAAAAGGTTCCAGTAATTTTTTAAGGCCTTCCGGCATGGCATCCCCGTATCACGGTTGTACTTTTCTTCACGGCGCCAAGGACGGCGCCGCAGGCAGCCCGGGAGGGGCTAGACCGGCATCCTCATGATTTCCTGGTACGCTTCCACCGCCTTGTTGCGGACCTGGGTCAGCATCTGGAAGGAGAGGCTCGCCTTTTCAACGGCGATCATCACCTCGTGGAGCCCTTTACCCTGGCCGGTGGCGAGGCTCTGAATGGACTGATCCGCCTGGACCTGCAGGTCGCTCACCTTGCTCACCATCTCGTCCACCAGCTTGCCGAACCCCTGGCCCGGCGCCGCAGTGGCCCCGGCGGCCGGACGGAGAGCTGTTTCCGATACCCCTGCTACGCCTGATATAGCTGCAATCTGCATTTACTCTGCCTCCTTTTGGTTAGCGACCGATCTCCAGCGTCTTCAAGGCCATGCTCTTCGCCGCCTGGGTGGCGGTGACGTTGGCCTCGTAGCTGCGGCTCGCCGATATCATGTCCGCCATCTCCTCAACCACGTTGACGTTGGGGTAGGCTACGTATCCTGCCGCGTTCGCGTCGGGGTTGTTCGGCTCGTACTGCATGCGGGGAGGCTTCTGGTCCTCGACGATCTCGGAGACCTCGACCGTTCTCGCCTTCATCGCGTTGCCGAGCGTGCTCTGGAAGGAGCCCTTCCCCTGGTTGGGCGCGGTCGCGGTGAAGACCGCGTCCTTGCGGCGGTAGGGGCCCCCTTCCGCCGTCCGCGTCGAGTTGACGTTGGCGAGGTTGCTGGAAATGAGGTTCATCCTGGTCCGTTCCGCCGCCAGCGCCGACGCGCTTATGTCCATTGCCGAAAAAAAGTCCATTAGAGAGTACCCCTTATCGCCTGTTTCAACCCTTCGAATTTCTTGCTGAGCAGCTGCACCGTGGCGTTGTACATGATCTGGTTCTCCGACAGCCTGCCCATCTCGGTCTCGAGTTCGACCGCGTTGCCGTCGGGGCCCCGGTTCTTCCCGGGCACCTCCACCATGTCACCTTGCACCTGGTCCACCCTGGATGCCTGCCCCTTGAGCGGGATGTGCCTGGGATGCGCCTGGGTCACCGCCACTCTACCCTTGCCCAGGGCGCTCTGGAGCTGGGCGTCGAACTTAAGGTCGGTGGGGGTGTAGTTCGGCGTCTCGGCGTTGGCTATGTTCGAGGTCACCAGTGAGTTGCGCTTGGCCCTTAAGTCCAGCGTCTTGCCCAAAAGTTCCACGGTATTTCCAAAAAGTCCCTCTATCGGCATAAAGCGCCTCCCTTTTCGCACTTCCTGCTACAGCAAAACCCGTACCATGCCCGGTTTTATCCTGTCTCCGGGGAGTTACGCCCTTTTTCCGCCCCGTCTGTCAGAATAATGACAGCTAGCGCAGTTCCTTTGAAAGGTTGAGCCGCCACTTTAGGTCCTGCAAAGAGATGGTGGCGAGCTTGACCCAGCTCCCCGAGCCCCCTTGCCGCACCGCCTGTTCCCAACTCTCGGCCGCCCTGGCCGGCATCCCGAGCAGCAGGTACAACTCGCCGATCTTGTACAGGCACTGCTGGTTCAGCTCCCCGTCCGTGATCTTCTCCGCCTGCTGATAGGCGGCCAGAGCCCCGCGGGGGTCCTTGAGCGCCTCCCGCTCGGTCGCCTGGGCGAGATAGGCGTCGCTGAGAAGCGGCGACGTTCCCGCCGCCTGGATGAACCGGCCAAGCGCCCCCTCGGCTCCCTTGTGGTCACCTGCATGGGCGAGCGCCTTCCCGAAATAGTAGGAGCTCTCCGCGAACTCCGGCTGCGGCTTTTTCCCCTTCAGGAAGCCAAGCAGGGACAGGGCCTCGTCGACATCCCCCCGCTCGAAGGAGAGCTTTGCCAGCTGCTCGCGCAGCCTGTAGCCGCGCGCGTCGTTGGGGAAGCGCATCAGGAACCTGCGTGCGGTGGACTCGGCCAGGGAGACGTCTCCCAGGGCGAAGGCGTCCTCCACCATGCGGGCCAGCAGGAAGGGGCCGTTGTCCCCCACCCAGCTGCGCTCCGCCAGATAGGAGAAGAACCGGATCTCCTCGGCGCGCTTCCCGGTGGCCTCGAAGGCGGCGGAGAGGCGTTCGATGAAGCCGCGCTCGGCAAGGCAAAGGGCCAGGGCCTCGCGGTGGTCCTGGCAAAGCTGCACCAACCCCGCGTCGTCCTTGGCCTGGGCCAGTTCGTGGTACACCGGCAAAAGGAGCTGCTGGTGCATCTTCTTGACGATGGTGGAGAAGATACCCCTGGGGTAGCGCCTGTCGTAGGTCGCCACCGAGTCCAGCGCCTCCGCGGGGGGGCCGTAGAGTGCCGGGAGCAGCGCTATCTTGAACAGCGCCTCGTCCCTGAGCGCCTGCCCCCCTGGGGCGGCGTAGATCGCCTGGTAGCGCTGCTGCAGCAAGGTATAGCGCCCCCGCTGGATCTTGAACAGTTCGCGGTCGGCCAGCTTCATCAGGGCCCTACCCGCGGCCTCGGTTCCCTCTGCGTGCTGCGCCACGGTGCGGTACATGGCAAGCGCCTGCTCGGTATCGCCATGGCGCTCGCAGATCTCGGCCAACCGGTTCATGAGCGGCGCCATGTATGGAGTCCCGACCTGCTGGCCGATGAGCCGCACCAAAAGCGCCTTCCCCTGGACCTGGTCGCCGGTCTTTGCCAGCACCTCGGCGTAGAGCTGCATCATCTCCGGTGCCTGTTCCAGGTGCCCAGGTGCGAGCGCGATCCCCTCCCTGAAGGCGGCGAGCGCTTCCCGGTTGCGCTCCTGAAGGGCGTAAGCCTCGCCCAGGCGGAAACCCGCCAGGGCCCTCACGGCCTGCGGCTTTTGCCCGAACTGGGTGAATACCTGCACCGCCTCCGCTCCCTTGCCGACGTAGAGCATCTCCTCTCCCGCCAGGAAAAAGGCGACCTCGTCCGCCGTGAGCAGTTTCTTCAAGAGCTTGGGGTCGGTGGGAACGAAGGGTAGCGCCGCGCGGGGAGAAGTACCGACCGCGTTCACCAAGTCGGCCGCGCCGCTCAGGATCGCCTCGCGTCCCGGGAGGATGTCCGGCTGCACCGCCTCGCCCCCCTTGTTCGTGCTGATCACAAGGGAGAGCAAGGTAGCGTCGCCTCCCCCCACGACCTGGGCCACCGCCCCTCCACCCTTCACCGGGATGACGACACTCACCCCGCCGTCGCGCAAAGAGGTGAAGACGCCGGCCACCCGGGGGTCGCTGTAGGAGCGGAACCTGCGGAACAGGGGCGCATCCGTTTCGCGCACCACCAGCCGGACCCGGTCCCGGGTGCTGCTCAGGGCGTAGTCCGGGGGAGCCGCGAAGAAGAGGTCGATCTTGGTGTACCCCTTGTGGGGCGCGATCTTCATGCGCTGCAGGCGGTTTTGCTGCTGCGCCTGGGCCGCGGCGGACAACGCGAGCAGAACCAGCAGAAGCAGCAGCACGCAAAGGGATCGATGATGGGAACGTGGATGGCAGGTCATGAGAGCGGGTGAGGCAAAAGGCGTGCCGTCCCACGAGGGGAGTGCAAGCAGCGGTTTTTACAGAGATATTTCGACAGGAAGCGGGTGGCGGCGGCTGAAGCGGTTGCAGCATGGCGAGCCGAAGTCAAAAAAACACACCCCGGAGAGCGGTTTTTTTGACTCGGCGGGGGAGATGTCAAACAGAGAGTAATCCCGAGACCTTAGCGTTCAGGTCCGTCGCATCCAGCGGATAGCTGATGATACCCCGGGCCCCCGCCTTGAGCGCCTTGAGCACGGAGACGCGGGTCCACTCTGGGGCGCAGAGCACCACCGCCCCCCCGGTTTTCTCCACCATCGCCACCACGCGCTTGCAGATGGAGAGGTCGCGGTCGGCAGTCTGCCGCAGCGATATCAGCGCCACCTTTATGTTCCCCCCTGAGAAGAGCTGCGGGAGGTCCGCCGACAGGGGGGCGTCGAGGAGCGCCAGTTTTGTCTCCAGGCCGTCGATGAGCTCCTGCCGCCTGTTGTCGTCGCCAAGGACCAGGATCGCCGGCATCTCCGCCGGCGCCTCCTCTGGGGTCTCCTCGGCCTGTTCCGGCGCCTCGACTGCAGCCTCCTCCGGCTGCGGGTCGAAGAGGCAGGCAAGCGGGTGGGGGATCAGGATGTCCAGATGGTCCATCTCCTGTCCCTCGATCTCCAGGGGGGCGCGGTACATCATGTAGTTGCCGTCCGGGAACGGGAGCTCGTCGTCCAGGGGGTCGACTTCGGGGACGTACTTGATGGGGGGGAGGAGCTTCAGATGCACCTTCTCCGGGAGGTTGGGCTGGAACACGGAGTTGAAGGAGCCGATGATCTGGTTGGCGATCTCCCCGAAGGCGTCCGCATCGTCTGGCTCCTGGATGCTCAGCCTGCGCTTCTCCTGGATCCGGGGCCCCGGTATGCCGAGCAGGATGGAGCTCATCACGATGGTGTCGGCCAGCGAGAACAGCAGGTAAAACCGCCCCGGATAGGCCTCCCGCGATTCGACCCCGACGACGTAGATCGCCCTGTCGTCCCCCCCCAGGTAGCTCTTCCTGTCGGCATTCAGGACGTCGGAGGCGGCGACGGTCAGGGGCTGGCCCAGCAGCATGCTGCTCTCCTCCCCCGCCTGCTTCATCGCCGCATCGAGCATCGATTGTAATTTGTCGTACGCCATTGTCTGTACCGCCTTCTATACTTCCTTGCGCAGCTTAAGCCCGACCAGGAACCGGTCCCCCTCGTTGGTGAAGGGTATGATGACGCAGTCGCTGTCGGCCATGGAGTTGACCGTGTAATCCTCGCCGGAGATGACGGTCGGGATGGAGAGGTTGATGTCCAGCCCCCCTTTGGAGAGGATCTGCTTCACGTACCCCCCCAGCATGTTGGCGATCTCGCCCAGGGCGTCGTTGACGTCCTCCCCCACCTCCTCGACGTCCATCCCGAGCATGTTGGAGGTGATGCGCAGGGCGAAGCTCTGCGGGCAGTGGATGGAGAGGATGCCGGTGTAGGTGCCGGCGAGGCCGACCATCCCGGTGACCGAGCAGTGGAACGCGGTGACCGGCTCCTTGAGGGGGTAGCTGTCCTCGAGAGCCATCATCACCATGGTGTCGAAGACCTCCTTGGTGGCGTTGATCACGTAGCTGGCCAGGTCCGCCTCCTCAAGATGCGTAGCGTGCGCGATTTCCTGGTTCAGCGACATCATAGCATCCCTCCCAGCTTCTCGTTCAACTGATCGGGGGTGAAGGGCTTCTTGATCGAATCGCTCGCGCCGTTGCTGATGGCTTCCTTGAGTATGTCCTCGCCACCCTCGGTGGTGATCATGACGATGGGGGTCTTGACCCCTTTGGCCCTGACGCTCTTGATGAACTCCAGGCCGTCCATGTTCGGCATGTTGATGTCGGAGAGGATGAGGTCGATCGTCTTTCCTTCCATGGCGGCAAGCCCTTCGATGCCGTCGCCCGCCTCGTAGATGTCGTCCACGGCGAGTCCCGCCTGGCGCAGGCTGCGGGAGATGATCTTTCTCATGGTCGAGGAATCGTCGACTATTAATACGTTGCCCATGTTTGTGCTCCTCCTTGGCTGATTGATAAGTGGTATCGCGCGCAACAGCGTCTTTTTGCTGTTGTTTTGGCTCGATGCTAGGCTAATCGGTTTTTCGGCCCCGAACTTTAACGCTTAAATGGCTTCCTTCTCCCGGCGCAGCGGCAAAAGGACCGAGAAGCGGCTCCCCTTGCCGGCCGTGCTCTCCACTCCGATGCTCCCGCCGTGTGCCTCCACGATCGCCTTGCTGATGGTTAGGCCTAGCCCCGTCCCCTTGAACCCCCTGGCGGCCTGGGCCCGGAAATACTTGTTGAAGATGCGCGGCAGCTCCTCGGGGGGAATCCCTATGCCGGTGTCGCTCACCTGCACCCGGAGAAAGCCGTCCCTCACCTCGCTGCTCAGGGTGATGGTGCCGCGCCTGGGGGTGAATTTCACCGCGTTGCCGATCAGGTTGGCGAAGACCCGGCTGATCTGTTTCGAGTCAAGCTCCATCGGGGGGATCTCGTCGCAGAGCTCGCTCTGGAAGCTGGAGCCATGCACCGCCGCCTCGCGCTCTCCGTCGCGGCTGCAACCCTCCAAAAGCGGGCGGATGTCGCAGCTGTGGCGGTCGATCTGCAAAAGCCCCGCCTCCAGCCGGTAGGCGTCCAGCACGTCATCGATCATGGTGAGCATCTTCACGGAGCTCTTGTCCATCTCCCCGAGGAACAGGTGCAGCGAGGGGTCGACCTTCCCTTTTTCCCCCAGTAGGGCCTGGATGTAACCCATGATCACGGTGAGCGGCGATTTGAGGTCGTGGGTCATCATGGCCACGAACTCCTCGCGCTGCCGCCTCTCGTTTCTTTCCGGGGTGATGTCGCGCAGCTGGTACAGCTCCCCCTTGCCGCAATCGGCAGGCAGGCGGCAGGAACTGACCTGGACCACCGTCCCCTCGACGCTCATCTCCACGGGAGCGTCCAGCGAGTTCTCGCTCAGCACGCGGTAGAGGGGGGTGCGCAAGGGGAGCATGTCGACCCTGCGCCCCAGCACCTGGCAGCGCTGGACATGGAGCAACTGTTCGGCCCTGTTGTTGATGAAGAGAACCTTGCCGCTTTCGTCCAGGTAAACGACGCCGCAATCGATCCGCTCCAGCAGCATGGCCGGGATTTTTTCAGGTTCCACCTGCATGGTACCTCCGCCTGGACCTTAAAACCTGTCCCTGGCTTATCGGAAATGGTTTTGCATATCTTGAGCCAAAAGGCCTGAAAAATTTTACCAGATTGTGGATAGCTTCCAGGAGGGGAGGAGCGGGGAGGCAAAAAAAAAAGCCGCCGGGAGACCCGGCGGCTTTTCAGCGGGAAGAGCCGGTCTGCAGCGGGAGGCCGTTTCTGTACCATCCCACCAAGCCGTCGGCCATGTTGTACACGTCACGGTATCCCTTGGAGGAGAGGAAGCTTGCTGCGGTCTGCGAGCGGGCGCCGACGGCGCAGTAAACCAGCACCGGCCGGTCCCGCGGGACCTCCTGCACCCTCCGGCCCAGCTCCCCCAGCGGGATGAGCAGCGATCCCTTCAGGTGCGCCTGGCGGTACTCCTCGGGGGTGCGTACGTCCAGGACCACCATCTTCGCGTTTTTGGCCAGAAGCGCCCGGGCCTGGGCGGAGTTGACGTTGACGGCGCCGGTGGCGAAGGATGGGGCCACGGCCAGAAGCAGCAGGGAAAAAAGTACGGCAAAAACTTTCATCATCAAAACCCCTTACATTTATTCGACTTCGAGCAGGTATCCTACCTGCAAAGGCTTGAACCCGCCAGGGAATTCGTGGGCCAGGCGAGCCGCCGCATGAAAACCGGTGCAGTGGCCGGGGGAGACCTTCTTCAGCCCGTACTTCTTGAGCGCCTTGATGGTGGCGTCGATCTGGGGCTGCGACGAGAAGGCGAGATGGCACCCCCCCACCACCCCGTACACCTCACCCACCCCGGTCTTCTCCCGGGCGAGCTCCAGGGTGTTGACGACCCCGGCATGGCAGCACCCAAGAAGGAGCAAAAGCCCCTTCCCGGTGACGATGACCAGGGACTGGTCGTCAAGCACCGTGTCGCGCCGGCAGCCGGCAAGGTCGCAGAAAAGGCCGGCGTCCCCCTCCTCAAAGCTGGTGCGCCTGGGGACCTCCCCGGTCAAAAAGACGCCGGGAAGGACCTCGCGGAAGGCGTCGCCGTAGGAGAAGCTCGCCCCCATCCCGGCCAGGAACTCCTCGGAGTAGGGGATGCCGACCGAGCGGGCGCTCCCCTCGCGCAGCACGTAGCGGCTGGCGAAGACATCGGGGTGCGCCAGCACCTTCTTGGGGCCGGCCGCCTGCAAAAGCGGCCACAGCCCGCCGGCATGATCGTGGTGCCCGTGGGAGAGGACCACCTGCTCCACGCACCTGAGGTCGACGTTCATCCGCTGGGCGTTGTGGAGCAGGGTTTCCCCGGCGCCGGTGTCGAAGAGAAGCGCCTCGTTCCCCTGCTGCACCAAGGCGGCAAAGCCGTGCTCGCCGAGGGTGCCGGAGAGCGCCCCGGCGCTGTTGTCGCAAAGGATCCTGATGCGGCAGCTCACTTTTGGCATCCCTGCGGCGGAAGCTGCGGCACCCCGAGCTTCTTCAGGATGGTCATCATCGGGCACCAGTTGGTGAAGCCGGACTGCAGGAGGTTCAACCCGATGAACGCGGTGAACCAGAGCCAGCGTGGGTCGTGGTAGTGGGCCAAAGCCAGCGAGATGAGGGTGAAGCTCCCGGCGATGAGCCTTAAAAGTCTGTCGATGTACATGGTATGCCTCCTATCCTTTTGCCTGGGCGCAGCTTCTTTGCTCCAAAAGCTGCGCCACCGTCCCCGCCACGCTCGCGGTGATGCCGGGGCAGCCGCTTTTCCCTTTCGCCGAGAGCACCTTGCAGCAGGTGGCCCCGTACTGCGCCTTGAACCAGCTGTGCAGCTCGCGGGTGAGCTCCGCCGCCGTTCTGCGGTCGCCCTCCAGGATCAGCCCGAGCCCCATGGTCCCCCCCCCCACCGCGCCGCAGATGCAGCCGGAGCCGGAGCCGCCGCCGAACCCTGCGGCCAGCCGCAGCAGCTCGTCGCTTGCCTCAGGCAGGAACTGGTTCTTCACCGCCGCCAGCACCGCCTCCGCGCAGTGCATCTTCCCCGAGCGGTAGAGCCCCTCGGCATCCGTTGCGACCTTGCCGGCCACCGTCTGATCGATTTTTTCCGCTACGTTTTGCAACAAGAAGCCTCCTTTAAGGCAGGTCAAGGCCGGGTGCGAGAAGCTCGCCCCTCCTTGTCTGTGTCAGCGTTATATCTTAATATTTCTATCTCCCATTTCTCAAGCTAAACCTGTGCCTCGGCCTGTTTTTCCGCCTCGCCACCCTTTTTGTGCTTCTCCTTCCAGGACTCCACCATGAAGTACAGGATCGGGATGGTGATGCGGGAAAGGGTGGTGGAGGCGATTTCGCCACACATCATGGCGAGGGCGAGCCCTTGGAAGATCGGGTCGAAGAGGATCACGAAGCTCCCCACCACCACCGCCGCCGCCGTGAGCAGCATGGGGCGGAAGCGTATCGCCCCCGCGTCGATGATTGCCTCGTCGAGCGCCATCCCCTCGCGGCGGCGCAGCTCGGCGAAGTCGATCAGGATGATGGAGTTCCTGACGATGATCCCGGCTAGCGCGATGAAGCCGATCATGCTGGTCGCCGTGAAGAAGGCGCCCATCAGGGCGTGCCCTGGCAGGATCCCGATCAGGGTGAGCGGGATGGGTGCCATGATCACCAGCGGCGTGGTGAAATCCTTGAACCAGGCCACCACGAGGACGTAGATCAGCACCATGACCGCGGCAAAGGCGGCCCCCAGGTCGCGGAACACCTCGTAGGTTATGTGCCACTCGCCGTCCCACTTGATCCCGGGGCGCTCCTCGCTCCAGGGTTGCGTTGCCGCGCGCTGCTCGATGTGGTAGCCGCCGGGAAGCGGTATGTTGTCGATATCCTTCTGCATCTTGAGGATGGCGTAGACCGGCGCCTCGATGGCCCCCGCGACGTCGCCGGTGACGTAGACCACGCTCTTCAGGTTCTTGCGGTAAAGGGACTTTTCCTCCACCCCCCTTACCACGCGCACCAGCTCGGAGAGCGGGACGTTACCCTTCGTCCCCGCGAGGTAGATGGAGGAGAGCGAGGCGATGTCGCTTCGGGAGGCGAGCGGGAGCCTCAGGTTGATGTGGACCGGCTCCTTTTCCTGCGGGACGTGCATGATCCCCACGTCCGTCCCCTCCACCGCCATCTTCAGGGTCTGCACCACCTGCGCCGCATCGACGCCGGAGAGGGCAGCCTTCTCGCGGTCCACCTCGAAGTGCAGGTTCGGCTGGTCGTCCTCCTGGTACCAGTCCACGTCGACCACGCCCGGGGTCGAGGCGAAGATCGCCTTGATCTTCCTGGCGATCTCCACCCGGCTTTCCTGGTTCGGGCCGTACACCTCCGCCACCAGGGTCGAGATGACCGGCGGGCCGGGTGGTATCTCGGCCACCTTGATGCGTGCGTGGTAGCGGTCGGTGATCGCCTTGAGCGTGGGGCGGATCCTCCGGGCGATGTCGTGCGACTGCCCCTTGCGCTCGTCTTTGCCGACCAGGTTCACCTGGATCTCGGAAACACTCGGCCCCTTGCGCAGGTAGTAGTGGCGCACAAGCCCGTTGAAGTTGAAGGGGGAGTTGGTCCCGACGTAGCTCTGGAAGTCGGTGACCTCGGGGACCTTCCTGAGCGCCTCCCCGAGTTCCGCCACCATGCGGGCGTTTTCCTCCAGCGTGGTCCCCTCCGGTGCGTCGATGATCAACTGCAGCTCGCTCTTGTTGTCGAAGGGGAGCATCTTGACCGTGACCGCCTTGAAATAGATGAGCGAGCAGGAGAAGAGGAGCAGCACCACCACCGTGGTCAGAAACCCGTAGCGGACCTTCTTGTCGTGCAGAAGCCTCCCCATGATGCGCCGGTAAAAGCGGGTCATCCAGCTCTCTTCGGGTGGGGCCTCGGTGCCGTAGTGGGACTCGCCCTTCATGAAGCGGTAGGCGAAATAGGGGGTGACGATGAGCGCGATCAAGAGCGAGAACACCATCGCCATGGAGGCGCCCACCGGTATCGGGCGCATGTAGGGACCCATGAGCCCGCCCACGAACCCCATGGGGAGGATCGAGGCGATGACGGCGAGGGTGGCGAGCATGGTCGGGTTGCCGATCTCGTCCACCGCCCTGACCGCCGCCTCAAGCGGCTTGAGCCTGGTCGTGGTGAAGTAGCGGTGGATGTTTTCCACCACCACGATGGCGTCGTCCACCAGGATCCCGATGGAGAAGATGAGGGCGAAGAGCGTGATCCGGTTCAGCGTGTAGCCGATCCGGTTGAAGATGAACATGGTGAGGGCGAGGGTCACCGGGATCGCGATGGCCGCCACCGCCCCGGCGCGCCATCCCATGAAGACGGCGATGAGGATGGTGACCGAGATGGCCGCGAGGAACATGTGGAAGAGGAGCTCGTTGTTCTTGTCCTTTGCCGTCTCGCCGTAGTTCCTGGTCACCGTGACCTGCATCTCGGAGGGGATGATCTTCCCTTTCTGGAACTCGACCCTTTTCAGCAGGTCCTCGGCGACCCAGGTAGCGTTCGCCCCCTTCCTCTTGGCAATCGAGATGGTCACCGCGGGGTAGTCCGCCGCCCCCCCCTTGAGCCCCTTTTCAGCCGCCGCAGGCCCCAGACCGAAGAAGACGTAGTCCTTGGGCTCCTGGACGCCGTCGGTCACCGTCGCCACGTCCGAGAGGTAGACCGGGCGGCCGTCCTTCACGCTCACCACCACCCTTCGGGCGTCGTCAGGGGTCGAGATGAAGCTCCCCGCGTCGAGCTTGTAGTCGCGGTTGCCGGAGGAGACGTCGCCTGCGCGCTGGGCCACGTTTCCGCGCTCCAGTGCACCCATGACCGCCGCCGGGGTGAGGGCGTAGGAGGAGAGGCGCGCCGCGTCCAGGCTCACCTTCAGTTCGCGCGACACCCCCCCTCTGATCTCGGAGTTGGCGACGTTGTCCACTTTCTGCAGGTCGTCGCACAGTTCCCTGGCCACCCGCCGCAAAGCGTGGTGGTCGTAGCGGTCCGACCAGAGGGTAAGGGAAAGGATGGGTACGTCGTCGATGGATTTGGAGACCACCAGCGGCTCCGCGGCGCCCGGGGGGAGGAAGTTGCGGTTGCTCATCACCTTGTTGTAGAGCTTGACCAGCGAGTTCTCCATGTCCTCGCCCACGAGGAAACGGACTGTGATCATCCCCATCCCCGGCTTGCTCACAGAGTATAGGTACTCGACCCCCTTGATCTCCCAGATCTTCTTCTCGAAGGTGGTGATCAGGCGCTCTTCCACCTCCTTAGGGGAGGAGCCGGGCATGGGGAAGTAGATATCCACCATGGGAACCACGATCTGCGGTTCCTCCTCGCGCGGCGTGGCGATGATCGAGTAGAGCCCGAGCAGCAGCGAGGCTGCCACGATGAGCGGCGTCAGCTTCGAATCTATGAAGGCGCGGGCGATCTTCCCCGCGAAGCCGAGGTTAGTCATCAGTTTCTCCAGTGGTTATCAGCAAGCCTTCGTCGCAGTTGTCTATCACTGCACCCTCGCGCCGTCTACCATGCGCTCAATGCCCTGGGTGACCACTTTATCGCCGGCTCCAAGACCGGAGATCACCTCTACCCTGCCGTCCAGGTTCCTACCCACCCGGATCAGCCTGAGCCTCGCTATCCCTTCCGGAGACACCGTCCACACTGAAGTGAGCGATGCCCGCTGCACCACGGCTGCCGCAGGGACGGCTACACCCTGCCGGGAGCCGGTCTTGAAAAAGGCCTTGCCATAGCTGCCGGAGCGAACCCCGCCGGAGGAGAGATCGATCTTGACGGTGAAGGTGCGGCTCGCGGGATCGACGACGGGCACCACCTCGGAGACGGTCCCCACGGCGGGGGTCCCCTCGACCGACACCGGCACCCGGTCCCCCGGCTTCACCTTGCCGAGGAGCCCTTCCGGCGCCGCCACTTCCAGCCTGAAGCCGCTATCCCCCTCCACGGTCAGAAGCGGCGTCCCCGGAAAGACCGTCTGCCCCGCCTCGACCTGCTTCGCTACCACCACCCCGGAGATGGGAGCGGTGACGCGGCCATAGCCTGCCACAGCGCCTGCCGCCCTCGCTGCCTGGCGCGCCTGCGCAAGCCTTGCCTCGGCCCGGGCCACCCCTTGCGCCGCCACCTCCTGCTCGGTTCGCCTGGTGTCAAGCTCCTGACGGGTCAACGCCTGCTGCTCGAAGAGCCTGCTGTAGCGCTCGAAGGTGACATCGGCGAGCTTCTTCCTCGCCTGCGCCTCGGAAAGGGCCCGGGAGGCCTCGTCGACGCCGGAGGCCGCTCCCGCTGCTGCCGCCCCACTTTCCACCGCCTCGATGGCGACGAGGAGCTTCCCCCTCCCCACCCGGTCCCCTTCCCTGACGTACACCCCTGTGACCGTGCCGGAAAGCCTGGCCGAGATGACAGCGGAGGTGCGGGCCCGGACGGTGCCGACCGCCTCCTGCACCTCGGGTAGATCCTCGGCCGCCACGGCGGCGACCGTTACCCCGCGCACCACCGGCGGCGCGCTCTGGACCGCGTGCTCTTCTTTTTTGCTGCAGCCGGCAGCGGACAGTATCATCAGGGCGAAAACTGCGGCCCGGTAGCTTCTCATTGGATGACCTCCTTCAGAAATACCCCCGCACGGAAGTAGACCTCGCCTGTTGAGGCGAGCAGGTTGTTCTCCACCTCGACCAGGGTGGCGCGGGAGCGGTTCAGGGCCGCTTCCGCATCCATGAGCTCGACCAGCGGGGAGAGCCCGTTGCCGAAGCGCAGCGCCACCAGGCGCACTCCTTCCTCGGCGCCCTGCACCGCCCGCCTCGCACTCTCGAGCCTCAGCAGCGCCTCCTGGCGCCGCAGCACGCTCTCGGCTACCTGGAGCGAAACTTCCCTGCGGTCGTTTTCGAGCATGGCCGCCGCAGCCTTGCGGGAGAGCTCGGCCTTTTCCTTCTCATGCGAGCGCCTGGCGCCGTCGAAGAGCTCCCAGCGCAGGTTGACGCCCAGGTTCCAGGAATCCTTGTCCATCCCCAGCGGGAGGTCGCGGTCGTTTATCTGGTAGGCGCCCCGGGCGTAAACGGTGGGGAGATAGGCGTCCTTTGCCTGCCGAACCGCGAGCTCCCCGAGCTGCACCGAGGTCTCGGCCGCTTTCAGGTCGGCACGGTTTTGCTGGGCCAAGGCCACCAGTTCCTGCTGGGCCAGGACCGGTTCCCTGACCTGGGGAAGCTCGCCGATATCCAGCACGCCACCCTGCTCGCCCCCGACCGCCAGGTTCAGCCTCATGCGCGAGAGCAGCAGGTCGTTTTGCGCCGACGCGAGCCGCTGTTCCGCCTCGGCCAGCGCTGTCGCGGTGCGCAGCCGGTCGGACTTGAGCCCGAGACCGTCCTTTTCCCGCAACCCGGCCAGGCGGTCGTGTTCCTTCGCATTGGCCACCGCCTGGTCGGCGATGCCGCGGTAGGCCTGGGCGCGCCGCACCCCGAGATAGGTCAGATAGACCCGGAAGGCCACCTCCTCGCGCCTTCCCTGCAGCGAAAGGTCCGCCGCCTGCGCACTCTTGCCCGCCATGCGCACGCCGTTGCCGATGCCGAGATCGAAAAGCGGCTGCTCAAGCGAAACCGAGGTGCGGAAATCCGCGCGCGGCGATGGGTTGTTCAGGGTATCGGCAGCGAAGTCGCTAACGGGGTCGATGCGTCCCTCGTCCAGCTTCATCATGAAGACGCTGGAGGGGTTGTTGGAGAGCACCACGCCGCTTTCGGCCTGGACGCGGGGAAGGTAGCGGCTCTTGCTGATGGCGACCTCCTGCTCGGCGGCGCCACGCTGAAACGACGCCGCTTTCAGCAGGTTGTTGCTCTGAAGCGCCCGGTCCACCGCCTCGCGCAGCGTGACCGTCTCCCCGAAAGCCGGCCCCGCGAGGAGTGCAGACAGCATTACGATCAGCGGCATTATCTTTCGGCTCACCCGGCATCCCTCCTTTGTAAGTTTGTAAACATAATTTATATATATGTGAAGTTGAATATAAATGCAGCCCCGGGGTATGTCAAGGCAATTTCTGAGACGGCAGGTTTCCTGCGTCACGCGGACCAAGTTTAGCAGGTCTCGTTCGTTTTTCCCGCATTTTACCGGTCTTTGTCACTGCAGTTCCAGCCGGTTCCCTGTACCAGATAAAAAAGGCGCCCATCGATAACGATGGACGCCGGTTATTGTCTTTCATAGCCGAGCCGCTGAGTCAGTGGCTGAAGTTCTTGTACCTGTTACGCTCCCGCCTGAGTCAGCAGGTAACGCCCGACCCAGTTCTTGGAGAACTGGAAAGCGGTGCGGCCGCAGCGCTTGGTCTTGTCGTGCGACCACTGGATGGCGTCGAGTTCCAGTTCCTTGGTCCAGGGTATGGTGAGGCTACGGGTCGCAGCCTCCCGCTCCACGCACTGGCGCACCGCATCGAGATAGCGGTCCTGGGTGAAGACGTGGAAGGGGACCCAAAGGCCGAAGCGGTCCGAAAGGGAGACTTTCTCCTCCATAGCCTCGCTCTGCTGCAGTTCCCCGTTCACGTACTTGCCACCGAGAAGGTCGGTCTCGTACTGGGGGAGCAGGTGGCGGCGGTTCGAGGTGACGTAGATGAGCACGTTTTCCGGCGCCGAGTAAACGGAGCCGTCCAGTGCGCTTTTGAGCATCTTGTAGGAAAGCTCCCCCACCTCGAAGGTGAGGTCGTCGCACAAAAGGATGAAGCGGTAGGGCTCGTTCTCCACCGCGCTGAAGATCTCGGAGAGGTAGATCAGGTCTTCCTTCTCAACCTGGATCACGCGCAACCCCTCGCAGCCGTACTCGTTCAGGAGCGCCTTCACCATGGAGGATTTCCCGGTCCCGCGCGACCCCCAGAGGAGGGCGTTGTTCGCGGGGAGCCCCTTCAGGAACTGGCGTGTGTTGTTGATCATCACCTCTTTTTGCTTCTCGCAGCCGAGTAGGTCTTCAAGCCTGGTATTGTCAGTCACCTTCACCGCTTCAAGATAACCCGAGAAGGAGTGGCGGCGCCAGTTGGCGGCGTGGCACTTGCTCCAATCCACCGCTTTCACGGCCCTGGGGAGCAGCATTTCGACAGAGCTGAGCACTCGCTCAAGCTGGGCAACGACCTCTGGTTTCAGATTCAACATGTGCTGTTTCCATCCTGTGTGTTGTGGCAACGAAACGCGAAAAAGCGTACCGGGCCGGATTGACCTTCCTGCTTGTGCCGCTAGGAAACGGGAGGCAGGGTAAAAAAGTCCAACTTGTATACGTCATTACACGCCCCACTGTCAATTAAAACAGCGTTCAATTTCGTCAACACGATTCGAGAAAACAGACGGGGAAGCGGGGGGATGCCGAGGATTAAGGCGGGTGGGGACGGTGCAGCTCAGGGTTCGGCAGCCATCTTTTGGCACAGCGCCCAAGCGGTGAGCCCTGGAAGTCTCACTCCCCGGCGGGCTAAAAGGATCATCAAGGAATTTTCCAGCTTGAACCACATTTCCAGGATCGAGGTGAGGATACGGCCACCTCTCCAGCAACCGCCCCCCGCAGCGCCGAGGGAGCGGTCGAGCAGCTTGAATAGAAAGTACTTGGGGAAAAGCAGCGATGCGAAGAGGTGGCCCGACGCGACGACGGCGAGTCCCGCCGAGGCGAGGCGTCCCTCCAACTCCTGCATCCTGTAACGCCGGTAGTGTCTCAGGGAGAAGTCATGGCCGCTGTAAAGCGCGGGGAACGCGGGGACGGTCACCAGCACATGCCCCCCCTTTTCCGTGTGCCGCGCCACGACCTGGGCCAGGAAGTCCCGGTCCTCCGGCACGTGTTCGAGCACGTCCAGCAGCAGGGTGAGGTCGAAGCGGCTGTCTTCTGGTGGAAGCTCGGTCCGGTAGTCGATCCCCTGTCCCCGTTCCCGCAGCAGCACGAGCTGCCCTGGGGTGAGGTTTGGGTCCACCGCCGTCACCCTGCTCCCATGCAGATGCCGGAAAAGGGTGCGGCTCAGATAGCCATCACCGCAACCAAGGTCCAGCACCGACATCCCCTGGTGCAGGCAGGGCTCCAGCAATCCGGCCAGGGCCGCAGCCCGGGCCGTTTCCCAAGGGTGCCTCACTAGCTGCTCGTCGCGCATCTCCTTGAGGTCCATGCAGCCTCCCTTGCACCGCGATTAGCTGGATAGTCCGTTTGCGCCGGGGCCGTCGCCGGGCGCGGCAAAGCAGCAAATATTAGAATATATCAACCTTATTTTGTCAAACGACGGTTCGTCCTTCTGGGGGCTAGGAAGCGGAGAGTTGGAGTTGCAGCTCACCTGTGTGGGCGAGCCAGGCGAAGGCGAGGGCGAGGAGGTCGGCTACCCCTCCCATGGTGAGGTTGAGGCTGATGTACGCCTCGTTTCTTTGGGCAAGGAAACCGAGGAAGTCGCCGCGCTGCAAGACCAGCAGTTCCAGCTTCCGCCCGTCCTCCCTGACCGTGGCCAGTCCCTCTTTGCCGCAGCGGTGCAGGGCGGTTGTGTCCTCGACAGTTGCCATCAGGCGCCCGAGCATGGCGTAGACCGCTGTGCCGCGGTTGCCTCCACCGGCAAGCTCGTGCCTGAAGGCGGGGAGCGCTGCGCCGAAGAGCGAGGGGAATCCCGCCAGCGCCTCCCCTTTCACCCCCAGCGCCCCGGAGCTGTTGCGTATGCGGCTGCCGTTGGTCGCCTCGGGCTGGGCATGGTCGAAAAACCGCTGTGCCAGGCGCGCCACGGCGAGACCGAGCTCCCCCTCGTCGCGATGCGCCACCTGCGCGCGGGCCGCGAGAAGGAGCCCGGAAAGGAAGATGTACCCCTTGTGGCAGTTGGTGCCCGCCGTCTGCAGCATCGCCGTCTCCGCCTCCACCCCAAGCTGCACCTGCTGGGCCAGCCCCTCCCCCCGGGCGAGGCTTTCGGCGACCTCGGCGAGGTAGCCGGAAACGATCTTCAGCGAGGTTTCCATCCGCTGCAACGAAAGGTCGCGGTGGGAGCCGGAATCGTTCAGGTCGACCAGTCCCGGTTTGGGGGTGAGGTAGAGCTCCATGAAGGCGCCGCGCACCAGGTTCAGGGAGAGCGTCCCGAGCTCAGAGCGCATCGATGATCCTCTTGGCATGGTGCATCAGTTCCTCGCTTCCGTGCCGGCCGGCATGGATACAGGCAACGGCTGGCTCGGGGCAGACGAGGCAGGTTCGGGGAGCGATCTTGAGGTTGGCCCTGGAAACCGGGCGGCCGACATGGTCGTAGATGTCGAGGTCGAGGAGCCGGCCCGCCGGGTACCTCGACTCCAGCGAGATACCCAGCCGCTTTACTTGGGTCGAGGGGAGGCGGGTGCGGTAGATGGCAAAGGGGCCGAGTCCGTCGCATCCCCGGACCGAGCCCTCCGTCTTCAGCGCGCCCAAAAGGGCCTTTTCCCCCCACCGGAACAGGCGCTCCGCCCGCTCCCCGGTCTTCTCCGTCCCCGGCAGGTTCAGGGATAGCATCACCGTCGCCGGGAACGGGGTGGGGAACATCCCGTCCAAGAGCGCCTGCCGCTGGTCCCTCGCCTGCAAGATGCTATTCCTTAACGCGTCTAACCGCATCTATGATGCTCCCGTCCCGGTACTCGATCACCGCCACCACCTCGTCCTCGAACTCCAGCGCCCTGGGCGTCCCGGTCACCCGGCAGATCTCGCGCTGCAGCTCGCCGATCTCCTTCACCGGGAGCTTCCTCCTGATCAGTTCTTCCTTGAGCTCGGGGTGCTGATCGTTCACCGCGATCCCCCGCTCGGTCACCACCACGCCGATGGTCTCCCCCGGGGTGGTGACGGTGGTGACCCGGTCGCGCACGATGGGGAGGCGCCCGCGGATCGACGGCGCCACGATGATGGAGAGCTTGGCGCCTGCTGCCGTGTCGGAGTGGCCGCCGGTGTTGTGCAAAAGGTACCCGTTCGACTCGGTGTTCACGTTGACGTTGAAGGAGGTATCGACCTCGGTCGCCCCGAGGATCACGCAGTCGAGCCGGTTCACCACGGCCCCCGCGTTGAAGGGGTTCGCGTACATGTCGGCGCCGATCTCCTGGTGGGCACGGTTTCTGGCGATGGACTTCACCGCCTCCTGGTCGAAGCACTGCACGTCCATCAGCGCGCCGAAGAGCCCCTCCTCCAGCATCTCCACGAAATAGCCGGTGATGCCGCCGCAGCCGAAGCTCCCCTTGATGTTGCCGCGTCGCATAGCGTTTCTCACTTTGTCCGAGACTGCGAGCGAGATGCCGCCGCTGCCGGTCTGGAAGGAGAAGCCGTCCTGCAAGAGGCCGGAAGCCTCGATCACCTGCGAGGCGTAGCTGGCGATCTGGAGCCCTACGGGATCGGTGGTGATCCTGGTGGTGGTGGAGACGATCTTCGCCGGGTCCCCCAACCGGTCCACCGTCACCACGTAATCCACCAGGGTCTGTGGGATGCTCACCGGCACCACCGGGAAGGGGACCAGGTTGTCGGTGACCGCTACGACACAGGCGGCGTGGAGTGCGTCGGTCTGGGCGTACCCCAGGCTGCCGCAGGCGGAGGAGCCGCTGTAGCCGTTCATGTTGCCGTATTCGTCGCAGCAGGGAGCAGCGATGAAGGCGACGTCCACCTGCACCGATCCTTCCATGATGGCGCGGGCCCGGCCGCCGTGGGTCCTGACCACGATGGGGCAGGAAAGCTCCCCACGGCTCGCCATCTCCCCGATCAGGCCGTTAACGCCGCATTGGAAGCCGGCTATGACGCCGCTTTTGATGTGGGGAATGATCTCGGCGTGCACCGGGTGCACCGAGGAGGAGGCGATCCAGATGCCGCGGATCCCCATCGCGGCGATCTCCGCCACCAGCCGGTTCAAGAGGAAATCGCCGTTACGCAGGCTGTGGTGGGTGGCGATGGTCATGCCGTCTTTCAGGCCGCTCGCCTCAATCGCCTCCCTGAGGCTGGAGAGGAGCTTCGACGCGCCGGGGTTCACGCGCCTCAAGCGCCGGGTGGCGACCTTCCCCTGCGGGGTGATGGAGTAGGGGTCGCCGTAGGGAACGAGCCTTCTCCCCGCGTAGCTCTCCGGAATCTCGCGGCCCAGACTATTGAGCGCCATGTATCGCCTCCTCGTCTATCAGGGTGTCGACCATGCCGTGGGCGTAGGCGGTCCGAAGCACCCGCGCCGCCCGCTTCACCACGGGGGCGTCCACCATCTTCCCGCCAAGGGAGATGACGCCGGTCCCTAGCCGGCGCGCCCGCTGGATCGCCTCGATCACCTGCAGGGCGTACTCCACCTCGTGCTGTTTCGGGGCGAAGACCTCGTGCACAACCTCGATCTGGCGCGGGTTGACCAGGCATTTCCCGGTGTAGCCGAGCCTCTTGGCCAGCTCGGTCTCAGCCCGGAGCCCCTCCATGTCCCCCACATCGGCGAAGATGGTGTCGAGCGCCTGGATCCCGTTCGCCTTCGCGGCCCAGAGAACCCGGGTCCTCGCGTTGAAGAGCTCCTCGCCGCCGCGGCTTCTCTCGATCTCCATGCTGGCGGTGTAGTCCTCGGCGCCGAAGGCAAGGGCGAAGATGCGCTGGGAACTCCGGGCGATCCCGACGGCGTTGATGACCCCGAGAGCGCTCTCCAGGGAGGGGAGGATGCCGAAGCGCCCGATCTCGACCTCCAGCTCCTCCTCGAACTCGGTCAAAAGCGTGTCCAGCCGCTCCACGATCTCCGGGGTGTCCGCCTTGGGGAGGCGGATGCCGTCCGGCATGGCCGGGAGCACCACCTTCAGGTCCTCGTACCCCCATCGGGTGTCCAGCGGGTTGATCCGGACCAGGAGCTCCTTGTTGCGGTCGGTGTACTGCATGAGGAAGCGCTTCACCAGGTGGCGCGCCGCGTCCTTCTCGGAGAGAGGGACCGCGTCCTCCAGGTCGATGATCACGGAATCGCAGTTGAAGATGGGGATGTTCTGCAGCATGGAGGGCATGTTGCCCGGGACGTACAAAAGCGAGCGCCTGAGCTTGTAATCCGGCATCAAGGTGCCTCCTCGTCGATGTAGATGGTGGGGATCCCTCCCACCTTGGAGACGTGGCGTTCCACCCCGGAGACGTCGAGCTCGGTGAGTACGATCTCGCAGGTGGCGAAGACCTCGGCGTCGTAGAGGTGCCCCCCCACGACCTCGCCGGAGGACTTGGACATCATGATGTGGAAGTGGAAGTCGAGGAGGTCGGCCTCGCCGGGGACGATGTTTCCCTGCAGCCCCAAAAGCTCGCAGGGCCCCTCGATGTCGTGGATGGTGATGCGTGGTTCGGTGATGGGGAGCTTCGCGCCGGTCTTGATCCCCCTGAGCCTCACGTTCTTCACGCTACCCAGGGCCGAGACGATCATGGCGTAGCGCACGTCGGTCAGGTGCGCGAACTGCAAAAGCCGCGTGGTGAGGCTTTCTCCCGGGGTGATCTTGATGATGAAGCGTCTCCCGTTGGAGCACTCCTTGTACCAGAGACCTTCCATGTCAACCCTCCGCCCGCATCAGGGCTGTTTCCAGACGGGCCTCGATGGCGTAGTCGAGCGCCCCCCGGTCGGTGATGCGCACCTCACCCGCCTCGACCCCGTGCTTGGCCAGCACCTCGTCCACCTTGGCGCGGATCAGTTCCCCGAACTGCTTCAACACGGTGGACTCGATGGTCACGGTGAGGCTCTCGGCCGGCTCCAGGAAAACCATCAGGTCGCTCGACTGCAGCGTTCCCGCCTGCACCTTCTTCATGATCTTCATTTGCTCCCCCCTTTGTCCCAGATCTTGATCCCCTCGCTGGAGAGGAGAAAGTCGAGCGTGCTCACCGGCACCAGTTCGGCGATCCCCTCCAGTTCGCCCCGCATCAGCATCTCCCGCACCCTTGAGGCGCTGACGGCCGCTCCGACCGCGCTCTTTCTTTCCAGCTCCCGCACCGCGATCCCCAGGGGGGGCAGAATCCTGTGCATGGCGCGGTTGTACTCCGCCGTGGTACGGCTGAAGGGCTCGGAGCCGATGAAGCGGGTGGCGATGTGGAAAAAGGGCGCGATGCGGGTGGCGAAAAGTAGCAGGTCGAGCTCCATCTGGATGCCCCCGGCCGGGTCGTCGCTTTTCAGGAAATAGGTGGGGAAGGTGACGCTGGAGACGGCGTACCAGGAGGTATCGAGGACGGTGACGTTCTTCAGATCGGCGGTCCCCTCCTGCACCATCCTGAGGCGCGCCGGGAAGGGGAACAGGGAGCGCTCCTCGCGTACCACGAAGAGGTAGAGGTGGTCGACGCTTGAGGCCGCCTCCTCCACCAGGTAGCGGTGCCCCATGGTGAAGGGGTTGCAGTTGGCGACCACGGCACCGTTGTTGCCGGGGAAAACCTGCCTGCCGTACCGGGTCAGGTAGCGCCGCAGCCCGTCTCCGTACTCCAAAAGGGCGCTCTTTCCCGAGGCGACCAGGAGGTTGAAGTTGAGCGCCTCGAAGCTTGGGGCGAGCGCCGGAGAGGTGAAGACGAAGAAGGAATCGATCCCCTCCTGGTAACCACGCCCAACGAGCTCGGTCACCACCTCGTCGAGGAGGGTCCCCCCCTGGTGCGCGGGCGCGACGACCAGCATCTTGAGCACCCGCCCCTCTCTGGCTCCGACCGCCACCAGCTGCCCGGACTCGAACACGCCGACCAGGTCGTCGTAGGGAAGCTCGAAGCGCAGCCCGCTTTGCGCTACCAGCGCCTGCGCCTGCTTCAGATCATCGGTTGATAGTAGCGAAGTGACCATGCGGGAAAGACTAGCACCATTCCACCGTAAACCAAATCGTGTATACCGCAAAATTCCTTATCTTCCCGGGGACCTGGGCGCCCTGTCCACGGTTTCCGCCCCCACAGAGAAAAATCTAGGATTATCGGCAACGATTGTGCTATTTTGCCGAGTTGCCGATTTTCTCCGCTCGGCCATGGTAAACGACACAGAATCGAGGACTTAATGAGCACAATTTCCATCGTCATACCTGCACACAACGAGGCAGGCAACATAGGCGCCCTGGTGCAGGAAATCCTGGCCACCAAGCTCGAATGCGAGATCGTCGTCGTCGACGACGCCAGCACCGACGAAACCCACGCGACGCTGCTGGCGCTGAAAAAGACGGTCCCCACGCTGAAGATCGTCCAGCACGACCGCTCCTACGGCCAGAGCGCCGCAGTGTCTACCGGGATCAGGCAGGCCAGCGGAGAGTTGATCGCCACCATGGACGGCGACGGCCAGAACGACCCGGCCGACATCCCGAAGATGGTGCAGGCGCTCCTTCAAAGCAGCGACAAAAATCTCAAGATGGTCGCCGGGTTCCGCAAGAAACGCGACGACGCGGCATGGCGCATCATCTCTTCCAAGATCGCCAACGCCTACCGCCGCTTCTTCTTAAGGGACCAGACCCCCGACACCGGCTGCGGGCTTAAGGTGTTCTACCGCGAGGCGTTCCTGAACCTCCCCTTCTTCGACCACATGCACCGCTTCCTCCCCGCCCTGATCAAGATGCAGGGGGGCGAGGTGATCTCGGTGGAGGTGGGGCACCGCGCGAGAACCCACGGCGTCTCCAAGTACGGCACGCTGAACCGGCTCTGGGTCGGGATCGTCGACATCTTCGGAGTCTGCTGGCTGCGCATGAGGGCCAAGAACGTGAAGATCACGAGGTGCGACTGATGGTGCTCTCCGAGAAGATGTGGGTAGGGATAGGGCTTGCCGGGCAGTTCTTCTTCACCATGCGCTTTGTCGTGCAGTGGATCGCGACCGAAAGGAGCCGCAGGAGCGTCATCCCCGAATCCTTCTGGTATTTCAGCATCTTCGGGTCGCTGATCCTGCTGGTGTATTCGCTCTACCGCAAGGACCCGGTCTTCATCCTGGGACAGGCCTTCGGCACCACGGTCTATGTCCGCAACCTCTTCTTCATCCACAAGGAAAAGAAAGATGTCGCAAACGCCGAAAGTTGAGGGGCTCTGGCTCCCCTTCCTGATCCTCGCCGGGACCTGCCTCCTTTTCTCGCTGGCCCTCCCCTTCTTCCCGGTGGATGAAACCCGCTACCTCTCAGTGGCCTGGGAGATGAAGGTGCATGACTCCTTCATCGTCCCAATCCAGAACGCGCTCCCCTACTCGCACAAGCCCCCCCTGCTCTTCTGGCTCATCAACCTGGACTGGCTGCTCTTCGGGGTGAACGAGGGGACGCTCCGCTTCATCCCGCTCATCTTCAGCCTCTTCAACGTCTGCCTTATCTACCGGATCGCCCTGCAGCTCTGGGAGGACCGCAAGCTGGCGCTGAACGCGGCCGTCATCCTCGGCTCCACCTTCGCTTACCTCCTCTGGTCCTCGATCATCATGTTCGACGTGCTCCTCTCCTTCTGGGTGCTGATCGCCGTTTCGGCACTGATCCGCGCGGGCAAAGAGGGGCGGTTTGGCCCCTTCGCGCTGGCGGGGGTGGCTATTGGGGGCGGCATCCTCACCAAGGGGCCGGTGGTGCTGGTCTACATCCTGCCAGTGGCGCTCTTCGCCTTCTGGTGGCGCCCCCGCGGCGAGGTCACCGCAAGATGGTACGCCTGGACTTTCCTCTCCCTGCTGATCGGAATCGCCGTGGTCCTCGTCTGGCTCATTCCGGCGGCTCTCACCGGGGGGGACGTGTACCGCAAGGCGATCCTGTGGGGGCAGACGGTGAACCGGATGGCCAACTCCTTCGCCCATAAGAGGCCGCTTTGGTGGTACTTCCAGTGGGTACCGGTCCTTCTGGCCCCCTGGATCTTCTTCGCCCCCTTCTGGCGCGGTTGCCGCCGCCTGACGCTCGACGCAGGAACCAAGCTGGTGCTCACCTGGATCGTCGGCGGTTTCGTCGTCTTCTCGCTTTTGAGCGGGAAACAGGTGCACTACCTGATCCCCCTGATCCCCGCCTGTTCCCTGCTGATGGCGAAGGCGGTCAGTTGCTGCGAGGAGAGCGGCCGGCGCTTCCAGCTCCCGATAGCTGTCTTCTACCTGTTGGTCGGCGCGGCAATCATGGCACTCACCTTCTTGAAGCAGGGGCGCGCGCTGCACAGCTTCGACCTGGGCGAGCTGAGAATCGCCGCAGGCGGTCTCCTGCTCCTGGGCGCGGCGCTCTCTTTCCCGAAGCCGCGCGACACCTCGGCCGCGCTGAAGCTCGTGGCGGCGTCCACGCTCCCCTTCGTCGCCCTGGTCGTGGTCGGCTGCCACACCTTCTCCGATCGCTACGACATACACGCGGTCTCGGCTGCGGTGCTCAAGAAGCAGCAGGAAGGGTACCAGGTGCTGCACCAGGGGAAATACCACGGCCAGTACCATTTCATGGGGCGGCTGCAGCAGCCTCTGTTGGAATTGGAGGGAAGCGACGAGATCCGCCGCTATGCCCTGACCCACGAGAAGGTGGCGCTGGTCACCTATCCGCGGGAGGACCAGGCGGTGCCGCCGGAGGAGGCTTTTTTCCGGCAGCCGTTCAGGAGCAAGCAGGTGGTCCTTTGGAACAGCCGGGGGATCCTGCAGAACCTCGACGGCGCCAAAGCCGCCGCTACCCCGGCCCAAGGGGAATAAAAAAAGGCCCTCCAACATCAACTGGAGGGCCTTTTTCACTACATGGCAAGAGCGATCACCGGTACCCTGCTTCCTTCCAGGCGTTTACCCCGCCCTTGAGAGCCGACACGTTGCGGTATCCCTTCTCCTCGAACTCAGCTGCCCGACCGGCAGACGTATGTTCCTGCGGTCACTGGCAATAGAAGATCAACTCCTTCTCCTTCGGTATCTCGGAGAGCCGTGAGTTGAACTCTCCCATGGTCATCGACTTCTCCAACCTGATCCCTCCGCACATCTCCTCGCTGTCGTAGGCGCAGACGAAGAGGGCCTCTCCTCCCTGCACCTTCCGGCGTGCTTCCTCAATCGAGATCCGTTTTGCCTCTGCCATGTGGTCCTCCTTTTAGCACGATGAAACCAGACCGTAAAAGAGTAGCAGAGAAAGCCACTCCGTATAGGGGAGCGATCAGCGCGAGATGTTCGCCCGCCTCTGGCGCGAGGACGACTTGGTTACCTCGAAACTGAATTCCCCCTTGAGCTCCGTTTTTCCCAGCATGCGCGCCAGGGTCGCCTTCACCGTGGCCTGGTCGTCGTCGAAGTCGCCGTGGTGGCGGGCCGTGGAATAGTCGAAGGGGGAATCCTTCAGGTCGTTCGGCGCCCGCACCCAGTCCGCGTTCTTGCCGGAGAAGAGATCCCGAAGCCTCGAGTCGCTTTCGATGGAGCGCTCGAGTCCCAAAAGCGGCACGCCGTCCCTGAAAAGCGGGATGTGCGGCTCGGCCTCGAAGGCGTTCGACACCAGGTAGAGGAGCGACTTGTTGTAGATGCGCCCGCAGTTGTCGCACTGCTCCGCCTTGTCGTTCAGGGTGAAGAGGGCGAAGCGCGCTATCTGGCCGCTGTCGATGGAGGGGAGGTAGCTTTTTTTGAAGAGCTCCGTGGTGCAGGCCGGGGCCCAGAGGGTGCAGCTCTTGATGGGTCGCCCCATCTTCGCGAGCCCCTCGACCACCGGCGCGTGGAAGATCGATCCGGCGCTGTGCCCCACGAGATGGATCTCCACGTCTGCGGGGAGCTTCCTGATCTGCTCGAGGACGATGCGGGCGCCTCCCTCCTCGCCGGTCCCCGCCGAAAGCGCGTTTTGCTTCATCTCGCTCCAAAGCGGCTTTCCCGCCAGCCGCGCCACCGGCTCCAGCGCGTCGTCCAGGCGGTCCAGCATGAAATCCTTGCTGTCGTCGATGAACCCTTCCGACCTCCGCTTTCTCATGGCGTCCTGCAGGATGTTGCAGATGGTGGTGAACATGTCGCTGTGCCATATGAAAGCAAGGGGATAGATCTCGGCCTTCAGCAGCTGGGCGCGGTACTCGGCCACCCGCTGCACCGCCGACGCCTCGTCCACCAGCCCGCCGTGTGCGAAAAGCAAGAGCCTTTTCCTGTTCCATCCGGCCGTTAGAGCAGGGAAGTCCCTGGTGAAGATCTCCTCCACGTCGTGCCTGCTGGTGCCGAAGCTTCCCCCCGGCCGCAGCACACCGTTGTTGCCGATGCTCACGATGTGGCGGCGCAGCTCCGTGCTGGAGTAGGCGCCGGAATGGCTGACCGCGGCGGAGCTCCCGATCGCGGTCGACTCGGGGGCATGGAGGTTCATCGGCACCCCGAGCCTGGCCACCCAGACGTCGTCGCCGTTGGCGAGCCAGTCGTCGTAGCCGATGCGGGCGAAGCCCCCCTTGCCCCAGTCGCGCCCCCAGGAGTTCTGCATCCAGAAGCCGTCCTCGTCGTACCCTACGATGGCGAAGGCGTGCCCCCCGATGATCGTGTCGGACTTCTTGATCACCCCGTCGGAGCCGACGTTTTCCCAGCCGCTGTGGACGCTCGCCGTGGCGAAGAGGACCCCCACCTCAGCCAGGGCGCTGTGCATCGCCACCAGGTCCTTGTGGTTGACCCGGAAGTAGGCCCCCAGCGAGCGCTTGGGAGCATCCTTGAGCGCCTCCTCGGTCAGCCGTCCCCCCTTCTCGCAAAGCCCGGTGGCGCAGACCCCGTGCTTGTGCCACCCCTTAATGGCGCCGCGCGCGCTCGACCCCTCGTAGTTCTCCCCGGGCCACTCGTCGTAGCGCCTGGCCAGCTGGTACAGCATCCAGGGGCTCACGCTGACCGTGTCGGGGATCACCTTGCGTTTGCGCAAGAGGTAGTTCACGTTCGTGGCCAGGCCGAAACCGGTGCAGGCCCCTTCGGTCCCCTGGTCCAGGATGGGGACCTCGTATCTGAGGTACTCTTCGAGCCCCATCCGCATCGGGACCTCCAACAGCGTCGGAACGAACATCCTGTCCCTGAAATCCAGCGTGTCCGGCCTGACGTACAACTTCCGTCCATCCTTCGTCACCAGTTTCGCGTTCCCCATGACGCCCTCCCTCGTTGTTTGACAACCCCAGCCTCGGCCCTGGCCCTCCTCAAATCAACGCTCCGGCTGCCGCCCTACCGGTCACGGCCCCGCGACCGACCTCTTCACCACCTTGATCTCGCCCGTACTCATGTCGTACACCCATCCGTGGATTTTCAGATGCTTGTCAGTCATCGCCTTCCGCACGAATGGGTATTCCTGCAGATGCTCCAGTTGCAGCCTGACGTTCTCCTCGACGATCAGGTTCATTCGCTGCTCATGCGGCATGTCGATGTGCAGCGCGTTGATCTTCTCGTCCACTCGTTCCTTTGCCTTGTAGGCGTTGTTCAGCCAGATGGGGATGTACTTGTCGTCGCCGTCCTCCTCCAGGAGCGCGTTAATCCCGCCGCAGCCGTAATGGCCGCAGATGACGATGTCCGGAATCTTCAGGTGGTTGATGGAGAATTCCAGCACCGCGCTCAGGTTCCAGTCGTTGTTGGCCACGATGTTGCCGACGTTGCGGTGCACGAACACCTCTCCCGCCCTGGTCTGGGTGATGGTGTTCACCGGCACGCGGGAATCGGAACATCCGATCCACAAGACGGTCGGCTTCTGATCCTTGGCGAGCACGGTGAAGAACTCCTTCTCCTTCTCGAAGGTCTCCTCCACGAATCGTTTGTTCCCCTCCAGTAATGTTGCGATCATGACATCCCCCCAGAGAACGTGAACTGCGCCACACGACGCCGCAAAGCAAGGGCAAAGGCCCGCCAGGGGGGGCCTGCCACAGCCCCCCTCATGAGCTCTACGGGATGGTGCTATTAAGGTACTAGCTGATCGTGAAATGTCCAGCGGAGCAGCAAACCAAAGCTACTGATTTAGCGAAAGAATCTATTGCTCATCCGCAGTGCCGGCAGAAGAAGTCGCCCAGGCAGGTGAGAGGCCGGATCCGGGGATTTCTTTCGCGGCATGAAAAATGGCGACGTGATTGTTGAGGAAGAGGCCGACACTGCTAAGATAAGCTTCGGCTTTATGCAAAGAACGAGTCCCGACACAAAGGAGGGATACGATGGAGCTTTCCCGAAACAGCGACCACCCGCTCAACTACGCAGTCGACCAGCGGTCTAACCTAAACCCTCAGTTGCGGCAGTTGAACCTGAAGCTTGGCCTTGAAACGGCGCTTGAGGTCGTTTCCGATCCTCCCGCGACGCTGCTTTTGGGTGGCACCGTCGCCTTGCTCCTCAAACGCAGGTTCGCGCTCGCCTCGCTTTGCGCCGCCGGTTTCCTGCTCCGGCATACGATGGCCAAGCGCCCCCAGGCGCCTAAATGGCGCCTGCTCACAGACCGGGAAAGAAAAGAGATCGAGTTCGAGCGCAGCGTGCTTAAGGCCCAGCGTGGCGACTACGGCAACCTTGAGGTCATCGCCTTCAAGTGACCCGGCGAAATTTCGCTACAGTGTCGCCGTCACCGGCCGATACGGTCGGTAAGCAGGCCAGGCCAAGGAAGGAGCGACGACATGCTAGTTGAGTGGGACGGGACACTTGAACTCGGGATCGAGGAAATCGACGAGCATCACCGCAAGCTGATGGACATTTTGAACCAGTGCTACCAGGCGCTGATGCTGAACAACCACACCCGCCAACTTGAAGAGATCGTAAAGGAGCTGAAGGATTACACTCAGTACCACTTCCGGGCAGAGGAAAGGCTCATGAGCGACACCGGCTACCAGGCCGCGGGGGCGCATCTGAAGGCGCACCGGCAGTTCGTTGACTCCATCGCCGAATTCGACCAGAGGGCCAGCGCCGGGGAATCCTTCGTCGCCATCGAGGTGCTGACCTTCCTCAAGGAATGGCTGGTAGCCCACATCCTGAGCACTGACCGGGCGTTGGCCGACTGCATCAAGGCCGGCTGACCCGGCCTGGGGTGAAGGCGCAAACATAAAGGGACAGGCTACCTTTCAAATCAAGTAGCCTGTCCCTTTTCGTTTTTACTTCTGCCGGTTGCCATCAACTCAGGAAGGACCGTCGCTTTCGGAATAGATGCCGGTGAGCGAGGCCTCGGCCAGGATGTGCTGATCCATCGCCACGTCCAGCTGCCCCTTGCTGGCGGTCCCGGCAAGGTCGAGTACGGTGTCGAGGGCGTAGAGCCTGAAGATGTAGCGATGGGTGCCGGAAGGGGGGCAGGGACCGCCGTACTGGTTGTGCCCCCAGCTGTTTTTGCCTATCACCGACTCGCGCGGCTCGGAATGCTCCACCAGCTTACCGATGTTGGGCCGGATGTTCCAGACCACCCAGTGCACCCACAACCCGTTGGGGGCGTCAGGGTCCTCCATGATCAGCGCCAGCGACTTGGTCCCGCGCGGGACGTTCTCGATGACCAGTTCCGGGTTGATGTTGTCGCCGTCGCAGGTGAATTTCGCGGGTATCTTCTTGTTGTCTTGGAACGCCGGGCTGCTCAATTTCAACTTTTCCATGGTTCACCCCCTTTTTGGTTTTGCGCTCCCCGCCGCCTGACGTTATCGATCCGTCCTCTGAGCCTGGGGCAGCGCTGCAATCTTGATCTCGACGATGAGGTCGTCGACCTGGGCGAAGAGCTCGGTTGCCGAGCCCGTCGGCCGAAAAAGCTCCAGGGACCATTGCCCCTCCGCGCTGTTCTTACCCACGGGACTTGCGTTGGCATGGGAGACCATGCCGCAGAATTCTGAGCGGCGCACCGAGCGCCTGTTTTCCACCCGCCCCAAAAGGCACGGCGGGAGCTGGGACTGGTCCACCTCCACCTTTTGCCCCCCGCGGAGAAAAAACGCCGCATCCGGAAGCCTCAGCACCAGCGACCAGGGAACCGTTCCCGCCTCCCCGATCAGCGACGCGCTCACCCCCCTCAGGCGGCAGTTGTCGAACCCCTGGAACAGTTCCGGCGGGACCTGCAGCTTCACCGAAAAGCTGTCCCTGGCGTGCCGCAGCTGCCCCCAGGCGTTGCGGTTCATCAGCGCGCGTACCGAGAACGCCCTGGTGAAGGCCTGCTCCCTGCGTTGGTATTTCCCAAGCCATTCGAGTGTGTCTCGGGTCCAGATGGAGAAGCTGGTGATCGAGGCGCTCAGGGTGTCCGCCCACGCGGTAAGGGGGGAGGGGTCGCCGTCGTAGCCGTAGATCATGCGGATGCCGTCCTCCGCCACGGCTACCCGGTTCACCGTCTCCTCGTAATCGCGGCAGACCCGTTTCAACACCAGGTCCCGCTGTTCGTCCAAGGCAAAGGGTCGCCCCGGCCCCGCCAGCTCCCTTTTCCTGCGCACAGACTCGGCCCGAAGCTCCAGGAAGGTGGTGATCTCGGCGGCGGGCGGCTCGCTCATCGCCTCGGGCTCCCCTTTCCCGGGCTCTTCCCTCGCCTCCCGCTGCTCCCCGTGCTCTTCTTCTCCGTGGGGAGCTACCTCCCCGGAGGAAGGCTCCACGCCCCCCTCGGCCGCCTCCGGCTCCGGCTCCGGTTCCTCCGTCCGCTCCCGCTTCCGGTCCAGCTCGATCTCTTTCTCCAGGATGTCGATATCGTTGCTGTACCCCTGCCAGGCGCGGTCGAGGGAAACGTATTCCTTGAGGTCGACCAGGCAACGGTCCAGGAGGGTCGCGGCCTCGCAAAGCAGGGGTTCGGCCTGCCACGGGCTGAAGTTGGCGGCGAGCATCGCCGGGTCGGGGCGGTAGGCTGCCACGTTGCACGCCAGCTTGGTCATGGGATCACCTCCTGTTCACCGGCGAAAGTGGGAACGACAAGGGGCGGCCTGCGCCGCCCCCCACTTCTCTACAACAGACTGGTCCTGCTCCCTTCGGAGAGGCGGGAGAGCATCTCCTGGCAGATCTTCTCACAGTTGAGACAGGATGCCCGGCAAATCCTGCAGTGCTGATGCATCTCGGAGTGCTCCTCGCATTCCTGAGCGCAGGTCCGGCAGGCTATGGCGCAGCTGTCGAGCTGGGCCCGCAAAAGCAGCGGTGCCGGCTCGGTCTGGCGCGCAAGGACCCGAGCCGTCGCCTGGCAGATGTCGGCGCAGTCGAGGTTCAACCTGATGCATCTGGTCAGCATCTGCACCTGCTCCTCGCCCAGGCAGGCATCCGCACAAGAGGTGCAGACGTCGGCGCACTCGACCAGGGCGTTGACGCATTCGGTTTGGACCGTGAGGTCCAAGGTGGACCTTCTGGGATGGGCGTTAAGCATATCCATTGTTTTCATTGAGGTTCTCCTGTTTAAGGTTGGTTTGGCTGTGAAACAATTAGGCAATTCTAACCACGCAAGAGAAGAATTCAACGCACAAACGGGGAGAAGTTCCCTTTTCCTGACGGAAAATATCGTCCCTGGCAGCCGCGCCCGGCGCGAGCCGTCGGCTTCTCCCCCAAGAATGGGGCGCACGCTTTTTCCCCGAGCTCATTGTCAGGGTGCGATTTCTTCATATAATGAGAGCTGGAAAAAAGACCGCAACTGTTCCGGAGGCGCCATGGAAAGAAGACGATTCATCAAGCTGCTTGGCCTTTGCTCGATCTTTTTGCCCGGCTCGCTGCGTCAGCTCTTTGCAGCCCAGGGCCCGGTGGTGGCCGTCTCACAGGGGAGCGACCACGCCGCAACAGCCCGCAGGGCGATCGCCGCGCTGGGTGGGATGCAGCGCTTCGTCAAGGCCGGACAGACCGTCGTGGTGAAGCCCAACATCGGCTGGGACCGGGCGCCGCAATACGCGGCCACCACGAACCCCGCCGTGGTGAAGGCCGTGGTCGAGGAATGCCTGAAGGCTGGGGCGAAAAAGGTGAAGGTGTTCGACCGCACCTGCAACGATGCCCGGCGCTGCTATGCCAGCAGCGGCATCGAGTCGGCCCTCAAAGGGATGAGGAACGTCGAGGTGAAGCACCTGGAGGAAGAGCGTTTCAAGAAGGTGGCGTTGAACGGCAGGGTGCTCAAGGAGTGCGAGCTCTACGGCGAGGCGCTTTCCGCCGACGTCTACATCAACGTGCCGGTGGCGAAGCACCACGGCCTGAGCCGCCTCACCCTGGGGATGAAGAACGTGATGGGGATCATGGGGGGAAACCGCGGCTCGATACACAAGAACCTGGACCAGGCGCTGGCCGACGTGAACGGCTACTTCAGGCCCCAGCTCACCGTGATAGACGCCACGAGGATACTCACCGCCCACGGCCCGCAGGGGGGGAACCTGGCCGACGTCAAGGTCCTGAACCAGGTGCTGGCCTCCACCGACATGGTCGCGGCCGACGCCTACGCCACGACGCTCTTCGGGCTGAAGCCCTCCGACATCGCCGTCACCAGGACCGCCTACCAGCGGGGGCTGGGGGAGATGAACCTTGACTGGATCAGGGTAGTCAAGGCATGAAGCTCCCGCGCACCCCCCGCATCTCGCAGCTTTTCTTCCTTCTGCTCTTCCTGGTCCTGTTCCTCATGACCGAGTACCGCGGCAGCGACCGGATCGTTGCCGCGGTGAACGGGTTCTTCCGGGCAGACCCGCTCACCGCCGTGAGCAGCATGCTGGCGGCGAAGGGTTACCTCCCGCTCCTCTTCCCCGGGCTCCTGGTGCTGGCCCTCTCCCTTATTCTCGGGCGCTTCTTCTGCGGCTGGATCTGTCCCCTGGGGACTGTCCTCGATCTCGCGACTGACAGGATCGGGAAGCTCGGCCCGATCAGGGCGCTTCAGGGGAGGGCCAAGTACTGGCTCCTGCTTCCTTTACTCTTCGCCTCCCTGTTCGGGTTGAACGTCGCCGGTATCCTCGACCCCATCGCCATCCTGTTGCGCGCTCTCACCTTCTTCTTTCACCCGCTTTTGGGCGAGACCGCGCGCGGCGGCTGGAAATCGCTCTACGGCCTCCTCGGGGACCGCCGGGACCTGCTCGATCCGGGCTATCACCTGCTGCGCGACTACCTCCTCCCCTTCCGGGAGACGCTCTACCCCCTGGCCTTTCTGTCCGCGCTCCTCTTCTTCCTGGTCCTTTTCCTGGAGCGCTACGAGAAGCGCTGCTGGTGCCGCCGGCTCTGCCCGCTGGGGACGCTGCTCGGGCTCGTCTCACGCTTCGGACCCTTGCGGCGGACCCCCGCGAAGCTCTGCCCCGACTGCCGGGCTTGCCGCGAACATTGCCCGACCTCCTTCGACCGCGAGCTGCTGCAGATGGACGAGTGCATCCTCTGCCTTCAGTGCTCGCTCAACTGCCCCTCGCAGCGGGTCCGCTTCGATTGGAGGGGTATGCGGCCTGAGGCGGGGCCGGTGATGGAACGGCGGGTACTCCTGGGGGGGCTTTTCGGCGGCTTCATCCTCGCCAGGACCTTCCGATTCCGCGAGCCGGAGGCCCAGGCGAGGATGCTGCGCCCTCCCGGGGTGCGGGAGGAGGGGGAATTCCTGGAGAAATGCGTGCGCTGCGGGGAGTGCATGAAAGTCTGCCTGAGAAGCGCGCTCTACCCCGCTTTGCTGCAGGCCGGACCGGAGGCGCTCTACACCCCGGTCCTGGTGCCGCGGCTGGGATACTGCGAGTACAACTGCACCCTCTGCGGCCAGGTCTGCCCTACCGGCGCCATTCCCGATCTCCCCGTCGAAGCGAAAAAGCGCGAGGTGATCGGCAAGGCGGTCTTCGACAAGAACCACTGCCTCCCCTTCGCCAAAAGGGTGGACTGCATCGTCTGCGAGGAGCACTGCCCCATCCCGCAAAAGGCGATCCGGTCGGAGCTTGTCGAGGTGACCGGCTTCCAGGGGGAGAAGCTGCAGGTGAAGCAGCCGTACCTGGTCACGGAGCTTTGCAACGGCTGCGGCATCTGCGAAAACGTCTGCCCCTTGGAAGGAAAGTCCGCCATCGAGGTCTTCGCGGTGAAGGACCGCACCCCTCTTCCCCCTCCTGGAGACGCGCCGTCCTCACCCCCCTCCCAGCCCTCCGGCGGCGCCCCCCCCGATCCCTACGCCGGGAGCAGCGGCTGATCCGCCAGAGTCCCGCCGGCATCGAAGCTGGCAGCAGGCGCTCGCGCTCTTGTAACTGCAAAGCTGGTGAAAGAATGAAAAACGGCGCCTTCTCCTGGGAGAAAAGCGCCGCCTGTAGTAAAAGTGGGCTAGAAGCCACCCCTGTCCTATCTCACAGTTTGAACTGTCGCACCAGCCTTTGCAGTTGCTCCGCTGACCCGTTCAGCTGGTGCGCCGCGGTCGCCGATTCGTGGGCTCCCGAAGCCGTCTCCTTGACCACCTGAGAGATCTGCTGCATGCTGCTGGAAATCTCGCTAGTGGTAGCCGTCTGCTCCTCCGCGGCAGTGGCGATCTGGTTCACCTGCATTGCTACGTCGTGCACCTGCTCCAGGATTTCGCGCAGGGCGGCGCCGGACTTGGCCGCCTCCTCGGTTCCCGCCTCCACCTGGCCGACTCCCTGCTCCATCGCTGCCACGGCCTCCCTTGTCTCCCTCTGGATGGCCTTGATCATCTCGTCGATCTCCCTGGTGGCCCGGGTGGTGCGCTCGGCGAGGGCGCGGACCTCGTCCGCCACCACAGCGAAGCCACGCCCCTGTTCACCGGCGCGGGCCGCCTCGATGGCAGCGTTCAGCGCCAGGAGGTTGGTCTGGTCGGCGATGTCCTCGATGGTGACGATGATGGCGCCGATCTGGTCGCTGCGCTCGCCAAGGCTTTCAACGGTCCGGGCCGATTCCTGGGCCTTGGCGGCGATCTCGCCCATGGCCGCGACGGTTCTCTCCACAAGACTTGCGCCGCCGCCGGCCGATTCGGCGGCAAGCTTCGCCCCCTCGGACGCCCTCTGGCAGGTGAGAGCTATGTCCCCGGAGGTCGCCGACATCTCCTCCCCCGCGGTAGCCACGGTGGACGATTGCGCCGCGACCTCTTCCGCGCCGTTGGCGATCCGTTCCGCAGTCGAGGTCAGCTGTTCGGAAGCGGTCACCACCTGGCTTGAGGTGTCGGAAATTTGACCAATCATGTCGTGCAGTCTCTCGATGATCCCATTGAACTCCCGGCTCATGATCCCGAGTTCGTCCTTGCTGTCGAGTTCCACCTGCCGGGTCAGATCCCCCTCGTGCACCGCGGTCATGACCACTTTCATGGCATCGATGGAACGCATGATGCTCTTAAGCAGCAAAATCCCCACCACCATCAGCAGCAGCAGACCGGCCGCTCCCACCACCAACGCCTCGATTATTGCCATCCGGCGGTCGGCATCGAACTCCGCGTCAGCCTTCTCCATCTCCTTCTGCATGGAGGCGACCACCTTGTCGATCCCCGTCTCGACCCGCACTACCTTGTCATCGATTTGATCATCCAGCGCTTGCAGCTCCGGCGTGATGCCGCTGGTCGTCTTCAGCAGAGGAAGCATCTTACCCTCGAACAGCTCCACCACATCTTTGAGAGCGGCCTTGGTCTCCGCCGTTATCTTTTTCTCCTCCACCGTATCGACCGATGCCTCCAAGGCGCTGATGTCTTTGAAGACCTCCGCTTTTTTCTCATCCCAGAGCTTCGCCGTCTCATCGAGATTCCGGTTTATCCCGGCATCGGCGACGATCCGGTACAGAGCGAGCCCCCCCATCGAGGCCTCCTTGGCCAGCACCGCGTCCCGGGAACGTTTGGCGGCCTCGTCCTGAAGGCGGCCGAGCTTTTCTATGTTGCCGTACTCGAAGGCGACGATGCCGATAATGGTAATCAGCAGAACAACGAGATTGAGTACGATCTTGGACCTGATGGTGGACATACGTTCTCTCCTTTGTTACTTCTTCAATAACTCAATGGCAACAAACAGTATCGGTGCACAACAGCACCGCTGTATAGGAAATCGCGAAGTGGAGCTTGCACAAAATCCTGACTGCCTATAAAATCAGGAGGCTGTCACACCCGTGCAATCTAAAGTCAAAAATAGTCCATAGAGACTGGAAAGAAACTTTGATTAAGACGTCCGAATCTTCCCCTTTACTTGGCATCGCCTCTAAAATACTGCTAAAGTAATACTTTGGTAGCAGGCAGTGGAGTTTTCACCTACAAAAAGTGAAGAAGCAGCAAGGGAGACGGGAGCATGGCGGAAGGTCTCGTACTGAGGAAATTTCTGGCCCCCGAGTTCATATTCGGCGCGGGAGCCCGGGAGCTGGCAGGGAGATACGCCAAGAACCTCGGCGGGCGCAAGGTCCTGGTGGTCTCGGACCCGGGGGTAGTCGAGGCGGGGTGGACCAAGGATGTGACCGACAGCCTTGAGGCAGCAGGGCTCCCCTACGTCCTCTTCACCGCCATCACCCCCAACCCAAAGGTAGAGGAGGTGATGGCCGGAGTGGCGCTCTACCAGGCCGAGCGCTGCGACCTGCTGGTGGCGGTGGGAGGGGGAAGCCCCATCGACTGCGCCAAGGGGATCGGTATAGTCAGCACCAACAAAAAGCACATCCTCGAGTTCGAAGGGGTGGACATGGTGAAATCCCCCATGCCGCCCTTGATCTGCATCCCCACCACCGGTGGAACCTCCGCCGACGTCTCCCAGTTCGCCATCATCAGCAACCCGATGGAGCGGGTCAAGATCGCCATCATCAGCAAGTCGGTGGTCCCGGACATAGCCCTCATCGACCCCATCACCCTCACCACGATGGACCCCTACCTGACCGCCTGCACCGGCCTCGACGCCATGACCCACGCCATCGAGGCCTTCGTCTCCACGGCCCGCTCCAACATGACCGACCTGCACGCCCTGGAGGCGCTGCGCCTGCTCTCGGCGAGCCTCATCCCCAGCATCCGCAACCCCGAGGACCTGAGCCTTCGCGGCGACGTGATGATGGGGAGCCTGCAGGCGGGGCTCGCCTTCTCCAACGCCATCCTGGGGGCTACCCACGCCATGGCGCACAGCCTCGGGGGCGCGCTCGACCTGGCGCACGGGGAGTGCAACGCCATCCTTTTGGACCACGTCATCGAGTTCAACTTTGCCGCGGCCGAGGAGCGGTTCGAGCGCATAGCGCAGGTCATGGGGCTAGACCTGCGGGGCCTCCCCCCCCAGGAGAAGAAAAAGGCCCTCCTGAGGCATGTCAGGGAGTTGAAGGAGCAAGCGGGTGTGGCCCGGACCCTGGCCCAGGTGGGGGTGGGACGCAGCGACGTCGCCATCTTCAGCGAGCACGCCCTCAAAGACCCATGCATGGCGACCAACCCGCGCCGCCCCTCCAAGAGGGACATCGAGGTCCTCTATGAAGAATCCCTCTGACCCCGGGCCCGATCCCCAGGACGCCCTGGCGGCGCTGCAGCAAAAGCTCGCGGGGCTCGGGGAATCCTCGATGCGCAAGAGCTATTACCCCGAACTGCAGGAGCGCCTGGAGGAACTGGAGCGTTTCAAGGCGTTCCTGGACCACAGCAACGACGCCATCTTCCTGATCGAGGCCTCCACCGGGCGCATCGTGGACCTGAACGACTCGGCCAGCCGCCAGACCGGCTGGAGCCGGGACGAGCTGCTGCTGCAGTCCGTCTTCGATCTCTCCAACCTGCAGCAAAACGCCGCCGCAGAAGCGCTGATCCTTTCCTCCGAAGAGATGGGAAGCGTTGGGATCCTCGCCGTCACCGAACTGCACCGCAAAGACGGCGGGAGTTTCCCGGCCGAGATCACCCTGAACCGGATGCAGTTCCGGGACCGCTCCTACGTGCTGGCGGTCGCCCGGGACATCACCCAGCGCAAGGCCATGGAGGAGGCGCTCAGGGAGAGCGAGGAATTCCTCAAGAACATCGTGGACCACATCCCCGCGGTGGTTTTCGCCAAGGAGGTGCGGGAACTTCGTTTCGTCACCATCAACAAGGCGTGCCAGGAGGTGTTCGGCTTGAGCCGCGCCGAAGTGCTGGGACGGACCAACTACGACCTCTTTCCCAACGAGCAGGCGGAGTTCTTCACCAATGTGGACCGGGAGACCTTGGCCAAGGGGGAGCTGGTGGAGGTCCCGGAGGAGATCATCAGCACCCCAAACGGCGACCGGATACTGCGGGTGAAGAAGATCCCGCTCCTCGACAGCCAGGGGAAGGTCCGTTTCCTGCTGGGAATCGCCGAGGACATCACGGAAAGGAAGCAGCTGGAGGAAAAGCTGCTGCAATCGCAGAAGATGGAGGCCATCGGGCAACTGGCGGGGGGGGTGGCGCACGACTTCAACAACATCCTGATGGTGATCCTTGGGTACGGGAGCATCCTGCTCAACGACGAGGCGCTGCCGGCGCGGCAAAAGGAGCAGGTGGAGCAGATCATGAACGCGGCGGACAAGGCGGCGAAGCTCACCTCGGACCTCCTCGCCTTCAGCCGCAAGCAGGTGATCAAGCCCGCCACCATGGATCTCAACGACATCATCCTGCACGTGGAGAAGTTCCTCTCCCGCATCATCGGGGAGGACGTCCAGCTCAGGGCGCGGCTCTCCCCGCGCGAGCTGCAGGTCGACGTCGACCGGGGGCAGATAGAGCAGGTGCTGATCAACCTCGCCACCAACGCACGGGACGCCATGCCCAAGGGGGGGCTGCTCACCATCGAGACCTCGGCGCAGAGAATCGACGAAGCCTTCGCCCAGGCAAACGGCATCGGCGTCCCCGGCCCTTATGCCGTCATCTCCATCTCCGACACCGGGGTAGGGATGGACGAGCAGACCCGCAGGAGGATCTTCGAACCGTTCTTCACCACCAAGGAGGTGGGGAAGGGAACGGGCCTCGGGATGTCCATCGTCTATGGCATCATCCAGCAGCATAGCGGCTTCGTGAACGTCTACAGCGAGCCGGGGCTGGGGACCACCTTCCGCATCTACCTACCCTTCAGCGCACAAAGCGCCGAGGCGGCCTTGGAGCCCGTTGCCCCCGACATCCCCCCTGGCGGGACAGAGACCATACTCGTGGTGGAGGACGAGCCGGACCTGCGCCTGCTTTTGCAGAACATCCTCTCGGGGGCGGGGTACCGCGTGCTCTTGGCCGAAAACGGACAGGTCGCCGCCGATCTCTACGCGGCCCGCGCGGGAGAGATCGCGCTGGTGCTGATGGACATGATCATGCCGGGGATGAGCGGCAAGGAAGCCTGCCACGCCATCCGCGCGGTAGACCCGGCCGCGAAGGTGCTCTACACCAGCGGCTACACCATGGACATCATCAAGAGCCGGGATCTGTTGGATGAGGGGACGGAACTCCTGATGAAACCGGTGCGCCCCGTGGAACTGCTGAAGAAGGTGCGGGAGATGCTGGACAGGTAAGTCAATTGACAATGGACAATTGACGATTGACAACGGGTCTGTTTTTTGACAGGTCGCGGCGTTAAAAGGGTGCCCGGCGGCGGGAGCAGGTTAGTTCGGAAATCATGCGGCATTGCCGGAAAGCGGAGGGATCAGCTCCGGCAGCGTAAAAGGAAGAGCTTCTCCGCGTAACTCTCCGCCATAGCCAATTCCTCCGGTGAGAGTGATGCGGCGGGGACGGGTTTCTTGAAGCGGCGTAGAAAAGCGCGATCACGGCGAGTCAGCGGCTGGTTTGCCTCCCCCAGGCGCTCGGCTATCAGCAAGGGCGTCAGGTGCGGCCGCGACAGCACCCCCTCAAGACAACGGTTGAGCCGGAAGCTTCCCCCCTCCGAGCATCCCCCCCTGACATCCTTCCCCAGGTAGAGCACGAAGTTCCCCGGGCTCTCGCGCCGTTTCTCCATCTCCCTGATCCTGGCCGCCTCCTGTTCCGGGTCGGCCAAAGCGCCGCGATGGGCAAACAGAAGGGGCTTGAGCCCGCTCGCCCCCACGAGTTCCAGGAAAGGATCGATCTTGAAACTGGTGACCTGGGGGTGGAGCAGCGCGTCCGCGAGCCCAGAGCGGGACGACACCTCCTCCGACTGCTCGAAGAATTCCCGCAGGCGCGAGCCTTTCCTGCTGCGGGCGACCATCTGCAGCACCTGTTCGGGGGAGCGCACCCGCAAAAGACGCAGCGCCCGCCGGATCGAGTCTTCCTCCCAGCGGGTATAGGTGCTGTAGACCATCACCCGCAGTATCCCCCCCTCTCCCAGCCTCTTTCCCAGGGCGACAAGTCCCGCCAGCGGGTTTTCCAGGTGGTGCAGCACCCCGTAGCAGTCGATGAACCCGAAAGGTCCGGGGACAATGAGCGGGTCGAGAAGGTCCCCCGCGAGAAACTCAGGGCGCGTCATGCCGTGCAACAGGCAATGCAGCCGTGCCCGGCGCAGGCTTTTATCCGAGAGGTCGAGGGCGCTGATGGCGCTGCCAGGGTTGGCGAGGGCAAAGGGATAGGGGGCGAAGCTGCCGCAGCCGGCAATGAGGATGCGGCGCAGGTGGCCGGGGGGGAATTCGCCGTTGAACCGGGCCCAAAGGGCGTCCAGGTTGTTGGCGTATGTGTCACAGCGGCGCACGGAGGCCAGGAGGGGGTAATCCGGGTAGGGGTACAGCTCGTAATGGCGGCGCACGCTGTCGGGCATGGCGGGCACTCTAGCAAGATCCTTCGCTCAGGGCAAGGCGGAACCGACCTGTCTGACCTGTCAGACCTGTGTGGCCCCCGCTTAGAAGGTGAACCGGTTCACCATGGTGGAAAGCTTGGCTACCTGGGCCTCCAGCTCCTTCGCTGCCAGAAGCGAGTCGGCCGCGCCGGAGGCGTTCTTTTCGGTGACGCCGGTTATGTGTGCCGCCCGCGCGTTGATCTCCTCGATCCCCGCCGTCTGCCCTTCGATGCTTTGCAGGATCTCGTCGGCAAAGCGGGCTATCGCCTGCGCCGCCTCAACCGCGCCTTCCAGCTCCCGGTCTATCTCGCGGGAGATTACCACCCCTTGCCGCGCCAGATCCTGTGAGGACCTGGTGAGAGCCCCGGTGCTCTTCGCCGCGTCGGCCGACCTGACGGCCAGGGCGTGGATCTCGTCTGTCATCGCCTTGAATTCGTTGCCCGCCCCCTCGACGTGGGCCGCTTCGACCGCAGCATTCACTCCCAAAAGGTTCGAGAACCTGGCGATCTGCAGCAGGCTCGCTATCAGTGCGCCGAATTCCTCCTGGTGCTCCTGACCCAGCTTCTTCTCGAACTCCTTCATCGTGTTGGCGGTCTGGGAGCACTGCCGGGAGAGCTTGCGGATCTCCTGGGCCACGACACCAAAGCCGCCCGCCGAGATCCTCATCCGGGCCGCCTTCTCGACGGTGCTCCCGGCCAGGACCCCGGTCTCCTGGGCAATCCCGTCAATTTCCCCGGCTATAGAGGCGGTGCTTTCAGCCGCGCCGCTGATCTCGTCCATGGAGGCAAGCATCCGCCCCATGGCCTCCTTGGCCAGGCGGATCGCGTCCGATGCCTTCTTGGCGTCGGCATTGGCTTCCTTAGATCGCTGCGCGCTCTTCGTGGCGCTCTGGGAGAGCTGCGCGAGACTCACCGAGGTCTCCCCCAATTCCTTGCTCTGCTCGCTCGCCCCCTGGGCGAAGGAAGAGCTGACGCTGGAGATGCGTCGTTCCACGTCCGAGACCAGTCCCACCGCCTCGGAGACCTGGGCTATGGCGTCGTTCAGCGCACCCGCCGTGGAGTTCATCGCCTTTCGGATCGCGGCATGCTCCCCCCGGTATTTCCCGCTCATCCTGCTTTTAAGGTCGTAGCGCGCCAGTCGCTCCAGCACCTCCCCCGCCTCGTGAATAGGTGCGATGACCGCGTCCAGGGTCCCGTTGAACCCTGCGATCAGCTCCTTCCAGACCCCCTGGTAATCCCAGTCGTTGCCGCGGGTCCTGAGCTTCCCCTCCCCGATACTGTTGGTCAGGTGCACCGCTTCGGCGTGGATGCCGTAAAGGATGGCCAGAAGGGTGTTGATGTCCTGCTTGATCTGGTGAAACTCCCCCTGGTACTCGTCGATCACGAACGGGGGGAGCTTGCCGTGGGCGATCTCCTGCAGCGCGCCGCCGGCGAGCCTCAAGGGGGCGACCAGTGCGTCGATCATGCCGTTGATGAGGCTGACCGTTTCCGCGTCGTCGCCCTTGAGCCCCTTGAGATCCGCGCGTACGTCGAGCTTTCCCGCCATCATCGCCTCGGAGAGCTCCTTCACCACCTGGTTCACCGCCTTACTCATGAACGCCTCCCTGTACCAGCCTGCGCACCTCCGCCACCGCGTGGTCGATGGCCCCCGCCACGGCGCCGGTCATGAACTCACGAGTCCGGTTGAAGCAGCGCCCCTCGATCCCCACGAGCGTCACCCTCTCCGGCATCTTCTCGGGAAACAGCAACCTGCCGATCTCAATGATCTCCCTCAAACCGACCCCGTGCACCGAGATCTCCGGCCCCGCCTCGGGGAGCTCCTGCCACGGTATCACGTGCACCGCCCCCGGGACCTCCCCCAGTTGCACCGCGTCGACCACGATCAGGTGCGCCTCCCCCTGCAAAATGGCAAGGAGATCGAAACCGCCCACACCCAGGTACTCCAGCCGAGCCGGCAGCGGCTCAAGCCTTCGGTATACCTCGTAGCCCGCGGCATCGTCCGCCACCAGCTCGTTCCCTATGCAGACCACTATTGCGCTGTCGTTTTGAAGACGCATCGTTCACCCACCGATTCCGGAACCGACTTGACCGGGCGGCAGAGGAGCCCGTTCGCGATCCCGTCGAGATAGTAATGGAACAGGCGGCAGAGGGACTCGCCGGGCTCCTGTTTCCTCAGCCGGCACATCTCCCTCAGGATGCACCTGTCGAAGAGCAGCCGATCTTCCTCCAGGGAAAACTCGAACCCCGCCTGCATCTGTCGGGAAAGCGCCTCGATCACCTTTTCCAGGGTCGGCTCCGGTATTTCCAGCGGCAGCTTCTTCGCCGTGTCCCTCCCGGCGATCCTCCCGACCGGCGCAGTGTTCCCGCCCATGATGTTGTCGATGGTGCTGGCGAAGGCGTCCAAGAGGAACGCCACCTCGTTGCGCGCCTTGTCGTAGTCTTCGGCGGTCAGGTCGACGCTGTAGTTCTGGTCGCTCGTGTTCATAGGAATTTCCCCATCTTCCTGCAGAACTCCTCGTCCCGGTAGAAGTTCTTGACCAGGTGGAAGTCGCGGTGGGTGATCGCGCCGGAAGGGCAGATGTAGGCGCAGGAAAGGCAGGCGATGCAGTCTTCGGCGTGGTCTACGCTGCAAAGCCTTTTCTCCTCATCCAGCTTGAACACCTTGGTGGGGCAGATGTCGATGCACAGCTCGCACCCCCGGCAGGACTGCTCGTGTACCATGATCTCAACTGGCATCTCTTACCTCCGAAGGGTCTTGACCGTCTCAGCGCCCCGCCTGACCGCTATCTCCAGCGGCATCCGCCCGAGGGCGTGTGTGGCGCAGGAGAGGCAGGGGTCGTAGCAGCGGATGCTGAACTCGACGGCGTTCAGGAGCGCCCGGTCGTCGGGGCGGTCGATCACGTGGGACTGGGCGGACTGCTCGATGGAACGGTTGATGAGGGAGTAGTTCTGCTGGGTCGCGACGATCAGGTTCGCTGCCCGCACAATCCCCCGCTCGTCGATCTGGTAGTCGTGGATCAGCGTTCCCCGCGGCGCCTCGACGTGCCCCACTCCCCTCCCCCCCTGGAAGCGGACCGGGACGCGGGTCTCGCCGCCTATCGCCTTGTCGCGCAGGATCTCCCCCGCCCGCTCGACGGCCCAGACGATCTCTATCAGCTTGGCGTAGGTCTGGAAGACCGTGGTGTGACAGGGAGCCCCCCCAAGGCGTGCGAACTCGGCGTACTCGGCGTCGGCAAGCTCGGTCCCGAAGCGGCGCGCGGCGTTCATCCGTGCCATCGGCCCCACCCGGTAGTCGTGCAGTTCGCCGTCGAGCTCCACCTGCACCTTCTTCATGTAGGACCACTCCACTACGGACTCGCGCAGGTACCGGTCGTAATCCTCGATGCCGAACTCCACCCGTGTGGCGCCGGTATCGTCGATGACGCGGAGCTTCCCGGCGATCAGGGAGACCCCTTCATCCTGCACGGTTCCCATGCCGAAGCTCGGGACCACCCATTCCTCCCCCATCTCCGGGTGCGCCTCCAGCGTCCGCATCAGGAGCCCCTTCACCGCTGGAACCACCTGTGGCAGCACTCCCCTCGCCTCGTCGACCCACTCCTTGAGCGCCTTCAGCTTCTCCTGGTCGAGGGCAAAGGCGATCCCGCCGGCAACCGAGGTCACCGGGTGCGTCCCCCTCCCCCCCACCATCTCGTTGATCTTCTGGCCGATGCTCCGCAGGCGCAGCGCGAGTTTCGCGAGCTCCGGGTTCGCCTGTACGATACCCACGATGTTCCGGACCGCCGGGTCCGCGTCGAGCCCGAGCACCAGGTCCGGCCCCTGGAGTACGAAGATGGACAGCGAGTGCGAGTGGATGATGTGCCCAAGGTACATCAGCTCCCGCAAAAGGAGCGCTGCCGGGGGGGGCGTGACCCCTGCCGCGTGGTCCAGAGCGTTACAGGCGGCGATATGGTGCGCCGTGGGGCAGACCCCGCAGATGCGGGCCGTCACGTGCGGCATCCGGTCCGCCTCCATGCCGATCAGGATCTTTTCGAAGCCGCGCAGCTCGTTCACCACAAGCCCCGCGCTTTCCAGCGCCCCGGCCTCGTCCAGGTTGATAAACACCTTCGCGTGCCCCTCGATCCGGGTCACCGGGTCTATCTTCAATGTTCGCTTCATCGGCATCCCCCGGCCTCGTAATCCGCCTGCTCGTCCTCGATCCAGCGTTTGATCTGGAAGGTGGGCTTGCAGCCGATCATGGAGGCGGCCATGGTGTAGGAGTAATGGGACTTGGAGGAGCGCTCGATCGAGCTGACGATCTCGTCCCGGTCTATCTTGGTGAGCCGCGACATGCGGTCGGCGATCTCGGTCCTGATGTCGCGGTTGGGTTCGGTGAGGATCTGCATCGTCGCCCCGGCGCAGCCGGTGCAGGGGACGCCGTTGGTGGGACAGGGGGCGAGGCAGCGGTCGATGGTAACCGACCCCATGCAGGTGTACCCCTGGCTCAGAAAGCAGCGCTCCGGGTCGGGGATCCCGTCGAAGCTCGACCTGATCTCGGAGACCTCGGTCTTCTCCATGCTCCGCTTGCACTTGGCGCAGACCGAGCGGCGGCTCACTTCCGGCTCCCTTCCCGCCACGAGGGCCGTGAGCGCCTCGAAGATGAAGGCCGGGTGCGGCGGGCAGCCGGGAAGGTAGAAATCGACCGGGATCACGGTGTCCAGGGGAGATACCGCTGATTCGAGCGGCGAGACCTCGCGGTTTGGGGGTGGAGCGGGAATCGTGGTCTTGTTCTCCAGGTAGACCGCCGCCGCTATCTCCTGCGGGGTATGGATATTCCCCGCCCCCGCCGGCCCCCCAAAGACGGCGCAGGAGCCCCAGGCGATGACGATGTCGCAGGATTCGCGCATCTCGAGGGCTGCATGGCGGTCGTGCTCGTTGCGTATGGCGCCCGAGACCAGCCCGACGGTTGCGTGGGGGTACCCCTTGATGTCGGTCAGCACCGGGCAGCGCTGTATGCGCACCGCCTCCAGTACGTTCAGGATCTTCTCGTGCAGATCGACGATGGCGACGTGGCACCCGGAACAGTCACTCAGCCACTCCGTGTTGACGGTAACTTCACCCATGAAACCCTCCCGGCGCAAAGACTATGGATTTCGTACCACGAGCTTCTTGTAACAGGCGTTCTCGCCGGCGTGCACGATCTCCAGGAACGACTCGCGCCCCATGATGTTCTGGAGCGCACCGGCGAAGAAGCCGTACATCATGTTGCAAAGCGATCCCTTCTGGACGTGCCCGAAGCGAAACAGCGACTGGCGGATCATGCAGTCCCGGAAGACCAGCATCACCTCCAGCCCCTCCTCCCCCTGCCTCACTATTTCCTTTTGGTCGTGGGTCTTGAACGGCTCGAAGAGCCAGAGGTAGTCGTTTTGCTCCAGGACCCGCCTGGTCGTCGCCAGCGCCTCGTCTATCTCCCCGGTCCTCGGGACCCCCTGCGAAAGCTTCTTCCCCAGGTTCACACCGGCAAGGTACGAGATGTTGCCGGCCGATTCGCCTATGGCCTGTTCCGTTCCCGACGCTATGGCCCCGAGAAAGACCATCGCGTCCTGCAGGGCCAGCCTGTCGTTGCTTTTTGTCTCCATGGAGTGCTCCTCAAGCTAAATGCTTCAGATTCATGACCACGACGAGCCTTGGTCCCAGCGACAGGATCCCTTCCATCCAAGGCTCCGACCCAACCTCCAGCGGGGGGAGGATGTCGCGCCTTGCCACCCGGATCACGTCGGTCACCTCGTCGATGACGAAGCCGGTGAGGGATCCCGCAAAATCCATCACCGCGATGCAGTTCGACTCTCCAGCGGCAACATCGGGGAGTCCGAACCTCTTCTTCAAGGACACTATGGGGACGATGCTCCCCCTGAGGTCGATCACCCCTTCCACGTGGCTCGGGGCGTTGGCCACCTTGGTGACGTCGGTCCAGTCCACGATCTCGCGGACGTCCATGACGTCTACGCCGTACTCCTCGCTACTGAGGAGAAAGGTGACCATCTGGATATCGGCGGCTGACGAGGTAGTTTTCAAACTATCCCCCTGTCTGTGCTGCGGGAAAAATTGGATGCTCTGTCTTTGGCTTCGGGTATCTCAAAGTCAGTTGAGGAGATGGCGGGGAGAATGACTGCCGGGAGGCAAACTGAAACGGCGTTCGGCAAATGAGATATGGGGGACTTATCGGGAGCGATTTGCCTTACTTAAATTTTATTTTTTAACAGGAACAGATAATTTGAGGCTTAAAATACCCAACCCCGCCTTTCTGTATACGGGATAATTCGAAGCCTAACCTTCGGTTTCTCCCGTACGGGTCCAACAGTCGTACATTTGCTTCACGGAAGACTGACTTGGTAAAAGCAAAATTAAATGAAGGCCCAAAGGCTTTGCGCCTCTGGGCCTTCATTTTGTCACTGCGGCCGGTCTGCGAAACAGCGGTTAATTTGTTACAGCACCCATTTCACCATGACCTGCGGCGCGTACTCGTTGATGCCGCTGAAACCGTACTTGTTGCGCCAGTAGATGAACTCGGTCCCCACGAAGAGATTGCCCGGCGAGTCCCAGAATTTGCCGGCGTCGAGCAAAAGGCGCGGTTGTGCGTCGATGTTGAAGGCGGAGTTCCCTTCGCTCCCGGCGATATCGATGAACCCTTCGCAGACGAAGCTCGCCTTGCCGATGTTGAACGGGACCTGCCATGCCGGTGTCACCTGGTAGGTGACACCTTCCTTGTCCATGCTGTTGCGCACGTAAAGGTTCAAGTCCGCGAAGTTGAACTTGGGGAGGTTGAGGCTCAAGCCCATGCCGTAGAGGTAGTTGTGGAATCCCCCGCCCGACGGGTAGGTGCCCACCTCCAGGGTGCCGGCCAGGAGCACGTCCTTGATCAGCGGAGCGGAGAGGTCCAACCCGGTGATCTTTCCGAGGCTGAGCCTCGGGGAGATTTCGCCGTACAGGGAGATGTCGTCTTCGGTGGGATTGGTGATGTCTACGAAGAGGAAGTTGTCGCCATACTTCCAGGCGTCGGCGTGCTCGATGGTGATGGTGGCCTGGTTGTTGTCCTTCTCTCCAGTCGGCGCGATCCTGAAGTTGTCGCCCCAAAGGTATTGGAGGTTCGTTTCCTGCCACAGCGCCGCTCCGGCGCTCGCCTTTTCGGGCGCGGCAAACGGCAGCAGCAGGGCTACTGCCAAGGTAACGGTTTTCAGGCTACTGGACAGGGAACTGCGGATGGATCTTTTCATCAGGTGCTCTCTCCTTTGGATTCCATGCTTGCTCTGCTGCAAAAGGCGGCTGAAACTAGCACATTTTTCGGTTTGATTCACCTTTTTTTGGTCACATTAAACAAAGGCAACACTCCTCCTGCACGGCCGTCGACAGGCACATCGGTATACAAACATGGCAAAAGGCTGCGGCTATGCTAGCATTCAAAAGGTCATTGACTGAATGAGACTTTAAAAGCAGGAGCTTTGAATGCTGACAATGCAGGAAATAAAGAGCCACTACTACTTCACCGACACCGATGCAAAGCTTCTGGAAGAGTTGCTTCCCCTGGCCCGGCAGAACTGCGAGGCCATGGTTGAGGAATTCTACGGTTACCTTTTGAAGATTCCGGAGACCGCCGCATTCCTGCGGGATCCCAAGGATCTCCAGAAACTGCGCCAGACCCACGCGCAGTGGTTCCTGTCGCTTTTCTGCGGCAGGTACGACAACGGCTACATGATCACGCTGCAGGGGATCGGGCAGGCGCATGTGCGGATCAAGGTGAGCGCGCATTACGTTAATGCGGCGATGAACGTGGTGCGCAGGTTTCTCATCGAGCTGCTCCAGGCGAACTTCCCGGAGATCGAGGCTCGGCGCAAGTACCGCATCGCGGTGGAGAAGATCCTCGACATAAACCTCGACATCATGAGCACCTCGTACCAGGAGGAGGAACTGCGCAAGGTGTTCGTCTCGCACCGGCTGGAATCGAAGTTGATTCACGCCGCCGAGCGCTTCACCTACGGCCTCAACCTCATTCTGGTCGTGGCGCTGATCGTCGTGTCATTGTCGGTAGTAGGCTTGTTCTTCTGGGACCTGGTGCACGTATTCAGCGGGAGCATGGAGAAGGGGATCCTGTCGGCACTGGGTTCTTTGCTCATCCTCTGGATGATGATCGAGTTGATGGATAACGAGATCAAGACGCTCAAAGGAGGCAAGTTCAACATCCTTATCTTCATCGGGGTGATCATCGTGGCACTGATCCGCGAGATCCTGATCTCGACGCTGCGCCACGACGACCTGGAAACTCAGGCGTTCCTGGCCGGTACCCTGCTCATCCTGGGGCTAGTCCATTTCCTCGTGGCCAAAAGCCAGAACCCACCCTCCACTAGGGTTACACCTTGAAGATCCCTGATACGGCAAAAGAAAAGGGCACCAGCCGGTGCCCTTTTCTTTGCGCGTTTTCAATTCCTTTCCAGCTTTACCCCACATCCTGCTTTTTCCGGGGCTCGCTGCCGTTTTCCGCAGCAACCGCCGTCCCTGTCACCGCCTGAACCAGCTTTTTGCAAGTGGAGACGAGCTTCGACAACTTGCCATCCTCACCGTAGATCTTGCCGTAGAAGATGTTCTCCATCACATGCATCCTAGCCACCGGCGTCGTGGCCTTTCTGAGCTGCATATCGATGGTCCATTGCAACTGCTGGAGCCTCAGGCTCTGTTCGGGAGTCCTCGCTGTGCAGGCTGTTTTGATGGCCTCCGCGGCGAGCTGATCGAACAATGCAGGATTTTCCTGGTACAGCCTGCGCATTTCAGCTGGAGTGTAAAGACTCAGGAGAGATTTAGTACTCATGGCATCCTCCGTCGTACCCTTCAACTCTGTATCAGGTATCAGGGTAACACGCACAGAAGCATTTATTTTCTCTAACTCTGCCTCAATAAAGAAATTATTGCCAGCATTTTCGCAAACTCCTATCAGGCTGCACAGATCATTGGTAAATCGCCGGTTCAGACCGGTCTTCGCGCTTGGACGCCCGCCTGACAATTTAAAAAACCTATTGCGCCGACGGCGACTTCGGTTTATATTCCCGCACCGCCTACGGGAATTAGGGCACAGGGTGCGTCGCAGGACTGCCAGGCGGCGGCCAATTCATCACAGGAGGGGAAAAGATGCCTGATTGCGAACTTCTTTCCGGTTGCATCTTCTTCAACGACCGGATGGCGAACATGCCTTCTACCAGCAACGTATTCAAAATGATGTACTGCAACGACAATTTCGAAGGGTGCGCGCGCTATACCGTCCGCAAGGAGGCCGGCAAGGAAAACGTGCCGGAAGACCTTTTCCCGAACCAGATGGACAGGGCCAAGCAGATCCTCAACAAAGGTTGAGGTCCGCTTTGGAGAAGTAGTATTGGAAGTCGAAGGCCGCGGTAGACCCGGGGCCTTTTTTCATGGGGCAGCCGCAGGGTTATGAAGCGGCTGGTTGGAAAGGTAAGAAGATGGTTTCAAAAGAACACGACCACATGAAGCGGAGAGCGGCGCGGTTCTCGGTGCTCTCCAACACCTTGCTGGTGGCCGCGAAACTCGTGGTCGGCCTCGTCTCCGGTTCCGTTTCTGTGCTTTCCGAGGCTATTCACTCCGGCATTGACCTCGTTGCCGCCGTCATCGCCTGGTACTCGGTGCGGGAGTCGGCGAAGCCCGCCGACGACGATCATCATTTCGGCCACGGCAAAATCGAGAATGTCGCCGGCACCATCGAGGCTCTCCTCATTTTCGGCGCCGCCTTCTACATCATCTACGAGGCGGTCCACAAGCTGAAGACGGGGGTGGTCCTCGTCGAGAACCTGGGGCTCGGCGCCTCGGTAATGGCTGTCTCGGCCGTCGCCAACTACCTGGTGTCCCGACACCTGCTGAACGTCGCCGCGGCAACCGACTCGGTAGCGCTCGAAGCCGACGCCATGCACCTGCGTACCGACGTCTACACCTCGGCCGGCGTCCTTGGAGGTCTGGTCCTCATCAAGCTGACCGGGATAGCCCTCCTCGACCCGATAGTCGCCATCGTGGTCGCCCTCATGATCATCAAGGCGGCCTGGGACCTCACGAAGAGCGCCTTTTTCCATATCCTGGACGTGAAACTGCCCGAGGACGAGGAAGCCGTGATCCACGACGCGCTGGAGAACCACCGCCAGCAGTTCATCGAGTACCACAAGCTGCGCACGCGCAAGTCGGGCCACCTCCGGCATATCGACATGCATCTGGTCGTCCCCAGGCAGATGACGGTCGAAAGCGGCCATGCGCTAAGTCACGAGATCTCCGCGGATATCGAGAAGAACCTCCCGTACAGTCACGTCCTGGTCCACATAGAGCCCTGCCCAGGGGGCTGCGACCGGTGCGCCATCGAGTGCCCCAAAGTGAGCTAGCAAGCTGAGGGATGTGACGGGGAGAGAAACGGGAGGGGGCGCGAGACAGGAGACAGTTCTTGCGGCAATTCCAAGGGGCGGGGTCATCTGCCGGGGACGCCGACCCCGCGTGTGAAGATCTCCAGGTACTGCCGCACCAGCAGTTCGTCCTTTTCCGGAGTATGGTTGATCAGGTTCTTGGTCGCCAGGCTGCTCAGGAAGAAATAATTGACCATCCCCGCCAGCGCCAGGGCCGCGTTGGTCGGGTCGACATCCTCCCTGAACTTCTTCTGCCGGATCCCCTCCTCGATCACCCCGGCCATGGTCACGATCACCTCATCTATAACCGGCATTACCAAAGGCTCGAAAAAAGCCGTTGGGTTGGTCAACTCGCTCGTGTAAAAGCGCAGCAGGTACGGGTTGTTCCTGTGACGCCGAAAGGTCCAAAGCAGATAGCTCTCCACCATCGCCACCGGGTCCGTCACGCGCTCCCTGATCTCGTGGATCTCCTTGAAGCAGTCGAACTGCTGCCGCAACACCTCCTGGTAGAGCCCTTCCTTGCTGCCGAAATGGTAGGAAATCATCGAGATGCTGGTCCCCGCCGCCAGCGACAGCTCCCGGATACTCACGCCGTGCAGCCCCTTCTCCGAGAACAGCCGTGTTCCCACCTCCATAAGCTTCTTGTGGCACTCAGTTTTTTCCATGACGACTCCGGCAGATTGCGTATTGGGGCGAGAGAGTAGCAAAATCGCGAGGGAAATACCAATTTTATTGCAAACAAAACGGCGTGCTGTTATGTTGTATTCGAACGAACGTTCGATACTAAACGCGCTGGAAACACGCGAAATAGCTAGTCAGGAGGGAAGATGTCCGAATTGCACAGCAGAATCAGGAAGTCCAGCCTTCACGCCAGGATCAAGCCGGTGGATGATGTTATCCCCATGTTCAAGAACGGGATGAACGTAGGTTGGTCCGGGTTCACCCCAGCAGGGTACCCGAAGATGGTCCCCATTGCGCTCGCAGACCACGTGGAGAAGAACCAGCTGCAGGGAAAACTGAGGTTCAACCTTTTCATCGGCGCCTCCGTCGGTGTCGAGACCGAGGACCGCTGGGCCTCCCTGGACATGATCGACCGCCGCTGGCCCTACCA